>Ga0101944_10001102_pt1 | contig 62270 bp, 51 predicted proteins | sample DewCreD2012metaG_FD_75245 | JGI IMG/M metagenome (GOLD analysis project Ga0101944, IMG submission 75245) | Hot spring sediment bacterial and archeal communities from British Columbia, Canada, to study Microbial Dark Matter (Phase II) - Dewar... ...
GGTCTTTGCGCTTCCGCCCGTGCTATTATCCTCACTCTCCGCCCAGGATCTGCCGCTGCCGCGGCAGATCCTGGGTCACGATGTACCTGGTTATGTCACTGCCGATTTCCACGACGATCCGCAGGGCCGAGCCTCTCCGGAGGTTTGTGAGGGACGATTTGAGCTACAATGGCGATTCCCGAACTTAACCTCCGCTCGTGGAGAATGAAAGTGATCCACTGGCTGATCTGTTCAGGTGACCATTAGCACTCGTCGCCCGCGCGAGCCGGTGGGATGGGGAGCGAATCGCCGCCGCAGCAGTCTTAATCCTCTACTTTGATACGTGCAAACTCGCGTGACGGAATAGTAGACCTGAGATAGTGAATAACAGCACGAAACCACCATGCATGACTCCGACGTCCCAGACCGGCCCCGCCGGCGTGTCCGACAGCAGCACCTGGGTTATCACCCACGCCACCGCGAGCGCCGCGACCATCGCGAACATCGCGCGAGCCATACCTCGCGCCTCCAGCCGCGCCAGCCCGGCTCCGACGGCCCCCACCACGAGTACGCCGAAGTACACCAAGTTCACCGGGTTTTCCGTTTCTGACATATGGACCATGGTGGCCCACCCCAGAACGAACCCCGCCGCCAGCGCCAGACCAACGGCTGCCTTGTAGGACCATGCGGCCATCTTCCGGGAGATGAGAACATAAGCCATCCCCGTCCCGAAGAACAAGACATAGGTGAACACGAACGCGCCCGGCCGCCAGTTCCATCCCTCCACTACGCGCGAAGCGACCAGGGGCACCATCAATAGACCCAACGCCCCCAGCGCCACGCGCAACATCGTCTTTCCCAGTTGGTTCATCTGAGTTATGTTCTCCGTTACGATTCCTACAAACGTCTCGCAAAAGGTCCACAGCGCCAACCCGAACAGACTCCGCCCAACTTTCCGGCGCTCGCGGCACAGATCGTTGAACGTCTGCGCCATCCCCTCGCCGAACCGCTCACGGAAAGGCCGCGGATACAGTTGCAGCAGCCTCGCATACCAGATACGGTAGCGTCTACCCCCGAAGTTAGTGGCCATGCGCCAAACGTCCTTCCGCCACCGCCACCACGCCGCGATAGCGCTTCAGCTCCGCTGCCAGCGCTGCCCGCCCCGCGCGTGTGAGCTCGTAATAGATCCGCCGCTCGTCGTCCATCTCCGGATCGGCCCGCTTATCGCTTTCCCGGATCAGACCGGCCTCCATCATCCGCTTCAGCGAGCCGTACAGCGTCCCAGGGCCCATCATTACCTTTCCGCCAGAGTCCGCCTCCACCTGTTTCATGATGCCGTAGCCATGCCGCTCGCCCTGCGACAGGGCCAGCAGGATATGCAGCACCGCGGGCGTCAGCGGGGGCTGTGCGGCGGATTTCTTTGCCATGCATTTTATACTATATCCGTTACCGATATATGTCAATGTCAGATGTCTGCCATCGTCGAGGAGCACGCGGCGTTGGGACCGGTCCCCCGTAACCAGAAGACGACGTACGGCTTAGGTTCGCAAGGTTCGTCTGAGATCTTCCGATGCCTGCTATGGGCATGCTTGACGTTCGTTGACGCCATCGGATGTCCGGCGTCACACGGATGACCCAAACATCCGCCAGTATTTGCGTTTCGGCGCGGTTCTGCGGTTGGAAACGGCTTCGACCGGGCCGCGCACTGAACCACCATGGTTCCGTCCGTTGGCCCTACTCAACCCTCCGCATTCTCGGTTTTCTCCCTGGATAGGCCCGTCTTGTTGACAGGCCGATTGAGAATGGCCCCGGACGAGATTCTCGAACTCGAGTCGACCTCCCGAGGTTGAGATCGTGGCCCGCTGAGAGAGTTCCGAACTGCGGTGAGTGTTTAATAGCAGAGCCGGAATAGGCGCCCGGCTGCCTACGCGGAAGGAGTGCAGCCCCACCCGGACGCCCGGCGGAACCGGGCCTCAGCCATACCGGCTGGCCGATTCCGCCGCAGCGCCCGTGGCGGGATTCTGAATCGTGCCGCCGCTATCGCACCAGCGCGTCCGCTGCATTGGCCGCCACGATCCAGCGGCTGGCGGCCGTGATCACATACTCATGCGTGAACCAGAGGAACCCGAAGTCATCCATGCACTCGGGGAAGTCCGGCTGGATCACCACATAGCCCGGGATCACTCCGCCGGGAATGTAGGACTGGTCGGCGCGGTTGTTCCCGTAAGCGATGAGGTGGGAACGCGTCCCGACGCCGGAAACGTAAGAGCGGCTCGACACTGGATGCGTGCCGAGAATGTAGTTGGCCGCACGAAGCGTGTAGTCCTTGCTCACGATCTCCGGAAACGCCTTGTGAAGGAAGTACATTCTGACGCCGAGATCCATGACGCCGGCTGACCCGCCCCAGCCGCCCCGCGTGGGCGGCACTCCAAACGGCGTGGCCGAGAGTTCCTTGTCAAGCTGCGGGACGTAGGTCCTGACGGCGGACTCCAGTTGCTTGCGGAAATCCGCATCCATGTAAGGCAGCGCGTACACCGCGGTCCACCCGCCGAAGCCAAAGCGCTGGATCATGGAGGGGAACATCTCTCGGACCCGCGTCTTGTAAGGCTCGCCGCCGTTGGTGGCGATCAACAGTTGAATCGCGGCGTTCCACTCGTCGCCGGAGGCCGCGCCCGGGCCGCCTCCCGGAGGACCGCCGCGGCTGGGAGTCGGGTTGGCGCGCTCTTCGTTCCAGATGCGGATCGCCGTATCCAGGCACTCTTTGGCCAGCGCGTCATCGTATCCTCTGAGAACCGTAGCCGCCGCCGCCAGCGTCGCCACCGAACCATACTGCATGGCGGCGGACTTGGTGGTGAAGGCCCAGCGGTCGTCGGGACGGCCTGAGTAGTCTCCCTTGACTTCGTTCGGCCCGAGCTTCTCGGAATAGATGCGGTTGTCCGTCTTCGAGGCGCCGTCGCCGAGGTGGGTGTAATGCCGCAGCGTGGCCTCGTTGATGGCCGGGAATGTGTGCCCCACGGCTTTGATCTGCGCCAGCACCTGCAAAACGCCGTGCTTGACCTGTTGCAGCACGTCGGGGACGCCGTCCGGACGGTGCATCTCGACGGAGCGCGCGTCCCAGTCCACGGTGAGCTGGTCGTAGTCCAGCTTGAACTCGCGGCGGGCCAGCGCCAGATCCTGAATCACGGCAAACTGGCTGCGGGTCTGGATGTCAAAGTCGCCGGCATCATACCAGCCGCCGACATTCAAACCGGGGATGTGTTCGCCGGGCTTGTAGGGCGAGTCGAGCTCCGGCCCCATGGACCAGCCGTCGAAGTGCCGCTCGTTGGGCGGCGCCTGGCGCGCATCGTCGAGGTGGGAAACGCCGTGCCAGAGCCGGTAACCCTCGCGGACCGAGACGTGGTCCATCGCCGTAGCCAGATAGCCGGAGAGAGTGAGTTGCCAGGTGTTGCTGTAGACGTCGCGGGCGATGCGGAACAGGCCGGTCCGCTCCCCGGCGTACTCGATCGCGTACAGACCCGGTTCCTTCACGCCCGAAAAGTCGAACTTCGCGTAGGCGTAGCGCAACCACCTCTGGGGCGAAGAGACCGGACCCTCATACACCGGCTTGTACTCGCCGTTTTCCTCCAGGCGCAGCACCCGGGCCGTTCCGGGCGCCTTATAGTTAGGATCCAACTCGATGACGGCCACCTTCGAAGTGTCGGGATGATAGCCGACCTGGCTGTAAGCGACCATCGGAGGCCGCACCCAGTTGGGGATCACATCGGGCCGGACGTGCCACACCACCACTTCACCCGTCTTGCCCGAAGGGATCAGCGTGCGCAGCACGAACCAGCCGTTCTGCGCCATCACCCGTCCGTCATAGAGCGACAGCGGGCCGGTGTCGGAGACCACTTTGACGCGGTACTGCGGCTCATCCACGCCCAGCGTGATGCTCTTGCCCGTAGCGAAGGGCAACGGTTGCCGGTAACCCCTCTCCCGGTCCCATTCCACCTGGTAAGGAAGCCTTGGCGGTTCGCCCGGCGGCGGCGGGACACTCACAGTGGGATCGCGGGGGCTGACTGGAAAAATTCCGGTGACGCCGCCATCCACCATGTACGCCTTGCCGGCATAGATCGCCGGGAGAAACTCCAGATTGAAGCCCGCCCGTCCGGCGAGCCTTTCCGGCAGAGGTTTGTCCAGGACCACCGCCACACGCACGCCGTCCGGCTCGGCAGCCACTTCCAGGCGGTAGAAGAAGTCATATTCCGGGTAGCCGACGTCCGCGGTGAGGCGGCGATTCTGCCTGTCCGCATTCCGTGACTTGAGCTGGGGGATGGGGTCCCATTGCTCCGGCGTGGGCAGCAGCCGGACGTCGCCATTGGTGGCGATGCGCCGCCCATGGAGGATCATTTCCATCGCTGTGTTCTTTTGATCGAAGAACGTGCGGTTGAACGTGCTGTGATACAGAATGACGCTGAAGCCCTGCGTATCGAGGTAACCGCTCTCGGTCACTTGCAGCGTGAGGCCGGCGCCGAACAGCGGCCCTACCCACAGCAGGGCCAGAGAAAAGGCTGAGATTCTTCGGACCATGGACTTATGATATTACGCTGTACGCGCTTACACAAGGCGGACGAAAAGGACCCGGCGGCAGGCGCGGAATCCGGATCGGCCGCCGATTCGCCGAAGACCGAGAATGGGCATCCTCCGCAACGACCGGGCCAAAACATTTTATGTTCAAGATGTCTTTGCGATTTTGTCCACGGGCTTCCAAGCTGGTGACGGCCGCCGGGCCAGGGCTCATTCTCCGGCGGTCTTTCAGCAAAAGGCAAGGCGTGCGCCGGAGTCTTCCAGCATTACGGTGAAGCGCCGTGCTGGCCTGGATCGGTGAAATCAGAATGCGTCTGCTGCGCGGCCGGCTGTGGAAGCTTAGAATCGGAGTGTGGACCCTGAGCGGCAAGTCCGAACCGGCCCTACGGAACAAGCAGACTGGCGTGAGGAGATGCTCCTCAAAGACCGCGTTCTGGCCGCATGTGAAGAAGGCATCACGATCACCGATCCAAGTCTCCCAGATAATCCTCTCATCTACGTCAACCAGGGTTTCGAAAGGCTGACCGGCTATACCGCCCAAGAGGTGCTCGGCCGCAACTGCCGCTTTCTACAGGGGTCCCAGACGGATCCGGAAGCGGCGGAGGAGATTCGCAGGGCGGTCCGGGAACATCGCCCCTGTACGGTCGAGATCCTCAATTACCGCAAGGACGGTTCCACCTTTTGGAACCGGCTGTCCATTACACCGGTGCGGGATTCATCCGGCCGCGTAACGCACTACATCGGCATTCAATCCGACATCACCGCCAGACGTCTCGCCGAAGACGCGCTGCGCGAAGCCTCCCGGAAACTGGAAGCGGCCAACGTCCGTATGAAGCGTGATCTGGAAGCCGCCGCACAGATTCAGCGGGCGCTTCTTCCCTCCCCCGATCTTCACTTGCCGGGCGTCACCGCGGCCTGGGCTTTCCAGCCATCCACCGAGCTCGCCGGAGACCTTTTCCATCTTTTCCCTTTGGGGGCGGATCACGCGGGCTTCTATGTCCTCGATGTCAGCGGTCACGGCGTCCCTGCGGCCCTCGTCTCGATGGCGGTGACGCGTCTGCTCAACCCGGCTCCGGGGCGTTCCGTGCTGTTTCAAGCGGATCCAGAGCGACCGGGGCAATATCGTCTGGCTTCGCCGTCCAGCGCCATTCTCCGGTTGAACGAGTTCTTCCCCTTCGACCCCCGGACGGCCCAGTACTTCACCTTGGTTTATTGCCTGCTGAACTGCTCTTCGGGCGAACTCCGTTACACCGCCGCCGGGCATATCCCTCCCATCTTGGTTTCGAATTCAGGTAAGGTCCGTTTGCTCGAACCTGGAGGCCCGCCCGTCGGACTGCTGACCTCACCCGAAATCGCGGAGCACACGGTTCACCTGGAACCTGGCGATCGAATCTATCTCTGCACCGACGGACTGCTGGAAGCGGAGAACCCGCAGGGCGAGGAATTCGGCATGGAGCGCCTCCTGTCTCGCTTCGGCGCTGCATGCCGCCTCACGCTGGAGGATTCCGTTCAATTCATCTTGGCAGGCGTGAAGGACTGGGGCGGGAGTTCCGGTCTGATAGACGACGTCACCATCCTCGCTGTCGAACGAGAGCAGCCCGCTGCCAGCCGTATTTGAATCAACTTTCGGCTTCGGCAGGCGCTACGGTCCTCATGGTCGGCGCCTTCTTGCCTCCCGTACGCCGGATGAGAGAGCGCCCGCAATTGTTCCCCAGCCGGCGCAGACGTTCACGAGCAAGCTGCCTCGGCCGCCGGCCGGTTGTTCGAGGCTTATCCAACCGTCCGAATCATCAGTGCGGGTCCGGGCAGCAGAATCTCGATGCCGTGGTGGTCTGTGCCGGAGAGCAGTTCCACAATATTGCTGCGCTCGAGCAGCTTCACCGGGACTTCTCTCACCGAGTAAATGACGTCGTGCGCGCCCTTTCCGCAAACTTCAAACGGCTGGCCGTTCAACCGGAACGGATGCTCGACCGTTCCGCGGCCGCCATCCCAGGTGACAACGTGAAGCTGCGCGCGCTGGATGCTGCGGGGATCGACGGGAAGTTCGATCTTGGCCGACCTGGGTTTACCAGCACGCGACCAGAAGGGCACAGGAAGCGACGCTGACGTGATGCAGGTCACTCGAGATGTCCCCTTGGGCGGCAGGGACATGCCCGTGAGCGGCGCGGTCTCGTAGACCAGACCTGGCGCGTTGCGGAAAGTGATTTGCGCGCGCACGCCCGCAGCCGCATCCGGCGTCATTGAGGTGTCCCATTGGATGCGGTAGGGTGCGGAAGAGACGCTGCCCAGCCATGCCTCCGGCCGGCGGTGCTTGGTGAAGCCGTGCCAGTCGTAGGTCACGCCGTCGCCGTTTTCGTCGTAGCCTTCGTAAAAGCCCCGAAAGTCCACCCGAGCGATCCGGTCCGGCTGATTCGATTCCAGCTCCAGGGTCAGCGTCTCGCCGGGGCCAGGCGTAACGCGCACCGCCGCTTGAAACCGGGCCAAGTCCAGCTTGGCCAAGTCCGGATGCGCGGCGGGCAGCCCCGCCCGCAGACAGGCGTTGTCCACGATGAAATGGCCCCAGAAAGTCGTGCCTTGATCGCAGGCGAACTGGATGGCATTGTAGCCGTTGACCACGTCCTCGCGCCTGAGCCGTATGGCCGGGTAAAGATGCGTGCAGTGACCCGCCGCCGTGCCATTCTCAGGAATGGGGTGCTGGCTGCGGCCGTTGACCGTCACGCGGCGGTTTGCGGTGCCCGGATGGCCGCCCCATAGCTCCAGATACAACTCCACAGCATCGAGTTGGCGCGGGTCCTCCGGCATGAAGATTTGCAGCATGCCGCTAGAGCGAGCCTCCGATCTGGAACCAAACTCAGGGTGCAGCGACGTCTCCGGACTGTTAACCCGGAAGCGGCTGTTAAAGCCGGGATTGCCGTGTTCGGCTCCCATTTCAAACCACCAGCAACGCCAGAAGCGTCCGCTTTCGGAGGCTGCGTGTGCGGGGATAGCGTGCAAACCTGCACTGACTCCGATCGTGGAAAGAACAAAGGTCCGCCGGTTGAGTTTCATTCGATTCTCCTTGCCGCAGGCCTCGGCCCGCTGGGGTTCAGCCAAAGGTTCAGCGCCGGGACCTCGAAGTTGTAGGGCTTGCCCAGGATGTCGTAGGTTCCGTCCCCGTCAAGGTCGGCGATCTTGGATTCGTGATTGTCAAAGCCGGTTGCGATCAGCTCCTGCCGGAAATTCCCCTTGCTGTCGCCGAAAAGTATCAGCACCCTGGATTTCGGATTGCCGCCGTCCAGACGCATCTCCGCCAGGAACAGATCAAGATGCCCGTCGAAGTTGAAGTCTCCGATTTGCAGGCTGTGTCCGTTGTCAATCCCGTCCAGCAGCGTGCGCGGCCTCCAGGCTCCGGCCTGCCACTCATACAAGATAAGAGGACCGATCCCATCTCCCAGCGAGAGGACGATCTCCGGCCTGCCGCCCGAGATCAGTTGGCCCGCCGCGCAGCGAGAAAATGGGAAGGCCGCGTCGACCAGATTCTCCTGAAAACGCCGCCCGCCCAGGTGCCGGAACCAACGCCCGCCTCCGACCAAGTCTTTGACGCCATCCAAATCGATGTCTTCGAATGCGAGGCCTTCATGCTCGTTGACGCCGCGCCACTTCGGCGGCGCGCCGCGGTGGGGCATCTCGCTGCCCTTCGAATAAGAATAGATGGCCGTTCTCGCCCACTCGCCGGCCGTCCGCACATTCTCCGGCGGCGCCGCCAGGAATAACGTCTGTGCGTTTTGGTTCCAAAAGACAAGCTCGCTGCGGCCGTCTCCGTCCGCATCCACAAAGAGCAGATCGTGGTGCTTGGCGGCCCCCGAATCCTTTACAATGCGGCGCACCCAAGGTTTGGTCACCTCGCCGTTCGGCCGTGGGTTCTCCCACCACCAGACCTGGTTGCTCCGATAATCGCCTCCCGCGATCAGATCCAGGTCTCCGTCCCCGTCGACATCCCCGAAGGTCATTCCGGCTTCGATGGGGAGGGCCTGGGGCTCGAGCACATGCCGCCGCCAGCCTCCCGCGTGGCGCTGGTACCAGACGACGGCCGGGGCCTGCGTCCGCTCAGCGACCACGAAATCGTTGACCCCATCTCCGTCGATGTCGAACACGGCGGAAGCGGTCTGCTGCCGGCCGCTGTTGGGCGGCTCCAGCTTGCCGTCTTTGGTCGAGTGCAGTACCCAGCCTCCTGCCGCGAAAGCTGCCAGCAGCGAAGAGGCAAACACAAGAACTATCCATTGGCGCATGGGGCTCCGACTTCTGAGCTATTCTGTCTCACCGGCATGTTCGGATGCACGCCTACCAGTTCACGTCGATCGGATCGAGCGGCTCCGGGCACCGGTTCAGCTCGCAGTCAAGCTGTAGCAGCGCCCAAACCAGATCGTCGGCGCCGGTAATCGCTTCATAATGGCGGGCCGAGCCGTCGGCCCGGAAGAGCCCGTTTTTGGGAAACACCCGCAAGGCCAGATCCGCCGTGCGCCGTGCGAACTCCAGATATTGGGTCCGCTTGCCGGCCTGGATGGCATTCTCTCGCGAAAGCGCCGCCATTAAAGAAATGACCTGGCCGGCCGCCCTAGGCCACAGATCGCCGGTGTCCGACGGAAGTCCTTCGGCTACATAGCGGTCCGCAGCCAACTCCACCTGCCGCAGGAAACGCGCGTCGGCAGTTTGTCTCCAGCGGGTGTAGTTGAGCAACGCCTGACCGGAAAAGCCTGCGTCCCCGTACTCCATGTTCCACAGAGGGCTCAACTTGACGCTGACGGTCCGCAAACCCCGGTCGGCAACCACTTGGCGGCCGGATTGGGAAAGCAACTCCGCCACTTGACCCGCCGGCAGGCGTTGAGCGGCGCCTGTGCTGTTGGAGGGATGCAGGGAAGCAACCAAGGTCATCTCGGGAGAGCCGAGAGCACGCTGGTCGAGCTGGCGGACCAGATTTCGCCATTCTTCCCGGCGGCCCGGGACCAGGCCGGCCGCATCCCACAGCAAAGCGCGAAGAGTCGGATCCGTCGACCGCTCGCACCGGAACGAACCTGGTTGAATCAAGAGACTATAAGGACGTGGTTGCAGGCCGGTGCGGCTTTCAATAAGAACCTCAATGCGCTCGATAAACTTCGGATCGCGGCTCTGCGCGTAAGCGTTGGCGTAAGCCCAAATATAGAACCCCGCATGGCGGGGGTAGGCTGCTCCGGTAGAAGGACCGTGATGGGGGATAGCGGAATGCCGACTATAATCGCCCACCAGCCGGTCTCCGATCTGATGCAGCCACAACGCATCGGCGAAGCGTAGGGAGCGTTCCGGGTCGATGGCGTAGAGTTTGTCCCAAAACGGGAAGCGGCGGTAGACTTCGTAGATTTGCCCGTAGCCTTCCTCGCTCAGGAAGTTCCAACTAGCATGTTCGCCGCTATACATAAGTCCCGTAGCCGGGCTCTGGCAGCGGCGTATCCAGAAGGCGAGGACTTCATCCGCATGACGGGCGTAACGAGGATCGCCGCTCACCCGGCTGAACGCGTAGAGCGCCTTCAGCAGCATGATGTCGTGCTCAAGGTTGTTGCCAAGGGGCGACCGGTCGGTGGGGCGTATCCCAACCGGGGGGTCAGGGATGCCATATCCGATTGCTTCGGGCAGGATGTCGCGGGTGAAATAATCCTCAGGCAGCTTCACTGAGGGCAGCGACATGGTGTCCAGGTCCAACATCGCGGCAAACAGCGGCGAGTGTTCTGCGCCGTAGCGGTCTGTACCCTTCTCGATCATCGTGTCGAGAAAGGTTCGCACCGTGCGGCGGTACTGGTCCTGCGCACGGCCCTGCCCCGCCAGCAAAACGAACGCAATCCATACCCACAGAATTCGCTTGTGCATTTGAGCGTGTTCCTTTCTGATCTATTTGCGGCCGGTAATGATTGCCGACTTGCTCCGCACCCGGGAAACCGGCCCCACCTGTGGTTCAGGTGGGGCCGGTCCTGGAAGGTTAGGAGGTTAGAATGTCATCCGGAAGGTCAACTGGATGTTTCGCGTTCCGCCGGCGTCCTGGATCACTCCGAACGTGGCCTTGTTGGCCATGTTTGTTCCGGGTGATCCGAACCGCGGCGAGTTGAACGGGTTGGTGGCATCCGCCCGCAGGTCGAAATTCCACCGCTCAAAGAGTGTAAACCGCTTGACCAGGCTCGTGTCATACAACGCCAGGTAAGCGGGTGCTCGCAGCTCCGCAAAGACCGGCGGCTCCGGCGAAACCATGTACTGCGTCGGCAGCGACATGAAGGCCTTCGTATCAAAGTACGGGTTGAGGACCTCCTTGGTAACCGGATCTACGCGGTCGCCGATGCGATCCTTGGTCGGCCCGGTCTTGGCTGCATTCCGCAGGCGAATGGGCCGCCCATTGGTGTCGCTGATGCTCAGCGGCTCGCCGGAGCTGTAGCCGGCCCGGGCGCTCACCGTCCAGCCACCTACCACGTGGCTCAGCCAGCCGGAAGTCACCCAGGGCCTGCCCTTTCCGAACGGCAGATCGTAGACCGCCGCGAGATTCATGATGTGCGGGCGGTCCATGCCCGAAATGGTCCTGTAATGGCGCTCGTTGATCAGGCTGGTGGTGCTGTTGTCGAACATCTTTGAGATGGAGTGGTTCCACAACACCGACAAACCGTTTGAGAAGCGCTTCTCGAAGCTGAGTTGGAGCGTGTGGTAGACGATCGTGTTGGTGTTGAAGCTCCGGACCGAAACCGAGGTGTACTGGGGATAACGGAACCACAATTGCCGCTGGGCAATCGTCGGGGAGGCGCCGAGCGGCACGTTCGCGGGCAGCACGCCGTAGAACGGATTCGGCACCTGCCGGTTCTCGTCCGCCCCGTAAGCAAGGTATATGTCAGGTTTCTCGTTCAGGTTGAAGTCTTCGAGACCCTTGACATTCAGCACTCGCAGGAAGCGGGCTTCGAACACAGATTTCCAGGGCAGTTCCCGCTGGATGCCAAATTGCCACTGCTGGTTGTAGGGCGCGACCTTCGTGTGGTTGATCACCGGGTTGATGGCATCGCCGATCAGGGCCGCACGCCCTTCTTTGTTGCCGGTCGGCCTGGGCACGCCTTGCGGAAATGGATTCGCGAGCGTGGTATAGGGGGTTGCCCCGCGATCGACCGTACCAATGTAGGTGATGTTGGTACTGAAGGTGAGCGGAACGGGCAAGCGGTAGTCGATGTTGTCCAAGAGGCTCGAGTAAAACACTCCATAACCCGCGCGGATGACAGTCTTGGGCAACACCTGCCAAGCCAACCCGAACCGCGGCCCGAGGTTATTCCAATCGGTAATTCCCTGCTGCCGGGGATTTCCGTCAATGCCGGCAAACATCACCGCTCCCCTAAGATTCAGTCCCGGGATGGTCAGAGGGCCGGGCCCGTTGGAGTCGAAGCCGTACAACATCCGGTCAAAACGCTCCGTCCACGGCCTTTCGACCTCCCAGCGCAGTCCGAGATTCAACATGAGCTTTGGCGTGATCTTCCAATCGTCCTGGATAAACATCGCAGTATAGTAGGAGCGCATGGAGTACGGCGTCGGTCCGCTGATCGTCCCCGAGGCGGGCATGCCCAGCAACAGATCGGCCATCGCCGTACCCGACGTCTTGCTTGTGGCCGACACCCACGGATCTTGCTGAGAGAATGTGGGCCGGAAGTTGAAGTAACCGCCGGCCTGGGAATCCGGACTGATCTCGTTCCAGTGCAAGCGCCGGATGTCAGCTCCAAAGCGCAGACTGTGGCTGCGGCGAAGCGTGCTGACCGTCGGAGTCAGCACGTAGGTGTCGTTGGCGCGGATCTTGAAACGATGCCCCAACCGGATGAAGCCCTCCGACATGTCGATGCCCGGCCAGGACGGCCTCATCTGATTGGCGAGAATGTCGGGATGAAGCTTCAACTTCTTCGGATCTTGTTCGTTGCCCGAAAACCAGGTGTCGCTCCAATACCGGTTGAACGAAAAGCGCAGTGAACCGATCCAGGTGGGCGAGAAGGTGTAGTCGTCGTTGAAGGTTGCGTTATAGAAATGGCGCAGGTCTCCGCCGGGATCTCCGCCTACCGGCGCATTGCGCAACCCCGGGGGCAATTTGGTGAACTCCACGCTCCAATCCATGTAAGCAAAGCGGCCAAAAACACGGTGGCTCGGGCTGATGACATGGTCGAAACGCGTGTTGATCTGCTTGGCGGGGTTCGTGGCCCGGCTCTGCTCGTACCAGTTGTATTTTCCGATCTGGGGCTGTCCAGGGTCCGTCGGCTTCGGATACACATTCATGATCGTGGCCCCGGTCTCATTGAACAACGAGGCGGGGATGCGGTTTCCAGGCCAAGGCTGGCGCACAACGCTCGATCCCTGGATCTGGCTTGTGAATACGTTGTAGATGACGAGCGGCGTTCCGGCCGAACTCAGCGTCTGGGAGAAATCGCCCTGCCGCTCCAAGTCGGTTGGGACGCGGCCGCCATAGGTGGGGTTGCTCCAGCGCGCGTCGTACTGTACGCTGGCAAAGAAAAACGTCCGGTTGCGGCCGTCGTAGAGCTTGGGAAGGAATATCGGCCCGCCAAAAGTTCCGGACCAGAGCCGGCGCGGATCGTCCGGCCGGGGCAACCCTTTCCGGTTGTTGAGCCAACTGTTGGCGTTGAGAACCTTGTTGCGATAGAAGAACTCGAACGAACCATGCAACTCGTTGGTCCCGGACCGGGTGGCGTAGCTGATCACTCCTCCGTTAGAACGTCCATAAGCGGCATCGAACATCGTCGTCTGCACCAGCAGCTCTTCCACGGAATCGCCGGACGGCGACACCGCAATGGCGCCGCCTTGACGCGGCAACGTCACCGACGCCCCGTCGACGACAACCTCGTTTCGGCCTTCTTGGCCGGCACCCCCCAGCATGCTGAGGTAGTGCTGGCCGCTGTCGCTGAACCGGCCTCCGCCTCCGCGGACCCCCGGCACCAGCGAAACCAGCGCCAACGGGTTCCGGTTCGCCACATAAAGCATGTCGACAAACCGCCGGTCGATCACCACTGAGACGTCCGCCGAGGCTGTCTGCAACAGGGGCGCTTCACCCACGACCGTAACCGACTCGGTGACGCCCCCCAGCTCGAGGCGATAGTCCAGCGTGAGCTTTGCTCCCGTCTGCACTTGCAGTTGTTGGGATTCTATCCTTTTGAAGCCCGCGGCCTCGATCACCAGGGTGTAGTTGCCTGGCTCGACCATCGGGATTAGATAGTGGCCTTCGTCATTGCTGACCGTCTGATAGACGCCGCGCGTGGCCTCATTGGTCAGCCTCACCTGCGCCCCAGGGACGGCCGCGCCTGTAGGATCCGTCAGGCGCCCCATGACCGAGGCGCGGTAATCCTGCGCCCATAAGGGCAATAGCGCCAGCACCGCGGCCAGCGCCATCCATCGGTAGCTTATCCTCATAATCCTTAAACCTCCTGAAGTTCCGCGTGTCACGCAACCTTCGTTCCGCCTTTGGAAGAATGTTGGAACCGCGGCTTGATGCGAGTGTAAAGCTGCTCCCCCTACCGGTCAATGGTTCGACAGTTGCCTCGCTGCATCCTGCCAGTTGTTTGCTGGTAAAATACTGCGGGGGAACTTCCAATGCTCATCGAGCCGGTCTCGGATGACCTCGCCAGGGAGCAAGTCGACCGGATCCTCCGGTCGGAGGCCCTGCGCAACGCCGAGAGCCTTCGCCGCTTGTTCGCTTATCTGGCCGAAAAGAGCTTGGCCGGAGGGGCAACCCAGCTAAAGGAATACTCCGTCGGGGTGGACGTTTTCGGAAAACCTGAGGACTACGACCCACAGAGGGACCCCTCCGTCCGGATCCAGGCCGGCAAGCTGCGTCAAAAACTGGAAGAATACTACCTGAAAGAAGGACAAAGCGACCCGGTTTTCATTGAGTTCCCCAAAGGCCACTTCCAACTTCAGTTTCATCGGCGCGCAAGAGAGGTTCCCGCGCCCGCGCCCCGTTGGCAATGGAAGACCGTTGCTCTGGTTCTCGCCGCCGCCTGGGGAATCACCTTGGGGGCGTTCCTGCTCCCGCGCGCCTTGGGTCCAGGCCCTCTCACCCCTGAACAGCGGGCGATTTGGTCGCCTTTGCTGGACGGAGGCCGGCCGTTGGTTTTATGCCTGGGGACACCTTTATTCATCAAGACCGAAGGCGGGTTTTTCCGCAGCCCCCAGATCAACCGATGGGAGGAAGCGGATGAGTCCGCTACCCTGGACTGGCTTAAGGCCGACTTGGCCTCCGGCAAAGCCATGGGGGTCCACATCTACACCGGGTTTGGCGATGCGCTGGCGGCTCTTGAGATCGCCCGGTTGATCTCCGCCGCAGGGGGAAGTTTCGTTGTGCGGAGGAGTGCGGCCCTGAACTGGGATGAACTGGTTAACGCCAACATCGTCTTCTTAGGTCCCCCGAAATACACCCCCCGAATCAACGAGATCCCCGTCCAAATGGACTTTGTGATGGACCGCCGCGAAATCCGCAACCTCAGGCCGAAGCCCGGCGAGCCGGCAAGCTTTCAAGGGAACTGGCCGAATGACTCACCTTACGTGACTGAGGATTATGCCCTCATTAGCCGCATCCCTGGACTGCACGGCCGCGGCCGCTATCTTATTCTTTCGGCCAGCTCGACCGAGGGCACTGCGGCGGCCGCCCTATACGTAACCGATCCGAAGTTCGTCTCCGAGCTCGCGCGCCGCCTTTCCGGCGGGTCTGGAAAGCTTCCTGAGTATTTCCAGGCGGTCATACAAGCCCGCTTCCGCGCCATGGTCCCGGTGGAAATCCGCTACCGGCTCCATCGGGAGCTGCATTTGACCCCGGCGGCAGGCAAAGACTCCCCGGCAGCCGAAAGCCGGTAGTGTCGGCCTTTTACGGCACTCCGCCAGTTGAGTCGAGGAAGGACCGGAGGCGGTCTTCCTCTGGCGAGCGGCCGCCCGCTCACCGCCGCGCCGTGGCCTTGGCCAAAGCCACTGCGGAGCCGGAGGCCATGCTCTCGTAGTAGCGCACGAGGCGCTGCGGCTCCATGGCGCTGTAGCCCCGCAGGTTCATGGCCCAGCGGAAGCCGATGGGCTGATAGAGCAGCTCCACGTCCACCTGGAACGGTCCTTGCGCCTGTCCCAGCGCGATCGAATAGCGGATGCGGTCGCCGCCGGCCGTGAAATCCGCATCATTCAAGGCCTCGCCGTGAACCGCCACATCCCGGCTCGCCGTGCGCTTGTCGAAGCCATGGGGCAGCAAGCGGTTGTCCTTCACGTACTGAACCGCGGCGAGCAAGCCGGTGGTCACTCGTCCGGCCGGATCTCCCAGAATCGGCTCGTAGATCTGGACCTGATCCGGCGTGCGGATTTCGGCGTAGTGCGGCTCGTAACGGTCCGGGGCGGCGTCGTTGTCGTTGCCTTCAATCGAGCCATCCGGCCTCAACGCGCCCGATTCGAAAATGGTCTTCCCTTCGCGGTCCCGCACCACCACATGCAGCCAAGCGCGGCGCGAGGGATAGGCGGTCGGCAGTTTGTGGCCTGTAAGATTCTCCACCGCCACGACGGCGTTCAGGCGCCCGGAATTGATTTCCAGCGCTTCCAAAGAAACCCTCGCCGATTCGGTTTGCAGGTGCTGGATGGTTTTCATGGCGGCGTTTTCAAACTCCTGCGGCAGCGCCGCCGCGCCTAATTCAGGGCCGTAGCGCGCAAATAGCCTCTGCATGAAGAAGTTGCCGCCGAGGAAAGTATGCCGGGAGACATCCGGGTGCGGCTGGCCCAATACGCTGGTGATGGGGATCTCCTCTTTCACCACGGGCATGTGGCAGGACTGGCAGCTCTGCTGATCCCGGTAGCGGCTGTGGAGCCATTCTTGGTAGGGAACTTGCTCCGGGAACTCATCAAACTTTTCCGCCCCTGCGGCAAGCGCCTTCGTGTACAAGGTGTGGCAGGTGGCGCAGAGCTCTGACTGCCGGATGTGTTTGCCTTCAAGCGGTTTCAACAGGCCTGAGGAACGCATCACCGTGGTCCGCCCGGCGTCGACCTGGAAGGGCCCATAAGCCGGCCGGTCGCCATCCCGCAGAGTTGTGTTGATCACAAACCGCCCAACAAAACTCTCGCGTTTGCCGAAATTGGTCGGCTCGATGCGATGGCAAACCGAGCAGGAGACGCCGTCAGCCGCCAGCCGGCTCATCGCGTCCTGGGGGTCAAAGGGCAGGTGTTCGAAGATCCTGGCTTCGCGCCCGGCCAGCGCCGCTTCATAGTGCGCCATGGGCATATGGCAGGTGGAACATTCTTCTTCGATCGCGGCTTGCGCGGATGGGTGGTCCATAATCTCGCGGCGCACGCCGGCTTGCCAGTAAGGATCCCGGCCGGCGTTGGCCATCATCGTCGGCCCCCAACTGAATCCGAACGAGACGTCTTCGCCCGCGCGGGTCGTAATCCCGTTATGGCATGCGACGCAGCGGTCTGAGCTTTGAAAGTGCACGGGGGTCACGGGCTTCTGCGCGGATTTGCCTTTCGGCGGCGCGTTTTGGGATGAGGCGGCGAACGCAGCGAGTCCTGCCGCGGCGACAAGTGCGAATGCGCTGATCTTTCTCATGGCCCCTCCTTACCATCCCTCCCTAAGCCCGCCGTCGAGGTAATCCCACAGCAGATAGAAGACAATCTGAATGGGACGGCCGGCCGTATTATTGGCGGGAATCTTCACGCCGAAGTTCGCCATGATGTGCTGGCGCTTGCTTAGGGTCACCTGGAACTGCGGAACGACGTCCCAGTTGACCTTGGCGCCGGTTTCAAACTCCCGGTCCGCGAGGAATTCCACCATCGGCGTCCAGGCGCGCCCGAAGCCGCGGTCCTGCGCGATCGTCTTGCCCAGAGTTGTGCGCCAGAACATGGCCCGCGGCGCCTTGGAGGTGTCCGTGGGAAACTCACCGCCGATCTGAAACTGTAAGTGGCTGTCGGCAGGTAAAAGCTGCCCATAGGAGGCGAACGGCTCGAACAGCTTCGTGCCCTTCCCCAGTCCCTTGCTTCGATCCCCCGCCGGCAGCACCATCTCCCCGCCGGCGCTGAGATTGGAACCTTTGTTCAAGCTGTGGAACAGCACCCGCTTCCAGCCGATCCCCACATCGCCGATGCCGCCCACCCACGTACCGGTGTCCCGCTTCTTGAACCCGACCGGCGTCTTGATCTCGAGCTGGTCCACGGGACCGAAGCGTTTCTCATAGATGGTCACCGTGCCCACCGACCCGCCATTGCGCGCGTTAATCGAGGTGGTGGTCACCACTTCGCCCTCCGGAAAGGCCTTTTCCGTGAACAGAGCGCGCGGGATGTTGAGATCGCCCCGCGGCCAAGCCTTGTCTTTGCAGAAGCCGCGCACGTACTCGATCACCTGATCGATTTGTTCGCTCGTCAGCGCGTCCCCAAAAGCGGGCATGATGCTGGACCAACTCCGCGCCGGTCCGCCTTGATGGATCACAGCGTACCAGTCGCCGTCCGGCTCTTTGTTGAAAGCGGCGCAGTCGGTCAGGTCCGGCAGCGGCCGGTCGAAGCCGACGCTGCTTTTTGGCGCGCCGCGCCCGTCCAGACCGTGGCACGCAGCGCAGGCGCTCTGATAGATGGCTTTGCCGGGAGGGTCCGCGGCGCCGGCCAAAGCCGCTGAAATCAAGGCGAGCGCGAAGGCCGCCAAGCAGCGGTGGAAAGCTAAGGCAACAGCGCGGCCCCGCAAATCATGGAAGATGGAATGAGGCGAAAGCGAAAACCGGTGTCTGAAAAACAGAGGCGGAAAAGATTCATCTTGAGCCATATCCATAAGTGTTTAGTGCAGCGCCCAATTCAGACACCATTGTACAGAATGCTACGATTTACATGGATCACATGAGAATCCCATTATTTCAGGTCGATGCATTTACGGCCGAACTTTTCAAGGGCAACCCCGCGGCCGTCTGTCCTCTGCCAGAGTGGCTCCCAGACCCGCTGCTGCAATCGATCGCCGCGGAGAACAACCTCTCCGAAACGGCCTTCTTCGTCCGCCGCGGCAGCCGCTTCGAGCTGCGCTGGTTCACCCCTGCGGTCGAAGTGGACTTGTGCGGTCACGCCACGCTGGCCAGCGCGTTCGTGATCCTGCGCCGCCTGGAGCCGGACGCGGAAGAGGCCGTCTTTGACACGCGCTCCGGCGAACTCCGCGTGCGCCGCCAGGGCGATCTCTTGGCCATGGATTTCCCGGCGCGCCCGCCGTCTCCCTGCGCGGAGCCGCCAGGTCTGGCCGAGGCCCTCGGCGCCGCACCCAGCGAAGTCTGGACCAGCCGGGACCTTCTGGTCGTGCTGGACTCCGAGGCAGCCGTCCGCAACCTCGCCCCTCGGTTTGACCTGTTGCGCCGCTTGGATACCTTCGCGGTCATCGTGACCGCTCCCGGCGGCGAGGTGGACTTCGTTTCGCGCTTCTTCGCCCCGCGCGCCGGCGTCGACGAAGACCCGGTCACAGGCTCCGCGCATTGCACTCTAATTCCTTATTGGGCCGGCCGCCTTGCGAAGTCCGAGCTGCATGCTTGGCAGGTCTCGCGTCGAGGCGGCGAGTTATGGTGCGAGAATCACGGCGCCCGGGTCACAATCAAAGGACGCTGCGCGCTCTATCTGGAAGGCCACATCCTGCTCTGACCGCTGCTCCGCCGCGCCGTCTTACTCACGACTCAGATCGGCCACTGCGGCGCCCGGCAGAGGTCCGGCCTTCTTGCGCAGCGAAAGCCAAGTGTCGAACACGGCCGGGTTCTCCAGCCACAGCAGCATCCAGGCGGCCATCTCCTCCTTCATGGCGCGGTGCTCCGGCGATGCCCCCGCGCGGCGCGCCGCCAGCCGGGCATGGTCCTTCCCCTGAATTACGGCTTGCCGGCAGAGCCGCGCCCGCTCCCGCTGTCCGGCCTCCACGGCCAGCATGTATTCCCGCTGGAGCGCCAGCAGCGTGCGCTCTAGCTCCTCGAACGAATCCTGCCGGATTCCTTCCACCACCGGATCCAAAGGCCGGCCGCATTCGCGAACCAGCCGGCGCAGGTAGGATTCGGACACGGGCGCGAGCAGCCGCCGCAGCTCGTCCCACTCGGCCTCAGCGATTCGCGCCGGGCGCCGCCGGGCGAGATACTCGCTCAGCAGGTCGCGTTTGGTGGTTTTTGGCATTGGCGCGGCGGTAACGGAGGACAGCTTGGGTATGGTTCTCCAAGTCGGCCGAAAAGACGTGAGCGCCGGATCCGTCCGCCTTGGCGACGAAATACAAGTACGGACTCTCAGCCGGCTCGAGGGCAGCCTTCAAGGAGGCCAGGCCCGGATTCGCTATGGGGCCGGGCGGAAGCCCCGGGTTCTGATAAGTATTATAGCGGTGTTGACTTAGTAAGTCAGATTGAGAAAGAACGCCCCGGTACCGCCCTTCCAGCAGCGCTGCGTAAATCGCCGTCGGATCACACGCCAGCGGCATTCCCCGCCGCAGCCGGTTGCGGAACACCGAGGCCACCAGCGGCCGCTCCTCGGCCAGCGCCGTTTCCTTCTCCACCAGCGAAGCCAGCGTGACCACCGGGTGCGCCGGCTGCCCGGCGCTCAATCCGGCCCACACGCTCCGGAACTTGTCCGTCATCTGGCGGCAGAGCTCCTGCGCCGTGGTGCGCCGGTTCAGGCGGTAAACAGCCGGAAACAGGTAGCCCTCCAGGGTTGGCGCTTCCGGGGCCAGATCGCGGATCAGCACCGGCGATCGCGCCGCAGCCAGAAACTCCTCCCCCTTCACGACGCCCAGCCGGTCGAGCGACGCCGCAATGTCAAACAGGTTATCCCCTTCGCGCACCGTCAGTTCGTAATAGTGCACGTCTCCCAAAGAGAGCCTGCGGTAGACCTCCCATGGACTGGCCGGCTCCCGAAAAACATACTCGCCCGCCTGGATCACCGCCTTGGGGCGCAGCCCCCGGACCAAGAGGAAGCTGAACGGCAGCCGGATCACTCCGGCGTCAGCCAGCTGCCGGGCGATCGCAGGCGAGGATGCTCCGCGGGGAATCTCAATGTAAACCGGTTCACGAAAACCTTGATATGGCAGATGCACCAGGCCGGCTGCCGCAACCAACAGGATCGCAGCTAGAACCAGCACCGGACGGAGATTCTTCATAGCGCCTCCCCGCCCCCCGCTAAGCTTGCGCCGCTCACCTCCAAATAGCTCTGCAATAGGAGAACCGCCGCCAACCGGTCCACCGCCTGTCCCCGCTTCTGGCGGCTAATGCCGCTGTCGCGCAGCACGCGGCCGGCTTGCCGCGTCGTGAGCCGCTCGTCCCAAAGGCGCACTTCGCACCCGTGGCGGTCTTGCAGCTTTTGGGCAAACTCCTTCACCCATGCCGTCCGCTTCCCCTCGGAACCATTCATGTTGACCGGATTGCCGAACAAGACCAGCCGGGCCCCGTGCCGGCTCGCGATCTCAGCCAGCCGCGCCAAGTCCTCCCGCAGGCTGGTGCGCACGAGCGTCGGCAGACCTTGAGCGGTCAGACCCAGTTCGTCGCTCACGGCGAGCCCGATGCGCCGCTCGCCCAAATCCACCGCCAGGATGCGCCCCGGCTTTGCTTCCTCTCTGATTTCCACAAGCTTCCATTTCATTATAGAACCGCCTATGTTACATTAGCGGTTGGTGGGATAATTCCGTGGCTTCTCTCGACTCGCGCGCCGCCGAACCAGCCCGTACCCTCAAGCCACGCAGCCTCTCTTCGGCCGTGCTGGCCTTGGCCGCCGCCGCCGCGCTGCTCTACTTCGGCCGCCTGCCGTTGATCACCCTCATCATCGCCATCAGCATCGCCTTCATCCTGGAGCCTTTCGTCGCCGCCCTCATGCGGCTCCGCCTGCCCCGGGCCCTGGCCAGCTTCCTGGTGTGCGTGGCGGCCTTGATGGCGCTCTACCTGGTCGGCCTGGGCGTGTACGCCCAGCTCGCCAGCCTCTACCGCGACCTCCCGACTTACAGCAGCCGGATCGCTGAGTTAGTAGAGATAATAACATCGAAGGTAGAAGATATGGAACGCTCGACCTACCGGCTACTGGTCCCCAAGCGTGCGCAAGAAAAGGTCGCCGCTCCCCCCGCGATTCCTAAGGCGGCCCCCAAGCGCCGCTCCGCCGAGCCGCCCGAGCTGCCGCCTCCGCCCCAGATCCAGGAAGTCCGCATCTTGCAGGAACGCAGTGCGGTGCTGGCCTACCTTTACTCCCGGCTGGGCTCCCTCTACGACGTCGCGCTGATGGCCTCCTTCGTCCCGTTCCTGGTCTACTTCATGCTGAGTTGGCGGGACCACCTCTACCGCGGCTTCCTGATGCTTTTCGAAGGACAGGCACGCCTAGTCGCCGGCAACAGCGCCGAAGGCATCGCCGCCATGGTGCGCGGCTTTGTTGTCGGCAATTTCGCCCTTGGACTGTTGCTCGCCGTGGTCAGCTCTGTGCTGTTTATGATCTTCCGGCTTCCCTACCCCTGGCTGACCGGGCCTCTGAGCGGATTCCTGAGCCTGATTCCCTACGCCGGGTTGCCGCTTTCCCTGGTCCCCCCGCTGGTAGCCGCCCTCCCCGTTTACAGCACCCTCACGCCCTACCTCCTGGTCGGCAGCGCCGTGGCCGTGCTCCACCTGCTGGCGCTGAATCTCCTCTACCCCAAGATTGTGGGCGCGCGCGTGCACCTGAACCCGCTCGTGGTCACCATCGCCTTGATGTTCTGGAGCGTTCTGTGGGGACCGATGGGCCTGGTCTTGGCCATCCCTTTGACCGCCGCCATCAAGGCGATTTGCGATAATGTCAGCGGCCTCCAGCCCTACGGCAGGCTGCTCGGAGACTGAAACCAAAACGGAGCGCGCCATGAGACTGAACGTCCTGCGTTTTGTGCTGATCGGAGCCGTACTGGTCGCCGCCATTGTGGCCTTCGTCTTCCACATTCAGCGCGGCGCGCACATGCAACTGACCGGTACGGTCCAAAAAGTCCGCACCCTGGCCACCGACGAGAACAGCTCGGTCGCCGTCATCGACTTCCGTCTCACCAACCAGGCCGACTACGTCTGGATGGTCCGCAGCGTCGAAGTCTACATGACCGACGCCCAGGGCTCCGCGGTCCCGGGCCTCACCGTCGCCGACGCCGACGCCGCCCGCCTGTTCGAATACTTCCCCCTGCTGGGCCAGAAGTTCAACGACTCGCTCACGGCACGCACCAAGATCGGTCCCCGCCAAACCGGCGACTGGATGATCGCCGCCCGCTTCGACATCCCCGAGGCCCAGCTTCAATCGCGCACGTCTTTCCACATCCGCATCGCGGAGGTGGACGGCGCAGTCTCGGAGATTAGCGAAGGCGCGCCCGCCAAGTAGCCGCTACAGGCGCTGCGGCGGGATCGCCAGCAGCACCTCTACCGCTACCGGCGCCCCGTTCCGCACCGCCGGCCGCATCTGCCACCTTGCAAGCTCGTCCAGGATCGGCTGCTTATAGGCCTCGCTCGGGGCGCGCAGCACCACCGCATCGCGGAATTGCCCTGAGGCGTCCACCATAGCGTGGATGATGATATAGCTATTCCGCGGGATCATCGTCACTGGAGGCAGGTAGCTCACCAGCGGAAAGGGCGGTTTCACCGGCGCGGGATTCCCGATATTCACCACGCCTTCAGCCGCCTGCGGCGCATCGGCGTTCTCCTTGGGGATGCAATACTGAAGCAGCCAGGCCTTCGGCGATCCCACGTCCAGATACACCGTGTAAACCGGGTGGCCCCTCAGCACGCCGACGCTTTCGGGGACGGCGTCGCCGGAGGCGCCCTCCACCACAATGTCCGGCGCGGCGTTCACCGGATGCTCAACGCGCACCGGCGTGGCGTAACGCGATGGCAGCGCCGCCAGCGCTTTTGCCAGCTCCCCTAGGAGCGCCCGGCCGCCCGTTGCCGGTCCGCTGCCCGCGCCGGATCCCGGTCCCAGCCCGTCGCCCTTGCCCGCCGCCACCTGTACGCCGATCTCGCGGTAGGCCGGCAGCTCCGGAATCCGCCCGATCTGATTGCCCGGCGGGATCGCGACCCGGTCTTGAATGGGCGCCGGATCGGGCGAGATCGCCAGGATGTTGATCGGCTCGCCAACCGTCGGGCTCACCGATGCCCCGCGGCCCGTGGGCACCGGAGCGGGCGCTTGGAATGGCCGCGCCGTCTGCGTGGGCCGCGGCAAATGCAACAGCGCTTCCTCCGGCCCGGCCAGCATGGGCGGGATGCGCACCTCCTGCGGCGCCAGCGTCGCGCCCGCCAGCGGAGGCGGCGCGTCAATTCTGGGCACAACCGTGGGCGCGGCGCTCCGCCCTGGCTCCACAAAGCGGCGCGGCGCCGGACGCGGAAGCACCGGACCATCCAGCAGCACCATCTCCGGCAGCCGCACGCGCTGCTCCAAAGCCAGCTCCGGCGGCAGGTGCGCCTGGATCAACGTCTGCGGATCCTCGGAGCGCTTGACTGCTGCGGGAGGCCGGAACTCCTTCGGCAGAGGCTTGGCCAAGGACCCCGCCGGCGCAGGCGCCTGAATCTGTTGGCGCGTCAGCTCGACCGGAGCCGGCGCTTCTTTGGGCTTCGGCTTCGCCACAGGCGGCTTGGGCGGCGCCGCAGGCAGAGGCGGCAGGTATAACCGCTCCGGGATCCGCAGCTCCAGCGGCCGCATCGCCCTCAGGTACCGTCGCGTGGCCTGGGCGTCGCTCTCCGGCAGCAGGTCCAGCAGCGGCGGCACGCCCACCACCAGCAGGCAATGGAATACGATCGAGAGCGCTAAACCCCGGCCGAACGGGTTGTAGCGCGGCAGAACGGCGTGCTCAAACAGCGGCCGCTCGGGTGCCTGCGCCGGCTTGGCCACAGCGACGCCCCGCGCCACGATCTCCAGGACCGATACCCCTTGCATCCTGCCTCCCTGCCGTCTGCGCCGGCGGCCGGCAACGCTAGTCGAACAGATCGTCCGCCGCGCCCGGCACCTTCACCGGAGGCCGCTCCACCACCAAGGAACGCAGCCAGCCCGGCTGCTTCTCCTCCTTGCGCTGCACATTGCGCCGCGGCGTCTGCGGTTGGAAAATCTCCACCGGGCCTCCGCCCGCCGGCATGTTCTTCAACCCGAACAGCGCCAGCTCGAAGCGGTCCTTCACCCCCAGCTTGTGGAACAGCCGCGACAAATACACCTTCACCGTACCCTCGCTGATGAACAGCGCGGTGGCGATCTCCTTGTTCTTCAGCCCCTGCGCCAGCAGGCTCACCAACTGGCTCTCCCGCCGCGTCAGCGACACCGCGCGCATGCTGCTGAAGCTGGTCTTCAGCGTCTCGTCGAACCACATCCCCCCTTCGGCCACCACCCGCAGACACTTCAGCAGCGTCTCAATGGGCTGCGTCCGCTTCAACACTCCCTTGACCCCATGCTCCATCGCCTGATAGGCCAGCTCGGTTGAGATGCTCCGCACCCAAAGCACGATGCGCGTGCCGGGGACTAGCTTCTGAAGCTCCACCAGAAGACTGAAGCTGAGGTCCGGCGTGAAATCCACCAGCACGATCTCCGGCTCCATCCGCTGCACCGCCGCCGCCAGCTCATCGGCCATGCGGGCTACCTCGCTCAGCTCCACTCCTTCCGCCGAGGCCAGAATGCTCTCCAGACCCCGCGCCAGCACAGCTTCATCGGTATACAACACCACGCGAATCATATCTGCCTCCTGCGGGGCGCGCCGTGCGGCGGCCTCCGCTGCCGGACCTGCGAGCCGTCTGCCCGCACTGCCCATGCGAGTTTAAACATAGCACGAACCGGTCGAAAATTCTAGATATTTTTTGTACAAACCCGAGAATTCCCTGAGAATCTGCGTAGTACCTCAGGAAACGAGGTACCAGTTGAGCCCCTGTTATCTGGCCCCTCGAATCCCATTCATTCTAAAAGCCTCTCCCATTGCTAACCTTCGTCAACCCATCGTTACTACCTATTTACGGGCTTTTTTTCGGCCGTTTTTAGGCATAAATTTGTGACTTCCGATGGAAAGACGCCGCAACGCCCGGGTCCAACTCAGCCTCCAGTGCCGCATCACCGCTTGCCGCGGCGGTGAGCGTTGGACGGGCATCACCGAAAACATGAGCCGCGGCGACCTGCTGCTTTCGCTGGGTGCGGATCAGCTTGACGGCCCGCCGCCCAGCGTGGGCGACCCGCTGCTGGTGGAGATCGATCTGCCCGCCAACCACGCCTTCGGCCGCAAGTGCATGCAGTGCCAGACCACGGTGGCGCGGCTGAGCAAGGGACCCAACGGGCGGCTGCACGTGGCGCTGCGCATCCACAAGATGCGCTTCCAAAACAGCGCAGAGGCCGGCCTGGAGCTGAGCCCGGGCCGCGCAACGCCCGAAGGAGTCGTGATGTGAGGAGCGCCATGGCCACCACGAACCCCAGCCCGCTTCTCCGGCTGCTGCCGTCGCTCACCGACGCGGCCTTCTTGCTGCCCGTCATCATCATCTACGGCCGACTGCAAGGCGCAAAACTGCTTCTCGGCGATGGAGACACCGGCTGGCACATCCGCACCGGCGAGTGGATTCTCGCCAATGGCCGCGTGCCCCAGCACGATATCTTCTCCTACACCAAGGAAGGCGCGCCCTGGTTCGCTTGGGAATGGCTTTGGGATGTCCTCTTCGCCCGGCTGCACCAGTGGGGCGGCTTGGCGGCGGTGGTCCTGGGCAGCCTGCTGGTGCTCTGCTTCACCTTCGCGCTCTTGTACCGGCTAGTCCGCCGGCATTGCTTCAACGACCTGCTGGCGTTCGCAATCACAGCCCTGGCAGCAATGGGGTCCAGTATTCACTGGCTGGCCCGGCCGCACGTCTTCACGCTTCTGTTCGTCGTGCTCTTTCTACACATTCTGGAACGGGTGCAGGAAGGCCGCACGCGGCTGCTCTGGCTCTTGCCCGCTTTGACGATCCTTTGGGTTAACCTGCACGGCGGCTTCTTCGTAGGAATATTCCTCGTAGGTTGCTACGCCGGCGGCCGGATCTTCTCCTGGCTGATTGACCCAGACCGCGCCGCGGCTCAAACTGCGTTGCAGCACGCCCGGCCTTACGTGTACACCGCTTTGGGTTGCCTGGCGGCCAGCTTTCTGAACCCTTACTCCTACCACCTGCACCTGCATATCTGGAATTACCTCCGGGATCCTTACTTGTTCCAGCACATACAGGAGTTTCAGGCTACGAGCTTTCAGCATCCTACCGCGTACTACTACGGACCTCTGCTCCTACTTGGCGTGCTGGCAGCTGCCTGGGGTGCCCGGGAACGGCGCTACGAGCGGTTGCTCCTGTTGAGCCCCTGGATCTGGCTGGCGCTGTACGCGGTGCGAAATGTGCCCATCGCCATGCTGGTATGCGCCCCCGCCGTGGCCGGGCTGCTGGACTCATGGCTGGGCTGGCTGAAACAGGCGCAAGTGGCAAGCTGGTGGAACCACACGGGGGCGGCGTTCCAAGAACTGTCGGCGGAATTCAGCGCCCTGGACCGGTCCTGGAGGCTGCACCTGGCGAGTGCCGCGGTTTTCGTGGCCGCCGCCGTTTTGCACTTTCTGCCTGCCCCGCCGGAAAAGTTCACCGCGCATTACGATCCCAAGCGCTACCCGGAAAAGGCTTTGACCGCACTCGGCGATCCGGCGCACGCGGGCCGGATCTTTACGCACGACGAGTGGGGCGATTACTTGATCTACAAGCTCTACCCCCGCCTCAGAGTCTTCGTCGATGGCCGGAGCGACATGTACGGCGAAGCTTTCAACCGGCAGTTCCTGAACGTGATGAATGTCAAGCCCGGCTGGCGCGAGACTCTCGCCCGGCACCGTGTGGACACCGTTTTACTGCCGGTGGACGCGCCGCTCACAGGCGCTTTGAAAGAGAGCGCCGCCTGGCGCGTGACTTACGACGACGGCTTGGCGATCGTGTTCCGGCAGACTGGGCTGCCACCGGAGGCGCAGCTCGCCGGCACGGGAACGGATTCCGCGCATCTCGATTCTCGCGCTGCGGCGCAGGCAGACCGGCAAGATTGCCCGCCGCCTGCGCCACGGGGTGAACAAGTTTCTGTTTCCTCTCACTCGGAGGACAGAGAAGACCATGGCGGCCGCGCGGCCGCCCGTATCAACTCAAACCGTGATCCGAGGATCATGAATCTCAACCGAAGGAGTGAACCAACATGTTGTGGAACTTTCTGAGAGAAGAAGAAGGCCAGGACCTGATCGAGTACACCTTGCTGCTGGCGTTCGTGGCGCTCGCCGTGGCGGCGCTGTTTTCTTCGATGAAAGAAAGCATCAACGCGATCTGGACAGAAGCAGATACGCAGCTGAACAGCGCCGCCAGCTAGGCGTACGCCCGAAGCAGCGTGAGGGCGTGGCCAAGTGGAGCCTCACGCTGATGTCCAACGCACTCAGCCGGCAGTCTCGCCTGCCCCTGCCGGCGCGGGCTGACGGCTGAGTGCCTGTTTTGCCGCCTGCTTCTGGGGGCGGCAAGGTTTGATGGAGTTCCGCGCGGCGGTGGGAGAAAGCCGTCCGTGAAAGGCATGATTTATGAGTAAGCGACTCATCTCGGTTCTGATTTTCGCCTTCATCGTCTCCGCGGGGGCGACGGTGCTCGTCTACCGGCTGGTAGCCTCCCGCGTCACCGCCGAGGCCAAGCAGCCCACGGTCCAAATCGTATTGGCGGCCAAAAACCTCCCCGTCGGGGCGATGTTGAGCGAAGGCGACCTCAAACTCGGCGCATGGGCCGGCGCACTGCCTGCCGGCGCCGTCACCAAGAAAGAAGACGCCCTCGGCCGTGGCGTGGTCGCGGCCATCTACGAGGGCGAGCCGCTGGTCGAATCCCGGCTGGCCCCCAAGGGCGGCGGCGCAGGGCTCGCCGCCACCATCCCGCCCGGCATGCGCGCCGTCGCGGTGCGAGTCAACGAGGTCGTCGGCGTGGCGGGCTTCGTTTCTCCGGGCCAGCGGGTGGATGTGCTCGTCACCGGCGTTCCGCCCGGAGAGTCCCGAAACACTGGAAGTTTTACGAAGACCGTCTTGCAGAATATTGAGGTCCTCTCCGCCGGTCAGAACATCCAGCGGGACGCGGAAGGAAAACCTATCCAGGCCCAGGTGGTAAACCTGCTGGTGACGCCCGAGCAGGCCGAAGTCCTGAGCCTGATCAGCAACGAGATGCGCATCCAGCTTGTCCTGCGCAATCCTCTCGACACCAAAGAAGTCACCACAGCGGGCGTTGCGCAGGCCAGCGTCTTTACTGGCGCAGCGATCGCGCCCCCCGACCCTCCCAAACCGGCTCCGGCTCGCCCCAGGCCGGCCAGCCCGCCGCCCGCCGTCAGACAGACGCAGCCGGTCGTGATCCCCATCACCGTGGAAGTCATCCAGGGCACGAAACGCAGCTCGGCCAAGTTCGAGGAGCGAGCCGCCAACGATTCGGAGGAAAGCAAATGAAACCGCGATTGCCGTTCAATCTCTACTCATTCCTCACTACACCTGGCGCATTCTGGGCGGCTGCCGGCCTTATCGGCTTCGCTCTCGCGCAACCTGCCCAAGCGCAGCAAGCCTCGCGGGACCTCTTCGTCACCGCGGGCAAGTCGCTGGTCGTCGACAGTCCGGTCGTAATCCAGCGCGTCGCCGTGGCGGATCCGGAACTCGCTGAAGCGGTGGCCGTGACTCCCAGAGAAGTCCTGATCAACGGCCGCGCTCCGGGCGAAACCAGCCTCATCATCTGGCAGCAGGGCGGGAACCGGCTCATGTTTGACCTGAACGTCCGTGCCAATGAAGCAACGATAGAGTCTGTTCGCCGCGAGCTGGCCAAGGAGTTCCCCGGTGACGACATTCAGATCACGGTCGAGAACAAGAATGTCTTTCTCCGCGGGACAGTGAAGGACCTGATCAGCGCCGAGCGTGCTCAGGCTATCGCCTCCACCCTAGGGAAGGTCGTCAATCTGTTGCAGGTGGAGGTGCCACCCATCGATACCCAGATCCTCCTCAAGGTGCGTTTCGCCAACGTGGACCGGGCTGCGTCAAGGGAGTTAGGCGCGAACTTTGTCAGTACGGGGGGCGTCAACCGCACTCCAGGTCGAATCACCACCGGCCAGTTCAGTCCCCCTCAGGCGGAAAAGGTGAGCGCAGACGCATCCTTCACCTTGACCGATGCTCTGAACTTGTTCCTGTTCAGGCCGGACCTGGACATCGGCGCAACCATTAAGGCGCTCCAGAACAAACGCATGTTGGAGATCCTGGCCGAGCCGAACGTCCTGGCTATCGACGGTAAGCCGGCCAGTTTCCTGGCTGGTGGCGAGTTTCCATTCCCTGTGGTCCAGGGCGGAGCCAACGCCGGAGCGGTCACGATACAGTTTCGCGAATTCGGCGTGAGGATCAACTTCCTGCCGCGGGTGACACCGAGGGGGACCATCCGCCTGCAAGTGACTCCGGAAGTCAGCTCGCTGGACTTTGCCAACAGCCTGACCTTCCAAGGTTTCACCATCCCAGGGATCGCCACAAGGCGCGTTCAGACCGAGATTGAACTGGAAAGCCAGCAGAGCTTTGCCATTGCGGGCCTGCTGGACAACCGGATGGTGGAGGTCTACAGTAAGATCCCCGGGATCGGAGACATTCCAATCTTGGGCAAGTTGTTCCAGAGTCAGACGAAAACCAAGAACAACAACGAACTGCTGGTGGTGGTGACCCCGGAGATCGTGCGGCCCATTCCGGCAGGTCAGCCCCTGCCGCAAGTCAACATGCCGCCGATGCAGTTCGAATGGGGCTCCTCGGTGATGCCGCGGACTCCCGGGACGGACGTCACCGGACCCGCCCCAGCACCCCCCGTGCGCAAAACCGTCCCCGTTGAAAAGATGATCGAGATGACGCAGCCGGCCACTGGGTCGGCCACGGCGCCGGCCTTTGCGCCATCTCCGGCGATCCCCAATCCGCCCCCGGCTCAACCAGCGGCAACGCAAACCAGCGTTACTCCGGGCAGTAAGTGATCTTTAGGAGCAGTTCATGGCCACGCATGCGCTACATGGGATGAACAACCGCCCCGGTGTTGTAAGCCTCCTGGCCTGCGCCACGCACCACCGTCCTGATGTGCCCAGCAGCGCAAGCCTGGAGGCATACGCCACTGTTGTGGGGCAGGCATTCTTGCCTGCGGCCGGCATTCCTGTCGGCCTTGACGCCCTTTACTCGCCGCCCCTTTTCATCCGCCGTTGTGCGCCCCCGCTCATGAACAACTCCGTGGTGACTCTGGGGAAGAATCGAGGATGCCGTTGACCGAACCGATCACAATTGGGCTGGTGACCGAGGGTAAGGACTTCGCCCAGGAGGCGCGGGCCTGCCTTGAGTCCCAGCCCGTCCGTATTCTTTTCGAGCACGAAAACCCTTCCGACCTGGAAGGCCTGCTCGGAAAGATCAACCGGGTCCGGCCGGAAGTGCTGCTGGTCGACTTCCGCAACCTCAAGGAGCCGTACGAAAACTTCACTGCGCCTATCAAGGAGAGCCCGGCCTCTCCCATGCTGGTGGCTCTCCACAGTTCAGCCGAACCCGAAACCATTCTCGCTGTGATGCATGCCGGCGCGGACGCCTTCGTCTACCCGCCACTGGCCGCGAATCTTCCGAAGGCGCTGGAACGCGTGGCAGCCGGAGTTGAAAAGCAGCGTTACGCTTCAAACGGCTCCGGCGGCCGCACTCTCGGTTTTCTCTCTGCCAAGGGCGGCTGCGGCGCGACCACCGTCGCTTGCCACCTCGCGGTTGAACTGGCCCGGCTGGGATCCAAGGAGGTTCTCCTCGCCGACCTGGACCTGGACGCCGGGCTGGTGGGTTTTCTCATGAAATCCAAGTCGCGGTTCAGCGTGCTCGATGCGCTCACCAACACCGACCGGCTGGATCTCAGCTACTGGCGGGCCATCATCTCCAATGGAATTCCCCGTCTCCAAATCGTGCGCGCCCCCGGCGCGACGCCACACCGCCAGGAGCCGCGCCAGAACGATGTGCGGACCGTGCTGCGCTTCGTGCGCTATCAATACGACTGGATCGTGCTGGATCTCGGGCGGGGCATGAACCCTCTGGTGGTCAGCGGCCTCGAAGAAGTGGACGACGCGTTCCTGGTGACCACGCTGGACGTGCCTGCGTTGCACCAGGTCAAAGAGATCGTACGGTGCCTGGTCGACAACGGTTATCCCAATGACCGCCTCCATCTCATCCTCAACCGGGTTCCGAAGAACCCCGACGTGATGCCCGAGGAGCTGGAGGGGCTGCTGGGAGTCTCAGTCTACGCCATGCTGCCCGACGACTATGCCTCCATTTACGAGGCCTACGCCGAGGGCCAGTTGGTGCCCGCGAACACAGCGCTCGGAAAGCAGATGGCCCGCATGGCGGCCAAGATCGCGGGCGTTGAGGAGCGGGGCGCAAAGAAACGGTTTTCACTTTTTGGCGATTAACGGAACAGGAGCAAGATGGCGACGCAACCCAGTTTGACCAATCGATCCCCCGGACGCGACGGCGGGCCCTTCATTAAGTCCCCCTTCCGGCATTCCTACACTCCGGAGTACCAGGAACTGAAGTTCTCTCTGCACCGCAAATTGCTCGACCGGGTTAATCTGGAGACCCTCTCCACAATGGCCGGCGAGCGCGTTCGCACCGAGATCCGGGGCGCTCTCTCCAAGCTCATCGACGAGGAGAAGACCCCCCTCAGCCTGGTGGAAAAGGAACAGGTTATCGACGAGGTCTTGCACGAGGTCTTTGGCCTCGGGCCCTTGGAGCCGCTGCTCAACGATCCGACCGTCAACGATATCCTGGTGACCACGCCCCGCCTGGTCTACGTCGAACGGGCGGGAAAGCTGTACAAGACCTCGGTCGAGTTCAAGGACAACGCCCACCTGCTGCGCATCCTGGAAAGAATCGTCTCGCGCGTCGGTCGGCGCATCGATGAAGCCTCGCCAATGGTCGATGCCCGCCTTCCGGACGGCTCGCGCGTGAACGCCGTGATCCCGCCAGTCGCAGTGGACGGGCCGCTGCTCTCCATCCGCCGCTTCGGCCGCGACCCGCTGCAAGCCGAAGACCTGGTGCGGAACCTCACCATGACCGAGGGCATGATGCAGTTGCTCCAGGCTTGCGTCAAGGCCAGGCTGAACTTGATCATCACCGGCGGAACCGGCGCCGGCAAGACCACGCTGTTGAACGTGCTCTCGAGCTTCATTCCCGAAGACGAGCGCATCGTGACCATCGAGGACGCGGCTGAGCTCCAGTTACGCCAGGTTCACGTGGCCCGCATGGAGACCCGCCCGCCCAACATCGAAGGCCAGGGCGCCATCAAGATCCGCAACTTAGTGATCAACGCCCTGCGAATGCGCCCGGACCGCATCATCGTCGGCGAGGTCCGCGGCGAAGAGGCTTTGGACATGTTGCAGGCCATGAACACCGGCCACGACGGCTCTCTGACCACCATCCACGCTAACAGCCCCCGCGACGCCATCGGCCGCCTGGAGGTCATGGTGGGCATGGCCAACGCCAACATGGGCATCCGCGCCATCCGGCAGCAGGTGGCTTCGGCGATCGATTTGTTTGTTCAGATCGCCCGGCTAAGCGACGGCAGCCGCCGCGTGACCTACCTCACCGAATGCGTGGGTATGGAGGGCGACCAGGTCACCACGCAGGACCTCTTCGTCTTCGAACGGACCGGACTCGGCGAAGGGGGCAAGGTGCGGGGACGGTTCCGAGCCACAGGCATCCGGCCCAAATTCTATGAGCGTCTGGTGGCTTCCGGCATTCAACTGCCGGCATCCATTTTCCAGACCGTGGTGGAGTTACGCTGATGGACAACCCGACTCTCCTCGTTCTCGTCTTCGCCGGCTTCTTCGCCCTCATGCTGGTCGCCTTCAGCGTGGGCTGGGGAATCCTGGAAGCCCGCCGCAAAAAGAAAGTGGTCGGCATGCTCGACACCGTGGCCGGCAAAGCGGCCGCGGTCGAGACCACCATCCTTAAAGACGCCTCCGAGCTTCGCAAGAGCTTGGTGGACTCCCTCCTGGAAAAACTCGACCTTACGAGGACCATCCAGGCTCAAATTCACCAGGCAGGCCTGGATTGGACGCCCGGCAAGCTTGCGGCTATGATGCTGGGCGCAGCTGGAGTTGGTGCGCTCCTTGGCCTGAAACTTAAAGTAGCTCTGGTAACTTCGGCGAGCATGTTGATCCTCGCGGCACTCTTTGGAATCCTCCCTTACTTGGTGGTCTTGAGGAAGCGATCCAAGCGGCTGGCCGCCTTTGAGGCTCAGTTTCCGGATGCATTGGATTTCCTGGCCCGCGCCATGCGCGCCGGACACGCCTTTTCGGTCAGCCTGGAGCTGCTCTCCGATGAAGCCCCCGAACCGCTGGCCCGCGAATTCCGCCAGGTCTACAACGAGCAAAACCTCGGCGCGCCGGTCGAGACCGCCCTCAAAAACCTCGCCGAAAGAGTACCGCTGATCGACGTGGGATTCTTCGTTTCCGCCGTAACCCTGCAAAAAGAGACCGGCGGAAACCTTAGTGAAATCCTGAACAAGCTCGCTTACGTAATCCGCGAGCGGTTCAAACTAAAAGGCCAGGTGAAGGCAGCCAGCGCCCACGGTCGAATCACAGCCACGATTTTGACCATCCTACCCGTGGCTACGGCTATGGGCCTTATGGTGGTATCGCCAGACTATCTCCGCGCTATGGTTGTTGACCCGTTAGGAAAGTGGCTCGTTGTAGCGGCCGTCTGTGCGCAGTTTTTGGGCTACATTGTCATGAAGAAGATTATTAACATTAAGGTGTAAGTATGGCGCTTCTACTCGCAGTGGGACTCTTTGTGCTATTGATGAGCACCATCACCGTCTTCGGCTACCGGCGCTACGCGCGCCCAGCCCGTGTCTTGGACCGCCTCGGCGGTGAGGCAGCCGAAACTGCCCCGATCCTGATCAGCTTGGAAGAGAAGCCCAAAGAGAAACTGCTGGTGCGCATGGCGAAGAGCATCGGCGACAAGATGCCGATCTCCCCCCAAGATGCCTCACTTGCCCGACGCTACCTCATCGCTGCCGGCTTCCGCTCGGAGAACGCCATTCGTGTTCTCTATGGCGCCAAGGTGTTGTCTTGCATCGGCTTGCTGGTTTTGACGATCCTCTTCCGGGAAACTCTCACCGGCAACCCGATTCTGCGCAACATCCTGGTGGTGATGGGCGGCTTGGCGGGCTACTTCCTCCCCGGTTTTGTGCTCGAAAAGATGGTGGCGGCCCGCCAGGAGCGCATTCGCCTTGCGCTTCCCGACGCACTCGACTTGCTTGTTGTATGCGTCGAAGCAGGTCTCGGGCTCGACCAGGCGATCAATAACGTAAGCCACGAGTTGAAGAACACCCACAAGGACATCAGCGAGGAACTGGCCCTCGTCAACTTAGAGATGCGGGCCGGCAAGCCCCGTGCGGAGGCTCTGCGGAATCTGGCGGACCGCAGCGGCGAAGCCGAACTACGCAAGTTGGTTGCAATTCTGATTCAGGCGGATCGTTTCGGAGTTAGCGTTGCCGATTCGCTGCGCACCCACTCCGACTTCATGCGGATCCGCAGGCGTCAGGAGGCGGAAGAGCGGGCTGCCAAAGTCGGCGTGAAGCTGGTATTCCCAATCTTTTTCTGTATTATGCCTTCGATGATGCTTGTTACAGCCGGCCCGGGTGTGCTACAGCTTTTCCGTAACCTGTACCCAATGATGCAGAATTATGGACATTGATTCTAAAGAAGGGAGATAAACACAATGGACACTATGCTTCAAGCGATCCTTTGGATAGCGGCCGGAGGAATTCTGGGCCTCTATCTGCTTCGCCGCCGGAAGCGTCTGATCAGCAAGTGAAGGCGCATCATGAAACACACGCCGCCGGCCGGGCAGGATAATATATCTGTACCGGCCGGTGGCCCCGATGAAGACCGATGGGAAGCAATTAACTGTGTCTCTGCTCCGCGCCGCCCAAAACCCGGACGGCGGGTGGGGATTCTGTCGCGGAAGTTCCGCCACCGAACCCACCGCCTTAGCATTACTGGCCCTCGGGAGCGATCCTGGCGCTGGGGACGCCCGCGCTCGAGGAACCTCCTGGCTCGTTTCGCACCAGCGCCCGGACGGAGGCTGGGCGCCCCGCCCCGCCGTTCGCCAGAGCACCTACGTCACCTCGCTGGCGCTTATGGCGCTTGACGGCCGGACAGACCCGGCCGTGCTTCGCCGAGGCGCCGAGTGGCTCTTGCGCCAGACCAATCGCGATTCCAGCCTGATTCACAGGGCCAGAATGTTTCTCCTCGGCGCCAAGCCCGACGTGCCAAGCGAGGAAGCCTGGTCCTGGTTTCCAAACACCGCCGGCTGGCTCACCCCCACGGCCCTGGCGATGTTGGCTTTGAGGCGATGGCGCAGCAACCCCGAGCTGTCGGCAGCGGTCGAACGGCGGCTCGCCAACGGGGAGGCCTACCTCTGGTCCAGGCTCTGCCGCGACGGCGGTTGGAATCACGGCTCCTCCAAAGCCCTGGGCTACGAAGCGGACTCCTATCCGGAAACGACCGGGCAGGCGCTGCTCGCCCTCCAGGGAACGCGCGACCGACGGCTGGAGCAACCGTTGGCCGCCGCGGAGCGGCATCTGGCCCGCTGCCGTTCCGCCGAAGGCATTGCCTGGTTGCAGCTCGGACTTCTCGCGCACGGCCGGTCCATCGCGAGCATCCCTGCCCCGTCGCCGCCGCTCCGCACCATCCCTGAAATTGCGCTCAGCCTGCTGGCCGCCCGCGCCCGGGGCGGCGATCACGTGTTTTCGGAGGCACGCCGTGCCGCATGAGATGACCCGCCGCCGGGCGATCCTGGCCGCAGGCGCCGCAGCCTGCGCTGCTGCATGCACCCGGAGACCCGCGCCGGGCCGCGAACCGTTGGTCTCAGTCCTCAAGGCCGATTACGGCGACGGCCTGTTTGACGCCGTCCGGCGCCTGCTGGTCGAGCACAAAGTTCCCTTGAAGGGCCGCCGCGTGGTCCTAAAGCCCAATCTGGTCGAATACGACGAAAGCACCGCGATCAACACCAACCCCAAACTGGTTCTCGCTGTCATGGAGGCTTGCCGCAGCCTGGGCGCGGCGGCCCTCACCATCGCCGAAGGCCCCGGCCACCGCCGCCCCACCTGGGATCTGGCCGAAGCCGCGGGCTACTTCGCCGAAATCCCGGAGTTTGAGAAGACCTTCGTCGACCTGAACCTGGATGAAATTGAAGAGGTAAAGTTTCCCCGCCCTGCCCCTGACTTAGAAGCTCTGTGGCTCCCGCAGACCGTTCTCGCCTGCGACCTGCTCATCTCTCTGCCCAAGATGAAGACGCATCACTGGGTCGGCGCAACCCTGGGCATGAAGAACCTGTTTGGCCTCGTGCCCGGGCAGGTCTACGGCTGGCCAAAGAACATCCTTCACTGGGCCGGAATCCACGAGTGCATCGTAGCCATCAACTCCGCCTTTCCAAACATGTTCACCATCGTGGACGGCATCGAGGGCATGGAGGGCAATGGCCCCATCCAGGGCCGCCGCAAACATGCCGGCGTGATTGTGGCCGGCGCCGATCGCGTCGCTGTCGACGCCACCGCCTGCCGCGTCATGGGCATCGACCCCCGCCGCATCCGCTACCTTCGCATGGCGCAAGATGCCGGCCAAACGGAGGAACAAAACGTCCGGCAAATCGGCGAGCCGGTCCACGCCGTCCGGACCGATTTTGACCTGATCCCCGAGTACAGGCGCCTGCGCCTCAATCGGGGGTGACGATTCCGCCTCAGGGCCTCAGGCGCAGCGGCGCCTAGACCGCTCGGCGGCCTGTCAACCCAGCGGCGTCTCGCGCTGAATCAAGTGAAGGATGTTCCCGTCCGGGTCCGTGAAAAAGACCGTCTTCACTCCCTTAGCGTCGGCCGGCTCCGTCAAGAAGTGGACGTTCTTCTCGCGGATCTTCGCCAGCGCCGCATCGAAATCGGCAACCGTGAGCGCCAAATGGCGCAGTCCCGGCGTCTTCATTCCCGCAGGCGCGGCTTCGCCTTCGCTGGTGATGATCTCGAGCATCGTCCCGTTGGGCGCTTTCACAAAAACCGTCTTGCCGGAGTTGTAGTTGATCACAAAGCCCAGCGTCTCGACGTACCACTGAGCGAGCTTCTGCGGATCCGGAGATGCAATCGCGGTGTGTTCGATTCCAGTGACCATAACGCTTCCATTATCGGCCATCTTGCCGCCGGAATCGTAGCAGCCGGCAGAGGCCGGCCACCCCCGCGCCCGCTCAGGCCGCCTTGGCCGCCGGCAGCCGCTTCACCTCCGCCAGCCCCGCGCTCTCAAGCAGACGGATCACCGGCCACGCCAGGTCAATCTCCCTGGCCCTCTGCGAAAACCGTGCCGAAGTCGGAAACTCGTGATGATTGTTGTGCAGCCCCTCGCCGCCGGTCAGCAGCGCCACCCAAACTAAGTTGGTCGCCGTGTTGTCGAAGTTCCGGTAGCCCACCTGATGGCACAACCCGTTGATGGAGGCGCTCAGCAGCACGTACAGAATCATCTGCGCGGTCATCGCCGCCGCGCCCCACGCCGGCCCGAACATCAGCATGAACACGCCGTACCCGAGGGCGATCCCGTAACCTTTGTGCGGGATACGGTCCAGTAAGTCGGGCTTGTAATCCGGCGTGTACTTGCGGATCGTGGCCGGGTTGGCCGCCTCCTTGCGGTAATAGAAATAATTCCCCAACAGAATCCGCCACAGGCCCACCAGCAGCGGGCTGTGCGGGTCGCCCTCCTGATCCGAAAAGTGGTGGTGCTTGCGGTGCACCGCCACCCACTGGCGCGGGATCAAACCCGTGAAGGCCATCAGGTGCAGGTGCATAAGGAACGCCACCGCGGGGTGTAATTCTAAGCTGCGGTGAGTGAGCGAGCGGTGCAGGTAAATCGTCGTACAAAAGACGGTGACTTGAAGCACCCCCAACGTAACGAGGGACATCCAGACAAAGTTCATATTCTTCCAATACTCCAGTTCGCGCGGCGCCTACGCCGCCTTCGACCGCCAGCCAGAACCGGAGACCGGAAGGTGGGCAGCCTCTGAGTTGCCTCTATGGTAGCAGAAAACCGGACCGGCCGCTTTCAGCGCAGCGCCGCCAGCAGATCGCCGGTTTGTTTGAGCAGGTCCAGGCGGGCTGCCTCCAGCGCATAGTTCGCCTCCAGAAACGCCATCCACTTCTCGTCTTCCGCCATGCGCGCCTGCTCAACCTCCCGGAAAGACGCGCGCCCCTCGTCCATCCGCGCCAGCAGCACCGACAACTGCTCGCGCGCCACCTCCAAATCCAGACGCGCCACATCCCGCGCCGACTCGGCCTGCTTCACCTGCTGATACAGCCGCCGCGCCTCGTTCACGATCCGGTTCCGCGCAGCCTGCAATTGGAGCCGCAGCCGCGCAACCTCCGCCGCCGCCTGAGCTGTCCGGGCTTCCACTCCCGGGCCCGTGAACAACGGGACCTGAACCGCCACCCCAAATTGCCCGTTATGCCGCTGAAACTTGCTAAAGAAATCCTCGTAGTTGTTATAGCGGCCGAGCAGCGAATACTGCGCCACCAAGTCCACCCTCGGCAGCTTGGCGGCCTTCTCCGCGTTGAGCTCAAATCCTTTGGCCGTGAGCGCCGATTGCAGGCGCCGCAATTCCTTGCTGCCCGCCACCGCCTGCTCCGCGCAAGCCTCCTCGCTTTCCGGCAGCACCCACCCGGCGCGCTCTTCCACCGTCACCCGCACCGGCTCGTCTGCATCCAGCCCTAACAAAGCGCCCAGCACTCGCTCGGCGTTGAGCCGCTCGTTTTCCGCCGCCTGGAGCCGCTGCCGCGCCCGCGCCAGGTCCAGCTCCGCCCGCTTGGCCTCCAGCGGCAACTCCCGTCCCTCGCTCACCCGGGCGCGCACGGCCTCTGCCACCCGCGCCAGGCTGTCGACTTGGCGCCGCAAGAACTCGGCCGCCCGGGCCGCCCGCTCTGCCTCCAGGTATGTCACCGCGGTCTGATGCGCGATCTCCTCGCGCTTGGCTGCGGTGCCGATCGCCGCGCCCCGCGCCGCCTCCCGCACGCTTGCCACCAGGTGCGTCTGCGGCCGGTTGAAGACATACTTGGTAGCTTGCGCCTGAATAATCGAAGGCGTGGATCCCTCGATGCTCATCGGAAAACCGCTGCTATAAGCCAGCCCGCTGCCCACCGCCACCTTGGGCTCGAAGGGATCCCGCGCCACCCGCACCGCTTCCGCTGCCTTCGACTCCTCCAGGCGCGCCATCCGCAGCTCCGGGTTTTGTTGAAGCGCCAGCTCGACCGCCTGACGCAGCGTCACCGTACGCGGCTGCGCCCAAACCAAACAAGATGAGAACAGAAATGCCACCACGGCCACTCTGTGCATGACTACCTCCTGCACTACTCGTATCGCAAGGCTTCTGTGGGATTCAAACGCGCCGCCCGGTTGGCCGGCAACAGCCCGAAGACAAGCCCCACTAGACAGCTCACGGCAAACGCCACCACAATCGACGTGACTGAAATGGGAATGTGAAAACCTTCGGCAAAGTAGCGCACGCTCAGCGGCCCGCCCACTCCCACCAGAATCCCCACAATCCCGCCGATCAGGCTGAGCAACACCGCTTCCAGCAGGAACTGGAGCAAGATGTCCTTGCGCGTGGCGCCCACCGACATGCGGATCCCGATCTCGCGCGTGCGCTCGGTCACCGTCACCAGCATGATGTTCATGATGCCGATGCCGGAGATCACCAGCGCGATCGCCGAAATCAAAATCAACACGATCGTCAGGATGAGAGCAATATTGCTGGCCGCATCTAAAATCGCCGTCAGGTTCTCCACCGTGTAGCGGGCCCCCGGCCGGTGGCGGCTCTCCAGAATCTGCCGCACCTGCTCCGTGATTGCGGGCACGTCTTCCGGAGTCCGCGCCTGCACGTACATCGGATCAATCCGCTCCACCGGCGTGAAATACCGGATCACCGTGATCGGCACCAGCACCGTCTCGCCCGAAAGCTCGGAGAGGCCGAAACTCGCGACCCGCTCCTTGAACGTCCCAATCACCGTGAACTGGATCCCGTGCACCTTCAGAATCTGCCCGATCGCCGCCTGCTGGCTCCCATACAGCCGGTTGGCCAGCTTCTCGGTCAGCAGCGCCACCTTCTGCCGCAGCGAGACGTCGCTGTAGTCCATGAACCGCCCCGCCAGCAGCACCAGATTCCGGACGGCGGGATAATGCTCATCGGATCCGATGACCTTGATGTCCTCCTCCCGCCCTGCGATCACCATCCGGTCGTACTGCGTCATGACCCCGGTGGCGGCCACGATCCGCGGCCCGAGCTGCTGCCGCACCGCCTCCACGTCGGCCAGCTTCACGAAGTCCGCCTCCACCTCCGTGCCCGCCGTCCCCGCCGTCTCATAGTAGGCGTAGATCATGTTGGAGCCGATCCCGCGGATCTGCTCCAGAATGTAGTCGCGGCTGGTCAGGGAGATCGTCACCACCAGGATGACCGACGCGTTGCCGATCACCATCCCCAACGCCGTCAGCAGCGACCGCACCCGGTTCGTCCCCAGGGCGCGCACGCTGAATCGGAATGCTTCGCCAATGTGCATAAGGGCTTCAACCGGTGCGCGCCTGCCGCAGCAGCCGCTCGGCTTCCTGGCGCGGGGGATCGTCCGGCGTCAAAGGCGAGTTCAAGTATCGCACCAGTAGCTCGCGCGCCTTGTCCAAGTTCCGCCTGGATTCGACATAGGCCTTGGCCCGTTCGAACATCACCTTGGGGCTCTCCGGCTCGAGCTTTTCCGCCTGTTCAAACAAGACTTCGCTCTCCTGGTGCTTGCCCCGCTTGGCCAAAAACCGCGCCAGATCCAGCACCCGGCCCACCTGCCGAGGCGCCAGATCCATCGCCCGGCGAAGCTGCTCCTCGGCGTCTTTGTCCTGCTTGCGCTTCTCCGCGATGCGCGCCAGCCGGTAGTGGTATTCCGCCGGATCCAACTCCCGGGTCTTTTCGGCCAGATCTCTGGCCTTTTCTAAGCCGCCTCCCATGAAGGACGGCGCCTCCAGGTAGTACTCGAACAGGTCGCCTGCGGCCTCCAGATTGCGCGGGTTCAATTGGAACGCCTTCTCGAAGCTCTGCCGAGCCTTCGACGCCAACCCGGGCGCCGTAATGAAACTCGAGGTCTCCGCCCGCCGGCCATAAGCGCGCCCCAGCCACATGTGGTAATCGCTGTTGCCCGGCTCAAGCCGCACCGCCCGTTCCAGGGACTCGGAAGCACGCTTGTAGTCTCCCAGCATGTAGTAGCACTGGCCCATCAGCGCGTAGACCTTGCCATTCTCCACCGGCAGCCCCGCCAGCAGCGCCAGCGCCTCTTCGTAACGCGTTTTTTCATAAAGCTGCCGCGCTTTGGCCAGCCCGTCGTCTTGGGCCAAGAGCGCGGTCCAGGCCAACACCGCTAAAATCAACGCATTACGGAGAGTTTTCGCCATCAAGCGCACTCCTATTGTATAGCCCTCACTTCAGTAGATGCACTCTCCGCGCCCGCTGGTACAATAAGGCTTTGTGCGCACGGGACCGCCTTTTGCTGATTCCGGCGGCCCTCCGGCTGGTCTCGCATGACTCTCCCTTCCCGGCTCCTGCTTAGCGGCGATGAAGCGGTCGGCCTGGCCGCCCTCCACGGCGCCGTCGCCTTGGGTACAGGCTACCCCGGCACCCCGTCCACGGAAATCCTCGAGTACTTCGCCGAAGTCGGCGGCAAGGCCCAATGGGCCCCGAACGAGAAGGTCGCTCTCGAGGTCGCCATCGGCGTAGCCTATGCCGGCGCCCGCGCCCTCGTCACCATGAAGCACGTCGGCCTCAACGTGGCCGCTGATCCCCTCTTCACCGCGGCCTACACCGGAGTCACCGGCGCCCTCATCGTCGTCTCCGCCGACGACCCCGGCATGGCCTCCAGCCAGAACGAGCAGGACAACCGCCGCTACGCCGTCGCCGCCGCCGTGCCAATGCTCGAGCCTTCCGACTCCCAAGAGGCCTACGACTACACCCTGCTGGCCATCGAACTCTCCGAACGCTGGGGGCTGCCTGTCCTGCTCCGCATGACCACCCGGGTCTGCCACTCCAAGACCGTCGTCGAACCGCGCCGTTCCGTCGCTCCCCCTTCCCCGCCCCACTTCGTCCACGACCTCGCCTCGCGGGTCATGATCCCGGCCTACGCCCGGCCTGCCCACCGCCGCCTCCGCGCTAAGCTGGCGGAGGTCGCCGCATGGAACGAAACCCAGGGCCCCACCCTCTGCATCCCCGGCAGCCGCGAACTGGGCATCCTCGCCGCCGGCGTCGCCTACCAGCACGCCCGCGAGGCAGCCCCGCACGCCTCCTTCCTTAAGCCCGGCCTCACCTACCCGCTTCCGGTGGAAACCATCCGTTCCTTCGCCGCCGGCTTGGACCGCTTCGTGATTATTGAAGAAGGCGACCCCTATCTGGCGGAAATGGTCTCCGCGGCCGGCATCCCCGCCGAACGCGCCCCGGAGATCTACCGCTTCGGCGAACTCAACGTGGCCCGCGTCCGCCGCATCCTCGCCCGCGATGCATCCCCGGAACCCTCCCCGCCGCCCGGCACTCCGCCAGCGCTCTGCCAGGGCTGCCCCCACCGCGTCGTCTTCGAAGCCCTCCACGAGCTCGACTGCATCGTAGCCGGCGACATCGGCTGCTACTCGCTCGGCGTGCTCCCCCCGTTCGAGGCTATGGACACGCTGGTCTGCATGGGAGCGGCCATCGGCGTCGGCCTCGGCCTCCGCCATGCCCTCCCGCCCGATCAAGCCCGCCGCGTGGTCAGCGTCATCGGCGACAGCACCTTCGTCCACAGCGGCATCACCGGGTTGGTCGAGATGGTCTACAACCCCCCGCCCACCGGCCATGTCCTGCTCATCCTGGACAACGGCACCACCGCCATGACCGGCCTCCAGGAGCACCCCGGAACCGGCCGCACCCTGGACCACCGCCCTACCGGCCAGGTCCGCTACGACGATCTGGCCCGCTGCCTCGGCGTGGATCAAGTTCATGTGGTCGATCCGCTGGTCCTGCGGCCCGCCGGCTTCCGGGATTTGCTGAAGCAGTGCCTGGATTCCCAACGCCTTTGCGTCATCGTCGCCCGGCGGGACTGCCTGCTGGCCGCAGGCAAAATCAAGACCTACGAGAAGTGCGAGGATCACCGTGAGCCGCAATCCTGAGGTCACCAACATCGTGGTCGCCGGGCTCGGCGGCCAGGGCGTACTGAAAGCCTCCGACATCATCGCCGGCGCCGCTTTCCTTGCCGGCTTCGACGTCAAAAAGAGCGAGATCCACGGCATGAGCCAGCGCGGCGGCTCCGTCACCAGCGACGTCCGCTTCGGCCGCCGCGTCTTCAGCCCCATGGTCCCACCCGGCGAGGCCGACTTCCTGGTGCTGCTCGATCCAGGACAAAAGGATGCGGTTAGCGGACTTCTGGCCCCAAACGGTATACTGGTCCATCCCGGCATCCTGGAGTCCGTTCAGCTCCCCTCGCGCCGCTCGTTGAATGTTGCCTTAACCGGCGCCCTCAGCGCCTGGCTGGACATCGCCGAGGAGCATTGGCTGGCCGCCATACGGGCCGGCTTCAGCGAGCAGCTGCTTGAGGCCAACCTGGCGGCCTTCCAGGCCGGCCGCGAAGCTGCGCGCGCCTGGCTCGCCGGAGCTCGACTTTCACAAACATGACCGAACCTTGCTGGACTGCCGCACCCCTTCATCCCGCTAGCGCCCTGGACTACATCCCGGTTCCGCTGCTCCGCCACTTACAACGGGAGCGCCTGCGCGCTGTCGTCCGCCGCGCCTATGAAAAAGTAGAGCTGTTCCGCACCCGCATGCAGGAGCGCGGCCTGCGCCCCGAAGACATCGCCTCCCTGGAGGACATCTCCCGCCTGCCCTTCACCGTCAAGACGGACCTGCGCGACACCTACCCCTTCGGCCTCTTCGCCAGCCCCATCGAGGAGGTCGTCCGCCTCCACGCCTCCAGCGGCACCACCGGCAAGCCCATCGTCGTCGCCTACACCCGCGAGGACGTCGAGGTCTGGACCAACGCTATGGTGCGCACCCTCGCCAGCTGCGGCATCGGCGCCGGCGACATCGTTCAGAACGCCTACGGCTACGGCCTCTTCACCGGCGGCCTGGGCGCGCACTACGGCGCCGAAGCCATCGGCGCCACCGTCATCCCCATCTCCGGCGGCAACACTGACCGCCAGATCATGGTCATGAAGGACTTCGGCGTCACCGCCATCTGCTGCACCCCCAGCTACTTCGTGCACCTCATCGAGCGCGCCCGCGAGCTCGGCGTCGACCTCCGCGATCTGGCCCTGCGCACCGGCGTCTTCGGCGCAGAACCCTGGACCGACTCCATGCGCCGCCACATCGAATCCCACAGCCGCATCCGCGCCTACGATATCTACGGGCTCAGCGAAATCACCGGCCCCGGCGTCGCCAGCGAGTGCGTCTGCCAAGACGGCCTGCACGTCTTCGAGGATCACTTCTATCCCGAGATCGTCGATCCCGCCACCGGAGATCCCCTGCCCGAGGGCGCCGAAGGCGAACTCGTCCTGACCACCCTCAGCAAGCGCGCCATGCCCATCCTCCGCTACCGCACCCGCGACATCACCGCCTTCATCCCTGAACCCTGCCCCTGCGGCCGCACCCTTCGCCGCATCCGCCGCATCAGCCGCCGCAGCGACGACATGTTCATCATCCGCGGCGTCAATGTCTTCCCCTCGCAGGTCGAGGCCGCCCTGCTCGCCGTCGAAGGCACCCTCCCCCACTACCTCATCGTCCTCACCCGCGAAAAAGGCCTGGATCAAATGGAGGTCCAGGTCGAAGTCACCCCCGAGGTGTTCAGCGACAAAATCGGCGCGCTCGAGGAATTGCAGGCCCGCCTCGTGCGCGAACTCGAAAACGTCCTCGGCATCCGCGCCCAAGTGCGCCTGGTGGAGCCGCACACCATCCAGCGCAGCGAAGGAAAGGCCAAGAGGTTGATCGACCGCCGCAACTTGGCGGATTAGCGAGGCAGCCATGAAGATTCAGCAACTGTCCCTCTTTCTCGAAAACAAGCCCGGCCGCCTGGCCGAACCCTGCCGCCTTCTGGCCCAGGCCGGCATCAACATCCGCACGCTCTCCCTGGCCGATACGCAACAATTCGGCATCCTCCGCCTCATCGTCTCCGACTGGCAAAAGGCCGCCTCACTGCTCGCCGGCGCCGGCTACGCTTGCAAGGTCACCGAAGTGCTCGCCGTCGAAGTGCCGGACCGCCCCGGCGGGCTCGCCGCCATCCTGGAGTTATTCGCGACCGGCCCCATCAATATCGAGTACATGTACGCCTTCCCCTTCGGCAAGCAGGATAAAGCGGTCATCCTATTCCGCTTCGACAAGCCCGACGAGGCCATCGAGCGCCTTCAGGCCGCCGGCGTCAACGTCCTGGCCGGGGTCGAAATCTACAACGGCGGAGCCCAGTCATGAGCATCGCCCGCTCCGTCGCCGAACAGCTCGAACGCGCCTCCTGGATCCGCCGCATGTTCGAAGAAGGCGCCCGCCTGAAAGCCGAGCGCGGCCCCGATAAAGTCTTCGACTTCACCCTCGGCAACCCGGACGTCGACCCGCCCCCGCAAGTGCTGTCGGCTCTGGCTCGCCTCGCCGCGGAGAACCCGCCCCAAATCCACGCCTACATGCCCAACCCCGGCTTCCCTACCGCGCGCCAGGCGGTGGCCCGTCACCTTGCCGCCAAAACCGGTCTACCTTTCACGCAAGACCACATCCTCATGACCGTCGGCTCCGCCGGAGCCTGCAACACTTTCCTCCGCTCCGTGCTCGATCCCGGCGACGAAGTCATCGTCCTTGCCCCCTGGTTTTCCGAATACCCCTTCTACATCCAAAACCACGCCGGCCGCATGGTCGTGGTCGAAACTGACGATCAATTCCTCCCCGATCCCGCCCGCATCGCCGCCGCCATCACGCCGCGCACTAAGGCGATCCTCCTCAATACGCCGAACAACCCGACCGGCCGCGTCTATCCCGCCGAGGTCTTGCGCGGCATTGACGCCTTGCTCCGCAGCCTGGACCACCCCGTGACCGTCGTCAGCGACGAGCCTTACACCCCCATCGTCTTCGACGGCCGCACCCACCCGGAGGTCGTGACCCTGATCGAGCGCACCGTCATCGCCAACTCCTGGTCCAAGACCTTCGCCATTCCCGGCGAACGCATCGGCTATCTCGCCATCTCCCCGCGCCTGCCGGAAGCCGCCGCCCTGTTCAATGCCTGCGCCTTCAGCAACCGCGTTCTGGGCTTCGTCAACGCCCCCGCGCTCTGGCAGCGCGTCGTCACCGAAACCATCGGCGTGCAACCGGACATCAGCCGCTACCAGCGCCGCCGCGATCTCATGTGCAGCGCTCTGGCCCGCCTCGGCTACGAATTCATCCAGCCGGAAGGCACGTTCTATCTGTTCCCGAAATCTCCCCTGGCCGACGATGTCGCCTTCATCCGCCTGCTGCTCGAGGACGGCGTCCTCGCCGTGCCCGGCTCCGGCTTCGGCCGCCCCGGCTACTTCCGCCTCTCGCTGACCGTTCCCGAATCCGTCATCGAAGGGTCCATCCCCTGCTTTGCTCGCGCTTTAGAAAGGGCCTGCTCATCCCGCTCATGAGAACCGCTTGCCTTGTAACCTTCATCGTTCTGCTTGTGTGTGCCCGCACTGCCGCCGGTCAATCCAACCATCAGGAGCCCTCGGCCTTCACTTACGGCTTCGAACTCCGGATCCGCAATGAGAATTGGAACAATCTGTTCGACTTCAACAGCGGCCTCGACGACCAGCGAGTGCAAGTCCGCTACCGAACCCGCCTGTGGATGAAGGCTCCCCTGGGCCGCCACGTGGACTTCCACCTGGGGCTGAACCAGGAGACCAATCAAACCATCGTCACGCGCAAGCCCTACCGCTTCGACGAGCTGATGTTTGAAACCGCCTACCTCGACCTCAGACGCCTGTTCGTCCCCGGCCTGTCCCTAAAACTCGGCCGCCAGAACATCAACAAGGGCGAAGGTTTTATCCTGATGGACGGCTCGCCCGGCGACGGTTCCCGCGCTTTCTTCTTCAACGCCGCCGTCCTCGGCTACGAGCGTAAGCATGCCAAACTCGAAGCCCTCGCCTTCAGCAACCCCCGCACCGACCGCTACCTCCCGCGCCTCCACGCCAGACCCGCCCGCAGCCTGCTCGAATGGAACGGCCACGCCGCCGGCCTGTATTTCACCGAAACCGGCCTTCGCGCCACAACGCTGGAAGCCTACGTCTTCCGCAACAACGAGCTGGGCGATATCCGCCCCGCTGCCAGCCTCCAATACCAGCCGGACCGCCGCTTCACCACCGCCGGAGGCCGTCTGACCCGCAAGCTGCCCCGCGGTTTCACAGCCGCCGCGGAGCTGGCCTTTCAATCCGGCAAACAGTCCGGCGGCGCGGATATCCGCGCTCGCGCCGGCTATGCCTACCTTAAGAAGACCTTCGGCAGCCGCAACCAGCACTACCTGCTCGGAGGCTACACCGGCTTTTCCGGCGACGATCCTTCCACGCCCGGCCGCATCGAGGGCTGGAGCCCGCTGTTCGGCCGCTGGCCCAAATACAGCGAAATGTATCTACTCAGCTTAACGCGAGAAAAAGGCGCCGGCTACTGGTCCAACCTTGGCCTCTGGCAGGGAGAGTTTGTCTATTCGCCGGTCAAGCCGGCCAGCATCCGTTTCACTTACTACCGCATGCTCGCCGCCCACCCGTTTGCCGGCAGCCCTGCCACCTTCGGCTCTGGCGCGGTCCGAGGCGATATGCCGCAGGTTCGAGTAGATTACACCTATAACCAGAACTGGAAGGGACACATACTCTACGAGTATCTCAACCCCGGTTCATTCTACTCTAAGGGTTCGCCGGCCTATTTCTTGCGCTTCGAGGTGATCTACACCTACACCGGCTCGCACCCTATCTGACTGCGCCTGCGGCCGGCGCGCCGCTCTAGTCCGAGCCGAACACTCGCTGGAAAATGCGGTCCACGTTCTTGAGCTGCCGCTCCAGCGAAAAGCTGTGCGCAATCTGCTCCGGCGTCAGCACCGCCCGCACCTCCGGATCGTTCTCAATCGCCGCCCGGAAGTCCCCCTCTTCCTGCCACGCCTTCAGCGCGTGCGCCTGCACAATCTTGTACGCCTTCTCGCGCAGCATGCCCGCCGCCGCCAGGTCCAGTAAAAGCTGCCCGGAAAAGATCAGCCCCTTGGTCAGCTCCACGTTGCGCCGCATGCGTTCAACGTAGACCGGCATCTTGTCCACCAGCCAAGTCGTCTTGGCCAGCAGATAGTCGAGCAAAATCGTCGAGTCCGGCAGGATGACGCGCTCCACCGACGAATGCGAGATGTCCCGCTCATGCCACAACGCAATGTTCTCGAAGGCCGCCTGCACGTTGGCCCGCAGCACCCGCGCCAGTCCGCAGATCTGCTCCGAAGTCACCGGATTCATCTTGTGCGGCATCGCCGAGCTGCCCTTCTGCCCGGCTGTGAACGGCTCCTGCGCCTCGCGGACCTCGGTGCGCTGCAAGTGCCGCACCTCGAGCGCGATCTTCTCCAGCGTCGCCCCCACGAGCGCAATGGCCGACAGGTAGTGCGCGTGCCTCTCCCGCGAAATCACTTGCGAGGAGATCGGCGCCGCCTTCAACCCGAGCCGCGCGCAAATCGCCTCCTCGGCCTCCGGGCTCAGATGTCCGAACGTCCCCACCGCGCCGGACATCTTCCCTACCTTCATGTCCTCCGCCGCCGCCGCCAGCCTCCGCCGGTTGGCCCGCATGTCGTCGTACCACAGCGCCAGCTTCAGCCCGAAGGTGATCGGTTCGGCATGGACCCCGTGCGTCCGCCCCACCTGCACCGCATCCTTGAACTCGAACGCCCGCCGCTTGAGAACCTCCAGGAGCTGGTCCACGCCTTTCAAGAGCAGTTCCGAGGCCTGCGCCGCCAGCACTCCTTGCGCCGTGTCGACCACGTCGTTCGACGTCAGCCCGTAGTGGAACCACCGCGACGCCTCCGCGTGGCCCGCCGCCGCCATGCTCTCCGAGATGGCCGTGGTGAACGCAATCACGTCGTGCTTCACCTCGCGCTCGATCTCCAGAATCCGCGCCACGTCGAACCGCGCGTGCTGCCGCAGCAGCCGCGCCGCCTCCGCCGGGATCTCGCCCCGCTCGGCCAGCGTCTCCGACGCCGCCAGCTCCACCTCCAGCCAGGCGCGGAACTTGTTTTCGTCGCTCCAAATGCGGCCCATCTCCGGCCGCGTGTAACGGGCAATCATAATTCAAAAATCTCCGTCGAAAGCCGCGGTTCGGCAATCACCAATCTCGTCGGCAGCGAACGCGAGGCCAGCGCCTGCGACGCCGCCAGCCGCACCAGTTCCGGGTGATTATTGTTCTCGCTGATATGCCCCAGCACCAGCGTGGCGGTGCAAGAGTCCAGCTCCTCGCGAATGAACTCGGAGACCACCTCGTTGGACAAGTGTCCGTTGCGGCTCATCACGCGCTGCTTCACCGCCCAAGGGTACGGTCCCACCTTCAGCATCTCCAGATCGTGGTTCGATTCCAGGATCAGAAAATCCGTCCCTTGCATTTGGTACTTCACCGATTCGGGCAGATACCCCAGATCCGTCACCAGTCCGATTCGCACACCCTCGGCGCGGAACGCGAACGACACCGGATCGGCCGCGTCGTGCGGTACCGTGAAGCTGGCCACGTCAATGTCGCCGATGCAAAAGCGCGACCCCGCCTGGAAGGTCTCCACCGCCGGCTTCGCCTCGCCCCAGTCGATCAGAGGCGCCGTCTTGTGCGTGAGAAACACCGGCACGGCATGTCTGGAGACCAGCACCCGCAGCCCCGACACGTGGTCGCTGTGTTCGTGGCTGACCAGCACCGCGTCGAGCTTCGCCGGATCCTCGCCGATCGCCGCCAGCCTCCGCGTCAATTCTTTCAGGCTCAGTCCGGCATCGATGAGAATGCGCGTCCGCCCCGCCGCCACAAACGTGGCGTTGCCTGAACTTCCGCTGGCGAGCACGCAAATCTTGACGATGGCGGCCTCCTAACCCTCCCCTTGTAGCACGCCCCCATGCCATTCGTCCAGACAACCAACCTCGCCCCGAGGCGCCGCATGCGCCCCCTTCTGCGGCCGTCTGCTGTTATGGTCCAGGCCCTCTTTGTGAGGCAGGCTGTCTCTGTCGGGCAGGGACTGTGATGTGGGGCAGGCCTCCAGGCCTGCGGCCGACATTCCTGTCGGCCTCTTGGCCCCCTTTACCCACCGCCCTCTCTTCCACCCAATCGCATCCTCTGTAAGGGCGGCCCTGCATGTCCGCCCCCAGCGGAGCAAGCCGCCAGGCTTGCAGCCGAGTGCTGTTGTGGTCCGGGCTCTCTATTGTGAGGCAGGCTGTTTCTGTGGGGCAGGCCTCCAGGCCTGCGGCCGACATTCCTGTCGGCCTTGGCCCCCTTTACCCACCGCCCTCTCTTCCACCCAATCGCATCCTCTGTAAGGGCGGCCCTGCATGTCCGCCCCCAGTACCGTAAGCCTCCCCGGGCTCGCGCCACCCCAGCCTCCGGGGAGCCCGCTACACATGCACTCCGGCAGCTCTTGCAATTCGATCCTGCTCTCTCCCCAGTTGAGTCCACCCAGTCATAGGCCACCCTCGCAGCGAATGCGAAACGCCCGCGAGCCGCCCCTGCCCCGAATTGTTGGTTGCGATATCCTTTAAAAGGCATGTTGCGCTACCATGTCGCCTACTACTTGCCCCGGCCGGGCGACCGGATGGTTGTCGCGGAAGCCTTGGACTTCCCCGGCGCTGTCAGCCAAGGTTTTGACCTCGCCGACGCCCGCCGCATGATCGCCAGCGCCATGGAAGACCTCGCACAAATGCTTCTCGAAGAAGGCAAGCCCCTGCCGCGGCCCAACCCCGCCGCCTCCGCGCCCGATGCTGATCTAATCGAGCTGCTGCCTCTGTCCGTCGAAGTGGGCGCGTCCCGGCCGTGAAACGCCGCCATCTGCTCGATCATCTTCACAAGCACGGTTGCACGCTCGTGCGCGAAGGCGCACGGCACTCCATTTTCGAAAACCCCGCTACCGGCGTCAAAGTTCCGGTGCCCCGCCATGCCGAAATCGACAACCGCCTCGCCCGGAAAATCTGCCTCCAACCCGGGATTCAACCACTTCCCTGACGTTCCCAACAGTGCCGCATGCTTCCCCGCCTGCGCCCGCACCCCCTCCACCCACCGCCCTCTCTTCCACCCAATCGCGCCATCTGTAGCGGCGGACCGGCGTGTCCGCCCTCTGTGCCCGCCGCCTTCTTTCATCCCCCTTTGTCCGGCCCCGCTCCTACGCTGCTCAGTAATGACCCTCCCCCGCACCCCCCGCCGCTTCACCGCCGTGGTCGCCGCCTGAATTGTCTACAATAAAAGACTCATGAAACTGCGCGTCCATGTGTCGCTGAAACCAACGGTGCTCGACCCCCAGGGCAAGACCATCCTTTCCGCCCTGCACGGACTCGGCTACCAGTCCATCGCCGACGTCCGCCAGGGCAAGTTTTTCGACATGACCATCGACAGCCCCGCTGACCCTGCCCTCGTCCGCCAGGAGGTGGAAAAAATCGCCCACGAGGTGCTCGCTAACCCCGTCATCGAAGAGTACCAAGTGGAGTTTCTCGACTAACTGGAGTCTTTGTATGTGTGGAATCGTCGGCTATGTGGGTGGCCGTCCCGCCGTCCCCATCATCTTGGACGGCCTGCGCCGCCTGGAGTACCGTGGCTATGACTCCGCCGGCATCGCCGTGCTTGACCCCGCCAACCGCCTCCTCGTCCGCCGCGCCTCCGGCAAGCTCCGCAACCTCGAAGACGTCATCCGTGTCGATCCCCTCGAAGGTTCCTTCGGAGTCGGCCACACCCGCTGGGCCACGCACGGCCGCCCCACCGAAGAGAACGCCCACCCCCACCGCGACTGCCACGGCGACCTCGTCGTCGTGCACAACGGCATCATCGAGAATTACCTCGAGCTCAAAGCCCAATTGCAGCAGGAGGGCCACCGCTTCCAAACCGAAACCGACACCGAGGTCATCGCCCACCTCATCGAGAAGCACTTCGCCGGCAGCTTGGAGGAGGCCGTCCGCCAGGCCGTGCGCCACTTGCGCGGAGTCTTCGCCATCGCCGTTCTGAGCCGCAAAGATCCGGGTAAGATCGTCGCCGCCCGCATGGGCCCGCCCGCCGTCGTAGGCCTGGGCGACGGCGAGTACTTCGTCGCCTCCGACGTCCCCGCCATCCTCAGCCACACCCGCGACGTCTTCTTCCTCGCCGACGGCGACTTGGCCGTCATCACCAGCGAAGGCGTCCGCCTCAGAAATTTCGACGGCCAGCCGGTCAAGCGCCAGGTCACACGCATCCTCTGGGACCCGATCATGGCCGAAAAGGGCGGCTACAAGCACTTCATGCTCAAAGAGATCTTTGAGCAGCCGCGAGCCGTGCGCGACACCATCGTCGGCCGCCTGGAGCTGGAAACCGGCAGCGTCTTCCTCGACGAAATGGACATCTCGCCGGACGAGTTCCGCGCCTTCCGCCAGGTCAAGATCGTCGCCTGCGGCACAAGCTGGCACGCCGCGCTCGCCGGCAAATTCATGATCGAAAAGCTCGCCCGCCTTCCCGTCGAGGTCGACTACGGCAGCGAGTTCCGCTACCGCGACCCCATCCTGGGCCCGGACGTCCTCACCGTCGTCATCTCCCAGTCCGGAGAAACCGCCGACACCTTGGCCGCTCAGCGCGAGGCCAAACTGAAAGGCTCCAAAACCCTGGCCATCTGCAACGTCCCCGGCTCCATGGTCACCCGCGAAGCCTCCGGCACAATCTACACCCACGCTGGACCCGAGATCGGCGTCGCCTCCACCAAGGCCTTCACCACCCAACTGGCCGCCCTGTTCTTGCTGGCCCTGCACCTGGCCCGCGTGCGCGGCGCGCTGGATGAGGCCGCATGCAAGAGGCATGCCCAGGATCTGCTCGGCATCCCGGCTAAGCTCGAAGCGGTTCTCTCCCAGGACGCCCTCTACGAGGACCTCGCCAAGCGCTATTTCAAAGCCTCAGACTTCCTCTATCTGGGCCGCGGCATCAACTTCCCCATCGCCCTCGAAGGCGCCCTCAAGCTCAAGGAGATCTCCTACATCCACGCCGAGGGCTACCCCGCCGGCGAAATGAAACACGGCCCCATCGCCCTCATCGACGAAGAAATGCCCGTCGTGGTCGTCGCCGCCCGCGACCCTTCCGACGAAGCCAGCCGTGTCCTCTACGAGAAAACCCTCTCGAACATCCAGGAGGTCAAAGCCCGCCAGGGAACCGTCATCGCCGTCGTCGTTCAGGGCGATAGCGCCACCGCCGCGCTCGCCGATCACATCATCGAGGTCCCCCCGGCCGGCGAACTGCTTCTGCCCATTCTCGAAATCGTGCCTCTTCAACTGCTGGCCTATCACATCGCCGTCCGCCGCGGCTGCGACGTCGACCAGCCCCGCAACCTCGCCAAGAGCGTGACCGTCGAATGACCCAGGCCACCGCCACGATCACCGTCCCCACCTCCGGCAAGGGACTCTACGAGATCACCGCTAAAGTCACCGCCTGGGTGCGCCAGCAAGGGCTCCGCACCGGCCTGGTCACACTGTTCGTCCAGCACACCTCCGCCTCTCTCACCATCCAGGAAAACGCCGATCCCGACGTGCGCTACGATCTGGAAGCATTCTTCGAGCGCCTCGCCCCGGAAGACCTGCGCCTCTACCGCCACACCATCGAAGGCGCCGACGACATGCCCGCACACATCCGCGCTGCGCTGACCCAAACCCAGCTCTCCATCCCCGTCGTCCAAGGCGAGCCCGCCCTCGGAACCTGGCAGGGAATCTACCTGTTCGAACACCGCTCCGTCCCACACCGCCGCACCGTCGTCCTCCACTTAATCGGTGAGTAATTGTGGACCGATGTGTCCGCCCCCGTCGAACAAGCCCCCTATTGTGGGGCAGGCTCTCTTTGTGGGGCAGACATTCTTGTCTGCGGCCGAGTTTGTGGGGCAGGCTTTCTAGCCTGCGGCCGGCATTCCTGCCGGCCTGGGCACCCTTTACCCGCCGCCCTCTACTCGACCGAACCGCGTCCTTTGTAGGGGCGGACCGATGTGTCCGCCCACTGTGGAACAAGCCGCCAGGCTTGCCACGACGGCAGCTCCCGTGGAGCACGCAGGCTTGCGCGCCACGCCGGTAGTCATGCCGTTGGATGGCAGCTCAAGCTTTCTCATCCCCGCTGTCCCCCCCGCCCATGAGCTACGGCCTGGTGACTCCCTCCACCCACCCCTCTCTCCCCCAAACCCTGCGATATACTGGCAGGCTTGTGCCTGTCCGCCGGCTGCCGCGCATCTGGAGACCCTGGCGCTTCACCCTCCTGCTCCTCCTGTTCCCCCTCGCCGCCTCCTCCCAAGAACCTGCCGCCACCCGCTCCCTAAGCTGGCCCAAAACCGTGCCCGCCGTCCTCAGCGATCAGAAGCACATCTGGACTTATCCCCTGCGCGTCCGCCACGAGAACCGCTGGAAGGCCCTCGCCGCAACCGCCGGCATCACTGCCGCCCTCATAGCCGCCGACCCTCATAACACCCCCTACTTCCGCAACACCTCCTCCTTCGACGGCTTCAACCGCGCCTTCAGCGGCCGCAACACCCATTGGGCCACACTGGCCGCCCCCGCCTCCCTCTACGCCTTCGGCCTCGCCCGCCGGGACCCCTACCAGCAGCAAACCGCCCTGCTGGCCGGCGTCGCCGTAGCCGACACCGCCATCGTAACCATCGTGCTCAAGGCCGCTACCAGCCGCCTCCGGCCCCGCGATGTCGCCCCCGGCGGCAGCTTCTCCGAGACTTGGTTCCAGGCCCGTGGCAACAACTGGCTGCGCGGCCGGGGCAGCTTCCCTTCCGGACACACCAGCGCCGCCTTCTCCGTAGCCACCGTCATCTCCCGCCGCTATCCGCGCCACCGATGGCTCCCCTACGTCGCTTACGGCGCGGCCGCCGCCGTCGGGTTCTCCCGTGTCTCGCTCTCCTCCCACTTTCCCTCCGACGTGTTCATGGGCGCAGCCCTCGGCTACTCGATCAGCCGCTACACGGTACTGCGGTGACCTCAAGCCCTCCGCCACTGGCTCTCTGGTTCCTGCTGGCCGCCTGCTTCTCCCAAGAGTTGGCCCAACCGGTCCCAGCCGCAACCGCGCCCGCAACCCCTCCCACCACCAAGCCCAGCCCGCCGGTCTCCCTCTGCCCTCCCGAGATCCCTGCCTCTGCTTTTCCTTCCTCGCTTCTGCTCTCTTGTATCCCCGCCCTCGTCTCCGAACCCCTGGACTTGGCTGGGTTCCACTCCGCCCGCCCCCCTCTGCTCTCCCTCAGCGGCCTGTCCTGGACCGGCCTGCGCCTCTCCGCCGCTGGCGTCAACCTCACCGATCCTTACCAGCCTGGCCGCGCCTGGACCCTCCCTCTGCCCTCTGCCCCGGAGCTAGAAGTCCGTCAGCTCCCGGACGACCCCTCTCTCGCAGCTCCCATCGCGGAAATCCGCTACTCCTTGCCGGAACCTTCCTCCGCCTGGCGCACCCAACTCCACCTCACCGGCACATCCGCCGCCCTTTCCGCCTCCAACCTGCCCCCGCCCCGCGCCCGCGGCTTGCTTCAGCAGCCCGAGCGTTTCCACTGGCTCGCCTACACCGGGATTTCCGCCTCCGGCCCCCTCTCCCGCACCGCCGATCTCACGGTCTCCGCCGCCGGACGATGGGCATCCCAAACCGTGCCCCAAGCCGCGCCAGGCAAAGACCTCGCCACCAGAGCCATCCCGCTGTCCGCCCGCCTCGGCGTCCAACTCACCCCGCGGGACCGGGTCTCACTTCACACGGGCGTCTCGCGCCACCGTCTCTCCGACTTCGGCCTGCCGGCGGGCATCGAAGCTCTCCTGGCCCGCCGCATGAGCCCGGACTACTTCCTCCCCACATGGGGCTTCTCCGGCTTGCCCGAACTCGATCGCTTCAGCTCCGCCCGCGCCACCTGGCTGCGCTCCTCCGCCGGAGCCTACCTTGAAGTCGCTTGCGTCCACTCCCGCTTCGTCTCGGACACCTTGCCCGCCGCCGCCCCCGGCGCCCCGGCGCGGATCGATTACGCCGCCGGCGTCCTCCCTGGCCCCGCTCCCCTCTCCGGCTACGCCACCCGAGCCCGCAGCGAATGCTCCGCCGCCATCGATCCCCGTCCCGGCCCCCGCCACCGTCTCAAACTCAGCGCCGGCTGGGAGCGTTCCTCCATCGGCAACCAGTTTCAAATCCCCGCCAGCCGCCACCTCCTGTTCGCCGCCTCAGCGCCCGCCTTCGTGGTCCAATTCCATCCCACGGATGCCACTCGCTACATTCTCCAAACTTGGGCCGCCTCCGCCCTCGACTCCATCCAGCTCGGTCCCCGGCTTCAGCTCGAACTCGCCCTCCGCGCCGAATTTCCGACCGCCCGCCTCGCAGCCCCTCCCCATGCCCGCCTCGGCTGGGCCCAGCTCTCCCCACGGCTGGCCGCCACGTTCTCTCCGCTTTCGCGGCTCACTGTGCGTGCCGCCTACGCCCTCCTACCCCTCCCCATGGCCGCCCGCTATCTCGATTACGCCGGCGGCCCGGGCATCTCCGGCTCCGTGTCTTTTTGGCAGGACACCGACGCGAATGCTCAATGGCAGCCCTCGGAATCCGGCCCAACCGTGTTCCGCTTTGGCAGCCTCTACTCCTCGCTCGATCCCGCCCTCCGCAGCCCGCTCGCCCGCGACATCCACTTGGCCGCCCAAGCCTCCCTGCCGTTCAGTCTCCACGCCTCTCTCACCCTCTTCCGCCAGACCCTCACCCGCCGCATCGCCGCCGTGAATGTGGGACTCCCGCCCCAATCTTTCCAGCCGGTCCTGGTCGCCGACCCCGGCCCCGACGGCCTCCCCGGCACGCCCGACGACCTCGCCCTCCCTCTCTACGCCCAGCTTCCCGCCACCTTCCATGAGGACCGCTACCAGCTCACCAATCCGCCCGGCTTGAACATGACTTCCCAGGGACTACTGGCCGAGCTGCGCTTTGATCGCCCGCTCCTCTCCTGGCGCGCCTCCTTCCTCGCCGTCAAGGCCCTCGGCCCAACCAACCCCGGCAATTCCGTCTTCGAAAACGACCCCGGCGTGCTCAGCGCGCTTCTCATGGATCCCAACACCGCCGTACACGCCTCCGGCCGCACCTTCTTCGACCGCGCCTACGCCGGCAAAACTCTCCTGCTCCTCCGCCTCCCTGCCCGACGCTCCGGCCTCGAGTTCGCCTCGAGCACGGTCTACCTCGATGGCCTCGCCTTTGGCCGCCGCCTGCTCGTGACCGACCTTCCCCAAGGCCCCTTCCTCGCCCCCGCCACTGTTCGCGGTAGTCCCGAAGGCGGTCACCGCACCCAATACGTCTTCCACTGGAACCTTCGCATCGCGCGCGCCATCCCTCTTCGACGCTACACCCTGCGCCCATCCCTCGACCTCATGAATGTTCTCAACCGCGCCCACAAGCTCCGCGAGCTGGACCTCACCGGGCCGCGCTTCTACGAACGGCTGCCCATCGCCATCCAGCCTCCCCGCTCGCTGCGGCTTAACATGGAAGTTGTCTTCTGATCCGGCATGACCGTGGTTCGCCGCAAGGCACGACTCCGCAAAGCTCTCTTCGCCGCCCTGCTCTTATCGGCGGCCGCCCTCTGCCAGACCCCGCCACAGCGAGACAGCCCTAACTCAACTCCTGCCGGGACCAGCCAACCGCCCGTCTGCTCCTCCGGCCTCAGAATCAGCGGCTGCGCCAAGCCTTGCGGTCTTTTGCCCTCAGCTTCGGACCAGACGTGCTGTGCCGTTCTCTGCGCCCTCCCTTCCGCTTCCAACGATCCCTTTGCCTTTCTTGGTGTTTCCTCCGAGGTCACCCGCGGCGCAGAAGGCGGCGAGCTCGAAGGCTACGGCCCTTACTCCACCGGCCTGCGGCTCGGCATCAACAGCTACGGCCAGAGATCGCATAGCAACACGTTCCACCTCGATGGCGCTCCCAACAACGAGCCCTGGCTCCGCGGTCCGGTCATCCCACCCTCTCGGGAAACCACCGAGTCCCTCTGCCTCGCTGCCGGCCACGTCCCCGCCCACTTCGGTCCTGCCACCGGCGCCGCCGTCGCCCTCCGAACCCGCAGCGGCGGCGCCCGCTGGCATGGCGCAGCCTTCTACCGCCTCGGCAACTCCGCCCTCAACGCGCGCAACTTCTTCGATGGAGCCCAGAAGCCGCCTTCCTCCTCCCGTCACTCTGGATTCAGCGCCGGCGGTCCGCTTCGCTCCCACTCCTGGCATCTCTTTACTTCGGCCGAACTCGACCGCTCTCGCCAGGGCCTCACGATAATCTCGACCGTGCCTTCCGCGCCCCAAAAGCTCGGCGACTTCGGCGCCCGGCCTATCTACGATCCCCTCACCATCCAGGAAATCCGCCCCGTGGAGTTTCTCCGCCGGCCGTTCCCCGCCAACCGCATCCCTCTTTCCCGCATCCCCGAACCCTCCCGCCGCCTGGCGGCGCTTTTCCCTGCCCCCAACCTTCCCTCGGCCTTCCACAATTTCCGCTACACACCCAGCCGGCTTATCAACTCTGACCGGCTCGACCTTCGCGCGGACCGCACCCTCTCGGCCCTGAACCTCACCACCCGCGCCACTTGGCTGCGCCGCTCGCTGAACGCCCCCTCCTCGCTGCCCAACACCACCGCTAGCGATATTGACCAGCACGCTAACGCCGCCCTCACCCGCTCCTCCGCTTTCAGCGCCCTGCTTGGGGCAAGCTGGCGCGGCGCCCACGGGCTGGTCCATTCTCTCCGTGCATCGCACTCCTTCACTACCCTCCGCTCCTCCGCTTCGGACTCCGGCGTGGACGCTTCGGCGGCCCTCGCCATCCCCGGCCTTGGCTTCGAGGGCATCCCCGTCTTCCGGCTTACCGGTTACGCTCAGCTCGGCGCGGCTCCGCCCGCACCTTTCCATCTGCGCACCTCAACCTGGCATCTGGAATACCTCGCCTCCGCTAGCACCGGCCGCCACTCCTGGTCCTTCGGCGCACAGATCCTGCGGCACACAGCCCGCGGCAACGCCGTCGAGTGGCCGGCCCGCGGAGTCTTTCTGTTCACCCCCGACTACACCAGTCAACCGGGAGTGGACGGAACCGGTGACGCCTTCGCCTCCTTGCTCACCGGTTACCCCTCCGAGATTCGCCGCGACGTGCAGTTCGAACCCTACCGCCTGCGCGGTTGGGAATGGTCTGCCTTCGTTCAGGACCGGTTCCGCCTTGGACCCGTCACCATCGACGCCGGGCTGCGCTACTCCCTCCTCCCGCCTCTCACCGAGGCTGCCGGACGTCTGGTCAACTTCAATCACAACCGCGAGGCCCTCGCCGTCGACTGGTTCGCCGCGCGCAACGGCGTCAACCGCTACGCCGGCGCCGGCTACAACCGCCGCGCCTTCGCCCCGCGCCTCGGCTTCGCTCTTCCCCTGCCCGGCCGCTCAGCCACCGCGCTGCGCGGATCTTTCAGCCAGATGTTTGACACGGGCCCATATCTGTTCCGTGGCCTGCTGGCCCGCAACCCGCCGTTCGCCTCACGCCTGGATCTATTCGCCGGCTCTCTTCAGCTCGGACCCAGCCTCGCCGCCGGTATCCCTGCCCCCGAGCCCCTGGCCTTACTGGACGTCTCCGGCATGAACCGCGCCCAAAACGCGGTCTACGCCTTCGAGCCTTCCACCTACACGCCCTACTCGCTCCAATGGGACCTCCGCCTGGAAACCCGCCTGCCACACAGCCTGGCCCTGGAAATCGCCGGGATGGCTTCGATGGGCATGCACCTCTATTCCATGCTCAACGCCAACCAGCCCTATCCGGCGCCCACTCCCTACGCCTGGCGCCGCCACCCCTACGACCCATTCCTAGGACGCATCGAACACCTCGGTCTCGGCGGCGGCTCCACCTACTACGGAGGTCAAATCCGCCTCTCCGGCTCTCCCACCGCCCGCCTTCATGCCTTCGCCTCCTACCGCTACGCCAAAGCCATCGACGACGCGCCCCCTCCTATGTCCAACAAGCGCAGCCGCTCCTCCGGCGCTCAGTACATCTACCACCCGCGCAGCATGCGCGCTGCCTCGTCCTTCGACGTCACTCACCGCCTGACCCTCGCCGCCATCTACGACTTGCCTTCCCCGAACCTTCCCCGCTTCTCGCCTCGGGCATTGTTGTCCGGTTGGCGCGCCGCCGCTTCTTTCCTCGCCCAAACCGGCCTCGCCTTCACTCCGGAGCTCGCCGTCAACGGCTTGAATAACGGCGGCTTCTGGCTGCCGAACCGGGTCGGCAAGGGCACGATCCCGTCCTCTCAGCGCTCCGTCAACCGCTGGTTCAACGCCTCGCTCGACCCCACCGACCCCTCTCACGCCTTCGAGACTCCGCCCCTCTACCAATACGGCAATTCGGGCTACAACATCCTGCGCGGAGCTGGGCTGGTCAACCTGGATGCGGCTCTGTTCCGTTCCTTCCGCCTCCGCGCCCCTCTCTCCACCACCCTGCGCCTGGAGGTCTTCAACCTCCTGAACCGCGCCCATTTTGCCTTGCCCGAGCGCATCCTCGGCCTGCCTTCAAGCGGCGCCATTTCCCACACTGCCTCCCCCGCACGCCACCTCCAGGCCGAACTCCGCCTCTCCTGGTAAGTTCCCCTCCTTGCCACCCGCGCCGCAGCCCGTCAACCAGCGCCCGCGCCATCTCCACATGCCACCCTCTTCTCTACACAATCATGTCTCTTGTAGGGGCGCACCAATGTGTCCGCCCCAGTACCGCATGCCTCCTTTTGTGGGATAGACATTCTGTTGTGGGGCAGGCCTCCAGGCCTGCGGCCAAGCTCTGTTGTGGTCCGGGCTCTGTTTGTGGGCAGCTCTTGTTGTGGGGCAGACATTCTTGTCTGCGGCCGGCATTCCTGCCGGCCTTGGCCCCCTTGACCCGCCGCCCTCTCCTCGATCGCATCGTTGCATCCGTAGGGGCGGCCCAGCGTTTCCGCCCCCTCTTTTCCACCTCTGTGTCCTCTGTACTACTAACTCCTGAAATCTTCCCCGCGCGCGAAGATCTTCATGCCGCCACGGGAGCGCGTTGCCGGCGAGACCGCAACCGCCATCGCTGTTTGGTTGCGGCCCTGCCGCGCTGTGCCCTCTGTACTACTAACCCCTGAAATCTTCCCCGCGCGCGAAGATTTTCATGCCGCCACGGCAGCGAGTTGCCGGCGAGACCACAACCGCCGTCCCCGTTTCATTGCGGCTCTCTCGCGTTGTGTTTTGTCTTCTCCGTGTCCTCTGTGCCCTCTGTGGTTTTCCTTCCCCGTGTCCTCCGTGGTTTGCCTTCTCTGGAATACTAACCCCTGACATCTTCCCCGCGCGCGAAGATCTTCATGTCGCCACGGTATCGAGTTGCCGGCGAGACCACAACCGCCATCGCTGTTTGGTTGCGGCCCTGCCGCGCTGTGTCCTCTGTGGTTTTCCTTCTCCGTGCCCTCCGCCTTCCTCTGTACTACTAGCCCGTAGATTCTTTTCTTCCCGCGAAGATTTTTACGCCGCAACCGGAGTGAGTTGCCGAACCGTAGAGCGGAGTGCGGTCAGGATGG
>Ga0101944_10001103_pt1 | contig 62243 bp, 43 predicted proteins | sample DewCreD2012metaG_FD_75245 | JGI IMG/M metagenome (GOLD analysis project Ga0101944, IMG submission 75245) | Hot spring sediment bacterial and archeal communities from British Columbia, Canada, to study Microbial Dark Matter (Phase II) - Dewar... ...
GGTTAAACAAAGATAATGCTGCCCTGCTACATTTCACTCCGGCTACGCCTACGTTTCATTTCGCAGGGCAGCATTATCCATTTGCATGTATGAGTGTTTACACAATCTTTTTTATACTACCAGTTTTTGCTGGTAGACTTTAGCTTATATGGATGAGTTGAACCGAACTAATTTATCCCAATCAATCTCCCCATTTTCTTTACAAAATTCGTTTGAAAACTCTCTTGTAAACTTGTTTATCATTTGAGAATAAGATCTTAAAAATTCGTCGTTTTTTTCTTTTGCTTTATGACCAAGAGGTTTAATAATCTCAGTATACAATTCTGTGTCACCAGAAATGAACTCCCAGAATCTTTGGCCGCAATACTTGAAGTAATCTCCTTTATCGGGTTTATTATCTCTACCATAACAACATCCGTTTACAGCAACTATGTTTAACTGTGAGTTACTTGTTCTCAAAGTCTTTTTAGCCGTCTTAAAATCGGCAACCATTTTAGCAATTTGAGAACTGTTGCCCCAATTTGGGCCTGATTTTATAGTTACGATATATCTTATTCCACTATTATCAAATTCTAAATCAACACCAGTAATACCCGATTTGTAGCCTCCGTAAACTTTACTATTAATAAAAATTGCAAGACCTTCAAGCCAATCGCCAAATATGGTTTCTTCGTTTGAAGAAATATGCGCATCTACAATTCCTCGGATTATCTGCTCGGCCGTTAAGACATATTTAGCTTTGAAAAGATATGGATTCTTGCGTTTAAGAACTTGTGTAAGTCTTAACCCATCGAGGCTGCTAATTCGTTTTTGGTGAAATATTCCTATGTTTTCCTCAACGTATTGCAATACGTCATTCAAATTAAGTTTTTCCATACTTTACATTTGTTTCAAATAAATAAAGTTCAACGGGTTTTAATTGTTGCTTTACCATTTCATAATATTGGGGAACAATGTCAATGCCAATAGAATTTCTTCTCATTCTATTGGCAACAACTAATGTTGTACCCGAACCCATAAATGGATCAAGAACGGTGTCATTTTCTTTGGTAAAGAGTTTAATAAACCATTCTGGTAACTCTTCAGGGAATGCTGCGCTATGATTTTTATTGCTACACTCAGTAGCCAAATGCAAAACATTGGTTGGATAGGCCCTATCTCTATTTAACCAGTTAGAAATGTTCTTTCCAAAACCACTTCCCACTCTTGAATTATCTCTGATTTTATCTTTTTCAGATAGTTTTTTTAGTCTAGATTTTGCCCAATCCCCCATTGGAACCATTACTTCTTCCTGATACATATTAAATTTTCGGTCTTTATTAAATTGAAGCAATCGCTCCCAAGCGTCACGAAATCGATTAGGCCACTTCCCTGGATATGAGTTTTTTTTATGCCAAATAAACTCTTCTGTCCAAAGCCATCCTTGCTTTCTCATCTCTAAAATGAGTTCTATAACATAAGTGCTTCTTTCTCCTTCAACAACTTTTTCCTTAATGTTTAATATAAAAGTTCCTGTCGGCTTAAGCACCCTTAATAGTTGATCGGAAATGGGCAAAAACCATTCAACGTATTTGTCGGGGTGAATACCGCCATATGTATTTTTTCGCTGGTCAGCGTAAGGAGGAGAAGTAAAAATTAAATCCACTGAATTGTCAGGCAGTAACCTTAATTGCTCTTTGCAGTCCCCCAAGTATAAATCTGTTTTTATCTCCATTTATTACTGTCCTATGTTATATAGCAAAATTACTTTTTTTATCGTTTAACCTTACTAAAATGTTTCGAAGTTGTTAACAGTTTAAGTTTTCAGATTTGAATATTTATCTAACTAAAACTTCATTAATAACTTGACTATAAGCCTTAAAAAAATTACCAAAGTGGTTCGTATTTTTTACCCACTAATTTCCTACCATTCCCCAAACCTGTTCCTATCTCCACTTCCCCTATAAACAAAAAAAGGGTTGCCTCGGCAACCCTTTTCTGCTTATATATTTTCTCTTTTAAAGTTTCCGTTTAACCTCAACCTCCTGGAATCCCTCAACAAAATCGCCAACCTTGATATCGTTGAAGTTCTTGATGTTTAAGCCGCACTCAAAACCTGCTGCAACCTCACGAACGTCATCCTTGAAACGCTTGAGCGATTCAAGCTCGCCGGTGTAGATAACAATACCATCGCGGATAAGGCGAACCTTATTGTTGCGCGAAATTTTTCCTTCGCGAACAATACATCCGGCAACGGTTCCAACCTTGGTAATCTTGAAGGTTTCAAGCACCTCAGCCGAACCGGTGATCTCCTCCTTAATCTCAGGTGCAAGCATGCCCTCAATGGCGTCCTTAATCTCATTAATGGCATCGTAGATGATGGAGTAAAGGCGTATATCAATTTCCTCCTTTTCGGCTAGCTTACGGGCCCCGGCCGACGGACGAACCTGGAAGCCAATTACAATTGCGTTTGATGCTGCTGCAAGCAGGATATCCGATTCGGAGATCTGACCTACTGCCTTATGTATTACGTTAACCTGAACCTGCTCAGTGGAGAGCTTAATGAGGGCATCGGATAGAGCCTCAATTGAACCGTCCACATCGCCTTTTACCACCAGGTTAAGCTCCCTGAAGTTGCCAATGGCAATACGGCGACCAATCTCGTCGAGGGTAATATGCTTTTTGGTCTTCATGCTTTGCATGCGCACCAGTTGCTCGCGCTTATTGGCAATTTCACGAGCCTCGCGGTCGGAATCGAGAACGTTAAAGTAATCGCCTGCCTGGGGAGCACCGTTTAAGCCAATAACCTGAACAGGAGTCGATGGGCCGGCTTCATGGATACGCTGACCGCGCTCGTTAAACATGGCTTTCACGTGACCGTAGTAAATCCCAGCCAACATGATATCGCCCTGGCGAAGTGTTCCGTTCTGAACAAGAACGGTGGCAACGTATCCCCTACCCTTATCGAGTGCCGATTCGATAACCGTTCCCGATGCACGCCTATTGGGATTTGCCTTAAGGTCTTTTAGCTCGGCCTCAAGCAGAACCTTTTCCAGTAGTTTTTCTACGTTCAAGCCTTGCTTTGCCGAGATCTCCTGGCACTGGTATTTACCACCCCAGTCCTCAACCAGGTAGTTCATGTTAGCCAGTTCCCCTTTAATACGCTCAGGATCGGCAGTCGGTTTATCAATCTTATTGATAGCAAAAACAATAGGTACACCGGCAGCGCTGGCGTGGTTAATGGCCTCAACGGTTTGGGGCATCACCGCATCGTCGGCGGCAACCACAATAATGGCAACGTCGGTTAGCTTTGCTCCACGGGCGCGCATGGCGGTGAATGCCTCGTGACCGGGAGTATCGAGGAATGTAATCTTTCGTCCATCCTCAAGCTCAACGCTGTATGCACCTATATGCTGGGTAATACCACCGGCCTCGCCGGCAATTACGTTGGTATGCCTTATGTAGTCGAGCAACGATGTTTTACCATGGTCAACGTGGCCCATTACGGTTACTATGGGTGGGCGAGGTTTTAAATCCTCAGGTTTGTCCTCTTCCTCCTCCTTGATAACCTCCTGAACATCAACGCTAACAAACTCAACCTTATAGCCAAACTCATCGGCTACCAGGGCCATGGTCTCGGCATCCAGTCGTTGATTAATGGAAACCATTAGGCCAAGGTTCATGCACACGTCAATAACATCGGTAACCGGAACGTTCATCATGGCAGAAAGCTCATTGGCCGATACAAACTCAGAAACCTTGAGAACCTGCTTTTCCTGCTCCTGGCGTTCAAGTTCCTCGCGCTGACGGGCACTAAGTATCTCTCGTTTCTCGCGGCGATACTTGGAACTTTTGGTTTTCCCTTTGCTGGTTAACCTGGCAAGGGTTTCCTTAATTTGACGTTGAACCTCTTCCTCGTCAACCTCAGGTCTAATTATTTTCTTCTTATTCTTCTTTTTGAGTTTTTTGGCTTTAAGGTCGTCCTTGTTGGCTTCCTTATCAACTTTAACCTCCTGTGGTTGCTCAATTCCCACCTTATCGCCCTTTTTGATACGTTTCCGTTTCTTTTTCTTTCCCTCCTTATCGAAATCGGACGATGATGCAACAGGTTTTTTCTTTACCTCAAAGCGGCTGAGGTCAATTTTGCCCTTAATGGTTGGGCCAGATAGCTTTTCAACCTCGGCCCTGTAAACCTCAGGCTCGGTTTCCTGCGCTCTGGCGGTAACCTCGGGTTCGGCAGGCGCAGTCTTTTCAACCTCGCCGGCAGGTTTCTTAATCACCTCCTTGGGTTGAGATTTTTCGTCCTTCTGAAGAGGTTGATGTTCACCTTTTTTATGCTCACCATGCTTGGGGGCTTTACCTGCCTTTTCGATATCAATTTTTCCTAGCACTTTTGGGGCTTCAACCTTAACATTGGGTTTAATAACCTCTTCCTGTTGTGGCTTAGCAACTTTTTCCTCCCTTGGGGTCGAAGGTTGCTCCTTTACGGGCACAGGCTTTTCTTCGGGCTTAGGCTCGGGCTTAGACTCTTTAGGCTTTTTGCCTATAGTATCGAGGTCAATCTTACCCTTTACCTTAATGTCGATTTTAGGTTTGTCAACCTCAATGGTTGGGGCTGCTGTTTCTATGGTGTTTGTTTTAATGATAATCTCATCGTCCGATGGTTCATCGGAGAAATCATCCTCGTCCTTTTCAATATCGTCGATAGATATTGATTTCTTTTTATCCCTTAAAGCCTTAAGGTTTTCCTTTTGTTGCTCAGTTTTTTTCTTAAGGTCTAGCTCACTGCCAAACTCTTTCTCAAGAATGATGACAACATCCTGGTCAACCTTAGCGTTGGGATTGTTTTCCACATCGTAACCCCGCTTGTGGAGAAACTCTACTAACGTTCCCACGCCAACGTTAAACTCTTTTGCCAGCTTACTGAGCCTGATTTTGTTATCGCTTGTCATAAAGGCTTCTTCCCCAGATTTATTTATTACTTTGCAAAACTAAACTAATAGCAAAACTATTCAAATTCTGACTTCAAAATTCTTATGATTTCCTTAACGGTTTCTTCCTCAAGGTCGGTTCGCTTTACAAGCTCATCGAATGGGATTTCAAGTACGCTCTTGGCTGTGTCGCAACCAATGCCCTTTAGAACATCAATTATCCACTCGTCAATCTCGTCAACAAATTCATCGATGCTAACATCCTCCTCGTCCTCAGTAGCCGATTCGCGGTAAACATCAATTTCGTAACCGGTAAGCTGGCTTGCCAGCTTAATGTTATAGCCACCCTTACCAATGGCCAACGATACCTCCGATGGCTTTAGGTAAACCTCGGCACGCTTGTTTTGCTCATCAATCTTGATAGACGAAACTTTTGCAGGGCTTAGGGCACGCTGTATAAACAGTTGAGTGTTTGTGGTATAGTTGATTACATCGATACTTTCGTTCCTTAGCTCGCGAACAATGCCGTGTATGCGGCTACCCTTCATACCCACGCAGGCACCAACCGGGTCAACACGCTCATCGTACGATTCAACGGCAACCTTTGCCCTTTCGCCAGGTATGCGAACAATCTTTTTAATGGTGATTAAGCCATCAAAAATCTCGGGTACCTCAAGCTCAAATAGCCGTTCCAGAAAGGCATTGGCTGTTCTTGAAAGTATGATTTGAGGGTTGTTATTACGCATCTCTACCTTGTAAACCACTGCACGGATGCTATCGCCTTTGCGGTAGAAATCGGAAGGGATTTGCTCGCTTTTAGGCAGAATTAACTCGTTGCCTTCATCGTCAAGCACCAGAATTTCTTTCTTCCAAACCTGGTAAACTTCACCGGTAATTATTTCGCCTATTCTGTCCTTATACTTGCTGTAAAGGTTATTGCGCTCAAGTTCCATTATTCGGGAAGTAAGGTTTTGGCGTAGCGCCAAAATAGCCCTGCGCCCAAACTCCGATAGCGAAACCTCCGATGTTACCTCCTCGCCAACCTCGTAATCCTCGTCAATCTTGCGGGCATCGGAAAGTGATATTTGACGGTTGGGGTCTTCCACCGCGCCATCCTCAACTACCTCGCGATTTCGGTAAATCACAAAATCGCCTTTATCAATGTTGATAATTATATCAAAGTTGTCGTCGGAACCGTAAAGCTTAACCAACATGCTGCGGAAAACATCCTCAAGCACACTCATCATGGTTGGCCTGTCAATATTCTTGAGTTCCTTAAACTCCAGAAACGAATCAATTAAGTTCAGATTCTCCATTGCTTTAAATATTTTTCCCTATTATATCACTTAAACTTAAGAACTACTTTCGCACTTTTAACTTGCTGGTAGGTTAGCTGAAAATGCTCTACTACCTCATTCTTTTTCTTTGACCCTTCAACGGAAACTTTTTTGCTTACGCTAAGCGTAAAGTCTTTTTCGTTGGCACTGTTTAGCACGCCCTTAACTTTCTCGCCAGTTTTAAGAGTAACATCCAGTTCCTGACCAATATTCTTCATATACTGGCGAGGAATTTTTAGCGGCTGGCCTAATCCGGCTGAGGTAACCTCCAATTCAAAATCCTCTTTATCCCTGTCGAGTGCTGCCTCAATCCCCCTGCTAATATTTACACACGAGTCAATTGAGACACCCTTGTCGCCATCAATAGTTACAACAATTTTATTATCGGCACCAACCGAAACGTCGACAAGGAAAAGGTTTTCCTTTTCCAGCAAAGGGTTTACAATTTCAACTATAACTTCCTTACTAATCATCCCCTACGCATTTTTTAAGCAAAACAGGGGACAAAGTCCCCTGCCACTTCCAGCAAAACTTTTGCAAATATAGCAATATTTTCAACAAATAGCAAATTATTTGTTTGAAAACCAGCAGTTGCCATTCAAATGACAACTGAAAACACAGTAATGGGTTGCTAATATTTAAAAAAATGTAGTAATTAGCTCAAATTATTTTGCTTTGAGAATTGCGGTTAACACTAGGCTTTTACTTAAGGATAAGCTGGAAGGGATAGGCTGGTTTACCTACGAAACGCTTATACGGATTACTCGGGACCACCCTGAGCACCAGTTCTTTTTTATATTCGACAGACCCTACCACGACTCGTTCATTTTTAGCCACAATATTACACCCCTGGTGGTGCCTCCTCCTACGCGTCATCCATTCCTATGGTACTACTGGTTTGAGTGCAAAATTCCCAAAACACTCAAAGCCATTAAAGCCGATGTTCTGGTTTCGCCCGACGGGTACATTTCGTTGAAATCCGATATTCCGCAGGTAGCAGTTATTCACGACATAAACTTTTACCATGCACCGCAGGGTTTACCTTTTTTCACATCGCGCTACATGAACTACTTTTTCTCTCGCTTTGCCCGAAAGGCAAAGCGGGTAGTTACCGTTAGCCAATTTTCACGTACCGACATTGCCAATAATTTTAACATCGATATCAATAAGATAGATGTTGCCTACAATGGCGCAAGCGATAGTTACAGGCCTCTTTCGGAAGATGAAATGAAGCTTATACGAGAGACGTTCTCTGAGGGTAAACCCTACTTTCTTTTTGTGGGAGCATTTAATCCGCGCAAGAATGTTGCCCGTTTAATTGAAGCCTACGACATATTCAGGAAAGGTACCAGCTCAGCCATACAACTCTTGCTTATTGGTGAGCCCATGTTTAAAACCGATGATATCGACAAAGCCTATAAATGCTGCACCCACAAAAACGATGTTAAATTCCTTGGCAGGAAGGGTCTTGATGAACTCACAAAAATTACTGGAGCTGCACATGCAGTAATTTACCCATCAACCTTTGAGGGCTTTGGGATTCCCCTGCTGGAGGCCATGAAGTGTGGCATTCCCATTGCCGCATCTAATGCCACAGCAATCCCTGAGATTGCAGGGAATTCGGCCATTTACTTCGACCCCTATTCAGTAGATGAAATGGCCAATGCCATGCAGCGTGTAGCCTACGATACTGAACTGCGTGAGACTCTCAGCTCCAATGCGCTGAACCGACAACAGCAATTCAGTTGGGATAATACCGCCCGGGTATTGTTCAGTAGCATCGAAAAATGTTTTTAGCTATGCTTAAGCAGTATCTAAATGCCAATGTGATTGAAGCAGGATGCGATGAAGCAGGAAGGGGATGCTTGGCTGGCCCTGTGTTTGCTGCCGCGGTAATTCTCCCACCTGACTTTAACGACCCACTCATGAACGACTCCAAGCAGCTTAATCACAAGCAGCGCATGCAGCTTCGCAAGGTAATTGAGCATTACGCCATCGATTGGGCGGTTGCAAGCCTTTCGAACCAGGAAATTGATGAAATCAACATACTAAATGCGTCCATACAGGCCATGCATAAGGCAATTGCTAAACTGAACAAAGGAAAACCGCAGCATTTACTAATTGATGGGAATCGCTTTAAGCCCTATCCAGGAATTCCACATACATGCATCATCAAAGGCGATTCTAAATTCCTTTCCATTGCTGCAGCATCGATACTTGCCAAAACCTATCGAGATGAATTTATGGTGAACATTAGCAAAGAGTATCCGTTTTACGGCTGGGATATCAACAAGGGATATCCTACAAAAAAGCACAGGGAGTCCATAGCCAGACATGGGGTTACTCCATACCACCGAATCAGCTTTAAGCTTTAATAATATTAGCGCAATAATCAATTAAACTAATGGTAATTTTAACTGTCGAAGAAACAAACCCAAAAAAATGAATGCCATGATAAAACGATTAACAACACTTCTTCTAGGATTTTTGCTCCTGGTTAGTTCGGCTCTGAAAGCCGACGAGGGGATGTGGTTGCTCCCTCTACTGCAAAAGTACAACATACAGGCCATGCAGCAGAAAGGGTTTAAGCTCACTGCCGATGATATCTACAACCTAAACCAGGCAAGCATAAAGGATGCTGTAATTATTTTTGGCCGCGGTTGCACCGGCGAAGTAGTTTCCGACCAGGGTTTAATTCTTACTAACCACCACTGTGGCTATGGTGCCATACAGCAGCATAGTACCCCTGAGCACGATTACCTTGAGGATGGTTTCTGGGCTAAGTCATTTGAGGAAGAAATCCCTACCCCGGGATTAACCGCTACATTCCTCGTTCGCATCGAGGATGTTACCGACCAGGTTAACTCGGCCTTTAAACCTGAAATGTCCGAAACCGACCGCGATAAGGCTGCCATGGAGATTGGCCGAAAAATAGCCAAGCAGGCAACCGATGGCACCCACTACACTGCAAGTGTTCGCAGTTTCTTTGGTGGAAATCAGTATTTCCTTTTGATTTATGAGGTGTTCAACGATGTTCGACTGGTAGGTGCTCCCCCATCATCTATCGGTAAGTTTGGCCACGATACCGACAACTGGATGTGGCCTCGCCATACTGGCGATTTTTCGGTATTCCGCATTTATGCTGGTAAAAACAACAAACCTGCCGATTACTCTCGCGAGAACGTACCCTACAAGCCCAAGCATTTCCTCCCAATATCGCTGAAAGGGATAAACAATGGCGATTTTACCATGATAATGGGATACCCGGGCAGCACACAACGCTATATGACTTCCGTTGAGGTTCAGGAACGTATGAATATACTCAATGCCAATAGAATATTCGTTAGAGGAATTAAACAGGAAATCTGGCTAAAAGATATGCAAGCCGACAAGGCCGTTAATATTAAGTACGCCTCAAAGTACGCCGGCTCCAGTAACTACTGGAAAAACTCTATTGGCATGAACAAAGCTCTAAAGCGTCTTAAGGTTTACGATTTCAAGAAACAACAGGAAGAGGAGTTTACCAAGTGGGTTCTTGCTTCGCCCGAGCGTCTACAAAAGTATGGCGAAGCGCTTAACTTGATTAACGAGGGTGTTACAGGCCGTAAGGATTACCTGCATGCCAGCCAGTACATCAACGAAGCGCTATTCAGCGGAGCTGAAATAATAGGAATGGCAGCCATGACCCGCTCGTTGGTTGATGCCCTAAAGGACAACAAGGCCGATGAAGTTGCAAAGATCAGCAAATCGCTCAAGGCTCGTTCCGAGAACTTTTACAAGAACTACAACACCCCAACCGACCAAAAAACCGCCAAGGCCATGTTCCGCATTTTCATGGAAAATGTTCCCCTTGCCTATCAACCCGAAATATTCAATACCATCAGAACAAAGTACAAGGGTGACGTTGACAAGTTCATTGACCAGATGTTTGCCAAAACCATGTTTACTGACCCAGCCAAGTTCAACGCTTTCCTTGACAAGCCAAACCTAAAAGCAATTGAGAAAGACCCTGTGTACGTTGCAGCGGCTTCCATCTCGAGCAAAGCCGAGGAGATTAGTAAGGTAATGGCACCCTTCAACGAAAAACTGCAACGCGGACAACGCCTTTACATTGCTGGTGTACTCGAAATGAACGAAGGTAAAGCCATGTACCCCGATGCAAACTTCACCATGCGCCTAACCTACGGTGAGATAAAAGATTACTTCCCCATGGATGCGGTACATTATGATTACCTCACCACCCTCGACGGGGTTATGGAGAAGGAAGACCCCGATAACTGGGAATTTGTAGTTCCAGCAAAACTAAAAGATTTATACAACTCAAGGGATTACGGCCGTTACGGCAAGGATGGTAAAATGCCTGTGGCATTTATCTCAACCAACGATATTACAGGCGGTAACTCAGGCAGCCCTGTAATGAACGGAAACGGAGAACTGATTGGCATTGCTTTTGACGGTAATTGGGAAGCTATGAGTGGCGACATTGTTTTTGAAAACAAGCTTCAGCGCACCATTTCGGTCGATATCCGCTACGTGCTCTTTGTAATTGACAAGTATGCCGGGGCTACCCGACTAATTGACGAAATGAAAATTATTGAGTAGTACACCTAACAACCATAAAAAAGCCGAGCTAATACTCGGCTTTTTTTATTCACTCTGATAAATACTAATGAATTGCGATAAATCTTCAATTTTCATATCTTTACCACGAGACAGTTTTTTTTCATCAATTCAATATATACTATTCGTCAAAATGTATTACCTTTAGTCGGCTAATTAGTGAAACTTTGCGTTAAATATCATAGTAAATAACTATACAAACACCTCAAGCTATCGTGGAAAAAGGCGAAGTTTTAATCAATCATTACGGTCCACTCTCCTATGAGGAGATAGGTTTCTTACTCAATAAGATGACATCGTTGCTTGAACGGCACAATTTTGGCATTACCATTCGTAAGAAGGTGTATTCAGCTATGGTCGAGAGCCTTGAGAACATATACAAGCATCAGGATGTTATTAAGGGGAGCAATAACTATCAACCAAAATTTTCGCTTATACTGGAAAAGGACAAGGTGGATTTAACCTGCTCAAATTCACTGCTAAAATTAAAGATTGGGCCGTTAAAAGAGCGATTGGAAAAAGTGAATCAACTTGACAAAGCTGGTCTTAAGGAGTTTTACAAAGAGGTTATCCTCAGTGGAAATGTTACCCAGAAAGGTGGTGCTGGTCTGGGCATTATTAATATCGCCAAGGTTACTGAAAACAAACTTGAGTTTACGTTTGACGATATTGATGAACAGTACACATACTTTACTCTGAGAATTACGGTGTCGCTTCAAAATCAAAACAATTAGTGACCATGGAAGCATTATACATTGAGCCCAGTGAGTTTACACCCCGTGTATTTTTCGATCCCGATAACTCGGTCTTCGAGATCTCTGGTTTTTCAAGGCCCGAAAATACCGTTGGATTCTACAGGCCACTTATCAAATGGCTGGAAGATTACGAGGATAATGTTTTGGCAAAAAACACTAATTTTAACAAAAGCAACCTTGTACTGAACCTGAAGCTTACCTACTTCAACTCTGCCTCATCCAAATTCCTTATGGACATCCTTATGGTTTTCATGAAGTTTCACTCCAAAGGCAATGCCGTTGAAATTAACTGGTACTACGACGAGGATGACGACGAAATTTTTGAGTCAGGCGAAGAGATATCTGAGATGATTAATTTCCCTTTCAACTTTATACCTATAACACCTAACTCGTAAAATTGATTAGAATGAATCCATTAGTTTTACAGGCTAGCAACACAACACCATATATCGATTTTACCCCAAGTGAGAATAGGCTGACCATTTCGGGCTACTCCCGCCCTGAGAATGTTAGAGACTTTTACGTGCCCATTTTGGATTGGTTGGAGTCGTTTAGCAACGAGCTAAAGAGTATGATGTTAAAGGAAGAGCAAATCCAACCCATTGAATTTCAGTTTAAATTGGTTTACTTTAACTCATCATCCGCAAAGTTCCTATACGACATTATCATCATACTTAACCAGATACAAAAGGCTAAAGTGCCATTAACTATCAACTGGTATTACGACAAGGATGATTCCGAACTCCGCGAGGCCGGAGAGGATCTATCTGAGCTGGCGCAGGTTCCATTTAACTTTGTTACCTACTAGTAATTTCAAATTTCCGTAAATACCAAGATGCTGAACTGGAAGTGTATCCTATTCCATTCGGCTTTTTCTTGGAGAGTATTCATCAAACTTGGTATAATTCAACACCTCTAGCGGATTTGCTGAAAGAAAGCGAAGTACCTGGTAAAAAAAGTGTGCTTTAAAAAAATCTATTTGTTAACAAAATTCTATTTTTGTTGGTTCTGATAAAACACTAAAAGCAATGACCGAACACGAACTAACCTTAGGCAACAGCGGCGAAAGGCCTAAAAATTTTTTAGAGGAGATTATTGAGGAAGATATTCGAACAGGCAAACACGGAGGCCGAGTGCTTACCCGTTTCCCGCCCGAACCTAACGGATATCTGCATATTGGTCATGCAAAATCGATATGCCTTAACTTTGTTTTGGCTCAAAGGTACGGTGGCAAAACCAACCTGCGCTTCGACGATACTAACCCTGTAAAGGAGGATGTAGAGTATGTAAACTCCATAAAGGAGGATATACAGTGGCTTGGTTTTGAATGGGCTAACGAGTTTTACGCTTCCGACTACTTTGAGCAGCTTTACGAGTGGGCCGAACTGCTAATCAAAAAGGGATTAGCCTATGTTGATGACCAATCGCAGGAAGAAATACGCGTAAACCGCGGTACAGTTACCCAACCGGGGAAGGAAAGCCCTTGGCGTAACCGATCTGTTGAGGAAAACCTCGACCTTTTCCGCCGAATGCGAGCTGGTGAATTTAAGGATGGCGAAAAGGTGCTACGCGCAAAAATTGACATGGCGCACCCCAATATGCTAATGCGCGACCCTATAATGTACCGCATTATTCATGCCGAACATCACCGAACCGGCGACAAGTGGTGCATTTACCCCATGTACGACTACGCCCATGGCCAATCCGATTCTATTGAACAAATCACACACTCCATTTGCACCCTTGAGTTCGATGTGCACCGCCCCTTATACGATTGGTTTATTGAAAAATTGGAAATTTTCCCATCCAAACAGTACGAGTTTGCCCGCCTGAACCTCTCCTACACCGTAATGAGCAAGCGTAAGCTTTTGCAACTGGTTCAGGAAAAGGTAGTAATGGGCTGGGACGACCCCCGTATGCCTACCATTTGCGGTTTACGCCGCAGAGGCTATACTCCCGAAGCCATTCGTTACTTTGCCGATAAGGTTGGCGTGGCTAAACGCGATAACGTTATCGATTTATCGTTGCTTGAATTCTGTATCCGCGAAGATCTAAACAAGCGCGCGGAGCGCCGTATGGCAGTTCTTAACCCCCTTAAGGTGGTTATCACCAACTACCCCGAAGGTCAGGTTGAGGAGCTTGAGGCCGTTAACAACCCCGAAGACGAGTCGGCTGGGAAGCGCATGGTTCCTTTCAGTCGTGAACTTTACATTGAGCGCGACGACTTCATGGAAAATCCCCCCAAGAAGTTTTTCCGCCTTGCGCCTGGTCAGGAAGTACGCCTCCGTTACGCTTACTTCATTAAGTGCCAGGAGGTGATTAAGGATGCTCAGGGCAACATTATTGAGCTACGCTGCACCTACGATCCAGCCTCACGCGGCGGAAATTCGCCCGATGGACGTAAGGTTCAGGGCACTATTCATTGGGTTTCCATTCCCCATGCCGTAAAGGCAGAAATTAGACTGTTCGATAGGCTATTCTCCAAACCCGACCCCGATGATGTTCCCGAAGGGCAGGATTGGAAATCGTCGCTCAATCCGGAATCGCTCACAGTTATTGAGGGATATCTCGAACCATCACTTAAACACGCAAAACAATTAGATAAGTTCCAGTTTGAGCGCCTTGGTTACTTCTGTGTTGATTACGATTCAACGCCTGAACATCTGGTGTTCAACAGAACTGTAACGCTGAAAGATACCTGGGCAAAATTAGCCGGCAAATAGCCGGCTATTGCCCTTAACAAAAAGCCTTACCATAAAAATTTGCAAAAATATTTTGCAAATCAATTTTTAAAAACATTATCTTTGCAGCGTTATAAGTGCATTGTCCTGTGGTGTAATTGGCAACACGTCTGACTCTGGATCAGAAGAGTCCAGGTTCGACCCCTGGCAGGACAACCAAAAACCGCTCAGCTGAGCGGTTTTTTATTTCCCAAATACAAGGATGTCGACTCCACAATAAACATCTTTTTATTTCTGTTATTCAATATTTTAGAACACCAATTCACAAAATAAGTTTAATAAGTCAACACATACTTAATTAATGCTGGCTGGTCTTTGGGATATGGTTATTGTTTCTTCGTGGAAAGAAACTAATAAAAATGAACCCAAAAATGAAAGAAGTTGTAATAGTATCAGCCGCCCGAACAGCTATAGGAAATTTTAATGGAAGCCTATCGGGATTTAGCGCCGTTGAACTTGGTGCTATAGCGGCACGTGAGGCGATAGCCCGATCTGGAATCAATCCTACCGAAATTAACGAGGCAATAGTAGGAAACATCCTGTCGGCAGGACTTGGTCAAAATGTTGGCCGCCAAGTAGCAATCAAAGCAGGAGTGCCTGAAACATCGCCTGCCATGACCATCAACAAATTGTGCGGATCGGGATTGAGAGCCGTTTCCATGGCAGCTCAATTCATCATGCTTGGCGATGCCGATGTAATTCTTGCCGGTGGTACCGAAAGCATGACCAATGCTCCCTATCTACTCGACAAGGCCCGCAACGGTTACCGTATGGGGCATGGCCAAATTATTGACAGCATGATATACGATGGCCTAACCGATGTGTTTAACCAATACCACATGGGGGTTACTGCGGAGAATATTGCTGAGCAATGGAAAATTAGCCGCGAGGAACAGGATGAGTTTGCGCTAAAAAGTCAGCAAAAGGCCGAATCAGCCCAAAAAGTAGGCAAGTTTGACTCTGAAATTGTTCCGGTTGAAATACCGCAAAAAAAAGGTGACCCAATCCTATTTAAAACCGATGAGTTTGTTAGGCAAGGCGTTAGCCTTGAGCAATTGCAAAAACTTAAACCGGCCTTTAAAAAAGATGGTACGGTTACAGCAGGCAATGCATCGGGTATCAACGACGGAGCTGCCATGTTAATTGTAATGTCGTATGATAAAGCTAAGGAGTTAGGGTTAAAACCATTGGTTAAAATAGTTTCGTATGGAAACGCAGCCCTTGATCCTAAGATTATGGGTTATGGCCCAGTACCTGCTACCCGTATCGCTCTTCAAAAAGCCAAAATGCAAATAAGCGATATTGACCTTGTTGAGGCTAACGAGGCATTTGCTGCACAATCAATTGCTGTACTACGTGATCTTAATCTGAACCCCGAAATAGTTAACGTGAATGGAGGAGCCATAGCCCTAGGTCACCCGATTGGCGCTTCCGGGGCACGTATTCTTACCACACTTATTTATGAAATGAAGCGCCGAAATGCCGCTACAGGGTTAGCTACCCTTTGCATTGGAGGCGGACAGGGTACAGCACTAATTGTTGAAAATATTTAACCTAAAACAATAATAATTACCATGAAACGAGTTGAGAATAAAATTGCAATCATTACCGGGGGTGCCGATGGAATTGGTAAAGCGGCATCGATCTGTTTTGCTCAGGAAGGCGCAACCGTGATTATTTGGGATATGAACGAGGAAAAAGGCAAGGCCACCGTTGACGTAATCAAGAAAAATGGAGGTAATGCCGAATTCGTTAAAGTAAACACAGCCAAGTTCGAGGAGGTTGAGGCTGCTACCAACGAAGCCATCAGTAAATACGGACGGATTGATATACTGATAAACAATGCCGGCATTACACGCGATTCAACTTTAAAGAAAATGACACCACTGCAATGGCAGGAAGTAATTGATGTTAATCTTACCGGGGTTTTCAACTGTACCAAATGCGTTAGCGGCTATATGGTTGACAAGGGTTATGGCCGTATTATCAATACCTCGTCGGTTGTTGCCCTATATGGCAATTTTGGACAAACCAACTATGTGGCCACAAAGGCAGGGTTGATTGGCATGACAAAAACTTGGGGCAAAGAGCTTGGTCGTAAAGGCGTAACCGTTAATGCTGTAGCTCCCGGTTTCATAGCAACCGAAATGGTAAAAAAAATGCCCGAGGATGTGCTTAAGGCCATGGAACAGAAAGTTCCGGTTGGTCGTTTAGGGCTTCCCGAAGAGATTGCATCGGCTTACCTATTCCTGGCTAGCGATGAAGCTGCCTACATAAATGGTGCAGTACTTAGCGTTGATGGAGGTATTACTATCTAATACAAATTTATAAACCTAGACGCAGGAAGGCATTAATTGCCTAACTTGCGTCTATGGCTTTATTAACCTAACAAACCAATCCTATGGCAACTAGCGAGCAAGTTATTGGAACGTGGATATTAATCGCGCTTTATGCTGGAGTAGTGCTCTACTTTGTAATCAAAGGGGCATTACGCATAAAAAGCATGAGCGACTATGCGCTTGGCAGCGTTACCTTCTCACCCTATTCAGTGGGGCTATCGCTAGCAGCTGCAATGACAAGCGCTGCTACTTTTGTTATAAATCCAGGCTTAATTGCAAACTACGGGATTAGTGGTGTATTATCGTTTGGGCTTTTCTTCCCGTTAGCAACGCTAATATCGCTTATAGTCCTTACAAAAAGTTTCAGGCGTTTTGGCCAATCGGTTAGTGCCGTTTCGCTTGCCAGCTGGATGGAGAAGCGGTATAATAGTAAACCGTATGCCTTTTTTATAGCCATACTTTCGGTTTTACTAATCACATTTATAGTTTTAATCCTTGTTGCACTTACCAAGGTTTTTGCCAGTGCTCTTAATGCCAACGAGGTTTATACACTCGCCGTTATCGTTTTATTTGTGTTTGGGTATATGATGTTTGGTGGCGCAAATTCAATGGTTTACACAAATACTATTCAGGCAGGTATAATGATTGTGGTTGCAGCCATACTGATATTTTCAGGGATTCATCACTTAAAAGGTGGTTTTGGTGCTTTAATGGAAAAACTTGCTGCCATAGACCCAGCACTTACCAAACCAACTAATCCTCATAGCCCTCTTTTTCGCGATTTTTATGAAATAATATTTGCACAAATTGTAATTGGGGTAGCCGTTGTTTGCCAGCCCCATATCATAACTAAATCGTTACTACTCAAAAAGGAGAGCGATGTAAATCAATTCTTAGCCACATCGATTATAGTTGAAATACTATTCTTTAGCGTTGTTATTGCCGGCTTATGGGCTCGCATTGAGTTTCCTGACCTTACCTTGAATGGAGTACATCTTACAAACGATAGCATCATTCCCTCGTATGTTGTGAAAGTTTTTTCCAATGGAATTGTTGCCACACTGGTTGGCTTGCTGGTAATACTAGGGCTAATTTCAGCGGGAATGTCAACCCTCGAAGGGTTAATACAATCGTTAAGCAGTAGTATAAATAACGATATTGTTAAACCCATATGGGGTGAGAAAAGAGCACTAAGCGATAAGCAATACCTAACTGTTAACCGAATAATTATAGCAGCGCTTGCAGTGGTAGCATTTTTTGTTGCTCGCGACCAACTGCTACACCCAAAACTTAGCGTTGCAATTTTGGCACAAAACGGCGTTTACGCATATTTTTCCATAATTTTTGTTCCAATACTTATGGGTATCTTCCTAAAGGAAGTAAAATCATGGATACCCTTCCTGGCATCGATAGTTGCTACAATTACACACTTTGGTGTTTATTACTTAATCCCTTATTTACACACCAAGTATTCCATTAGCTTTGGTACTTTCAACACCTATATTGAAGGGGCAGTTCGTAATCCGGCAATTGCTGCTTCAACCGCGATAATTGCTTCAGTGATATGTGGGTATGGGGCGTTTTATTTTTCAAGGTATGTTAATAGGAGTAAATAATACACGGAGCCGATATGAGCAAGTTTAACGATCTGTATAAAAGCAAACTAATCAGCCTTGAACAGGTAGCTGATCTGATAAAAAGCGATAGCGATATTATTGTCGCTCAATGCGCATCGGAGCCCCAGGGCTGTATGAGCAAGTTCCACTTAGCCAAAGATAGAGTGAAAGATGTAAAGGTTTTCTCGGTACTTACCATGAAACCCTACGACTTTTACATGAAACCGGAGATGAAAGGACACTTTGAATTATGTAGCTGGTTTCATGCACCTGGATCACGTCAGGCAATCAAGGAAAAAACAGGCACTGTAACCTATGTGCCCAATATGCTTCACCGGGCAGCAACCGATAGGTTGAAAGTTCGCAGGCCACACATGTTTGTTGGAACCTGCACCCCACCCGACGAGAAAGGCTTTGTATCGCTTTCGCTGGGAGTTACTTACGAAAAAGACATACTTGAAGCAGCAGAGATTGTTGTACTTGAGGTTAACGACCATCTGCCCAGAACCTTTGGCGATACCCACGTTCACATTACCGATGTTGATTACTTTGTAGAGTATTCGCAGGTACCGCCTACTCTTCCTTCGCCCCAACCCGATGAGGAAGCCATGCGTATTGGTGAACACATTGCCCAGCTGGTTGATGATGGATCAACCATTCAACTTGGCATAGGTGAAATACCCAACGCTGCTGCCCTATCGTTAAGGAACAAAAAAGATCTTGGTGTGCATACCGAGATGATGGTTGACTCAATGATGGAACTTTACGAGTTAGGGGTTATTACCAATAAAAAGAAAGCGCTGCATAATGGTAAGTTCATTTGCACATTTGCCATGGGCTCCGAAAAGCTATACCGTTGGCTCGACAACAACCCATCGGTTGAGTTCCTGAGAGGAAGATATGTTAACGATCCGTGTGTTATTAGGCAAAATTCAAAAATGGTATCAATTAACACCTGCATTATGGTGGATTTTACTGGACAGGTTGCCAGCGAATCGATAGGCATTAACCAGTACTCGGGAACAGGCGGACAAACCGATACCGCCGAAGGTGCAATTGAAGGGTTAGATGGGCTCGGAAAATCAATTATTGCTTGCCGATCTACCGCACGAAATGGCGAAATATCGACCATAGTGCCAGTATTGCCTGAAGGTACAGCAGTAACACTTCACCGTAGCCACACCGATTACATTGTTACCGAATGGGGGTATGCACGGCTAACAGGGTTAACCGTAAAAGAGCGCACCAAAGCGCTTATCTCAATTGCCCATCCCAAGTTCCGCGATGAACTAACCGAAAAGGCAAAACAAATGGGGTACATTTAATCAAATACCAACTATGATTCCAGTACGAATAAAATCAACAGGTATATACGCTCCCGGTAAGGCTATCGACAATCAGGAACTGAAAGAACTTGCCAAAATCGATTTTGATGCCGAAAAAACCGAGCAAAAAATTGGAATATACAAGCGGCATATAGCCCACCTAAGAGGATTAAATGAAACTACTGCCGATTTTGCGACAAAGGCTGCGCAAAACGCAATTGCCGAGGCAAAAATTAGCGCCGATGAAATTGGGCTAATAATTGTGGCAACTGACACCCCCGAGTACATATCACCGGCCACGGCAATCGTGGTTCAGGGAAGAGTTCAAGGGAAAGAGTGTTGGTCAACCGCTTTTGATGTGAATGCTTCGTGTGCCAGCTTTACCATAGCCCTCGACTCCGCTGTGAAAATACTAAACAGCTCGCCCAATATTAGATACGCCTTGGTAGTTGGCGTTTACAATATGCCTGCATTTGTCCGACCCGATGATGCATTTGGTTATTCGATCTTTGCCGATGGAGCAGGTGCATTCATTCTGGAAAAAGATATCTCCGGCCAATCGGGTTTTATTGCAGGACAACACCTGGCCGATGGCACACAATGGGATTTTATAGGCATCTACTCAGGTGGTAGCCGAAACCCAATTACCCATGAAAAAATAGATGCCAAGGAGTACGGACTCCAAAACCTAAAACCACTGCCGGGCGACAGGAACGTTAGGCTTTGGCCAATGGTTGCCAGTAAATTACTTACCGACAACAACCTAACTGCAAACCAGATTGACCACTACATATTCACCCAGATTAACCGGTCAGTTATTGTAAAGGTGATGGAAGAGCTAGGGCAACCCATGGAAAAAACAACCTGCATCATGGATAGGTATGGCTATACAGGATCGGGATGTGTGCCCATGGCTTTTCATCATGCTGTTACCGAGGGCAAATTAAAGCGAGGCAATAAAATTGTATTTATTGCCTCGGGTGCAGGACTGTCAGTGGGAAGTAACTTGTTTATCTACTAAACCTGAAATTGCATTTAAGGATGAACACTCATGTTGGAATAGTTGGAACAGGAATATATATCCCCGAGGGAAGAATGACTGCACGACAGATAGCGGACGCAACTGGCGGGATATGGAGCGAGCAAGCTGTGATTGAGAAGTTAGGTATAAAATCGATTGTTGTTCCCGGCCCCAAAGATGGAACGCAGGAAATGGGCGTTAAAGCTGCTAAGGATGCCCTGGCAAATACAGGGGTCGACCCCAAATCGATTGATCTAATTCTTTGCATTGGCGAAGAATGGAAGGAGTATCCCTTAACCACATCGGGCATTTACATTCAGGAGCAAATAGGAGCAAAGAATGCTTGGGCCATCGATGTGCAGCAACGCTGTGGAACAACCGTTGCAGCAATGAAAATTGCCAAGGACATGATGCTAGCCGATGAGGATATTAAAACGGTAATGATTGTTGGGGGCTATCGCAATGGTGATTTCATTGACTTTAAGGATCCCGCTGTATCGTTTATGTACAACCTATCGGCAGGCGCAGGAGCACTCATCATGAAGCGTAACCTGGGAAGTAATGTTTTGCTGGGCACGCATATCATGACCGACGGATCGCTTGCCCGCGATGTAGGTGTTGAGTTTGGTGGAACTTGCAAACCCATTACTGCGGAAAACGCGCATTTTGCCTACAAGTCGCTAAAGGTTTTCGACGAAAAACACATGAAGGAGAGGCTTAATGAGGTATCGATGAGCAACTGGATGCATTGCATCGATATGGCTTTTAAAAAGTCAGGGGTAGATAAGGATAAACTTGGGTACCTGGCTTGCCTCCATTTTAAAAGGTCGATGTATGAGTACATGGTGCAACAACTGGGGTTAAGCATGGATCAAACCATATACCTTGAAGAGTATGGCCATATGGGGCAAGTTGATCAAATCCTATCGCTCCACCTTGCACTTAGGGCAGGCAAAATCAAGAAGGGCACTATTATCTCAATGATTGCTGCCGGCATAGGGTATGCCTGGGGCGCAAATGTTATCCGTTGGGGTTAGGTGGTCGAACTCACACCCTATGTTGTTATGTATCTGTTTTTCTGTTTATTAAACTACTTTTAAAAGTAACATCAACTCAATGTCAACCCATAATATTTTAATGCAATATTGACCCCATAGGATGAGTTTTTGTTACTTGCTAGCATAAATGAACCAAACAGAACTTAAAGTCAAACACTAAATCTTACGAAAATGAAAAAGTTACTTGTTTTAGCCATGATGCTTTCAGTAGCCTTTGTGGCTTGCGAAAAAAGTGAAGATGATGACTCAACCGATCCTCAAAAGATTGGGATTGTAGGAGAATGGTACTCATCGGGTACAAATGTTGCACCATTACTTGCATACTTAGGCATTGACTCAATTTATGCTAAGTTCAACAAGGATAAAACCTACCTGGTTGAATCATTTAAAGATGGAGCCAAAACCACTCTAACGGGTACCTATGTTCAAACCAAATCGGGGGTTGGAAACATTTGGAACATTACCTTAAACCAAAATTCCCCAACCTCTCTCACCAGCGCTGGAATTTTTGAGATAGATGCCACCAAGAATCCGTACACCATGAACTATGAGGTAGCTCAAACCGAGCCTCAAATTACAGGGGTAACTCCTCCCACCGCGCAGGGTGGTTTTGGAAGCACCAGCGGTGGTGCATATGGAACCACTAACGTTCAGAAGTACATAAAACTAGTTCGCTAAAACTTTTACCAAGGGGACTTGCTAAACATGCAAGTCTCTTTTTTATTTTTTAAAACCATTGAACTACCAGGTGTCCATGAAAAAAAGAGTTGTTGGTTTTATGCTTACCATGCTTTTTGCATGGAGCATTCAGGGGCAAGTCCCCACCAATCAGTATTTCTCAAGGGAAATACCTGAAAAAGCCGATAAGGAATTGCAGTTTTTTGCCTTCTTTATCAATCAGGGAGTGGCTTCCAACATGTATGCAAAGAGCGAATTCCTGAAAGGACAGGTTGTGGGCCGTTTATTTGGAAGTAACACAACCACCACCAGCGATTCGCTAACCTCAAAGTATTTTGAGCAAAGGTTGATACCCTTCTTTATCTATCAGCCTAAACTATTTAACGGTAAAGCATTGCTACGCGCCTCATTTGAAATTGACTGGACTTGGGGCGATGCTGCCTATGGTGTTGGTGGTAATCTGGGTTCGGGCATTTCGGCCGACCAGGTTAACCTTCAAACCCAGAACATCGAAATTGAACTTAATCCGTCGAAGGGTTGGTTTATTAACCTTGGCTTACAGCGCCTCTTCGACACTCCATATAACCCATACCGAACAGTATTCGACAAAATGACTACTACTGGCTACCGCCTTGCTTACTGGGGTACCGATGGTGTGGGTATCTCCGTTAGGAAGGATTGGGACTTTTCAAGAATAAAAGCTGGATACTACCAGCTCTACGAAAATGCTACCGAACAAAACGACGACGTTTCCCTGCTAGAACTTACAGGCGAAAAGGATATAAGCCGTGCCTGGAAATGGGGGTTATCGGCATACTGGCTGCGCGATAGAGCATCAGGCAAAGGAGGCGTTTCCATTCTGGGACAAGGATTAAATTCACTTCTCTCTTCCTATAACGGTACCTACTTCTTCCGATACGGCGATGTACCCTATAAAGCCGATATATACTGGTTAGGTACATTCTTTGGACGTAACACCGAGCATTGGCTGGATCCATGGATGGTTACAGGTTTTGTAAACGTTAACCTGGGCAAAGCCGATACACTTTTAAATAAAACTGTTTCGCAAAGTGAATGGACTAAGGCTAATGATTTTCTTGGCCTTGCAGCCAACCTAAGGGTATCGTACCGTTACGGGCAAACCCTTTCCGATGCAATTACGCTTGATATGCTATACTCCACGGGCGATGCCGACGGCTTAAAGGACGGACGATACTCTGGTGTAATCACTGGAAATCAGTGGGCTTCGCCAGGTGCAATTTTCATTAGTAGCGGTTCGTACATTCTAATGCCTCATGGCAATGTGGTTAACCGTTTTACCCCTGCCGTTTGCGATATCTCAAACATGGGATTCGGCTTAACTGCTGGCACACTCACATTCTCAAAAGGAATTATACCTAACCGCTTAAACGCTAAGGTAGGTAGTGCGTTTGCCCTATCGAATGTTCAACCCAAAGGAGGTGGATTCATCATGGGGACCGAACTGAATGGTGCTATTATGTACAACTTTGGCCCTTTCATGAGCCTTGAACTACACGGAGCCTACCTGATGTTGGGTGATTTTTACGACAGCAAGGAAAATTCACACGGTAGCGCTGTAAACGGAGAACTCGATAAGCGTCCTACAAACCCATGGACTGCTTTTGTGGTATTTAAATGGTTAATGTTTTAATTGAAAAGCAATGGTTCGATATTTTAAAATAGCATTCCTGACTGTCATGATTGCATCGGGCTGCAGCTCACCCTATAAGGGTTTAAGCGATTTAAACACAATGAACGACCTTGAATATCCTTTCCAGATTAAAAAGATTTACTTACCACACGATGGGCATACAATAGCCTATGCCGATATGGGAAGTGGCCATAAAACCATTGTTTTTATTCATGGTTTAGGAAGTTACTCCCCGGCGTGGAGCAGGAACATAATTGAGCTAAGCCAGCATTTTCGTTGTATTGCTATCGACCTTCCCGGATATGGTAAATCGAGTAAAGAGCCCCATAGCGGATTAATGTCGTACTACGCAGGTGTTGTTGCTGAACTGATCAAGGAACTTAACCTACAAAATGTTTACCTTGCAGGGCATTCAATGGGAGGGCAAATATCAATCACCACCGCCCTGTTCTACCCCGATATGGTTAAGGGAATCATATTGGTTGCACCTGCAGGTTTCGAGCGGTTTACTGCCGGACAAAAGCAATGGTTTAGGGATGTTATGACGCCTAAAGGAGTGAAGCTAACCACCGCTGAAGCAATTCAGAACAACCTGGCCACAAACTTTTACAAGGTTCCCAAGGAAGCAGAATTCATGATTACCGATAGGCTCCGCATGCGAAAGGCAAATGATTTTGATGGTTATTGCTACGCTGTAGCCCAATCGGTTAAAGGCATGGTTGATGAGCCCGTAATTGATTACCTGAACGATATCAAGGTGCCCACACTAATCTTCTTTGGCGAAAACGACAACTTAATTCCCAACCGGTATCTTAACCCTGGGAAAACCAGAGATATTGCTACTTACGGCGCATCAAAGATTGCTAACAGTAAGTTAGTTATGGTACCCAAATGCGGGCACTTTATGATGTTCGAAAAACCAGAGATTTTCAACAGTACTGTAATAGAATTTCTAAAACAGTAATCTGATATGGAAACCATTGAGGTAGGAAATCACTGCAAAATAACCGTTATTGAGGACGTTCCTTGCCTAAAGATTAAGTGGATTGGCCTTCCTCCAAGCGACGAATTCAGGGAAGGATGCAATATGGCCCTGGAACTAATGCGTAAGCACTCCATCACAAAAGTACTAACCGATAATACCAAGGCTAAAGTGTTTGCCGTTGAAGATCAAAAATGGTTAAACGAGGAGTGGTTACCACAAGCCCAGGCAATAGGTTATCGCTGTTCAGCAGTTCTGCTACCAAACGACCCCTTTATTACCTTTGCAGTGAAAAACATAATGGCCAAGCGCGACCCCAAAAAGTTTATATCAAAATTCTTTAACGACGAGCGCGAAGCTACTGACTGGTTAAAGCAGATTTGAATTAAGAGCCGGCCACAAGCCGGTTCTTTTTTACTAACTTGCAAACGCTATATTGAAAAAATAATGAAAAGTAAACTTGCCGCTTTCGAAAGTTTTTGTGCGGAACTTTACCCGCATGAGCTGGACTATTTAATATCGATACAACAATTTCAAAAAGATGAGAACTTAAAAATTCTCAACTTAATCCACTATAATTCAAAAAATTCTGGGAATCGTTTACCGTTCGATAAATCAATAGATAAGCGGACATACTCCTACATGAAAGCATGGATACAGGAGAATCTTCAAAAAATTGATGTTGATATTTTTTATGCATGGTTGAGCGAAATTGAACAAAGCATAATGAACGACTCCATTCAGTCAGACCAAGAGTTAGAGTTACTTAGGAAAATGGATGAGGTGTTACCCACCAGTTACTACTTCATGAAATTCTTCAGGGTTTTGCAACATTACCGCGATTACTTAATTGTCCGGAATCGACCCAGAAATTACGCAATAGTATCGAACTATTTAGAGCGCTTTAAGATAAACTACTTCAACTCCCAGCAACTTAACAATAAAATGAACGAGGCTGCCGAAAAGGTTATCTTTAAAAAGATTTGGGTAGCCGAGGAGTTTGAAACCTGGGAAAGACTCTTTTCCGAAATATACTACAATGAGTCCATAGACGGGTACACCCGATACCGGGCTTTGGTAAGGCTAACCATTCTTTACTACACAAACAGGGAATTCGACAAGTTGCGACTGGTTTACCAGCATCTCGATCAACAGTTCAAAAAGGATGTCTTCTACTCCAAGCGAATACTGGCAAATTACTACGCCAATCGAGCGATGATGCACTCAAAGCTTAATGAGCTGGACGAAGCTGAAAAGTATGGGTTCCTATCAATCCGCTACCGCAATAGTGATTACCTATTTTACTTAATTAACCTTTGCGATGTATTACTCCGGCAGGGTAAAAACGAAAAAGCCCTTGAGGTTATGGTAGCATCGTTCCCTGAACTTAAAAAATCTGGAAATCTATACTACCGAATTGGGTTTGTTAGCTTTTACGTTAAAACCCTGGTGGCAAACAACCAGTGTGCAAAAGCAATTGATTATGCCGATGGATTTTTAAATGCATACAAAAAAGAGATTTTTGAGTTTCGCTGGCATCTGTTTTTTACCTCATACATCGATGCGTTATTCCATGCTGAAAAGTACTCAAAAATAATCTCTTTGGTCCGCAGGCACAAGCTAATCCCCAAGGAAAAACAGATGAAGGAAACACCTCAGTACCTGCCTATAATTCAGCTTTACCATAGAGCATCGGAGTACATGGAAGGGGTAATTAACAGCGAAGGGCTAAAGCAAGCATTTATTCAGCATATAAACGAAATAGGGCAAAATCGGTTCCGGCATAAAAGGGTTCTAGAGGTTTTAAAAACCATTGAAAGCAACTTGCCCGATATTGTTCACGATGTTATTAGGGAGAATAGGATACTATAGCTCAGTTATATTAAGGGAGACCGTTCCGGTTTTCAATAATTCTCAGTTGCAAGGAATCGTTTTTCATATATCCTAACTTTTCCATACATTTATCCAAAAATATTGGCATGAATAACGTATTGCCTATTTATCACATTGGTCTTATTCAGGCATGGTTTGCCGCCCTGTTGGTTTACCGTAAACCCAACAAGGGGGCTGCCGATAAATTGCTTGTTATTTGGTTAATTGTTATAGGCATTGAAATGCTTTACTCCTTGCTTAATGCAAAATACCTAACATGGCTCCCCGATCTGATCATTATCCCGCTAAGCTATGGTCCTTTTCTTTTCTTTTACACTAAACTTTTAACATCAAAAAAAACTGTAACCATCAGGAATATCCACAGGCACCTAATCCCCGTATATCTTTTTATATTGATTGCTGCTTTTTGGGGCAAGCCCATTGATATTAACTCGGTAAATTTTTTTAGTAAGGGGCCAATAACCTGGTTGGCGATTCTAAACTTCACGCTTTTCCTACTAGTAATTGTTTACTACTGGCGCGCCTCGCTTAAGTTGATTCGAAAACACAACCACACCCTTGGCGATCATTTCTCGTATCGCTCTGAAACTATCATGCTAAACTGGTTGAAATCTACAGCCATTTGGATTCTATCAGGCTTTTTTGCATCGGGGATAACCTTTATAGTCTTTTCAACCCAAAACATTTTCCCTTTTAACCCCATTGAACTTTTTCATTTGGGCCTGCTGGTTTTTACTTTCTCAATAAGCTACTACGGCATACACCAACCCGTATTGTATCAGCACCAAAAGCCTAAACAGCTCCAGGTTAGCGACGAAGCTCAAGAAAAAAAGTCGCAGAAGTTTGGCGATTTGCTTTACGAGCACATGGTAAAAAACAAGCCATACCTAAATAATGAGTTAACCATTCAGGATTTGGCTGACCAGCTCAAGGTAAGCACCCAGGAAATATCGAACTACCTCAACAAGGAGCTTGGGGTTAACTTTTTCAACTACATTAACAGCTTCAGGATTGAGGAGGCCAAGCAGAGGTTAACTAATCCTGCTTTCGACTACGAAACACTTCTGGGTATTGCATACGACTCGGGTTTCAACTCAAAAACATCGTTCAACACCCTTTTCAAGAAGGAAACCGGAATGACCCCATCAGAATATAAAAAGGCGTTCAGAAGTTCAACTAAAAAAAGTACTTAACGTACTTCAATTTTTGCAACCATTTGCATATTGCTATATATCAGTATTTTAACAGCATAACTCTATCTTAAAATTGTTCAAACTTTTTATTTGAACGACCATCTTACTACACTTTTCTAAATAGCTAACCAAAACCTTAACCAAAAACCAAATTAAAGCTATGAGAAAAGTTATTTCTGCATTACTGGTATGCGTAGTTGCAACATCATTGTTTGCGCAGGAAAACCAAGAAAAAAAAGCCAATGAGGAAGTAAAAACCGGCTGGACAGTAGGTGTTTTGCCTGCATTGGGTTATGATTCAAACCTAGGGCTGCTCTATGGAGCCATAGTAAACTCGTTCGACTTTGGCGACGGTTCAAGGTATCCCGATTTCAACCACAACCTTTACCTTCAGCTATCGGCCTACACCAAGGGTAGCATGGATGCCATTGCCTACTTCGATTCCTACACACTTATTCCAAACAAACACTTTATTGGTCGCTTAAGCTTTAACCGGAACAGGACATACCCATTCTACGGTTTTAACGGCACACAAACCGTTTACAATGCCGATTTTGAAAATATCGATGCCCCTGGCGATTTCATTTCGCAGGTATTCTACAAGTACGACCGCAAACTGGCTAAAGCCGATTTCTTGATTGAGGATAAAATTGCCGACAGCAAATTTAAGTGGATTGCAGGTTTTGACCTTGGCTGGTACGATATTGCAACAGTAGATATTAACCACCTAAACAAAGGTCGCGACGACGATGAGCTTATCCCTGATGTCCCCATTCTATACGATCAGCTTGTTAGCTGGGGTATTATTTCCGACGATGAGAAGGATGGCGGTTTTGATAATAGCGCTAAACTAGGGTTAGTTTATGATACTCGTGACCGCTTAACTAACCCTATGAAAGGGGTATGGACAGAACTACTGTTTAGGGCATCGCCCAAGTTCATTGGGAATAACGATAACTACGGACGAGTATCGTTAATCCATCGCCAATACATAACGCTTGTAAAGGAAAAACTATCGTTTGCCTATAGGCTTTGGTATGAGGGGAATATTGGCAATGTACCTTTTTACGCCCGTCAACACCTAACCACGAGCAACTACTACGAAGGCTTTGGTGGCGCTCAAACCGTAAGGGGTGTTCTAATGAACAGGGTAGTTGGACAGCACACGGCCATAAGTAATTTTGAACTTCGTTGGAAGGCATACCGTTTCCACGCCATTGGACAAAACTTTTACTTAGGCTTTAACCTTTTTGCCGATGCTGGCAAGGTATTGAAAGGTTACGATATCGACCTAACAAACGTTCCTATTGCCCAACGCAATCAGTTGTTCTCAAACAGCTTCAAGGATATATATTCCACATTTGGAGCTGGTTTAAAAATAGTAATGAACGAAAACTTTGTGGTATCGGCCGATTATGGCATGGCCATGGACAAAAATTACGGTTCATCGGGACTGTACGTTTTAGTTGGTTTTCTTTTCTAGAATCAATAGAAAAAAAACATTATGATGGTCCGAAAAGCAATTTTCATAACACTCTGCGTTTGCAGCACTATGCTGCAAGCGCAGAACTGGCAGAACCCAAAGGTTTTTGCCATAAACCGGTTGCCCTCACATACCTTACTGATTCCATTCCCTGAAAAACCAAGCAGCAATTCCTACATATTCAATTCACAATTTGTGCAATCCTTAAATGGGGATTGGAAATTTAAACTGATAAACAACCCGCTGAACACACCGGAAAACTTTTCAAACGTAGAATTTCCCGATAGCGAATGGAACACCATTCCTGTTCCATCGAACTGGCAAACCAAGGGGTATGGTACTCCTGTTTACTCAAACCAAATACATCCATTTCCGGCCAATCCACCCTTTGTCCCAAACGAAGGCAACGAAACTGGGCTTTACCGTCACGCCTTCCGAATCCCTGAGAGTTGGAACGGCAGTAGGGTAATAATCCACTTTGCCGGGGTACAATCGGCAATTGATTTATGGATTAATGGACAATACGTGGGGTATGCTCAAGGGAGTATGACCCCTGCTGAGTTCGATATAACCCCATTTATTACCAACGGCCAAAACCTATTGGCAGCAAGGGTCATAAACTGGTCCGACGGGAGTTACCTCGAAGATCAGGATTTTTGGCGATTAGGTGGGATATTCCGCGATGTGTTTATTTACGCTCATCCTCAGAATGCTCTTTGGGATATTGAGGTTAACACCACCTTTGGCAACAGCTTTTCCGAGGCCACCCTTACAATTAGTGGGGTGCTAACAAATACATCAAGCCAACAACCCAACATCAACCTAACACTTTTTGATAGTAATGGCAATGCGGTGCTTGAAAAAACGGTTCAGCCCAAATTGAATAGTGGTATTGCAACCTTTAAATTAGATGAGATTGTGAAAAAACCGCAGCTTTGGAGCGCCGAAACACCCAATCTTTATCAACTTATAGTTGAGGTTGAAGGCAAATACTACCAACAGCTCGTTGGTTTCAGGGACGTTAAAATAGCAAACGGACAACTCTTAGTTAACGGACAACCAATCAAAATCAAGGGTGTTAACCGACACGAGTTTGACCCCTACAATGGTCGCACAGTTTCCTACGAGCTTATGGAGAAAGATGTTATGCTGATGAAGCAGAACAACTTTAATGCGGTTCGTACAGCCCACTACCCTCATCACCCTTATTTCTACGAGCTATGCGATAGGTATGGACTATACGTGATGGACGAAGCCAATGTTGAATCGCACTACCTATGGCAGTATCGCAACCAATCGCCAGTTCTGTACCCTGAATGGGAAAAGGCAATTGTTGACCGCGGTGTTAGCATGGTAATGCGCGACCGCAACCATCCTTCGGTGATAATCTGGTCTTTGGGTAACGAATCGGGCGATGGTCCAAATATGCGCGCCATGGCCGATACCATTAGAAAACTTGATGCCGCAAAAAGACCCATTCACTATGAGAGCAAAGCTCTCAAACGTCCCCTTAGCTTCGATGGAGTGGGTGCCTTTGAAAAGCTAAGACGAATGATATCGGCCTTACAATGGTCAAAAGCCCTTACAGATTACGACTTTAACGCTGCCATGTACCCTACACTCGACAGGCTAAAGGAAATGGCCAAACTCGATAAAAAGGAGCGTCCAATACTCATTTGTGAGTACTCGCACGCCATGGGCAACAGCAACGGCCATTTCAAGGAGTACTGGGACTTATTCGAAAGCCACCCGCGAATGGTGGGCGGCTATATCTGGGACTGGACCGACCAAGGATTGATTAAATATACTTCCAACGGTAAACCATACTACGCATACGGCGGCGATTTTGGCGATAAGCCAAACGATAAGGACTTTTGCCTGAACGGAGTTACTTTCCCTGACCGTTCCCTTAAGCCAGCCATGGCCGAAATTAAAAAGGTTCAGCAATTCATGAAGTTTACAGGGATTGACTATGAACGTAAAACTGTATCCATTAAAAACACTTACTCCTTCTTAAACCTCAATGGTTTTAACCTGGAATGGAGAATTACCGAAGATGGTATTACCGTTCAAAAGGGTGAACTACCGTTACCCGATGTTAAGCCAAATGAAGAGGTTACAGTAGCAATTCCATACACGCTCCCGCAAATCAACTCCGGCAAACGATACCATCTTAACCTATCGGTTCAGCTTGCAAACAATGAGCCGTGGGCTAAGAAAGGTTTTGAAGTGGCAACTTACCAGTACGAAATGCCATGGTTAGTACAAAAACCAAACGTTATTGCTTCCACAAACGGGAACTTACATGTAACTAAAAATACCGATTCATGGACTATTAGCGGCGAGGGATTCAGCATTGATTTCGATAAAACTACAGGAACAATTGTACAGTGGAAATCGAATGGTGAGATAGTTGCTCAAAATGGACCAAAGGTTAACCTATGGCGCGCCCCCACAAGTAACGATACTGGTACTGGGTTTAACCCCGACCCTCGGTTCTCGTTCCATGCAGAACTTTGGCAGAAGTATGGTTTAAACAACCTGACCATTACGAAATCGAAGGTTACACTCTCCAAAACCGACAAGGGAGTTGTAGTGCAAACCCGCCAAACGCTTGAAGGTAAAAAATCGAGATTTAATGCAGTGATTATCCATCTGGTTAACCCTGACGGATTAGTAGATATCATCTTTAATCTGACCTGTAGCAAAAACTTCAACCTGCCACGTGTTGGGCTTACGCTTGAGCTGCCCAAAAAGTTCTCGCAGGTAGAGTGGCTTGGTCGTGGGCCTCAGGAAAACTACCGCGATCGCAGCTATGCTGCACACTGGGGATTATACCGCAAAACTGTAGATAGTATGGTTACTCCATACATTAAACCCCAGGAAAACGGGAACCGCTACGATGTGGATAGAGTAAGCATACTTAACCCCAATGGTACAAGCGGGATTGAGGTAACCGGGAAATCGTTCTGCTTTAGCATACATCCCTACTCATTAGAAACTCTCACCAAGGCAACACACACCCCCGACCTCATTGAAAGTACAACTAATCATCTTTACATCGACCTGGCGCAAAACGCGCTCGGAAGCGAAAGTTTCTTCTACAACTACCTGCAAAAATATGTTTTAAAGGGCAAGAAGTTTGAGTTTCGGGTAAACATCAAGCCTTTTAAAGCAAACTAGTTTACGGCAAATAAAAAGCGAAAAGCGATGAAAAGAACATCAACATTAATATTGCTTTTACTCATAACGAATATATTACTGGCTCAAACCTATAAACTAAAATCGCCCAACGGTAAACTATTGGCAAAAATCGAAGTAAATAATAGGTTGACCTATTCGATATCCAATAATGGCAATGAAATTGTTACGCCTTCGGGTATAGCAATGCACACAAGCGCTTTTACTGAAAGCGATTTTTTAGGGAAACACACCGTAACATTCGATAGCACTAACCGAATGGTAAAACTGCTTTGGGGACCCCAATCCGAGATTGTTGAAAGCTTTAACAATCTTACACTGAATTACAGCAATGGCGTTTCAGTTGAATTTCGTTGCTATAACGAAGGTTTTGCATGGCGGGTTGTTTCAGCGCTTGATAGGGAGGTTATAGTTTACAACGAAACAGGAGAGTTCAACATTCCCACCAGTGCAACTGTTTACTTCCCCGAGGTAAACGGGTTCCTTACCCCATTTGAGGTTAACTACTTACCAAAATCAATGCAAACCATAGCTGACGGCACTTTAGGCTTAACCCCCTTTATGTATAAAACGCCTAGCGGTGAATTGGTTGTGATTTCGGAATCAAATCTTTTTGAGTATCCGGGCATGTTCATCCGCAAGGATGCAGGTAACTCAATAAAAGCAGTATTCCCTCATTACCCCAAGAAGGAGAAGCAGGAACTACCCGGCAGGCTTCATTTGGTAAAGTGGCCTCAAATTTCAAGGATGGTGGTAAAGAAAACCGAAAACTTTATTGCCAAAAGTAATGGCAACCGTTCATACCCCTGGCGTGTGGTAATGATTGCCCAAAACGATGCTGAAATCTTGCAAAACAACTTGGTGTACCTACTAGCCGATGAACCCAAAATTGATTTCAGCTGGGTAAAACCGGGGAAGGTGGTTTGGGATTGGTACCACAACTGGAACTTGCAAGGAGTTGATTTCATGCCCGGAATTAACACCCAAACCTACAAGTACATGATTGATTTTGCAGCCAAGAACGGTATTGAGTACATCAATATTGACGATGGCTGGGCTAAACTTTGGAACTTTAACAGGGTAAATCCAAACCTTAACCTCGAAGAGGTTATTGCCTACGCAAAAAGTAAAGGTGTTAAGGTGTTTATATGGGCTATGTGGAATACCATCGACAAGGATTTCACCGCTAACCTCGACATGTTCAGCAGAATGGGAGTTTCAGGGCTAAAAGTTGACTTTTTCGACCGTGCCGACCAGCGTATAGTTGATTTTGTCAACAAGTTGGCAGAGGAATGCGCCAAACGCAAACTCTTGCTCAACCTTCATGGCATGTATAAGCCCACTGGCATCACCCGTACATTTCCAAACATTGTAAATATCGAAGGAGTGCTGGGATTGGAGTATAACAAGTTCTCTGATAAATGCACCCCAACCCATAATCTAACCATCCCCTTTGTAAGGAATGTGGTTGGCCCCATGGATTACACACCTGGCTCAATGCGACATGTAACCCCTGAACAATTCGTAAAATCATGGGAGAACCCCCACTCCATGACTACCAGGGCCCAGCAAATGGCAATGTATATAGTTTACCACGGCGGGGTTCAAATGCTTGCCGACTCGCCAACACTCTACGAAAAAGACAGCATTGCCCTGAACTTTTTATCGGGAGTCCCCGTTACATGGGATAAAACCATCGCCCTTGAGGGTAAGGTAGGCGAAAACATTGCTATTGCCCGAAAATATGGAAATAAATGGTATATTGGCTGCATGACAGCCAGTAATGAGCATGAATTTAACATCAACCTAAATTTCGTTGATGACAGGGAGTATAGCATGACAATCATCTCGGAGGGTAAAACCGATGATGAATTGCTACTAAACAGTGAGGTTACAGATAAAAACGGTATTCACAGCTTTAAAGTAAAACCTCGTAGCGGATTGGTAATAATTTTGGAGTAAGATGATGATTGAGAAGATTGTTAACATTTTTAAGGATCGATTTGGTTCTAATCCTTTGGTTTTTAGGGCTCCCGGCAGGGTTAATCTGATTGGTGAACATACTGACTATAACAATGGTTTTGTGATGCCGGCAGCCATAAACCGATATGCCTATTTTGCCATAAAGCCCAATGGGGCAGGCATGTACCGGTTTCATGCCGCCGATTTCAGCCGCGATTTCACAACACCCGTTTACAAGATTGAGCCATCAAGTTCGCACTGGGCAAATTACCTTTTAGGTATAATTGCGCAGATGGTTGCTGACGACAAAGATGTACCGGGTTTTGACTGCGTGTTTGGTGGCGATGTTCCTATTGGTGCGGGAATGTCATCATCGGCTGCCATTGAGAGTGGGCTTGCATTTGCGCTTAACCATATCTTTGGATTTGGCTATTCGCGTATGCAACTTGCCAAAATAGCCCAACAGGCTGAACACCAGTATGCTGGAGTAAAATGCGGCATTATGGATCAGTTTGCTTCGCTGCATGGCAAGGAAAACCAAGCACTTCAACTCGACTGCCGTAGCCTTGAGTTTGAGCCCTTTGAACTCAATATGGATAATCATTCTATTATTTTGGTAAATACCGGGGTTAAGCATTCGCTGGCATCGTCGGAGTATAATAAGCGTAGGCAGGAGTGCCAAGCCGGAGTCGATATCCTTAAAAAACACAATCCTTCTATACAATCGCTACGCGATGTGACCATCGATGATTTAAATAAGCATAAAAGTGAGTTCAACAGCAAGATATGGGACAGGTGCTCATACGTGGTTGAGGAAAGCGAACGAGTTATTAATGCCGGTAGGGCATTAAACCAAAAGGATTTTATGACATTTGGTAAATTGATGTACCAATCGCATTACGGGTTACGGGATAAGTATGAGGTTAGCTGCCCGGAACTCGATAAACTTGTTGAAATCACTGAAAGGTTAGATTATGTAATTGGCTCACGAATGATGGGCGGTGGCTTTGGCGGTTGCACCATTAATTTGGTGGAAAGCCCTCATATCGACGAGTTTATCCAAATCATTACCAATAACTACAAAACACCTGATGGGCACAAGCCCCAAATCATCGCCTGTGTCATTGGCAATGGAGCAGAGCATTTAGTTTACTAAGGGTTAAGTTTTCTTTTCTTGTAAAGGCTATCCCCATAAAGGATAGCCTTTTTGCTATACTGCAAATTCACCAATTAAAAAAGTAAATTGACGAATTTAGGTTTAATTAGGAATCCTTGCGCTTGCAAAAAATGTTTATATTTGGTGACAATAAGCCAAACTCCTCAAAATGATTGATGTAAAGTTAAGCATTGTAAACTCAAAGCCCGAGATATTCAGAATTATTAGGGTTGATGAAAATATTAACCTACAACTATTTCATGAGGTAATTCAGGCAGCCTTTGAGTGGAGTAACATGCACTCACATTTCTACAATGCCGATAAGTCAATTCTAAAGAACGAGGAAGAGATTTCTTTAGGTCATGCACTGAACACATGGGAAAATCTGATTTATGTTTATGATTTAGCCGATTTTTGGACAATATCAATTTCGCTTCTTGCTACAAATTCAGGTGAGCTAAGCAAGAAACCCGTTTGCCTTGAAGGGCAGGGCAAATCGCCACCCGAGGATTCGGGGGGAATAATCAACTACTGTGAAGTACTGGAGCTGCTTGTAAAGCACAACAAGGGTGATAGGCAATACCCACTTATTGCCGATTGGCTTGGTGAGGATTACAATCCCAATGAGTTCAATTGTGAACAAATAAACCTTAACTTCAAAAACCTAGTGCTTTAGCCATATGGAGTACCATGGCGATCCGTTGGTTTACCAAACGCTCAACGAGTTAAATATTCCATTTGAATACCACGAGCACCCCGAAGCTCCTACGGTTGAAATTGCCTCCAAGTATTGGGCTGGTATTGATTCATCGCACTGCAAAAATCTCTTTTTCCGGAACCACAAAGGAAACAGGCACTACCTGGTAATTCTTGAATACCGTAAGATGCTGAACATTCATCAGCTCGAAAAACTTCTAAAACAGGGCAAGCTAACCTTTGCCTCGCCTGAGCGTATGAAACGTTACCTAGGGCTATCTCCCGGTTCTGTATCACCTTTCGGATTATTGCACGACACTACTCGCCATGTGCATCTTTTCATCGATAGTGAACTAAAGAACACCCAGCGACTTAGCTTTCACCCTAACCTGAATACCGCATCGCTGGTTATTTTGGCTTCCGACTTTTTTAGATATCTGGATTGGATTGGGAATACCTATGAGCTTATTGATTACGTTAATGAATGATTTCAAAAAAACTAGCCACCCTAAGGGTGGCTAGTTAGTATCTTCCTACTTCATGCTACCCGCATTTCGAATGGCCACAGTTTTGGCATTTTAGACATCCTTCCTGGTAAACCAACGATTCAGAACCGCATTCTGGGCACTTCTTCCCGGCTTTTGCCTTTGTTCCATCGGGTATGTAACGGCGCAATGAACGTTCAACACCAGCAATCCATGAGTTAATACTTTCGTTATCGAGCCTTAACGATGAAACCAAATTTACCACATCGGGAATGGGCATGCCGTTGCGAAGAACGCCCGATATTAGTTTGGCATAGTTCCAGAACTCCTTGTTAAACATGTGCGAAAGGCCGCCAATGGTGTTTGTGTAGCCATACTTGTCAACATACTGAAAATCGTAACGGCTACCGTTTTCATCCTTTATCTTGATAATTCGACCCTTTGTAACTGCTTTGGGAATAGGCAGCACATCATCCTCGGTTCTACCGGTAAAAATCTCGTAAGGACGGCCATCGAAAAGTCCCACAAAGGCAACCCAATCCTCATGGCTATTCTTAAACCTGATAACATCGCAATCCAGAACAGGGGGACGCTTGCTTGGGAATGCCGATGATGTGGACTGTTCCTTTTCCTTCTTGTTGGTAACCAAAACACCATCGCGTGATCCATCGCGGTAAACGGTACACCCCTTGCATCCACTCTCCCAGGCTGTTTGGTAAACCTTGGCAACCATCTCCTCGGTAATATCCTCAGGTAGGTTAACAGTAACGCTAATGGAGTGGTCAACCCACTTCTGGATCATTCCTTGCATACGAACCTTGCTTAGCCAGTCAACATCGTTTGATGTTGCCTTAAAGTAGGGCGATTTCTGAACCAGCTCTCGGAGCTGATCATCGTCGTAATTCTTTACCTCTTCGGGGTTGTATCCATTCACCTCCATCCAAACCAGGAACTTATGATGGAACACGTTGAATTCTTCCCACGAATCACCAACCTTATCAACAAACGACACCTTAACATTCTTATCGTTTGGGTTAACCTTACGACGACGCTTATAGTAAGGCATAAATACTGGTTCAATACCCGATGTGGTTTGAGTCATAAGGCTTGTGGTTCCGGTGGGAGCAATTGTGAGCAGGGCAATATTCCTGCGTCCGTATGTAGACATTTCCTTGTATAGTTCCTCATCCTCCGCTTTAATGCGATTAATGAATGGATTATCCTTCTCTCGCTGAGCATTGTAAATGGGGAATGCGCCACGTTCCTTTGCGGTGTAAACCGATGAACGATATGCTTCAACCGCAAGCGATTTGTGAACCTCAACCGCAAAGTCAATAGCATCGTCAGAACCATAGCGCAAGTTTAGAGCGGCCAGCATATCGCCCTCAGCGGTTATACCAATGCCAGTTCTTCGTCCCTCAATGGTTTTCCTACGGATTTTTAACCATAGGTTACGCTCAACGGATTTAATTTCATCGTCCTCGGGGTCGTTGGCTATCTTTTCCAGAATAGCATCAATTTTTTCGAGTTCAAGGTCAATTATATCGTCCATCATGCGCTGAGCAGCATGCACATGCTTTTTGAATAGTTCAAAGTTGAACGTTGCCTGCGGGGAGAAAGGGTTCTCAACATAGCTGTAAAGGTTTAGCGCCAGTAAGCGGCAGCTATCGTAGGGGCAAAGGGGAATCTCACCGCATGGATTGGTTGATACTGTTTTGTAGCCCAAATCGGCGTAGCAATCGGGTACCGATTCCCTGATAATGGTGTCCCAGAAAAGTATACCGGGCTCTGCCGATTTCCATGCATTATGAACTATCTTTTTCCACAGCTCAGCAGCATTGATTTCCTGACGGAATTTTGGGTTTGATGAATCTATCGGATATTGCTGTACGTAGGGTTTGCCCTCAATGGCAGCGCGCATGAACTCATCGTCAATCTTTACCGACACATTAGCACCGGTAATTTTACCCTGCTCCATTTTGGCATCAATAAACTTTTCAGCATCAGGGTGTTTAATGGATATTGACAGCATAAGTGCACCACGACGGCCATCCTGAGCCACCTCGCGGGTTGAATTGGAGTAGCGTTCCATAAAGGGAACCACACCGGTTGAGGTAAGCGCGCTATTGAGGACCGGGCTTCCCTTGGGGCGTATGTGTGAAAGGTCGTGCCCCACACCGCCACGGCGCTTCATAAGTTGAACCTGCTCCTCATCAACCTTCATTATACCACCGTAAGAGTCGGCGTTGTTATTACCAATAACAAAACAGTTTGATAGCGATGCGATTTGAAACTTGTTGCCAATACCTGTCATAGGCCCGCCCTGGGGAACTATGTAACGGAAATCCTTAAGCAATAGGTAAACCTCCTCCTCGCTCATGGGGTTGGGGTACTTCCGCTCAATTCGTGCAATCTCCCGGGCCAACCGCCAATGCATATCATCGGGGGTTAACTCGTAAATTGTTCCAAACGAATCCTTAAGGGCGTACTTGCTCACCCATACCTTTGCGGCCATCTCGTCGCCTTTGAAGTACTTTACGCTTGCCTCATAGGCCTCCTCAAAGGTGTAAGTCTTTACCTTTTGCTTTGCTTGCTGTTCCATCAGGGAAATCTCTTTACTCATGGTTATATATATTTACTTTATTGACAAAAATCCTACATCACAGCTTTGGCTGTGAGTTAATTAAGCAATTTTTTGTTTTTGAAAATGTAATTACGAATTTATCGAATTGGGTTTACCCAAACCAAAAAAAAAGGGTTGTAAATATTAACAACCGTTCATAGTTATTAACAGGATAAAATATTGAATCACATGAAATTACTAGGATTTCTGAGAGTCAACACATTAAACCGAAGAGCCTGATAAATTAAGAAAAAGAAAAGAGGGCGAAGTTACCTTCGCCCTCCAGAAGGAGCATTTTAATAAAACCTTTTTTATTAGTTAAAGATGTAGCGGATACCAAACTGAGCAGACCATACATCGGCAATAGAAGCAGAATGGCTAAACGTTTCTTTTATTTTGATAATTGTTCCATCCGATTTAACACCAAGAGTATTCAAATTGTAAGTTGCAGGATTGGCGGAGCCACTAACCACACTGATAGGCCTGTTGCTGTTAATTACCCAACCTACACCCCAGTCGCTATTAATAAGGTTGGTAACATTAATGATGTTCATGGTGAACTGGAGCACATTACGCTTGCCGCCTGTGTAAATGTAAAACTCCTGAGTAACATTGAGGTCGGCACTCCAAATCCATGGAAATATAACTCCATTACGTTCAGCGAATTTACCACGATTAGCATTTAAGTACTCATCCTGCTTGATATAAGCTTCCCAATCAGCAGCCTGTTCAGCAGCAGTATAGATTGGAGCGGGTCCAGTACCATCGGGGTCATAGCTAACAAAGTTCATTTCCGAAGCATCCTTGTGGATGTAAATGAGGTCATTTCGATTCCGGTCACCATTTAAATCAGTAGAGTATGTATAGCTAGTTCTACCCTGGTTACGTCCCTCAAGGAAGAAACCTATTTGAGTTGAACCAAATTTCTTATACTCAAGCTTGTAGGAAGCAGCAAAGATGAAACGGTGGCGCTGATCGTTACTTGAGAAAGCCAAGTAGGCGTTATTGGGATCCCAGTAAATCGGGTTATTATTGTATGATCCAGCTGCTATTGAACCCGGATCAACGGTATTTTTTGATACCCCAAAGTTATAAGCCGCCTTTACAAAGAAACCATTGGCAAAAGGTTTTTCAAGACTAGCTGCCAACGAGTAGCCATAACCATTATTTGAATTGTCAAGAGTTATTGCATTTACAACATTGCTGTTAATACGTGTAGCTGTATAACGGGGGCGCTCAATAACACCACCAGGTCTGTAAACAACATTGTTGGAAATTGGCAGGTTTGCATTAAAGTATCCAATACCGTTAACCTCCTGGTTATAGATAAACTCTAAGGTACTCAAGAAACCGAAAGGTAACTTAAGGTCAGCAGCAAGGTTGGTTCTCCAGGTTTGTGGGAATTTAAAGTCAGGGTCGGTAATTGCAAGCTCGTACGACGATGGTAGAGTTGGTGTTGCAGGAATGTAATGCTTGGGATCAGGGTTGAATGGGTAAGCGGTGGTGTTGTTGGTCTCTATAAAGCCGGTTAACACACCGTTATTCCCAATCTGGTTAGAAATCCAAACGAAGGCAGGACGACCCGTGAATAAACCTGTACCTCCGCGGAGCTGAATCTTACGATCGCCAGTAACATCGTAGTTAAACCCTAATCTGGGTGAGTAAAGGAACTTTGGATCCGGCAGTTTATCGGTGTTAATCTTATAGGGCTGACCTTTCCTATCGATAAAGGTTTGTCCTGCAACGGTCTCATTCTTGAAACCAGTGTTATCAAAAATAGGCACATCGACACGGATACCGGCAGTGATTTTTAAGCCTTTAAGGGGTGTGAACTGATCCTGAATGTATGCACCGACGTAAGTTACTCTGGTTGGCTGTACAGGTTCAGCACCGCCAGGTAGGGCTGAATACCTTAATTGGAACCTACGAAGCGAAACAGGGCTAACAGTTCTATTTGGATCAGCTAAATAGCCATTTGCATCGGTGTACCAATCAGCTAAACTATTATAAACGTAAACACTTTGCGAGCCAGGGAAGAATACGTTGCGAAACGAGAATCGTTCAAGGTTAAAGCCAGCAGTTAGCGTATGATTGCCTGCAAAGTATGTCAAGTTATTTTGCAACTGATAAGTCTTGTAACTTAATTGGTTGCTGGGGGTAAAAGGCTCAAAGCCAAAGGTTATGTAGGTTGTGGTTGCGTTCTGAATCTCAACTAGAGGGAAGAAATCGCCACGCGATCCTCTATCCTCATTCTGGTAGGTGTAGCCAAAAATCAGGTTGTTGGAGAAACGGCCAAAGGTAGAGTTCAACTCACCAATTACTGAATGGATAATCTCCTTTTGGATATAGTTAGAGTTTCGGTAGTTCAGTGCCTGAGTATTGGATCTTCGATCACCAAATCCTAGTGATGAGCTGTTGCTACAAAGCACATCGGTTTGGGAGTCAAGCCAATTGTAACGAATGCTGAACTTGTTGTTACTATTGATATTATAGTCCAACTTGACCAAGAATTTATTACCAGTCATTTCGTTGTTATACCCTTGGTAAGGCCCAGTTTCGTAGTTGAAGTTATTCTTTAAGAAAGTGCTTAGGTTATCCAAATCGCTTTTTAGAACGCGGGTGATATTTCCTCCAACGGTTTCGCCACCTAAATTGGCTCTGAAAGAAGTTGCAGGACGGGAATCGGTTTCAAATTCACCGTTAACAAAGAAGAATAGTTTGTTCTTAACAATAGGTCCTCCTAAGCGAAAACCGTACTGGGCAACATTGAAATCTTGTGAGGTAACATCAACACCATGAGCTTTATCGCCTATCCAGCTTTGGTTGCGAACAGTATAGAAAGCTGCGCCGGAAAATTCGTTAGTACCGCTCTTGGTAACAGCGTTAACACCAGCTCCTACGAAACCTGCTTGACGAACATCAAAGGGTGCAATTGACACCTGAATTTCCTCAATCGCATCGAGCGATATGGGTGCAGTACCGGTTCTGCCACCGGGTTGGTCAGCTAAACCAAAACTGTTATTAAAAATTGAACCGTCAATGGTGATGTTGTTTAACCGTGCATCCTGACCTACAAACGAACGACCACTAGCTTGTGGAGTAAGTTTTGTAAAGTCGTTAATTGATCGGTTAATAGTAGGTAGAGCCGCAATGTACTCCCTGGTTATACTGGTTGCAGCACCAGTTCGATCGGAACTGAATACGTTACTCCTAACACCGGTTACAACAACCTCCTGAAGTTCAATTTGAGACTCCGAGAGTTGAGCATCAAGGTTGAAAGTTGTACCAAGGTTTAGGTAAACATCATCGTATACAACATCCTTGTAACCAACAAAACTAATGGTAACCTTGTACGGACCTCCAACCCTCATTGATGGCATAAAGTAAATGCCATTAGAACCGGTTGTAGTACCATAGGTTGTACCTGAAGGTACATGAACGGCTACTACAGTCGCCCCTGGTAGGGTGCCACCGTTTTGATCAGTAACCCTACCGCTCATGTTCGCGGTGGTTACACCCTGACCGTTAACCATCAGTGCTGTTAACACGATGCCAACGGTTAGTAACAAGTTTCGTAATTGTTTAAACATAGGCTTTGGTTTTAGTTATTAGTTGATTTAGCAGTTCATATGTGAATCAAAAATAGAGAATAACAATCAAAACAGTCACTTTATTACTTTAACAAATTGTTAAACCCCCGCAAACGTTTGAAACATATTGTTTCATGAAGCAGCAATAATTTCAATAATTTTTTGGGTGGCGCCAACGCCTGAATTTACCATTTTTTTCGCTTGGTTCGCCGAAGCCTGGTAGAAATTTTTATCGAAGAGCAATAAATTTAGTAAATCCGATAGCTCATCGGAAGTTTTAATAGAAAATCCTGCTTTGCAGGCTATTAAATCTTTGGCTTCTTGGAATTTTTGGTAATTGGGGCCAAATATTACAGGAATTCCGTATGCAGCTGCTTCCAGTGTGTTGTGAATACCCACGCCAAATCCCCCGCCAATATAGGCAACATAACCATACCTGTAAATTGATGATAGTAGTCCAATGGTATCAACTATAAGGATTCCGGTCTGCTTAACATCTTCGGTATTAGTTTTGGTAAACCGAACAGCCCTAACTGGAGCTTTGCTTAATATATCATTTACATGCGACTCGGTTACTTCATGCGGAACTACCACAATTTTTAGTTCCGGAAACTTATTGATCAAAGGCAGAATTACGTCTTCATCCTTTGGCCAAGTACTTCCGGCTACAAGTACTTTATGGTTGCCGGCAAAACTCTCAACAATAGGAATGCTTTTAGCATGGGCAGCAATTCTTGCAACCCTGTCGAATCGGGTATCACCTGTAACCACCACATTGCTAAAACCAATACTTGCAAGCAATTCCTTAGATTGTTGGTTCTGCACAAAGAAATAAGTGAAGGATTTTAAGAACTTACGGTACCATCCACCATAGGGTTTAAAGAACACCTGGTCGGGCCGGAAAATGGCCGAAACCAGGTAGGTGGGTATATTCTTTTTCTTCAACTCATTGAGGTAATGATACCAAAACTCATACTTAATAAAAATGGCCATGGCCGGATTTACCATTTTTACGAACCTGCTTGCATTGGAGCGGGTATCGAGTGGTAGGTAGAAAATGTAATCGGCTCCTGAGTAATTCTTTCGCACCTCATAACCCGAAGGCGAAAAGAAAGTAAGCAATATTTTAGCGTTAGGTTTCTTCTGCTTTATGGCCTCAATAACAGGTCTCCCCTGCTCAAACTCACCTAACGATGAACAGTGTACCCAAATAACTTCAGAATTAGGCTCTATCTGACTTTTGAGTTTTTCCCGTATCCCTACTCTGCCCCTATAAAAACACTTTGCCTTGGCGTTAAATGCCGATGCAATAAAAACCATCAATTGATAAAATCGAATCGACAGGTTGTAAAGAAATACCATAGGTGTTTGGTTCAATAAGTTCAGCCAAATATAGCTAAAGGTAAATCCTATAGCAAATAAAAATGCCGGCATAAGCCGGCATGTTATTCCTAAAGCTCAACACCCTCATCGGGATTGGAACCTGTATACTCCCTGACAATTCCTCGTTTTGAATTTTTAATAAAGGAAGTAACTATACCACGCTCAGGGGTGGCCTCCATATTCTCATCAATGTAAGCCAATGCCTGGCTTACGTTCATACCTTTGTTATAGATATTCCGGTATAGTTCCTGTATTGTTCCAATTTGCTGGGCGGTAAACCCTCTGCGGCGAAGGCCAACCAGATTGATACCGGCAAAGGTTAACGGTTCGCGGGCAGCAATAATAAATGGAGGAATATCCTTATTAACCTTTGATCCACCCTGAACCATAACATGAGCACCAATACGTTCAAACTGATGCACCAGCACGTGTGCACTCAAAATGGCGTGGTCGTCAATTTCAACCTCGCCAGCAACCTGGGTACCGTTACCAATGATAATATGATCCTTGAGGATACAGTCGTGGGCAATGTGCGAGTAAGCCATTAGGAGACAGTTACTACCCACCACTGTTTTCCCTCTTGAAGCGGTACCCCGGTTAACCGTTGCGCATTCACGGATGGTAGTGTTATCGCCAATTTCGGCGGTGGTTATCTCGCCTTTAAATTTTAAGTCCTGGGGTATGGCGGATATAACTGCACCCGGAAATATGCGGCAGTTCTTACCAATTCGCGCACCGTCCATAATGGTTACATTTGGGCCTATCCAAGTTCCATCGCCAATAACAACATCGCCAGCAATGTATGAGAATGGGCCAATGGTTACATCCTTGCCAATTTTGGCATCGGGATGAATAAATGCGTTACTATGCTGTGTCATTATTCTTTAACTTTTGTTATTTGAGCCATAAGAATTCCTTCCATAACCAATTGATCGCCCACGAAAGCCTGCCCGGTCATGTTGGCAATTCCCCTGCGAATGGGTTCGTTGAGGAAGCATTTAAACAGAATGGTATCGCCCGGAACAACTTTTCGTTTGAAACGAACCTGGTCAATCTTTAAGAAGTATGTCAAATAGTTTTCAGGATCGGGAACAGTATTGAGCACAAGAATACCCCCGGTTTGCGCCATTGCTTCAACCTGAAGCACTCCGGGCATAACAGGTTCACCAGGAAAATGTCCTACAAAAAAGGCCTCGTTCATGGTAACATTCTTCATACCCACCACGGTAGTGCCGTCCATGTAAAGAATCTTGTCAATAAGCAGGAATGGATGACGATGTGGTAGTATCTTCATAATTTGGTTCACATCCATTAAAGGAGGTTTATTGGGGTCATACTCGGGAGCAACGGGTTTTAAGCGCTCCTGCTTGTAATGCTTACGGAGAATCTTGGCAAATTCAGTGTTTGCTTTGTGACCGGGACGCATTGCTATTATTTTACCCTTAATGCGAGCCCCAACAAGGGCAAAGTCGCCAACTATATCAAGCAGTTTATGGCGTGCCGGTTCATTATCGAAATGAAGGTCAAGGTTATTAAGAATACCTTCGGGTTTAACGGCAATGTGAGGCTTGTTGAATAGATCGGCAATCCGGTCAAGCTCCTCCTGAGGAACCTTGTGCTCCATAACAACTATGGCGTTCTCCAAATCGCCACCTTTAATAAGATTGTGCTTGAGCAACACCTCCAGCTCATGGAAGAACACAAAGGTACGGCAGGGCGATATTTGTTCAGGGAACTCATCTATTGAGTTCATCTTGGCATACTGGTGGCCCAGCACCCTCGAGTTGTAATCGACCATTACATCGATGCTCAGTTTGTCGTCGGGGTATATGATTATTTCGATGTTGTTTTTTTCATCGGTGTAAACCATTTTCTCCTTAATGCAAAGGTAGTTCCGCTCAGCACCCTGTTCAACTGTTCCAACCTTGGCTATAGCTTCAACAAAGTATTTGGAGCTACCATCCATGATTGGCATTTCCGGACCATTAACCTGAACCAATGCGTTATCAATCCCCATGCCGTATAGGGCAGCCATCATATGTTCAATGGTGCTAACCTTGGCATTTTTAACCGCAATAGTGGTTCCCCTTGAGGTGTCAATAACGTTATCGGCAACCGCTTCAATCTTAGGCTGACCGTCCATATCGGTTCGCTGGAATATGATACCAGTGTTAACCTCGGCTGGTAGTATTGATACCTCAACCTCGGCGCCGGTGTGTAACCCCTTACCTGTCAAGGTAACAGCCTGTGCTATAGTTCTTTGTTTATCTGCCATTTTAGTTAAAATTTCAGTTAAACGACAAAAAGGCGCGATGAGCGCCTTTGTATAAAGTTATTTATTAAGTTTTGATCGCAACTCTTCCACTACCTGCTCCAGCTCATGAATTTTATTCATCAGCTCAGGTAAATTCTTATACACAGCCATCGAACGGCGTTGTTTGCCAATCTCATTAGCCGGGCTTCCTAAAACAATTACCCCAGGTTTTCTGATATCGCCCGAAATTCCAGCTTGAGCTCCAGCTTTAACTCCATCGGCAATTTTAACATGGGGGCTCACTCCAACCTGACCGCCAAACATGCAGTTTTTGCCAATCTTGGTCGATCCTGCAACACCAGTTTGGGCGGCCATAACCGTATTCTCGCCAACCTCTACGTTATGGGCAATATGAACATGATCGTCAATCTTAACCCCTTTACGAAGAATTGTTGACCCCATAGTTGCCCTGTCGACCGTGGCATTTGCGCCTATCTCAACGTAATCTTCAATTATCACATTCCCAATCTGTGGAATTTTTTTGTAGTTGGTTTCCTCACTCGATGCAAATCCGAAACCATCGGCTCCAATAATAGCACCACTGTGGATGATACAGTTACTGCCAATAACACACTCCTCGTAGATTACCACACCCGGGTACAGAATGGTATTGTCGCCAACTTTTACTTTAGGGCCAATGTAGACCTGGGGGTACACTTTCACATTGCTTCCCAGAACAGCCCCTTCCGATATGTAGCTGAAGGCACCTATGTAGAGGTCTTTCCCAATCTGTACCGACTTGTGAATAAACGATGGTTCCTCAATTCCGCTTTTGGATTGCTTGGACTGAGCATACAAATTCAGAAGCGACGCAAAAGCCTCGTATGCATTATTTACCCTAACAAGGGTTGCCTCAATCGGTTGATCGGGTACAAAATCGTTATTTACCAGTACTATTGATGCCTTAGTAGTGTATATGTAAGGAATATACTTTGGGTTTGCCAGGAAAGCAAGCGAGCCGGGAACTCCCTCCTCAATTTTTGCCACTGTATGCACCTTCACGTTGGGATCGCCATCAACAGATCCTCCCAAAAAGTCAGCTATAAGTTTTGCCGTAAATTCCATATCAAGTTATTGTGAACAATTTGCAAAACTAATTAATTTAATCTAAATGCCCCTAAGCTGTTTAGGGTAACAAAGAAAAAATTTTTTGGTTTCATCGGAAAGGGCTTTGGCGTTAAGCATGTCCGAGGCAATGGCAATATCAACTAGTTTACCGTTGTTGTAGAGTATTTGAATTGCTTCTTCACCAGGCTTATAGGCATTAATGCTTATGGTGTCAGTAAAAACGAAGTAATCAGAGAAATCAGCCAGATCAACATTCAGCGTTCCAAACTCTGCTATCAACCGGTTAAGCCTTAGGCTATCAAACCCTGTGCTATTCAACTCAACGCTAGGCAATCGTCGATTAACAATCATGTTGGCAAGCTGCGAGAGTGTTTTATCGCTATGGAGTATCCACTGCTTTGCAGCAACCATAACATCATTGTCATCAATGTAAGCAAAATGCTGAAGGGGAAGCGGGGCTTCCTGCGTGATAGGATCAGGGAAAAAATCTGCTTTGGTTAGCTTGTTCGCAAGCAGGAATAGCAAAGGTTCATTACAGTAAATATCGTGGTCCTGAAGCACTAGTTCCTTAGCCCTTTCCAATAACTTGATAAGCACCTGCTCAGCAGCTATAACCGTTTTATGCAGGTATACCTGCCAGTACATGAGCCTACGGGCAATCAGGAATTTTTCAATTGAGTATATACCCTTTGCTTCCACCACCAAGGTATCGTCAACCACATTTAACATCTTAATGATACGTTCCGTACCAATTATCCCCTCGGAAACACCTGTGTAAAAGCTATCGCGCTTGAGGTAATCCATACGGTCCATATCCAGCTGTCCTGAAATAAGCTGGTGCAGGAAGTGACGTGGGTACTTATCTTCGAATATTTCAATGGCTAGTGAAAGTTTACCATCAAACTCCTTGTTAAGTTGGTACAAAAAGCATCGGCTTAAGTGTTCGTGGCTGATATCGTTTGCAATTACATGCTCCAAGGCATGGGAGAATGGGCCATGGCCAATATCGTGGAGCAGTATTGCTACGGCAGCAGCTTCGGCCTCAGTGTCGGATATGTGGAGCCCCTTGCTGCGGAGAGTTTCAATAGCAAGGTCGAGTAGATGCATTGCACCAATACAGTGTTGAAAGCGGGAATGAACAGCTCCTGGATATACTAGGTGACTCAGCCCAAGCTGCTTTATGTTCCGTAAACGCTGGAAGTAGGGATGCTCAATTAGGTCAAAAATCAAAGGGTGGCTAATGCTGATAAAGCCATGAACCGGATCGTTAACAATTTTTTTCTTATTAGTCCCATTCATAAAAAACTATCACCCCTGTGGGGTGATAAAGCGGCATTTCTTCTCAAAAAGAATTAGCCTTTAATCTCAACCAAGTTAAAATCTACCTTGTTTATCAAAGCTTTGTAGTCGTTCCCCGCAAAGTAAATATCCTCGTCGTCCTCCTCAAAATACCAGTTGATGGTAACCTTTTTCCCTGTATCAACCGCAAGTTTCTCAAATTTTTTCATGATATCAAAAATACGTTTTGAGGAACTGGTGTTAAAGTACTCAAACTTCAGGTGAACAATTGTTTCGGGTTGAGGATTAGTTGCATATTCTTCAATCCATCGCAGAATGGGTTGGTAAAAGTCGATTACATTTTCAGGAATCGATCGTCCCTCCATGCGAATAACACCTGTATCGGGATCAAAGTTTACGTATGGTGTTGTTGCCGTTTCTCTCAACTCGTACTTTTGCATAACCAAAAGTTTTTATCACTTAAAAAACAAATATGCAAAAAAATTAGATACTATGAAAATTCCTGTAAAATTTGGTACTCATCGCCATGTCCATTTCTAACTATTGCATCCCAGTACCTATATGAGATTATAGCTTCAGTGCCCGTTTTCTTACTCCGGATTTTAACCTTTTTAAAGCGTTCCTTTTCCACATCAACCCCAATAAACTCGAAAGGTAATTCAAAAATGGACGCAAAATCGTGACCCAACTGCAATATGGCATCGTCTTCAATTTCGTGTCGCCATTGTACAGACACTTGGGTTTTGCTTCCATGAATCTCCTCAAGTTTCCGGAAAATTTCACTAATATACTTATTTGAGCTGCTATTAGAATACTCTAAAAAGATAATCACCTGGGTAATTGGCGAAGGTTTTTGGCAGTACCCTTCAACCCACTCCAAAAGGGGTTGCCAAAAGGTAAAAGGATCTTCCGTAATTGAACGACCCTCAATTTCTAGAATTCCCTCATCGGAAAAATTTACGTACGGGCAATCCTGTGTTTTTTCAATAAGTATTCCCATTCCTTTGGTTTTTACCATGCCAATTAAGGACTACTGTCAAAAGTATTAAAAAAAAAGAACTAAAGCAAATGCATTTTTATGGCCCGCTGTTTTACTCTGATTAAATACCCCTTGCAAAGTTAACAAATGCTCTAATGGTAAATAGCCTTAATCCGAAAACTACTAGTAAACTAGATGCAAGAGTTGTTAAAAACCCCATTAGAGTATTGCCAATGGAGTATTGAATCAACAAACCAAACCCTGTGTAAGTTAGTAAGTATAAAGTTATTTTTAGTACCAAAGCTTTCCCAATAACTTCTCCCTGGGTACGCATAAAGAAAAAGGCCTGCAACAATGATGCTATAGCATTAGCTATAAGGTTAGCCATTGCTGCACCAATCACGCCAAAACGGGGTATAAGGATTAGCATGGAAATAAGGCCTACAATTACTGCACCCAGCGATATCCGACATAGCAACCAAATTTTACCCTTAGCCGTTAGTGCAGTTCCAAAAAGATATGATAATGCCACAAAAACAAACGAGCCCATCAGTAAAATCAATGCTTTAGCTGACAAATCGATATGTTCATGGTATAGAATACTCATTACCAGCCGATTATAAATCATAACTGGAACCGTAATGGCTATAGCTGGAATTAGAATTAGGCTGAACGAAAAGCTAAATAATTCATTAATATCCTCATGGTTGCCCATCATGCGTGAGAAAATAGGTAACATTAGGCCTGCAAAAAGGTATGGGTACATGTTGAATGCATCAAAAAGCCTAAATGCCTGAGCGTAAATTCCTGCCGATACTGCTCCCTCCGGGCATAATCGTTCAACCATTACTGTATCGAGCCTGCTGTAGAGTGTCATTAGAAGTACCAGTACGGCAAATGGTAAGCCCTTTTTAATCAGCGTTACTATTGTAAGCCTGTCAAACTCCCGGTAAATTGCAATGCTATATTTCCCTTGAAGCAACCAGAATGCAATTAATATTGCAACCACATAGGCTAGGGTTTGAGATAAAGCAAATGCCTCAACTGTTAATTTTATATTTAGATTACCCCATAAAAATAATGACACCAGAACAATAACAATTGCTTTATCCATAACACTTAACACGCTGTCGGCCTTAAAAAGATGTAATCCATTAAGATTTGATCGGATAAAAAGTAATAGCGATGCTAAGAATTGGTTAAGTGTGAGCACGGCTAAAAGAACTATATGCCTTTTCCCAAAACCAAACGAAACGCCAATACCCATGGTAACTATAAAATACACTATCGCTAACACTAACTTTATTACCAGCACATTTGCAAACTGTTGCGATATTAACTGAGGGTTATAACTTATTTCGCGGTTGTTGAAATTTGTAATACCAAGATCGAGCAAAAAATTGAAAAGAAGTGAAAAATTAAAGAGCGCAAAGTAGAAACCATACTCTTGAGCGCCAAGTACAATTTGCACATTCCTATCAATGGCAAATATCCAAAGCGGTTTTACAACCGCATTTAAAAGCAAAAGGAAAATTAAATTGGTGGCAAATAATTTTCTCATTTATAGCAACTATAGTAGCGCAAGATATTTTAAATGTGGCAAAATGCGATACGCAAAGCTCAAAAACATCAGTTTTTGTTAAAAAAAATTAATTGTATTTTGTTGTTTATGTGAACTTAACTATATTTGCACTCGAAAACTGAATTGCGGGGTGGAGCAGTTGGTAGCTCGTTGGGCTCATAACCCAAAGGTCGCAGGTTCGAGTCCTGCCCCCGCTACAAAAAAACAACCCCGCCACTAGCGGGGTTTCCTGTTTATATACCCGCTTCCCCACTAAACTCAATTATCCTGAAGTAAACATGTTGTTTTTTTTATTCGCAGGTTCGAGTTCCCGCTGCGCGGGACTGGCTCTGCCCCCGCTACAAAAAAACAACCCCGCCACTAGCGGGGTTTCCTGTTTATATACCCGCTTCCCCACTAAACTCAATTATCCTGCAGTAAACATGTTGTTTTTTTTTTATTCGCAGGTTCGAGTTCCCGCTACGCGGGACTGGCTTTGCACCAGCTACTATAAACCACTCTTATGGCGTGGTTCCTTTTTTTAACTTCATTTTTTGTGGTTCCTTTTATAGACCCTGCACCCCCCTTATTTTCAACTAAATCAAACTAATTCTAAAAAAAGTTGCTACTTAAGGGATTTATTTGGAATTAAAACTTTACCAGTAATAAACGTGTGTTGGTAATGGAATTAATTGAAATCGCCATCCCTTTATGCTTGTTTATCAAATACATGAAAATAAAGTTGACAATGCATGAAGTATGAAATAACTTTATGAACCAAACTTAACCAAACCAAACTATGAAAAAACTACTATTCATGCTTACTATGCTTGCCTGTCAAACATTATATGCACAGGAAGGTGTTACCATCAAGTTCATTAGGCCTTCGAAATTTCAAGGGTCAGCTGCAAAAGTGCGTATTATTATTAACGACAATGAGTACATACTAAAAAATGGCAGCGAAATTTCAGTTATTGTTCCTCACGATTACAGCAAGCCGTTACTAATTGAAGCCGCTGCTGGTGGTGTTCGTCAATCGTACCGATTAAGGGCAATTCCCAGCGAGAAGTATGTATTTGAAACCGGTTTTGAGTTCAAAGGGATTTACCTGAAACTCCTTGAGGGGAAAGAGTTGGCAGTGGGAGAGGTAATCCAAAAATCTGATACCGTTAATGCAGGAGGTGAAACTAACTTTAAGATTGATAAAGATGGGAAGGCAGTTGGTTTCACCATTCAAAAAATTGATGAATCGGAAGCCATAAGACAGGAGTGGTTGGCAAGAGGTGGAAAAATTAAAAACGAGTCGGTTCTGCTTACCGGTACCTATTTTGGCATGGATTTGAAAGACTTCGATACCCGGGTTGATGGGTATGGCGGCGGTGTTTCTCTTGCAACTAATTGGCTTAACCTTAAAATACCTGAGTATAAGACTGGCATTTCTACATGGAACAGCTTCAATTATGGGTGGGGAATGGATATGCTGCTTTACCATTACAAATTGGATATGAATATTCAAGGCGGGGGTAGCATGGATATGTCAGTACTTACCCTCTCTTACCCTATTGCAGCAAATCTAGGTTGGACTTTTGGTATTGGTAAATTTCTTGACCCGGGAAACTGGAAAGGGGTAGCACTAACGTTCAAGTACCGACCATCGCTCACCCTAAATATTGTTTCAACAACCTCCACCATTAAACTTCCGGCTCCACTTAACACCACGCAAACCGACTATAGCAGCGACACAAATGCCAGCTTTAACCTTGGTGGTTTTGGAGTAGATTTTGAGTTTTCAAATTTCACTGCAACCATGAATAAGCTGGCTCCCATGCCTAAAACCAAATTTTCTTTCTTTGTTCTTCCCCCTGTAGGCGATACGCCCATGTTTATTTCAATAAGTTTAGGTATTTCGTGGTACTCCAGGTAGTTAATAGGGCTTAATAAAAGGCCGAACCTATGTTCGGCCTTTTTATTTGCCTCAAAAATCAACGACAAGGTTTTTTGTAAAAAGCTCGAACAATCAACAGAAATAGATAATCGGTATAATTTTCTTTAACTTTGGTTGCTAATTATAACCCAATGCTCCAAAAAATACAAAACAGAAACTACTGGATTAAGCCAAAGGTAATTGGGGGTTTCTTACTGATAATTATTTTTTCCATTACAGCAATTGTTATGACCTACCAGGCGGTTAACGACCTAAAAGCTACCCGCCAGGGTCTTGGTCTTCCCGGACAAAAAATAACTGTTCTGAACAGGTTGCTCACATCAATTTATACTGAGGATAGCGATTTTAGGATGTATGTACTAACATCAAACGACGATTACCTTAAAACCTACAATAATAATCACCAAAAAGTTACTGCTGCAATAAAATCGCTTCAAAAACTGGCATACAGCAACCAATCGCAGCTAAACTCAATAAAAAAGATTGAAAAACTACTTCAGAACAAAAGGGAAATTGAGGGTGAAATACTACAAATGCGGCAAAGTATTAACACCAGCATTTTTTACGATAGGGCAATGCAACGAATTGCCCGAGCAGGCTCAGAAACCCAGCGTTACCACGAGGTTTACAAGCAAAAAACCGTAACCCAAGTACGACGCGATACCGTAATTTACAAAAAGGTAAGCAACGAATCGGTGGCTGCCAGGATAAAACGTTTCTTTCTGGGTCCAGAAAGAATTGACACAATTGCCACTGACACTCTTGTTGAATTCTCATACGATACCATACCTCACATAACCTACATATCGGACTCAATCATTCAACGGCTTTTGCTAATACTGGACAATATCAGGAATGATCAGCAGAATCAGCTTAGGCTTATCGACGAAAAGGAAAAAGAACTGCTTAACAGGAATAGAGCCATCCTGAATCAGGTTCAGTTGATTGTTACGAGTATTGAAAAACAGGAGCAGGCTGAAGCTGTAAGCCAGGCACTATCCGTACAAGAAGTCTTGGCCAAAAACCTTCTTGTAATTTTCCTGCTTGGAACCATTACATTTATTGTACTGGTTATACTTTTAGCAATTATAATGAGGGATATATCGCGCAACACTACATACAACGCTCAGCTCATTGAGGCAAAACAGTATGCCGAAAATCTTTTGCGGTTGAAAGAGCAATTTCTGGCTAACATGAGCCACGAAATACGTTCACCATTAAGTGCAATTGTTGGGGTTTCGCGCCAGCTATCAAAAACTGAACTGAATGGTAAGCAAAAGGAGTACGTTGATGTGCTTAATAGCTCATCGGACCACCTGATGGCAGTTATAAACGATATACTTGATTACTCAAAATTAGCCACCGGTAAGTTACGTTTAGAAAGCAGGGAGTTCTCGCCACGCGATGTGGTAAACGATGTGGTTAAACTTTTTGAAGTAAAGGCAAATGAAAAAGGGTTACAAATCCTTTCGAATATCGATCAGTCGTTACCTCACATTGTTGTTGGCGACGACTTTAGGTTAAGACAGGTACTTATAAACCTGCTTAGTAATGCCATTAAGTTCACTGAACAGGGCAGCATAATACTCTCGGGAGCAGTGCTTCGCAAAACCGATGAGTCAGTAAAAATTCAATTCACCGTTGCCGATACAGGTATTGGTATTTCGCCTGAAATGCAGTCGCAAGTATTCGAGGAGTTCACCCAAGCCGATGGTGGAATATCGCGGAAGTTTGGTGGAACAGGGCTGGGGTTAACCATTGTAAAAAAACTTGTTGAGCTACAGGGTGGGGAAATATCGCTTACCAGTGAGCCCAATGAGGGCACAATAATAAGGGTGGTGGTACCCTACAGTATCAAGGAAACCAGAGTTGCCCAAGATAACCAAGAAAACCATTATAGAATAAAGGCTGGCACAACTATATTAATCATTGACGACGACGAGGTTAACAGGCTAATAGTTACTGAAATTGCCAAAAACATTGGTCTAGATGTTGATGCCATAAGCGACGCCAAAAAGCTGATGGATCAGTTAAACGCCAAGCAATACAATGCGGTTATTACCGACATTCAAATGCCCGAAATTTCAGGCTACGAGGTGGTTCAACTAATTGAAAATGCTGGTTATAGCATTCCAGTTTTTGCAATTACGGCAAACGATATGATTGACAATCCTGAACATTTTAGCAGTTTGGGATTCTCCGGGTACCTAATAAAACCCTTTACTGAAGAAGACCTCATACGATTGCTTGGCCCTGTAATTGGAGCAACTGGGGTTGTTACGGGCGATAAAAGAGAGAAGGCTGATACTTACAATAAATTCGATATCGAGGAGATATACCGATTTACCGGGGGAAATAAAGAAAGTGTTAAGCTAATTTTAGAATCGTTACTTGAAAACACCCGAAAAAATGTTGAGGAGTTAAATCAACATATCAAAAGTAAGAATATCAAGAAGGCATCGGCTGTTGCCCATAAGATGAAATCGGCTTTTAACCAGTTCAGGGTTTACGACATAGCAAGCATACTACAGCGAATTGAAACACTGCCCCACGACAAGCACAAGGCAGCTGCACTATACATGGAAAGGCTAAACCGAAGAGTGAAGAGTTTTACAGTTGAGTTACAGGATCAAATTGACAACATATTGAGCTAAACAATCCGCACTCCCATAACAACAACATCGTCGATTCTTGGGGTGTTCCCATGCCAGTTCTTTAGCGTTTCATCTAGAATTTGGCGCTGTTCATTCATAGGTTTATGATGGATTTCAAGAAGCAGCTCCTTAAAGTGTTTTATCATAAACTTACGGCCATCGTCGCCTCCAAACTGATCGACATATCCGTCGGAGAAGGTATAAATTACATCCCCTTTCTGAATTTCCATAACATTGTTGGTAAACGATAGTTCACCGCGTAAATGGATGCCAATGGGCATTTTATCACCTTTAATGTGTGTCAGCTCATTGTTGCGAATCAGAATAAGCGGATTGTTTGCTCCGGCAAACTGAAGGGTTTGGGTTTCCTCGTCAATAATATATATGGCAATGTCCATACCATCCTTACTCCCGCCTATCTCGCCGGTTTGGTGAAGCGCTGTGATAACCAGGTTTCGTAACTCATTAAGCACTTCATTTGCTTTCAGATCAGTTTTTGTGCCAATGATCTGGGTAAGGAAGGATATGCCTAGCATGCTCATGAAACCACCAGGTACTCCATGTCCAGTACAATCGGCTACCACAGAAACCTTTAAATTTCCAACCTGGGTGATATAATAGAAGTCGCCGCTTACGATATCGCGGGGGAGGTAAAGGATGAAATTTTCTGGGAAAATGCGGTTAATCTGTTCTGCAGGGGTAAGCAATGCCGACTGGATTCGACTTGCATACTGAATGCTACTGGTTATTTCCTCGTTCTGGGCAGCAATTTTTTCCTTCTGCTGCTCAATCTCTTCCTTTTGGGCAACTACCTCAGCTGTTCGTTCGCGAACTATTTGCTCAAGGCGCTCCTTTTCGGCAATAAGTCGGCGAGTGTTCCACTTTACTATCCCCCAAACCAAGAATACAAAGAGGATAAAGTAAAGTATGAATGCCCAAATGGTTCGGTACCAAGGTGGACGAATCTCGAAGGAATAGGATGCCTCAACGCTTTCGTCGCCATAAATATTTTTAGCTTTTAGATGGAAAGTATATTTGCCCTCGCTAAGGTTAGTGTAAGTTGCTTCGGTGCGTTTATCCCAGGGGCTCCAGGTAGTTTCGTCCGACCCTTCAAGGTAATGGCTGTAAACAATATCCTCCTCGCGTTCAAAATAGGGAGCGGCAAAGGTAAACACCATGGCATTATAGTGGTAACTCAACCGCGGCATTTGGTGGGGCTGTTGGACTAACGATGGCTTTCGACCCAAGGAATCGACTTGAGTGTAAAAAGTTCCACCAAAAAGCAACGAGTCCTTTGATACTACTTGACGAATTACTGCACGGAAAGGAGCATTAAAACTTCGTGTTGAAGAGGGGTTATAAACCCACAAATCCTTTGACATACCAATCCAAAGGGTACCATCTGCATCGGCAAAAATGGCATCGGACCACTTGTTGGGTAGTCGGTTAAAATCGCGGCTTTGGCTTATCCAATTTCCGCTTGAATCCTTTATAATGCGTTCAATCCAGCTTTTATTAAAACTATCGTATGAAAGGAAAGCCCAACCATTTGGTAGTTTGGCAGCCCTATAGAAACCCGAACGATTAGCTAAATTGCTACCCACTAAACCACCAGGTTCAAATTGATTCTTCAGGTAGTTAAAATGGTAAACCCCATTTGCTGTTAGGATATAAAGCGAATCGTTATTGGTTAAAAGATTAATGTATTGGAGGTTTTTAAGGCCTTGTATACTTTCCTTCCCGAATTGCCGAACTCTTTTAAAATCGTGGGTAACCAAATATAAACCCGAAGAGCCTGTTGCAAGCCATAGGTTTCCTTTACTATCTTCTACTATCGAACGAATCTCAAATCGGATGGAATCGGGATACAAGTTGCCTGTTTTTTGCCACTCCCCGTTAACCCAATCCATAAAAGCAACACCAGAACTTTGTCCTATATATAATCTACCGGGTCTGCTCTTCGAAGGATACAAAGCAAAGCACTTATGCTGAATTCGTTGTGACAACCCAAGCCGTTCAATTAATGGTTTGCTGATATTTATAGCTTTACTACCCTTTATTTCAAAAACACCATCGGTATAACTCCCTGCTAGAAGCATTTTTGGGGCATTAGGGGGTGAAAAAATTGTTAGTGCCCATACATTTCCATTAATACCCTCAACCGGATTAAATTTGGGTACCCCATAACTATCGTAGGTTAGGTAGTAAACGCCATTAAAGGTGGCAAGGTAAATGGTGTTATTAAATCGAACAATTTCAATAATAATTTCCGACAGGCCAGTCTCAGGTCCAAATTTCCCAATGGCAGAATTTAGCTCTACCTTGGCTATACCGCCATCGTAAAGGGTAGCCCAGAGTGGTGCATCGCCATTTTGAAACACTTCGGATACCTGTCCGGCATGCATACCTATTCCCTTGTTTACCAAGGCAATTGGTTTCATATCAGGTGACAACTCTACAACCCCAAGCCAGTCAGATTGAACAACACCAATGGCTATATTCCCATCATTGAGTTTAATGGCGCTGTAGGGAATTGCAGACTCATTGGCCATTCTTTTGGCAAGCCGGGTGGGAGTATCAACGCTCTCAACTTTGCCATTTGTATAGGTATAAAACCCAACATCGGTAAATAGTAGGATTGTGTTTGAGCTTAAGCCTACTATTGAAAATACATTTTTTTGAATGAAAGCCTGTCCCTCGGGAAGAAAATCTAAGGTGGAATCATTAATAAAAGTTCTTAAACCCTTAAGGTAGCTGTTGACATAGAATCTATAATTAGCCTCCAGAGTAAAGAAATTTGCGTATTCCGACTGCTTCCCTAGCGATATGGATTTAACCGTTTTGCCATTGTAAATAAAAACATACGAAAGAGAACAAAAGTAAACTTTACCATCGTGCCAGTAAGTTTTATAGATATATGAAAGATTACTACGAACACTATCAGGAACTAGGTTGATAAGTGAGGTGTAATGAGGTTTGCCGTAAATATCGGGTTCAAGATAACCAAACTCGCCAATTGAACCAACATATATAACCCCATCATCACCCTTACAGAGTGAACGTACCGATTTGTTTTCGGGAATTGGTATGATAGTCCAGGTTTTTCCATCATACTCCAGAATGCCGTTATCGTTTGTGCCAAAGTACATTACCCCTCTGTCGTCCTGGGTTACACACCAAACCTGCTCGTTCCCGCCATAAATCTCCGGGGTATAGTTAGTAATAAGCGGATTGCCAAACCTATTGAAAGTCTGGGTATTCGCCTGAAATGCCATTAATGCTAAAAGTGCAAGAAACAGTAGTTTTTTCATGACAAACCGCTATTCTTTAATTCGATAAATATATTAAAAAAACGTTTAATCAGTCAATCTTTTTTTGATAATAGTCAATTGAATATTACAAATTTCAAGAAATAACAATCTATAGCAGAACAAAGATAAGATTTTTTAAAAAAAGGCCGGTATAGAACCGGCTTTTCTGTACAAAAAGTAATGGCTATGGCTTTATAAGTTTCTTTAAAGCCTCAACTTCGGCTTTAAGAAACTCTATCTCCTTTTGTTGTTGAATGATTTGCAGTTGAAGGTTTTCAACGGTTTCGACTGTTTCGAACTGCATGCGGGTGAGGTTAACCCCATCCTTTTCGTCCGATGCTTTTGTTAACCAGGGTAGGTGACCGTTACGGGCAATGAACCGTTCAACGCTTAGGGGATCAAGCCGCTTGGAGTAATCGGGTTTGAATACAAAGTCGGGTTTATTGTAAATATCAGTACCCGTTCCATAATAAAGATCACCGGTTATTCTTGCATCACCCACTACGTGGAGTTGCTTATCGGGGTTTGTTGTTCCAATACCAACTCGAGCATTAAGAGCTAACTCTTTACTATCAAATCTTCCATATATTAGAGCTTGGGTTGAATCACCTTCAGAATTGGAAATATAAAGTCTGTTGCTTTTACCCTCGGAAAAACCAGCCCTATATCCAATAAAAATATTGTTGTTCCCTGAACTGTTCAGTCCTGCCTGATGTCCAATGATAACATTTGCGAAACCGTTATTAGTTCCGGTTTGTTGTCCGATAAAAATATTGTAGAAGCCATTGGTTAATCCTGTTCCGCTAGCGTAACCAATGCAAATATTACTACTTGCCGTAAAAGAGCCTGTGTTAAAATTTGCGGCACTTTGGGTACCAATAAAGGTGTTGTTGTTTCCATTTATATTGTACCCAGTAAAACGCCCCACCATAACATTGCCAGACCCAGAAATATTACCCCGACCAACATTGGAGCCCAAAAAAGTATTATCTCTTCCCGTTTCGTTGGAGGCACCTGATGCTTGACCCACAAAAGTATTCTCATTTCCTGATGTATTGCTGGAGCCAGCCATATCGCCAAGAAACGAGTTGTCAGATCCATCAACATTCTTATAGCCCGATCGATAACCCAAAAATAGGTTTCTGAATCCATTCACATTATAGTAGCCACTTTCCAACCCAAAAAAGGTGTTGCCAAAACCGGAAGTGTTTGAAAAACCTGAACCGTTTCCGAAAAACATATTTCGGTTGCCATCGGTATTGTTTTTACCGGACTCATTCCCAATAAATATATTACTGTAGCCACTGGTGTTACTATATCCGGCCATATAGCCTATGAAGATATTCTTAAATCCTGCCGTAGTACTAAACCCTGATTGCTCTCCGATAGCAATATTTTGCACCCCATTTAGTGCATTCCCGCCGGCTTTGCTTCCTAAATAAACATTACCGCCTCCATACTGATGAAGCATACCCGCCTGATAGCCAATGAATGTGTTATCGCTTCCGGTATTGTTTAAGCCAGTCTGATAGCCAAGAAAAGTATTCCAATTCCCTGCAGAGTTAGCTTTTCCGGCCTGAAATCCTAAAAAGGAATTAAACTGACCAGTTGTAATGCTTGCCCCAGCCTCGTAACCAATCAGGTAGTTATCCTTGGTAAGCTGGATGAGCTGCGCATTCCCTTTTCCGTTGGTTAAACCGCCCACGGCAAAACCGCCTTTTGCGCCCTTACCCGGGTTCTCGTTGATATAGATTCTGGCCGAATCGGGGTTGACAAAAAGCAAATCCTGCGCAACAACCGTTTTGGTCTGGTTGGTTAATCCTCCCACGGCAAAGCCGCCCTTGGCACCCTTCCAGGCCTTCTGCTTAACGTACACCCTCGCGCTATCGGGGGTTATGCGCAGGTACTCCACCGGACCCGCCTTGGTCTGGTTGGTAAGCCCGCCCACGGCAAAGCCCCCCTTGGCTCCCTTGGTTATAGCGCTGTCGGGGATGTTTATCCGAACTCCCTCCTGGTATACGCCGAACAGAACTTCGCCCTTGCTGTTCTTCACCTCAAAGATCGGGTCATCGGGGTTGGATGGCTCGTTGCCAACCACCACCAGGTTCTTGGTGAATTTCAGGTTGGTACTATCGGCGTACACGGCCATTGGAACCGATTGAATTTTTTGGCTTCCCAGGTCACTGAAAGTGCCACCCCCATCGGTGCTAACCTCCACTTTCAGGCTCTGCTGCCCTGTCCCCCAGGGAACAGCCGCAAAACTGCCTGAGAGAACAGTTCCCCCGCCTACCACAAGATTTATTAAACCAAACTGGTTGGTGCTCGCGCTGTGGCTCTCCGCGTAGTGGGTGGTGGAGCCATCGGAGCTGGTTATGCTCAGCTTTACCATCACG
>Ga0101944_10001104_pt1 | contig 62223 bp, 58 predicted proteins | sample DewCreD2012metaG_FD_75245 | JGI IMG/M metagenome (GOLD analysis project Ga0101944, IMG submission 75245) | Hot spring sediment bacterial and archeal communities from British Columbia, Canada, to study Microbial Dark Matter (Phase II) - Dewar... ...
CCACGCGGGGAATCCTCATGCGGATGAAAACCGGCTTGGAGCCGATTGGCACCTGCCGCCAGATCCGCTCCGTCCCCCCGTGGTGAATCAGCTGTCGACATCCGCAAGCCGGACAGGCCAATGTTCCGGGAGCCGGTTGGATGGTGAAGAGGATCTGCCCCTGCACGTACTCGGTGCGCACGTAATGATAGCCTTTGAGACCCCATCCATGGTACAAGAGGCTGGTGGACATACGCCTGCTCTCCTTTCTGAATCATGGTTGCCGCTGTGATCCAGAAACGAGCACGTATGTCCACTTTTTTCAACGAAAAGTACGCTTCACCCGGATGAACCCTATTTGTTGGTGAGATCATGCGCCATCTCTGGATTTCCGGTGGCAAACGTCTGGAAATCCTGAAGCCGCAGGTTGACGACGCCGGCTACGACCTTGTCCTTGAATTGGGAAAAATCGTCCGCCACATACAGCTCAAAACCACCTTCAAAGGCTCATCTGTCCGTCGCTTCAATATCAATGCTGGACTCTCCCTCAAACCAAGCGACTGCGTCATCTGTATCCAGTTCGACAAGGACACTCTCGCTCTTGGTCCGTTCCTTTGGTTCGGCGGGGTTCCGGGTCAGCCATTGCCCGGTCTCGGTGGCTATTCCATCGCCAAACATACGAAGGGCGACGCAGAGGGATTGAAGACGCAAAGACCGAACCTTAGAGTGGTGCCATACTCAGCTTTCAAACAGGTACCAAGCATTCCGCAGCTTGTCGTGAAACTTTTCGGCGCGTAAAGCGATGCGGAAAGGAGCCCATAAATGTCCGATGGAAGGACCAGTAAGCTCGTTCAGATATTTGGTGAGCACTGTGTCATTGCGGAACTTTCCCGGCGCGGCCTAATAGCAGCCGCATTCTCCCAGCAGATTCCGGCCTACGATATTGTCGCTACAGATGAGCGTGGAAAATCGGTTCTGATTCAGGTTAAAGCTTCAAGATCTGGCAGCTGGCAATTGGCTCCAATAACGAAATGGCTTGAAATAAAATTTGATGGAGACCGGCAGATTCCTGAAAAGGCTACCCCAGAACCTATTAACCGGCTGATTGTTGTTTTTGTGCAAATGGGTGAAGGTTCTGGCTCCGACAAATTCTATATTTTGCGATGGAATCAATTGCAAAAAATCCTGATTCAAGAATACACCGCCTATTTGGAAAAGCACCATTTTAAAAGGCCCAAAAAACCCCAATCGCTTCATGTTTCAATTTACAGGCAGTCTCTTGTGCCCTGGGAAAATAAATGGGATATAATCACAGAAAATTTAAAATGAACGGCTGCAAAAATCGCATATTGTTGATTGAGCAAGCCCAATTTGGCACCACACTTCAGTTTCCAAATATTTGGAAACTCACCCCCGGCCGAAAGGAGCCCTGAACATGCCCAAAAAGAAAGCCTTAGACACCGCTAAACTCATCAAAATGATCGAAGATGAAACACCGCAAGCTGTTCGCAGACCAGGGACGTCCATTCATATATCAGGATCCTTCGCATCCAATCCCTAGCGCGGCATCGAGCAACCATCGGCCCTCGTGACCGCCCTCGCGCGCGGCGGCATCCCGCCTGACCCGCGCGGCGGCCTTCTTCGGCGGTGAACACCGGAAAGGGCCTCTTGACCCGCCTTGCGGCGGGGAGTCCCCCCGCCGCCCGCCTTGCGCCGAAGGTCAGCTCGAAGTCGTCCTGATCTTCTGCACCGCGAGCAGCGACACCGCCCCCATCGCCGCCCCGGCGAAGAACGGGATACGGTAGTCGATCATCCAAACCATGCCCCCGATCGCCGGCAGAAAGACCGCCGCGACATGGTTGATGGTGAAGCCGACCGCCATGCTGGGGGCAATGTCCCGGGGGTCGGCGACCTTCTGGAAGTAGGTGCGGATGGCGACGGCGAAGGTGAAGAAGGCCTGGTCCAGGATGTAGATGAGGCCCACCAGGAGTCTGGAATCGGTCACCGCATAGGACGTGAAAAGAACGATCACGCTCAGGTACTCGAGGGAGAGGATTTTGCGCTCCCCGAAGCGCAGGATGCTCCGGCCGACGAGGGGGCTGAGGAAATAGTTGATCGAATTGTTGATGACGAAGAGGATCGTGACCTCCTGCACCGTGTAGTGGAACTTCTGGACGAGCAGAAGCACCGCGAAGGCAATGAAGATCTGGCGCCGCGCCCCGGCCATGAAGGTCAGGAAATAAAAGAGCCAGTAGCGCCGGCGCAGCACCATCTGCTTGCGCTGGAGCGGCGCCTGGGGGTCGGAGGGATCCCGGGTGAGGGCCCACAGGCCGGCTGCGGCGATCAGGGCGCCGACGACGAGATAGACCTGCTCGAAGCGAAGAAAGGCCGTCATCCCCCAGATCATGAGACCGATGGCGATGCTCGTGGCCGCGGCCAGGCTGGTGAGGCGGCCGAAGACCCAGGGCGACTCGTGCTTCTTGAAGTACTGCAGCGTCAGCGACATGTTCGTGGTCTCGTAGTAATGAAACCCGAAGCTGCTCACGAGGGTCGTCAGGGCGAGTCCCGCGAAGGAAGGGAAAAACCCCGTCGCCGCCAGGCCGGCGCCGAGCAGCAGAATCGAGAGGGCGGAGAGCCGGTGCTCGGGAATCCAGCGGATGACGAAGACCGCAAGCAGCGCCAGAAATCCCGGGATTTCGCGGATCGACTGGATCATCCCCACCTGGCCGCCGCTCAGGCCGGCGAGGTCCACGGCGAAATTGTTGAACAGCGTGGACCAGGTCTGAAGCCCGACCGTTGAGCCGATGGTGAGCACCACGAGGTAGAGGAACATCGGGTTGCGCTTGACGGAGGCGGGATCGAGCATGCGCGGGTCTTTCGAATGCGGGGGCGAGGGCACCCGCGGGGGCGCGGCCCGGGCGGCGTGGGGAGGCGCCCGCAAAATCCTTTTGGCGCAGGTCACGGCCGCGCGGATCTGCCTTTTTTCCGGGGCAGGATCCTTCCTTTACCGCGGCGGCCCCGCTGGACACCCTCTTCGGCGTGGGGTTCGTCTCCCGGGGCTCTCTCCGCGGGTGAGGGTTCAGGTTCAGCGGAGCGGTTCCAGCATGTAGAGGAGATCGCTCTCCCGCGTGGGATAGGGCGACAGGATGCTCTGCTCGTGCAGGCGTCCTGCCGTCAGCCCGTTCCGCATGGCCAGGCGCACGGCGTTCACCAGGCCGGAGGCGTTGTCGGAGAGAAAGTGCGCCCCGAGGAGTCTTCCGTCCTCCCCGGCCAGGATCTTGTAGGCGGCATGCTCGAGGCCGACCCGGCGGTAGGTCGGCCAGCGCAGGTTTTGCGCAAAGCTCTTGCGGTAGGCGACCCCGGCGTCCGCCAGCGCGGACTCGGTCTTTCCCACCATGGCGAGTTGGGGAAAGGTGAAGAGAATCGCGGGAACCGTGCCGTAGTCGATCGTTTCCGGCGTTCCCTTGCCGGAAGCGGCGAGGATGTTTTTCGCCGCCACGTGGGCCTCGAAATCGGCGACACGCGCAAGCTGGATCGTGGCCGCGCAATCGCCGACGGCGAAGGCCCTCGGGTTCGAGGTGCGCATCCCCGCGTCCACGACGATCCCCGAACGCGTGAGCTGAATGCCGGCCGCCTGGAGATCGAGTCCCTCGAGGTCGGCCACGCGGCCTGCACCGTGCACGACCTGATCCGCCTCAAGCGCTTCGCCTCCCGCCAGGCGAATCCGAAAGCCCCCGGCCCCCTTTTCGATCGCCTCGATCCGGACCCGGGTGCGGACCTCGATCCCCGCCTGCCGGCTCGCATCCAGCAGGGCCGCGACCAGGTCGGCATCGAAGGGCCCGAGCGGTCTTGCGGCCGCTTCCAGAATGCAGGGCCGGCAGCCCGGCGGCCCGAGGCGGGCTGCGAAATGGGCGAACTCGAAGGCGATGAATCCGCCGCCGACGAACACGATCCGCTCGGGAAGAGCCGGCTGTTCGAGCCAGGTCCCGCTCGTGGTCAGGTGCTCGGCGCCGGGAAAGGGAAGGGGCATGGGGCGAGCCCCCACGGCCAGGATGAAGAAGCGGGCGCGAAGATCGCGGACGCCTGCCCGCAGAACCTCCCGGCCCCGGAAGGCGGCGGCCCCGCCGATGAATTCGATCCCGGCCTTGCGGAACCCCTCGAGGGTGCGCTCGGGCACGCCCGCGGTGAAGGCGTTCTTCTCCCGCAGCACCTCGGACCAGAGCGCCTGCGGAGGGGCGGCGATGCCTTTTCCGATCAAATGCTGGCAGCGGGCGACGGCCTCGGCCGCCTCGTAGAACCACTTTTTGGGCTGGCAGCCGCTCTGGGCGCACACCCCGCCCGGCCGATCGCTCTTTTCGACCACGGCGACCTTCATGCCGGCCGCGGCCAAATCGTGGGCCGCCGTCTGCCCCGCCGTCCCGGACCCCACGACCACGACGTCAAAATCCGCCACCGCTCCCTCCTTTTAGGGGACGTCCATTCTTATATCACTTGACGGCTGCCTCGCGGCGGGAACGACACCCGACCGCCGGCCAAGCCGGATTCGCTTCAACCCGAGGTCTCCTCGGAAAGGGGCATTCGAAAACAAGCGGCCGTAGCGCTCACGGAGAAACCAATATATGAATGGACGTCCCCTTTGGATCAGCGGAGGGAAACGACCAGCCGGTCCTCTTCCACCGCGACCGGGTAGACCGGGACCGGCCCCGTGGGCGGGCCGTGAATTTTGCGGCCGTCGTAGGTGTAGGTGGAGCGGCCCACGCTGCAGCACTGGACCGTGTGCGTTCCCGGCACGGGGTCGAGGCGGCGATGCCCGATGTGGGAGCAACGGTTCTGAAAGGCATGAAAGGCCCCGTCCTCGCCGTGGATGACCAGCACGCGCACCGGAAGCCCCCCGCCCTCCAGCCGCAGGGCGCCGCCGGGCCTTGCGAGCTCGGGGGCCCGTTTCCGATCGATCGTGATCCGGCCGTTCTCAAAACGCCATGAGCGGGGGTCGGAGGGCCGGGGAGTCGCCGGGATGCCAAAGAGGCGTTGCAAAAAGCCCCGTTTTAAGAAGGTGACCTTCATCCCCGCCTCACCGCGCAAGGAGCCCGCCTCGTCTCCCCAACCGCCAAGGTGCAGGCCGCCCCTCGCCGTGCGTGTCGAATGGACTCGCACGGGGAACCCATCCAGGAAAATGCGAGCGGCGAACCCCCGCCAAGGTCACTCTACCGGCGGGCCGCCCCACGGTCAACCGCTTGTCTTTTCACGGCAGCTTTGGCAATCTCCACGCCTGCATTCCCCTGCCGGCGGCAGCCGACCCGACCGGCCGGGATCGCCCCTCCCGTGAAACCGGACAAAGAGGCCCCGATGAGCCCGAGCCGTGGGCAGACCCCCGGACCCCGTCTTCCCCTCAAGCTCGAGGCCCGCGGACTGGGCCGCGAGGTCGCCGGAAAGCCCCTCCTGCATGACATCCACCTCGGGGTGCGGCAGGGCGAAGTGCTGGCCGTGATCGGGCCGAGCGGCTCCGGGAAATCTTCCCTGCTGCGCTTGCTCAACCGCCTCGATGAGCCGACGGCAGGCACGGTGTATCTGAACGGTGTCGATTACCGCGAAATCCCTCCTCGGGAGCTCAGGCGGCGGGTCGGGATGGTCATGCAGGCGCCCCATCTCTTCCCCGGCACCGTCTCGGAAAACGTCGGCTTCGGCCCACGCCAGCGCAACGCGCCGCTTTCGATTGGCCAAATCGAAGCCCTGCTCGAGCGGGTGGGCCTTGCCGGCTACGCCCCCCGCGATGCGGGGCATCTTTCCGGCGGGGAGACCCAACGCGTCTCGCTCGCACGGACGCTCGCGAACGATCCCGAGGTGCTCCTCTTGGATGAGCCCACCTCGGCGCTGGACGACGAGGCCGAGCGGGGGATCGAAGCGCTGGTTCTCGAAATCATCCGCGAGCGCTCGATGACTTGCATCATCGTGACCCACGATCTGCCCCAGGCCGCCCGCCTGGCCGGCCGCGTCGTGATCCTCGAGGCGGGCCAGATCAAAGCGGTCGGCACGCCGCAGGAGCTGATCCATGGGAAATGAGCTCACCCTCGCCTTCGGCGAGGACTTGACGGGGGTTCTGGTGCAGGCCGGCGGAGCGGCCGTTCTCTGCCTTGCCGTGATGGGGCTCTGCCGAAGGGCCGCCGTGCACGTGGAGCGCGAAACGGTCGTTTCGCTCCTCCGCGGGTTTCTGCAAATCGCCCTGGTCGGCATCGTCCTCGCGCTGGTGCTGCACCGCGGGTTCGGGGTGGGGGTCCTGATCCTGCTCGCGATGACGATCGCGGCGGCCGCGATCGCCTCGCGGCGCACGGGGGGCATCCCCGGGGCCTTCCGGGTCTGCTTCCTTGCGGTGGCCGCCGGGTCGGGCACGACGATCGCGGCGATGGCCGCGATCGGGGCCGTGACCGCGGAGCTCGCCACCCTCGTGCCGGTCGGCAGCATGGTGATCGCGAGCGCCATGACCTCGGCTTCCCAGGCGGCCGAGCGCTTTCGCGCCGAGGTCGCCGCCCGGAAGGGTCTCGTCGAGGCGGCCCTCGCGCTCGGCGCAGCACCGGCGAAGGCGGTCGCGGCCCAGGTCCGAAGCGCCGTCTACGCCAGCCTCATCCCGCGGCTCGACGCGCTCAAGTCGCTCGGCATCGTCTGGGTGCCGGGGATGATGGCGGGCATGATCGTCTCGGGGGCGAACCCGGTCTTCGCCGGCATCTACCAGTTCATCGTGATGGCCATGATCTACGCGGCATCCGCCATCACGGCGCTGGTTGCGGCGCTCCTTCTGCGCACGCGCATCTTCACCCCCGCCGAACAGCTCTCCCTGCAGCGGGTGGGCGCCACCCGGGAGTGAGGCCTCCTGCCGGTCGAGCCGGACCCGGGAGGCAGACCCCATGTAATGATATCAGAATGGACGTCCCCCATTTTTTTATTTTGGACTGGACAGTCCAGTCCAGAAGGGGTAGAAGGCGCCCGCCATGACGGGACAGGCGAACGGCAGAACCGCGGCGACGCGGCCGCGCATCGTGAAGGCGGCCTGGGAGGCCTTCCGCGAGAGGGGCTACCGCGCAAGCCTCGAGGAGATCGCCGCGCGCGCCGGGGTTGCGCGGCAGACGCTCTACAACCACTTCCCGGGGAAAAAGCTCCTCTTCGGCGAGGTGGTGCGGCACGCCACGCGCTCGATCCTGGTCACCCTCGAAGGCGGGGAGTCCCTGCGCGAAACCCTCATCGCCTTCGGCCGCGCGCTGCGCGAGCGGGTGCTCAGCCCGGACGGCATCGCGGTCTACCGCACCCTCGTCGCCGAGGCGGCCACCTTCCCGGAGCTCGCCGGCCATTTCTTCGCCGAGGGGCCGGTCGCCACGCGGGAGCGGCTGGCAGAGGTCCTCGCGGCGGCGATGAGGAAAGGCCTGCTCCGCCGCGACGACCCGGCCTTCGCGGCCGAGATGCTGATCGCCATGCTGATCGAGTTCGACCGGCTGCGCCGGCTGCTCGCCCCCGCCGGGAAGCACCCCGCCGGGGACCACAAAACCGAAGCGGTGGTGGACTGCTTTTTGCGCGCGTTCGCCCCCGGAGATTCCGGCAAAAAGAGAACCTAAGGAATGCGCATGAACCCCCGAGCCCTCATCGTTTTGATCGCCCTTCTGGCCGCCTGCAGCCCCGAGGGGGCGGGCAAGCCCCCGGGCCCGGGCGCCGCCGGCCCCCAGGCGCCGCAGGTGTCCGTCGTCACCCTCGAGCCGCGGCGCCTGGCGCTGGCGACCGTCCTGCCCGGCCGCACCTCGGCCTTCCGCATCGCCGAAATCCGGCCCCAGGTGAACGGCCTGGTGCTCCGGCGTCTCTTCGAGGAGGGCTCCGAGGTCAAGGAAGGCCAGGTCCTCTACCGCATCGATCCCGCCCCCTTCCAGGCCGCGCTCGACAACGCGCGCGCCGCGCTGGGCCGTGCCGAGGCGAACCTGCCCGCCGTCCGCGCGCGCGAGGAGCGCCTGCGGGCGCTGCTCGAGGAAGGCGCGGTCAGCCGGCAGGACTACGACGACGTCTCCGCCGCGCTGAAGCAGGCGACCGCGGAGATCGCCTACTGGCAGGCCCAGGTCGAAACCGCGCGCATCCATCTCGGCTACACGCAGATCACCGCCCCCATCGCCGGCCGCATCGGCAAATCGAGCATCACTGACGGGGCCATCGTGACCGCCTACCAGCCGTTGCCGCTGGCGACGATCCAGCAGATCGACCCGATCTACGTCGATGTGCCGCAGTCCTCGGCCGAGCTGCTGCGCTTGAACCGCCGCCTCGCGGCGGGCCGGCTGAAGCCGGACCCCCAGGCCCGGCACGCGGTGCGCCTCTTCCTCGAGGACGGCACCCCCTACCCCCACGAGGGGAGCCTCCAGTTCCGGGACATCACCGTCGACCCCGCAACCGGCGCGGTCACCCTGCGCATGGTCTTTCCCAACCCCCAGGGGGTCCTCCTGCCGGGGATGTTCGTCCGGGCCGAGATCCATGAGGGGGTCCTGGAGCAGGCGATCCTCGCCCCCCAGCCGGGGATCCAGCGCAACCCCAAGGGCGAGCCCTTCGCCTACGTGGTCGACGCCGGGGGCAAGGTCGAAATCCGCCCCCTCGTCCTCGAGCGTGAAATCGGAAGCGACTGGCTCGTCACCTCGGGGCTGGCGGCGGGGGACCGGCTGATCGTGGAGGGACTCCAGGCCCTGCGCATGCTGCGGCCCGGGACCCCGGTCACGGTGCGCGAAGCCGCCCCCCGGGCGGACGCGCCGCCTGCGGGCGCATCCGCCCCGCCGGCTTCGAAGTAAAAGGGGGCGGCGATGCTTTCGCGCTTTTTCCTCGACCGTCCGGTCTTCGCCTGGGTGATCGCCGTCGCCATGATGGCGGCGGGGGCTCTGGCCATATACCGGCTGCCCGTCGCCCAGTACCCGCCGATCGCCCCGCCCTCGATCGCCATCGACGCCTTCTTCCCCGGGGCCTCGGCCGAGACGGTCGAAAACACCGTGACCCAGATCATCGAGCAGAAGATGACGGGTCTCGACAACATGCTCTACCTCTCGGGCACGAGCTCCTCCTCCGGCGCCTCGCGCATCGAGCTCACCTTCGCCCCCGGCACCGACCCCGACATCGCCTGGGCCAAGGTGCAAAACAAGCTCCAGCTCGCTCTCGCGAGCCTCCCCGAGGTCGTCCAGCGGCAGGGCGTCAAGGTGAGCAAGTCGACCCGCAACTACCTCATGATCGTGGGGCTGGTCTCCGAGGACGGCCGCCTGAGCGGGGACGACCTGCGGGATTTCGCGCAGTCCAATCTCGAGAAGATCCTCTCCCGCGTCCCCGGCGTGGGGGAGGTGGAAAACTTCGGGACCCAGTACGCCATGCGCGTCTGGATCGACCCCGACCGGCTGACGAGCTTCCAGCTCACGCTCGAGGAGGTGATCCTCGCCCTCCGCGCCTACAACGTCGAGGTCTCGGCCGGACAGTTCGGCGGCATGCCCGCGACCCCCGGCCAGCGGATGAACGCGGCGATCGTCGTCCAGCACCTGCTGCAGACCCCGGAGGAGTTCGCCGCCATCCCCGTGAGGATCCGGCCCGACGGCTCCGTCGTGCGCATCCGCGATCTCGGCCGCACCGAGCTCGGCACCGAGCGCTACGACGTCGTCGCCCTCTACAACGGCCGGCCCACGGCCGCGCTCGCGATCCGCCAAGCCGCGGGCGCCAACGCGCTCGAGACGGCGGACAACGTGAAGTCGAAGCTCGCCGAGATGAGCCGCTACTTCCCCCCCGGCGTGAAGGTGATCTACCCCTACGACACGACCCCCTTCACCCAGGTCGCGATCCGGGAGGTGGTGAAGACCCTGGTCGAGGCGGTGATCCTGGTCTTTCTCATCATGTGGCTCTTCCTGGGGACCTTCCGCGCGACCTTCATCCCCACGATCACCGTCCCCGTCGTGCTGCTCGGCACCTTCGCCGTGCTCGCGCTATTCGGCTTTTCGATCAACATGCTCACCATGTTCGCCATGGTGCTGGCGATCGGCCTGCTCGTGGACGACGCGATCGTGGTCGTGGAGAACGTCGAGCGCTTGATGCGCGAGGAGGGCCTCCCGCCCAAGAAGGCGGCCGCCCGCTCCATGGACCAGATCACCCCCGCCCTGATCGGCATCGGGGTCGTGCTCGCGGCCGTCTTTCTGCCCATGGCCTTCTTCGGCGGCTCAACCGGCGTGATCTACCGGCAGTTCTCGCTGACGGTGGCCGCGGCCATGCTGCTCTCGGTCGTCGTGGCCCTGATCCTGACGCCGGTGCTCTGCGCCCAGCTCCTCAAGCCCGTAGCCGGCGGCCACGAGTCCGCATCCGGGGCGATCTGGTTGTTGCGGCCGTTTTTCCTGTGGTTCGACCGCAGCTTCTTCCGCCTGCGCGATCTCTACGTGCGCGCGGTCGGGCACGTGCTCGCCCGCAGGCTGCGCTACGTCTTTGCCTATCTCCTGATCGTCGCCGCCCTGGGGGCGCTGTTCTTCCGCATGCCCACGGCCTACCTCCCCGAGGAGGATCAGGGGATCCTCATGGTCCAGGCGGTGTTGCCGCCGGGGGCGACCCTCGAGCAGACGCAGGCCGTCCTCGAGCGCGTCCTCGCCCACTTCCAGGAGAAGGAGCCGGAGGCCGTCGAATCCTTCCTCGGGGTGGCCGGCGTGGGATTCTCCGGCCAGGGGCAGAACGTGGGGCTGGGGTTCACCTAGCTCCGCGACTGGGATCTCCGGAGGCGTCCCGACCTGCGCGTCAAGGCCGTGGCCGCGCGCGCCATGGCCGCCTTCTCGCGCATCCCGGGGGCCATGGTCTTCGCCTTCCCGCCGCCCGCGGTGATCGAGCTCGGCAACGCCACCGGGTTCGACTTCCAGCTCCAGGACCGCAACGGCCTCGGCCACGCGCAGCTCATGGCCGCGCGCAACCAGATCCTCGGCATGGCCGCGCGCGACCCGCGGCTGCGCGGGGTGCGGCCGAACGGGATGGAGGACGCGGCCGAGTACCGCATCGACGTCGACTGGGACAAGGCGGGCGCACTCGGCTTGTCGATCGCCACCGTCCACACCACCCTCTCGGCCGCCTTCGGGGGAGCCTACGTGAACGACTTCATCCAGGCCGGCCGGGTGAAGAAGGTCTTCGTCCAGGCCGATGCGCCCCACCGCATGCTCCCGTCGGACCTCGAGAAGATCCACGTGAGAAACCGGGAGGGGAAGATGGTCCCCTTTTCCTCCTTCGCCGCGGGCCGCTGGGTCGAGGGTTCCCCGCAGCTGCAGCGCTACAACGGCTTTCCCTCGATCAACCTGTGGGGCGAGCCTGCACCGGGCTACAGCACCGGCGAGGCGATGGCGGCGATGGAGGAGATCGTCTCGCGGCTGCCGCAGAACGTGGGCTACGACTGGACGGGGATCTCCTACCAGGAGCGCATGGCCCGGGCGCAGGCCCCGCTGCTCTACGCCTTCTCGATCTTCGTGATCTTTCTCTGCCTGGCCGCGCTCTACGAGAGCTGGCCCGTCCCGATCGCGATCCTGCTCACCTTCCCCCTCGGGGTGATCGGCGGCGTGATCGCCTCGAGCGCCAAGGGGCTCCCGAGCGACGTCTACTTCCAGATCGGCATGCTGACCACCCTCGGGCTCACCGCGAAGAACGCGATCCTGATCGTGCAGTTCGCCAAGGCGCGGGCCGAGGCGGGTGCGGGGCTGATCGCGGCCACGCTCGAGGGGGCGAAGCTGCGGCTCAGGCCGATCGTGATGACCTCGCTCGCCTTCGGCTTCGGGGTGCTGCCGCTTGCGCTCGCGACCGGGGCCGGCTCGGGCGCCCAGGAGGCGATCGGGATTGCGGTCTTAGGCGGGATGGTGACCTCGACGGTGCTGGTCGTGTTCTTCGCCCCGCTGTTTTACGTGATGATCACCCGCGTGTTCGGCCGGCGCGGCCGACCGATCTCCGCCGCCCCCGCGGCCGCCGCGCTCGAGGGGAAGGTCTATGAGTAGCCGGATCAAGACGTTCTGGGCGGCCGCCGCATGCCTCGCCTGGCTGGCCGGCTGCACGTTCACCCCCGAATACCGCCGGCCGGAGGCCCCCGTGACCGCGACCTGGCCCGAGGCGGCCCAGGGGCCCGTGCTGCCGGCCGGGACTCCCGCGGCGGGGGATCTCTCCTGGCGGCAGCTCTTGCCGGATGCGCGCCTGCAGCGGGTGATCGCCATGGCGCTCGAGAACAACCGCGACCTGCGGATCGCCGCGCTGAACGTCGAGCGGGCGCGGGGGATCTACGGCATCCAGCGCGGCGAGCTCTACCCTGCGCTGGGCGCCCAGGCCGAGGCGAACCGCTTGCGCCGCTCCGAGGACCTGCTCCAACCCGGCCAGCCCCGGACGATCACGCAGTACTCGGCGAACCTCGGGGTGGCGGCCTGGGAGATCGATCTCTTCGGCCGCATCCGCAGCCTCTCGGAACAGGCGCTCGAGGGGTTCTTCGCGACCGCCGAGGCCCGCCGCGGGGTCGAACTCGCCCTGATCGCCGAGGTGGCGCGCGTCTACTTCTCGCTCGCCGCCGACCGGGAGAGCCTCGCGCTCGCCCGCTCGACCCTCGCAACCCAGCAATCCGTCTTCTCCCTGGTCCAACGGCGCTTCGAGGTGGGCCTCGCCACCCGGCTCGACGTCCGGCGCGCGGAAATCCCGCTCGAAACGGCCCGGCTCGACGTGGCGCGGTACACGCAGCTCGAGGCCCAGGGCCGAAACGCCCTGGATCTCCTGGCGGGGCGGCCGGTTCCCGAGGAGTGGCTTCCGCCCGACCTGGAACGCGTTCTCCCGCCGCGGGAGGTGGCCCCCGGGATCCCCTCGGAGGTGCTGCTCAAGAGGCCGGACGTCCTGGCCGCGGAACACCGCCTCAAGGCGGCCTATGCCTCGATCGGCGCCGCCCGGGCCGCCCTCTTCCCGCGCATCTCCCTGACGACTCTCCTGGGGACCGCAAGCGACGAGCTCTCGCGGCTTTTCGCCTCGGGGACAGGCACATGGCTCTTCCAGCCGCAGGCGGCGCTCCCTCTCTTCGACACCCGGCTGTGGGCCGCCCTGCGGGTGAGCCGGACCGAGCGGGAAATCGCGCTTGCGCAGTACGAGCAGGCGATCCAGAGCGCGTTTCGCGAAGTCGCCGACACCCTTGCCGTGCGCCAAACGATCGCGGCGCAGATCGCCGCCCAGCGGGCGCTCGTCGCGGCCGCCGCCGAAACCTACCGCCTGGCGCGGCAGCGCTTCGAGCGCGGGATCGACAGCACCCTGAGCGTCCTCGACGCCCAGCGCACGCTCTTCGCCGCGGAGCAGGGGCTCGTCGCCCTGCGCCAGGCGGAACGGGTCAGCCGCGTCCGCCTGTATGCCGCCCTCGGCGGGGCGGAAGCCGAAGGCCCGGCCGACCCGGGCTCATTTCCGTGACCCACGGTTTTCAACGGGCATCCTCTCCTTTTTTCTTGCACGGCCCGGGCGGAGAGGCTATCCTGTCACCGGGTGTTTTGCCTCGCCTGGTTTGCGCCGGCATAAGTACCTCACGGCCGGAGCCTGTGCACCGGATCTTTCGGCCCCTCCTGTCCGGTCGGCAGGCGGCAGGGAGGAAGCCATGACCCGCCTCCGCCGTCTCCTTCGCCTGCTCCCTGCCCTGCTGCTCGCCGCCGCCCTGCCGGCCGCGGGCCAGGGTCCCCCGCCGGGAACCCTCCTCCCCGAATTGCCCCTCCCGGATCCCGGGGACGAAAGCGCCCGCAGCTACCTGGGAGTCACCGGGCCTTCCGGTTTCACGGCCGCCGCGATTGCCGCCGATGTGCTCCTGATCGAAATCTTCAGCATGTACTGCCCCCACTGCCAGCGCGAGGCCCCGATGGTGAACGAGGTGTTCAGCCGCATCGAGGCCGACCCGCGGCTGCGCGGCAGGGTGAAGATGATCGGCATCGGCGCCGGCAACACGCCCTTTGAGGTCGACTATTTCCGCAAGACCTACGGTGTGCGCTTCCCGCTGTTTCCGGACCCGGACTTCAGGCTCCACAAGCGGCTGGGCGAGGTGCGCACCCCGTATTTCATCGGCGTGAAGCTCAAGTCGCCGCAGGGCCCGCTCGTATACTGCTCCAGGGCCGGGGGGGCGGCAAGCGCCGGGGAGTTGATGAAGCTGCTTCTTTCGGGCTCATCGCTCGAGCCGAAGGAGAGCCCATGAGGACCGTCCGGCCAGGCCTCGCCCTGCTCGTGTTGCTTTTGGCCATGCCCGCCCCCGGCGGAGCCCAACGGCTGAAGGATCTGCTCTACGATCCCGGCCCCCTTCCGCCCGTCGACAGCCGGCTCAAGGTCCGCCCCGGGGAGACGGCGCCCGATTTCGTCCTGCCGTCCATCCGGCGTGAGAAGATCCGCCTGAGCTCTTTCCGGGGGCGCCTGAACGTCGTCCTTTCCTTCGTCCCGGCGGCTTTCACGCCGGTCTGCTCGGACCAGTGGCCGGGTTATCACCTGGCGCGGCCCCTGTTCGAGGAGCACGAGGCGACGCTGCTCGGCATCGCGGTGGACAACCTGCCCGCGCTCCATGCCTGGACGCGGGAAATGGGGGATCTCTGGTTTCCCGTGCTCTCGGACTTCTGGCCGCACGGCAAGGTCGCCTCCCGCTACGGGCTCCTGCGGCGCGACGGAACCGCGGAGCGGGCCCTGGTCTTCATCGACAAAAAAGGCATCATCCGCGACATCCTCGTGAGCGACATCAACAAGCGTCCCCCGCTCGAACAGGTCGCCGCCGCACTGAAAAAATTCGGAAAACGCTGATCTCCCCGGCCGGGGGAATAGCGCCCGAGAGATGAGGACTCTTCGAAAAATGAACTCAATTTTCTTTATTGACTGTCATACAAATACTGGATAGGGATTGTTGTCCGGTGAAGGTCTTCTCACCGCGAGAGGGAGAGACATCCGGCTTCGCGGCCAACCGCACGTGGAGTCGCGCTGCCCGCATCCGGTTCCGACCCCGAACACTCCACACCCCCGTCCCTTCCCTCCCTCGGGACCCAAGGCTGCCCGCCAGCATCCAGGCGCCGCAGCCTCGTTCCGAACCCTCGAGCAGAAAGGAGGAGGTCTTATGGACCTGACACGACGGCAGTTCGTCCAGGCCACGGGCGCGGCGGCGGCGGGAATCGCATTCAGCGGTCTGGGTGCGAACCTCAAGCCGGTCGAAGCCCGGGCCGGCCAGATCAAGACGCAGGGAGCCAAGCAAACGACCACCATCTGCTGTTACTGCGGGGTCGGCTGCGGGGCCATCGTGCACACCCGCCAGCAGGACGGGCGGGTCATCAACATCGAGGGCGACCCGGACCACGTCATCAACCGCGGCGCACTGTGCTCCAAGGGGGCGGCCCTGTCGCAGCTCGCCGAGAGCCCAAACCGCCTCGCTCGGCCGCTCTACCGGGCCCCGGGGGCGAAAGAATGGAAACCCGTGAGCTGGCAATGGGCGATCGACACCATCGCCCGACGCGTCAAAACGACGCGGGACGCGAACTTTCTGGCCGCCAACGCACAAGGCAAACCCGTCAACCGGCTCGAAGCCATCGCCTCGGTGGGCAGCGCCGCCCTGGACAACGAGGAGTGCTGGCTCTACCAGGCGTTTCTGCGCTCCCTCGGCCTGGTGTACATCGAACACCAGGCCCGCATCTGACACAGCGCCACCGTAGCGGCTCTGGCAGAGTCGTTCGGACGCGGCGCGATGACCAACCACTGGATCGACATCAAGAACAGCGACGTCATCCTGATCATGGGCAGCAACGCTGCCGAAAATCACCCCATTTCCTTCAAGTACGTCGTCGAGGCCCAGAACCGGGGGGCGACCCTCATCTGTGTCGACCCGCGTTTCACGCGCACGGCGTCCAAGGCGGACATCTACACCGCCCTGCGCTCCGGAACCGACATCGCCTTCCTGGGCGGGATGATCAAGTACATCCTCGACAACAAACTCTACGACGAAGAGTACGTCCTCGGATACACGGACGCCGCGATGCTGGTCGGGGAGTCCTTCGACTTCAAGGACGGCCTCTTCAGCGGCTATGACCCCAAGAAGCGCGCCTACGACAAGGCCTCCTGGGCGCTGATGCGGGACGATAACGGGGTGCCCCGCAGGGACGACACGCTCGAGCACCCGCGCTGCGTCTTCCAGCTTCTCAAGCGCCACTATGCGCGCTACAGCCTCCCCCTCGTCTCCCGCATCACCGGGACCCCGGAAAAGGACCTGGTGAAGGTCTACCGCACCTTCGCCGCCACGGGGGAACGCGGCCGGGCGGGGACCATTCTCTACGCCATGGGCTGGACCCAGCACACGGTGGGCGTCCAGAACATCCGCGCCATGTCGATCATCCAGCTCCTGCTCGGCAACATGGGGGTGGCGGGCGGCGGAATCAACGCCCTGCGGGGGGAATCCAACGTCCAGGGATCCACCGACCAGGGCCTGCTCTTCCACATCCTGCCCGGCTATCTCGCGACACCGTCCACGGCCTGGCCGAGGCTGGAAGACTACCTCAAGCGCCGCCCCAAAAGCGGGGACCCGCTCAGCGCGAACTGGTGGCAGAACGAGCCCAAGTACATCGTGAGCCTCCTCAAGGCCTACTTCGGCGACGCCGCGCGCAAGGAAAACGAGTTCGGCTACGGCTGGCTTCCCAAGCTCGACGCGGGTCAGGCCTACAGCTGGCTCGACCTCTTCGATGCCATGCATGCGGGGAAGATCAAGGGCTTCTTCGCCTGGGGCATGAACCCCGCCTGCAGCGGCTCAAACGCGGTGAAAACGCGCGAGGCCCTGGCGAAACTCGACTGGATGGTCGCGGTCAACCTCTTCGACAACGAGACCGCCTCCTTCTGGCGCGGCCCCGGCGTGCAACCCGACCGGATCGGAACCGAGGTCTTCCTGCTGCCGGCCTGCGTCTCGGTGGAAAAGGAAGGCAGCATCACCAACAGCGGGCGCTGGATGCAATGGCGCTACGCCGGCCCGAAGCCGCGGGCGGAGAGCCGCCCCGACGGCGACATCATCCTCGCCCTGGGCCGCAAAGTCCGGGAGCTCTACCGGGCCGAGGGCGGCGCTTTTCCCGAGCCCGTCCTTCACCTGAAGTGGGATTACGAAGGCCCGCACGGCGAGTTCGACCCGCATCGTGTCGCCCAGTGGATCAACGGCTATTTCCTCGAGGACGTAAAGGTCGGCGACGCGGTCCACCGCAAGGGGACGCGGGTCCCGGCGTTCGCCCTCCTCCAGGCGGACGGATCCACCGCGTGCGGCAACTGGATCTATTGCGGCAGCTACCCCGAGAAGGGCAACCTCTCCGCGCGCCGGGGGCAGGAGGATGCGCCCAACGGGATCGGCCTCTTCCCCGAGTTCGCGTGGGCCTGGCCGGTGAACCGCCGCATCCTCTACAACCGGGCCTCCGTGGACGCCCAGGGCCAGCCCCGCGATCGAAAGGACTGGGTGATCCGCTGGGAGGACGGCAAGTGGGTGGGCGATGTCCCCGACGGCCCCTGGCCGCCTCTGGGAGACCTCAAGAAACCGAACCCCGCCTCGCGCTGGCCTTTCATCATGACCGTCCACGGGTTCGGCCAGATCTATGGCCCGGGGCTGAACGACGGCCCCTTCCCCGAGCACTACGAGCCCCTCGAATGCCCGCTCGAGCGGAACTACATGAATGCCCAACGGATCAACCCGGTCGCACCGGTCTGGGAAGGCAAGACCGATGCCTTCGCCACCTGTGACCCGCGTTTCCCCTACGTCGCCACCACCTACCGCGTGAGCGAGCACTGGCAGACGGGCGTGATGACCCGCACCCAGCCCTGGTTGCTGGAGACCCAGCCCCAGATGTTCGTGGAAATCAGCGAAGAGCTGGCCGCCCTGAGGCAATTCCGAAACGGCGAACGGGTGCGGGCCGTGTCGGCGCGGGGCGCCGTCGAGTGCACCGTGATCGTCACCAAGCGCTTCAAACCGCTGAAGCTCGGCGATCTCGTCGTCCACCAGGTGGGCTTCCCCTGGCATTTCGGGTGGCGCTGGCCGGAAAGCGGGCGGGAGGAAAGCGCCAATCTGCTGACACCGTCGACGGGGGACCCCAACACCCGCATCCCCGAAACCAAGGCCTTCATGGTCAACCTCCAGAAGGTCTGAGCGAAAGGAGGCGATGCACCATGGCCAAAGCCTTTCTCATCGACACCACGGTCTGCACCGGCTGTCGGGGATGCCAGATCGCCTGCAAACAGTGGAAGAAGCTCCCGGCGGCGAAAACGGAAAACCGCGGAACGTATCAGAACCCCGAAGACCTCTCCCACACGACCTACAAGCTCGTGCGCATGAACGAGGCGGAAATCGACGGCAAGCTGCGCTGGCTGTTTTTCCCCGACCAGTGCCGGCACTGCCTCGAGCCGCCCTGCCTGGAAACGGCGGGGGAACCCAAGGCCATCTACCGCCACCGGGCCACCGGCGCCGTTCTCTACACGCCGGTGACGCGGGACATCGACACCGAGGCCGTCATCGAATCCTGCCCTTACAACATTCCCCGCAAGGCGCCGGACGGCCGCCTGGTGAAATGCGATCTGTGCATCGACCGCGTCTCCCACGGGCTCCTGCCGGCCTGTGTTCAGACCTGCCCCACGGGGGCCATGAAATTCGGGGAGGAAAAGGACATCCGCACCTGGGCCCGGGCACGCCTGGCCGAAGTGCGGCACAAGTTCCCCAAGGCGGTCCTCGTCAACCCGGACAAGGTGCGCGTGCTCTACCTGACCGCGTTCGACCCCACGAGGTACTGGGAATACGCGATCGCCGAGCACCGCGAGATCCCGCTCACGCGGGCGACGGCCCTGCGCCGCATGGCACAGCCCGTCCGCGATTTCTTCGCGGCAATCCTCTGAACCCTTCCCCCCTCCGCGGGAGGGGCCCGAGCGCCCTCTTCCCGCGGAGGGGCGACGCCGCGCGCCTCAGGCGCGGGGGCCCGGAAGAAGGAGTCGAGCGACATGAGCCGCACCCAGGTTCAGGACGCCGCCGCGGCTCTGGTTTCCCTCAGGCCCGCCTACGCCGAGATGATCGCCTATTACGCGGAGATCTTCGCCCTGCAGGAGGAGGCCCTGCCGCGGGTTCGCCTCGCCCCTCTGCGATTGGATGCCGCGGAGGTGAAACGCCGGCAGGACCGCCGGCAGCCGGTCCTGCCGCCGCCGGAGATGTCGTTTGATGCAGCGATCACCTGCCGGCTCTTCGTCGCGATCTGCCGCCTGTCCGCCGCGGGGGGCACCCCGCTCGCCGCCGCGGGGAGAACCCTTGAGGCCGACGCCGGGGCCGTTGTTTCTCTTTCCCGGGCGCTTCTCGACGGAGGCGAGCAGGAGCTCCGGCAGGCGGCTTCCCTTCGCGGCGTCGCGCCGGAAGCGTTGAGCTTCTTTCTTCTGCACAGCCTGCGGCCGTCCCTGATGCGCAATGAATCCCGCGCCGCGGCGCTTTTTGCCGCGGGATTCCCCGGGATGCGGGGGAAATGCCCCGTCTGCGGAAGCCCCCCCGTTCTTTCCTGGATCGAGGCGGATGGCCGCCGAAGCCTTTTGTGCCGCTTCTGCGGTCACCGGTGGGCCGCCAGGCGCTGCGGCTGCCCTTTCTGCGAAGCGGACGACCCGCGGCGGCTCTTTTTTCGACAAAGCGAGGAGGAGCCCGAATACCGCCTCCATTTCTGCGAGGGCTGCCGCTCCTACTGGAAAGAAGTGGACGGGCGCCTGCTCTCGCGGCCCGCCTACCCGACGCTCGAGCACATCGCAAGCCTCCACCTCGACCTCCTCGCAACCCGTCTGGGCTATCGCCCCCTTTAGGGGACGTCCATTTACATATCACTTGATAGCGGGTTGCGCCTCCGCGAGGGACGATTCCGCCTCTTGACCCCCCAAGGGCAGACCGCGGCGCAGATGCCGCAGTTGCGGCCCTCGTTCAGGTGGGCATAGCGTTCCCTCTTGAAGCGGTCGCAGGCAAACGCATCGAGAATCTCCTCCCGGGGTACTCCGGGCCGCCAGGCCGTTCCCTTGAGCGCCGAGGCCGGGCAGGCCTCGACACAGATCCGGCAGGCGCCGCAATAACTTCGCTCCACGGGGGTTCCGGGGCGAAGCTCCAAGTCGGTGAACACCGTCCCCAAACGCACCCAGGGACCGAAGGGGCGGGTGATCAGCTGGCCATGGCGTCCGACCCAACCCAGCCCCGCCCGCGTGGCCGCCGTCTTGTGCGGAAAGTCCCCCCGCAGCCGCACGGGGTCGGTGCGTTTCGAGGAGGCGAGGGCGCGGGCGCGGGAGCCCGCGGAGCGGATGGCGGAGGCCAGCGCGCCGGAGAGCTCGTCGATCCGCCGGTTGAGGCGCGTGTACTCCGCGGCGTAGGCCGGGGTCGGTCCGTTGCGGATGCCGGCCATGATTTCCGGCGCAACCGGCAGGGCAAACGAGACGGCCCGGGGAAAGCCCCGCCCGCATTCATCCCGCGGGGTGTCGATCCCCGCGAGGTCGGCCACCCCCCAGAGCACCACCCCGCGCTGCCGCATCCAAGAGGGGACGTCCATTGTTATATTGTTTTCTCGCAAAAGCCCCCCTTCTCCGTTCACCGGGGGAAGCCGTCTCGGCGCGGTTGCAGGACCCCAACCCCCACCAAGCGCACGGCAAGGATCGATCGCAGCGTCGCCCCCCGTTCATACAACGGCTTTTTATTCCTGTCACCCGGGGAGAGGCACTCCTTGCCGATGCCGCGCCGCCCGCCTCGCAGCGCCCGCAGCCGTTTCTTCTAGACCCGGTCGCGAAAGCCGCTGCGCAGCTTGAAACGGCGAAGCGCCGTGGGGCGACCAATACCAATAAAACAATGGACGTCCCCTGTTTGGTTGACAAAGCGGTGGCCGTCGACTACCTCATCCGGGGCGGAAACCGACGCGGGCTTTTCCATGAAAGAAAACGCCTCCTCTTCCCTGCAGCACGCCGACCCGGCGGTGGCCTCGCTGATCGACGCCGAACGCGAGCGCCAGGAGTCCACCCTGAACCTCATCGCCGCGGAGAACACCGCTCCCGCGGCCGTCCTGGAAGCCTTGGGCTCGTGCTTCAACAACAAGACGTCCGAGGGCTACCCGGGGCGGCGCTACCACACCGGCTGCGGGGTGGCGGACGAGCTGGAGCAGCTGGCCGTCGACCGCGCCAAGGCGCTTTTCGGCGCGGGCCACGCCAACGTGCAGCCCCATTCGGGAGTCAACGCCAACCTCGCGGTCTACGGGGCGGTGCTGAAACCCGGGGACACGCTTCTCTCGATGAAACTCAGCCACGGCGGCCATCTCTCGCACGGCGACGCCGCCTCGATCACCGGCCGCATCTTCAAGGCGGCGCACTACGGGGTCAGCCCCGGCACCGAGCGGCTCGACTACGACGCCATCCGCGAGCAGGCGCTGCGCCTGCGGCCCCGGATGCTCGTGGCCGGGGCGAGCTCCTACCCGCGCCTGATCGATTACCCCGCCCTGCGTTCGATCGCCGACGAGGTCTCCGCCTATCTCTTGGTGGACATGGCGCACGTTGCGGGGCTGGTTGCGGCACGGGTCATCCCGAGCCCCGTGCCGCACGCCCACTTCGTGACCTTCACCACCTACAAGACCCTGATGGGGCCGCACGGCGGCGTGATTCTCTGCCCGGCGGAGTTTGCCCGGCAAATCGACCGCTCCGTCTTCCCCGGGACCCAGGGGACCCCGACGCTCTCGCTCGTCGCCGCCAAGGCCGTTTGCTTCCATCTGGCGGCACAGGAGGAATTCCGCGCGGTCCAGGCGCGCACGCTCCAGACCGCGGCGTTGCTCGCCGCGGAACTGGGCCGCAGGGGCTATCGCCCGGTCAGCGGCGGGACCGACAACCACCTGGTCCTCATCGACCTGCGCGGCAAAGGGCTGACCGGCGACCGGGCCGAAGCGGCGCTCGAGGCGGCCGGGATCCTCGGCAACCGAAACGTCATCCCCTTCGACCCGGAATCGACTCAGGTGACGAGCGGCCTGCGTTTCGGGACCCCCGGGATCTGCACGCGCGGGATGGGGGAGGAAGAGACGCGGCACATCGCCGGTTGGATCGACCGCATTCTTTCCAGGCCCGACGACCGGTCCGTGCAACAAGCGGTGCGGCGGGAGGTCAACGACCTGTGCCGGCGCTTTCCCCTTCAGCCAAGCCGGGAGGAAGTCGCGTGAAGCCGGACCTCTTCGCGGCGCTGCAGCCCGCCATCGACGCCGAGTGGATGGTTCGGGTGCTGCGGGAGATGATCCTGATCCGCAGCGAAAACCCCTTCGACGAACCCCCGCGGGAAGGATTTCGCGAGCAAGAGATGGCCGACTACCTGGCCGGCCGCCTGAGCGATCTGGGAGCGGCGGTCGAAGCCCGCGAGGTGCGGCCCGGCCGGCCGAACGTGTTCGGTCTCCTCAAGGGGAAACAGGGCCGCACCGCGCTCATGCTCGCCGGTCACATGGACACCGCCCGCACCGACGGCTATGCGGATGCCTACACGGTGAGGATCGAAAACGGCCGCCTCCACGGGCGCGGGTCCTGCGACATGAAGGCGGCGCTGGCCGCCTATCTCGGGGTCCTCAAGGCGCTGCGGGATGCCGGTGTCCGCCTTGAGGGCAACCTGATCGTCTGCGGCATCGTCGACGAGGAATACCAGATGCTCGGCTCCAAGGCGATCGGCCGCTCCGGCCGCATGGCCGACCAGGGCATCATCGGGGAGCCTACCCGCCTCAGGGTCTGCCCCGCGAACAAAGGCCGGGTGAGCACCAAGATCATCACCCGCGGCCGGGCCGCGCATTCGAGCGTGCCCGAAACCGGGGTCAACGCCATCGAAAAGATGGCGAAGGTCATCCAGGCCTTCGGCGACTACAACGCGGAGCTGCTCGCCAGGCCGGGCCACCCCCTCTGCGGCCAGGGGCGCTTTACGCCGGGAGTGATCCGCGGGGGGGTGCAGGTCAACATGGTGCCGGACCATTGCGAGCTCGAGGTGGACCGCCGCACGCTTCCGGGCGAATCCCAAGAGAGCGTCTACGCCGAACTGCACGCGCGCATCCGGCGGGCCGCGGCCGGAGACCCGGATTTTGCCTACGAGATCACCGAGCCCACCTGGCTGATCGCCCCCAACGACATCTCCCCCGAGGAGCCGGTCGTGGCGGCGCTGCGGAAGGGCTACAAAGCGATCTTCGGCCACGACCCCGGGGTGGAGGCCTTCGTGGCGGGTTCGGATGCGCCCTACATGGGGTTTCCCACCGTGATCTGCGGCCCGGGGTCGATCCGCCAGGCCCACACCACCTGCGAGTTCGTGGAACTGGAGGACGTCTTCGGCGCCGCCCGCCTTTACCTCTATGCCGCACTCGAGCTGCTCGGCGGATGACCGCCGAGGCAGGGGATGGGGATGGACAAGCAAACGCTGAAACACAGGGTCTGCGAGCACATCGACCGCCGCCGGGCCGACATGATCGCGATCGCCCGCCGCATGCTCGGGCACCCCGAGCTGGGGTACCGCGAGGTCAAGACCGCGGCCTTGGTCAAGGAGGAACTCGAGAAGCTCGCCCTGCCCGTCCGGGCGGGGCTTGCCCTCACCGGGGTCGAGGGCACGCTGTCCGGAAAATCCGCGGGCCCCACGGTGGTGGTCATGGGCGAGCTCGACTCGGTCGTGGAGAAGAGCTCGCCCGTCGCCGACCCGGCCACCGGGGCCGCCCATCTCTGCGGCCACCATATCCAGGTGGCGAGCATGCTGGGTGCCGCCATGGGGCTGGTCGGGGCGGGGGCCGCCGCGTTCCTGGCCGGGGCGGTGCGCTTCCTGGGCTGCCCGGCGGAGGAATTTCTCGAGATCGAGTACCGGCTGGGGCTCAAGGCCGCGGGGAAAATCGGCTTCCTCGGCGGCAAGCAGGAACTGATCCGCCTGGGCTATTTCGACGACGTGGATGCGGCCATGATGGTGCACGCCTTCGCCGACACGGCCGAGCCGGCCTTTCTGATGAACGCCACGGGCAACGGCTTCATGGCCAAATTCATCCGCTACGAGGGCAAACCCGCGCACGCCGGGGCCGCGCCCCACCGCGGCGTCAACGCCTTGAACGCCGCCTGCCTCGGCATCATGGCGGTCCACGCCCAGCGGGAGACCTTCCGGGACGAGGATGCGGTGCGGGTCCACCCGATCATCACCAAGGGCGGGGACGTGGTCAACGTCGTCCCCGCGGACGTGCGCCTCGAGACCTACGTGCGCGGCAAGACGCTGGAGGCCATCCTCGATGCCTCGGCCAAGGTGGACAAGGCCTTCCGCGCCGGGGGCGACGCCGTCGGCGCCGCAACGCGCATCACCAACGTCCCCGGCTACCTGCCGATCTTCCAGGACCCCACCCTCACCGAAATCGCCTGCCGCAACGGCCGGGAGCTGCTCGGCGACCGGGGCGCGCTGGAGGCGGGCTTCATGGGCGGATCCTTCGATGTCGGCGATCTTTCGCACCTGATCCCCGTCATCCACCCCTTTGTGACCGGAACGAAAGGCCACCTGCACACCGCCGAATTCACGATCACCGATTACGAGGCCGCCGTCGTGCTGCCGGCCAAGCTCATGGCCCTGTGTGTCGTCGATCTGCTGGCCGACGGCGGCGCCGAGGCCCGCCGCGTGAAGCAGGGCTTCACGCCGCGGCTGACCAAGGCCGCCTACCTCGAGCTGATGGAGCGTTTGAGCCGCTGAAGCGCACGCGAACGCAAAAGGAGGTTCCCCCATGGCCGAAACCGCTCAATCCCCCTCACCGGCATCCCGGAGCCTTGTGTCCTCCCAGCTGGTCAAAGTCTATGCCGTCGCGCTCGTTCTGGTCGTCTTAGCCGAGCTGATCGGTTTCATCCGCTGGACCCCCATCGAAAAAATCACGATCCTGCTGGTTCCCTTCGTGCACACCATCTGGCTCGCGGTCCTCTTCGCCCCCCAGGCCGCCGGGCGCTGGGTCAGGGTCTACACCCTGAGCGACTCCGCCTGGGCGGCCGGCATCATCCTGACCGCCACGTACCCCTTGATGGTGCGCTACGGCACGCTGGTCGGGCCCAACGTCCCCAAACTGCTCCAGGCCGGCGTCGCCCTGATTTTGCAGGAGGCCGGCAACAACTGGGGCGCGATCGTCATGGCCATGCCGATCGCCATCCTGCTGGGGTTGCGGCGGGAGGTCATCGGCGCCTGCTACTCCGTCGCCCGGGAGCCCAACCTGAGCCTCATCGCCGACATCTACGGCCTGGACTCCCCGGAAGGACGGGGCGTGGTCGGGACCTACATCACCGGCACCGTGCTGGGAACGGCCTTCTTCAGCATTCTCGGCAGCGTCTTCGCCCTGACCGCGCCGGCCGTCTTTCACCCGCTGGCGCTGGCCATGGCCATGGGCATCGGCAGCGCCAGCATGATGACCGCCGGCGCGGCGACCCTGGGCGAAGCCCTGCCCCAGTACAAGGACCAGATTCTCGCCTTTGCCGCCGCCAGCAACCTGATCACCGGCATCACGGGGCTCTACGCCTCCTGGTTGATCGGTTTGCCCTTCGCCGAGTGGATCTATCGCCTGATGGGCAAGAAGAGGGAGCCCGGCACGAAGACCTTTTCCCTGACGCAAAAGCAGGAGCGGCCCAAAATCGACCTCGCCTTCACCTTCCTCCACCTCGTGCTGATCTGCATCCTGACGCTCATCGGCAACTGGGTCGCCACCAAGGTCGATCCCCTGACCGCCCTGCCCGGGATGGTGTTCATCTTCGCCGTCTCCGTGGTCGGCGTGCTGCTCGCCCGCTTCGTGCCGGTCTACGTCCCGACCATCGCCTACGTCGGCACCATCTCCCTCATCCTCACGATGCCGGGGATGCCCTACTCCAAGGAAATCCTGGCCGCCGTCGGCAAGGTCAACTTCCTGGCGCTGGCAACCCCCATCATCGCCTTCACCAGCCTTTCGATCGCCAAGGACCTGGATGCCTTCCGGAAGCAGGGCTGGCGGATCGTCGTGGCCGCCTTGATCACCCTGTTTGCGGTTTTCTTCAGCGCAGCCGTGATTGCCGAAGTGTGCCTGCGCATCCAGGGGTTCCCGCGCTGAGGGCGGCGGCAGGGGATCCCGGCGCGACGTCTCGGGCAATCGACGTCGGCCGGGGTCCTCTCCGCGGGCCGCACCCCGCCTCCGCCGGGAATGGCGGAAACCGGATACGGGGGGCTTTCGCGGCAGGAAGGGATTCGGTGGAAGTCGCGTTCGCGCTGGATGAGGAAGACCTCGTCGCCCTGGCGCGGCAGCACATGCTGCGCTCGCCCGCCCTCCGCCGCCGCTACCGCATCCGGTGGCTCGGCGCCACGCTGCTCATGGGGGCTGCGGCCGTTTTCCTCTTCGTGCATCTGTCGCTGAAATTCCCCGCCCTCTACCTCGGCGCCTTCGCCCTCTTCTTTCTGGTGCTCTACCCCTACTACGACCGCTGGCTGGTCGGGCGAACCCTGCGCCACATCGTCTCGGCGCGCCTCCATCCCAAGGCCCTGGCCCCGCGACGGCTGCGGGCGACCCCGGAGGGCTTGGAGGTGGAGGTCGGCGGCTCGAAAACGTTCACCGCCTGGAGCCGCGTGAGCGGGATCGAAGTCGCCCCGGAGCGTACCTTCGTGGCGATCGACGGCGCCTACTCCATCGTGATCCCGCGACGGCGGCTGGGGGAAGAGATCCACCGGCGGTTCATCGACACCCTCCTAAAAAAGGGGACGTTCATTTTTATATTGCTTTGAACTTATTCCCACCGGCTCACCGCGCATTTGCGCGGGCGATCCTCCGGGCGGCCGCCGCAGGCGCCCGCCTGCGACCTCGAAAGGCAAGGCCACTCTCCCGACCCGGCGGATAAGGTCTCCCGTATCGGGGTTCTTTTCCGGTCACCCCAAGAAAATTGCATTTTCGGGCAGGCTGCGGCTTGGGGCCTTGATCTCCCCGCGCGCACGGCTGTCCGCTGTTTTCGGCCGTAGTGGGGAAAAGGCCAATCAAGCGCCGATGAGGCGCGTGGCTGCGGCGATTCATTTACCAATAAAACAATGGACGTCCCCTTTATCTCCGAACCCTTCGCCCAGATCGACGCCCTCACGCGGGGGGTGATCCAGAACGAACTGGTGCGCATGTGGCAGAAGACCGGGATCACGGTCTTCATGGTCACCCACGACGTGGACGAGGCCATCCTGCTGTCGGACCGCATCCTGCTCATGAGCCCGGGACCGGGGGCCGCCATCCGCGAGGAGATCGAAATCCGCATTCCCCGCCCGCGCACGCGCGAAACGGTCATCGAGCACCCCGCCTACTACGAGACGAGAAACCGCATCATCCGCTTTCTGAACCAGCACTCCCATTGAGGGGACGTTCATTGTTTTATTGGTTTATCCCCGCCTCCGGCCATCTTGGGGTGTTGCCGGTTGACCGGAGGCCTGCGAGGAATGATGATCAGGCGGTATTTCGCGCGCTTGGATTTCCCCCCCGCACCAAGTCGGGCGAGGGGCCATCGTCGAGAAAAGGGGAGGACCGATGGGGCTTAAAACGCAAACCGAGCGGAAAAGGGCGTGGTTTCGAGATATTGCCTGCAGCCGCGGGCCGCGGAGGAGAGGCCGGGGCTCATCTTACCAATATGTAAATGGACGTCCCCTATTTTGGGTGCTGCTGCTGGTCGCCTGCGCCCTGCCTCCCGGCCCGACGCTGCCGCCGCTTGAGGCCGTAGAGCGGCTGGACCTCGAGCGCTACGTCGGCACCTGGTACGAAATCGCCGCCTATCCGACCTGGTTCCAGAAAGGGTGCACGGCCTCCCAGGCGACCTACACGCTGCGCGCAGACGGGCGCCTTGCCGTCGAAAACCGCTGCCGCCGAGGTCCTGCAGGGGAGATCGACTCCGTGCAAGGGGTCGCCTGGGTCCCCGACGCATCGTCGCCGGCCAAGCTGAAGGTTCGATTTTTCTGGCCGTTCGCCGCCGACTACTGGGTCATCGACCTCGCCCCAGACTACACCTACGCCGTGGTGGGACACCCGAGCCGAAAGTATTTGTGGGTCTTGAGCCGCGAGCCGGTGATGGATGAAAGCCGCTACCGGTCGATTCTCGCGCGGCTCGAGCGCATGCACTACGACACCGCAAGACTCGTCAAGACGGGGCAGGATCGCTGAGGGCGAAACGCGGGGCCGCCTTGCCGGCCGAAACGGGGCACCGCATGGTTCTTGCGGCTAAAGGAGGCGCGGCGGGGGCGGCGGCCGCTCAAGCCGCAGGCCGCGCGGAAGCGTTCTGCCCCCCGGAGGGGTCACACGATCCCGCCCTCGGAGAGCGGCCGGTTTTCGAGAATCCGCTCCGGCCCGAAGATCGAGAGATTGAGCGACAGGGACGCGCCCGTGATGCGCTCGGCGAGGTATCGCCCCACGGCCGGCCCTTGCTGCAGCCCGTGGCCGGAGAAGCCCGTCGCCAGATAAAACCCCTTCAGCCCGGGCCACTCGCCCAGGATGGCGTTGCCGTCGAGCGTGTTCACGTCGTAGAGGCCCGCCCAGCCGCGAACGATTTTCAGCCGGTCCCAGGCGGGCACGAACTCGGCGAGCTCGGGCCATAGGACCTCGGTGAACCGTTTTTCGTCCCAGCGGAAGTCAAACCCGACGGGGTCCTCGGGCATGGATTTTCCAAGCAGGATCAGACCGCCCGTCTCGGTCCGGAAATACAGGCCGGAGGGAAGGACCGTCAGCGGAAGCGGCCCTTCCGGCTTCACGGCGGTGTCGAGGGCGAACACCTGGCGTTTCACGGGGATCACGGGAAGCTTGACCCCCGCGGTCGCGGCGAGCTCCGCGGCCCAGGCGCCGCCGCAGTTGACCACGCAGGCCGCGCGCAGCGTTTCCCCGGACGCGAGCTCGACCCCCTCGACCCGGCCGGCGGCGGTGAGCACCCGGACGGCCTCGCCGATCAGGAACTCCGCCCCGAGGGCCTTGGCCTTGGCCCGGTAGGCCATCAGCACGGCATAGGCGTCGAAGTGGCCGTCATCGGGGCCGAAGGTGGCGGCGGCGATCCCACCCGTCTCGTAGAGCGGATAGCGCGCGCGGACCTCTTCCGGGGACCACCACTCGACGCGGCAGCCCAGGCTGCGCTGCAGCTCGAAGGCGCGCCTTGCGGCATCGATCTGGCCTTGGGCATATAGGAAAAGGTTTCCTTCCCTACGGAAAAAAATCCTCGGCCGGCGGTCCCCCACCGCCATCTCGTCCTCGAAGCGCTCCAACACCTCGAAGGCGAACCGGGAAATGAGGATGTTCTCCTTGAGGCTGAATTGGATACGTACGTTGCTCATCGAAAGGGTTGTGGAGGCCCGCGCGTAGGTGGGGTCCCGCTCCACCACGACCACCCGCAGGCCCGGGGCCGTCCTGACGAGCCAATAGGCGGTCGCGCAGCCCATGATGCCGCCGCCGGTGATCACGACGTCATACGAAACGCTTCCGGCCATGATTGCCTTCCTCCTCAAACGAGCTCCGGCTTCCCCACCCACGGGGGGTGGACCCATCCGGGAGCCGCGTCAAACGGTCTGCGTTTCCTCCGCCCACAACGACCTCCCCCCGGGCCCCGCCGCCCGCCGGTTCGATCGGCACGCCCTGCAGGTTCCATGAAGGTCCGCCGGTAGCCACGGACTTCCTGCGGCGGGCCGGAACGAGCCGAGCACGTGGGGCGGACCGGGCCTCTCGTTCAAAAACCCTGCAAAACGCCCCCGGGTGGGCCCTCCCGGCGATTGTCTATCGATCGCATGATGAAGAGAGAGACCACGCGAAGAAGAGACGTTGGGCTTGGGGACCGCCCGCGGGTACCCCGTCGTTGGGTTTAGGGCCCATACCACAACCCTCCCCCGATACACAAACGACTTTGCCCCGCGCCCCCGCCCATCCCGTTTCGGGCCAAGCGTCAACATCGCCCCATGGTTCAACGGCCGGCCGGATATCGGTCCTTGCGGTATGCGGCGGGAGAAAACCGAACGGCCATGCACATGATCCCGGGAAACATCCCGGATCGCCAACGTGCGAGATCTGGGATAAAAGACGCCTGGAAGGAGGAATGGCCCACAGCCTGCTTGCCGCACCCGCTTCGGATGCATTCTATCGAGGCACAGGCAGCCGATCAAAATCCTTATGGGCCGAGGATCACAGATCGGGGTTTTTGATTTTCAGGAAATCCTGGCGCAGTCGGCGGGTCGCTTCCCACACGTCCTCCATGTATTTCTTCTCTTTGGGCGATACCAGCCGAAGGTTTAGGGTATCCGTCGAATAGCGTATTACGCTTCCGGCCGGGATGTAGGTGTACGATTCAATCGTCGCCATCATCACCGTGGCCGCCATTCCGACCCAAATGTTCGATTTTAAGGTCGCCCTATAAAGACAGGACCGCATGGCCAAAAAGCACTCTTCGCCGATCGTGCACGGCCCATGGATGGCCACTCCATGAGCGACCGAGGTTTTCTTCCCGATGGACACGCTAGTGCCGCCATGGCTGTGGATGATGACGCCGTCCTGGATATTTACCTCTTCCCCGATAATGATGGGAGCCACGACACCATCAGGCCCGCGCTCGTCAGCGCGAATTACCGCCAGCGGCGCTACGAAAACGTCCTTTTCAATTTTGACGTTGCCGATGATCTGGGCGGAGGGATCGATTAACGCAGACGGGTGAATTTGAGGGTAATCGCCTGCGAGGTTGCGGCGGATATTGGGCGGATATTTTTGCATGATGTTCACCTTGTGTTGTCGTGAAACAGAGGGATGCGAGCTCCTGCCAATGGAGGTCGGCTTAAATTGTTTTTTACAATGCGTCCGGTGTGGACGCACTCGGAGCGCAGGCGCCGGCCGACGATCCGTTCAACCATGGCGCCGATCCTCAGAACGGAGTCGACATCGACTCCAGGTTCAAGCCCCATCTCGTCCAGCATCACCACCAAGTCCTCGGTTGCGATCAGCCCGGAGAGTGCGGGATCCTTGTGGTAATAATCTCCCGTGCCGGCTACCGGAACACCATCGACGAAATTCGCAGGCTGTCCGCCGAGCCCACCCATGGTCGATTCATAATGGGTGATTCCGGCCTGCAATGCCGCCAGCACATTGGCCAGCCCCCAGCCTCGGGTCGAATGAAAATGAGCGATATGCTTTTCCGGGTCGGGAATGGTGTCCAGCACCGTGGAAAAATAGCCGTAAACACGGTCCGGCGTGGCAGAACCGTCGTGATCCGCATGCTCGATGTCCTCTGCGCCGATCGCCAACCAGCGCTTCGCAAACTCGACGGCGGTTTTCATTTCCGTACGGCCTGTTTTAGGGCAGCCCCAAATCGAATTGATGACGCCGCACACTTTTAGACCGGCATCCCGTGCCAATGGAATGCACTCCTCGGACATCTTCCAATACGCGTCGATGTTCATCCCCGTATTGGAATAATGATACGCCTCGCTGATTGAAATGACCAGCAGAATCCGGTCAGGGCCGAACCCCGATCGGCGCGCGGCCACCGCACGCTCTACCGCAGTCCGATTGATTGCGATGGCCGAAAGCTCGACCGCAGGCAAACAATGCTCGATCGACTTTTTGGTCCGTATGAGGCGCAACAACTCCTCGGCGTCCGCAAACTGGGGCAGCCTGTTAGGGTTGGCGAAATTGGTTACTTCCAGGTGCCTGAATCCCGCTTTAACGAGTTGTTCCACAACCCACAGCTTGGCCTCGGTGGAGACCAAACGCTCTTCGCGTTGGAACCCTTCCCGCACCGTGGTGTCGTGCACGGATATTTTTTTTTGATGGAATAACGGCTTCATACTTTTTTAGGTTGCCAACCGGCACGGCCGGAGGCCGCGCAGGGGTCGTCCCGGCAGCAGCCGGCAAGTCATTTGGACGCGCGCCAGGGTTGCTTTCTGAAGGCCGCAACCTGTTCCTCAAGCGGCATCATTCAAAAACTGAACAATGGACCCGGTTGATCCGGCACACTGCCGGCAGCCAATTTTAAATCAGCGGTCAACCGAAGCGCAACAACCCCTCTCAACGTCGGCTTGCAGCCGCGCGGAGACCGGATTCGAAAGCCAGGAGATTCATGTCAGCGAACTGCTTTTTGGTTTTTTCCCCGATGACCCGACGAAACAGATCGACCGGAATGGGATTTACGCCGCTTCCGGCGAGCGCACCCAGCATCACCATGTTCACGGCAAGCGCCGAGCCCGCCTTGACCGCCAGGGATGTGGCATCCAAGGCGATCAGGCTCTTGACGCGCTCGGCCAGCAAATTCAGAGCGAGCGGCACATCCGGGTACTGCGCCTGTCGCATGGCCACTGTAAACGGCGGCAGAGGCGCCGTGTTGGTGATGACCACGGTATGGGCGCCGCATTTTCGGGCGGCCCGAATGGTTTCCGCAGGTTCAAAACCCAGCAGCATATCCGCTGTCCCGTCGGCGATGCAGTAGCCCTTGCCCTCGCCGAGCAGCACCATGGACTCCACGACCCCGCCGCGCTGAGCCATGCCGTGGAATTCGGACATGCGGGGCGTGATGCCCGCCGCCGCAGCCGCCTCCCCCAAAATACGCGCCGCAAGGATGTTGCCTTGTCCTCCCACGGCCACGATCATGATGCGGGTTGTTTTCATTGCGGTCCCCCCTTTCCCGCAAGCGGCAGGATGGCGTTTTCCGGGCAGACCTGGGCGCAAAAGGCACATCCCGTGCAACGGTCGGCATCGATGCGTACGCGGTCCGCTTCGACGATGAATGCGGGACAGGCCACTTTGCGGGTGCACTCCTGATGATTGCGGCATTTTTCGGCCTTCACGTGGAAAGGCCGCCTTTTACGGTATCCCGGAAGGCCTCTTTCATGCAAAGGGCACGGTGCCCGCGCGATGAGAACCGACACGCCCCTTTGTTCGGAGAGTTCGCGCAGCGCGGCCGAGGTTTTCCGGAACTGGAAGGGATTGACGGTGATCTGTTTTTCGACCCCCAGCCCCTTCACCGCCGCTTCGATGGAGACCGGCCTTTTGCAAAGATCGAGGTGGCTGAGGTCCACCCCGGGGTGGGGCTGATGCCCGGTCATGCCGGTGGTCCCGTTGTCCAGAATGACAAGGATGAAATCGTGGTTGTTATACACCGCATTGGCCAGCGGCGAGAGGCCGCTGTGAAAGAACGTCGAATCCCCGATAAAGGCCACCACCTTGCGGCCCGTGGCGCGCGCAAACCCGCCGGCCGTGCCCACCCCGGCGCCCATGGCGATGAGGAAATCGCCCATGCGCAGCGGCGGCAGAAGACCGAGGGTATAGCAGCCGATGTCGGTGGGGTAGATCGCGTCATCGCCGAATACTTCCCGGACCGCGACATAGGTGGCGCGGTGCGGGCAGCCGGGGCACAAATTGGGCGGTCGTGCGGGCACCTCGGGCAGATCGTCGGTTTTGATCGGAGCCGGCGGCGTGAAATCCAATTGGAAAAAGGAAGCGACGGTCTGTTTCACGATCATCGGGTCGAACTCGTAAAGCCTGGAAAACAGCCCTTCGCCCTTGCCGAGGATCGGCAGCGTCAGGCCGGCTCTCTGAGCGCTGTCCCGCAGAGCTTCCTCCAGGTAGGGTTCGCCTTCCTCCGCCACCAGGACCTTTTCGCAATCGGTCAAGAAACGTTGGGCCAATCGGGTCGGAAAGGGATGGGAGAAGCCTACGCGGAAAATTCGAAACCGGTCGGCCGCGCCAAGTTCGTGCACGGCGTCGCTGACATAGCCGTAGCTCACACCGTTGCAGGCGATGCCCCACCGGCCCCGGCCCTCGATTCGGTTCCATTGGCTTTGGTCGGCGATGGCCGCGGCACGCGCGTTTTTTTCCAGCAGCTTGGGGTGCAGATGGCGCGACACGGCCGGGATGCACACATACGCGAAAGGGTTCTTTTCGAACCGGCCCTTGGTGACTCTCGGATGCATGGGCCCCAGCGGCACCATGCCGCTCGAATGGTTGATGCGCGTGGTCGTTCGCAGAATCACCGGCAGCTTGAGCTCCGCGGACAGTTCGAAGGCGTAAAGGGTCATCTCCTTGGCTTCGGCCACTGAGGAGGGCTCGAGAATCGGCAGGCCGCTCAGCTTGCCGTAGTACCGCGAATCCTGTTCATTCTGGCTGGAGAACATAAACGGGTCGTCGGCCGCCACCAGCACCAGGGCGCCGTTGATTCCGGTGTAGGCAAGCGTCATCAGGGCGTCGGCCGCCACGTTGACGCCCACATGTTTCATGCTGACCATCGCCTTCAGCCCGCACATGGCGGCTCCGGCCGCCATTTCCAGAGCCACCTTTTCGTTGGCGCTGTACTCGAAATAAAGGTCGCTCTCCTGGGAGATCTGAAAAAACTGCAGCGCGATCTCCGAGGACGGGGTGCCGGGGTAGGCGGCCGCAAAGGCCACCCCTGCCTCGATGGCGCCCCGTGCAATGGCCTCGTTGCCAAGCAGGAGCATCGATTCCCCCACATTGTCCTTCAAAAGCACGTGCATGCATCGGCTCCTTTCAAGAGAGAGAGGCTTTTCATGCAAGTGAGCGGCTCAGACATCCATGGCCACACCGTGACGGACGATTCGATGGATGGTGATCCAGGCTTGATCGCCGGGGCGAATCCCGAACTGCTGAACGACATCGTCGGGCAGATGCAACTCATGCCAATACCCCATGACCTGCAACGAAACCGCCGCGTCGATCGATCGGGTCATCCCGCCGGCGGATTCGATTCGGTCGATTCGCCCCTCCATCCGGTGGCCCACGACCACCTCCAGACGGTTGCGCAGGTGGGAGGGGATGTGCACATAAACCTGCACGCCGTCCGCATAAACAGAAGAACGTATCTGGACGGGCCCTGGGGTCTCCCGATAAAAGCCCATGACGCTCGGCCGGCCTGGTTTTTCTTGGCTCATGGTTCCTTAGCGGCCCGGCCCGATCCGCGGCTGTCTTCCTTCAGGGATGCCCCGCATTTGCCGCAGAAGTTGAACTCCTCAGGCAAATACATCGCGTTGCATTTCGAGCAATGCCGCAGCGGTGCACCATGAATGTAAGCATGGCTGCCCCCGTCGGCTGATTTTTTGCGCATTGCCCGGTAATCCACTTTGCGTTTCTCGAGAAATGCGCGGAAGCCTTCGATGGGTTCGCCCGTGGCGTAGTGCACCGACAGCCAATCGCGGGCGTGCTGGAGGGTGGTCCAGGCCATGTCGCCCCAGAAATTGCATTGAACCTTCGTGTAGCGCATACAGTCCGGAAACTTGTCGATCAGCTTGTTGCAGAGGCCGGCGACCGCCTCGTCCAGCTTCTCATACGGCACCACCTCGTTGACCAACCCCCAATCCAGCGCCGTTTTCGCGTCGATCTCATCACCCACCATCACCATCCACCGGGCGCGTTTATCGCCGATGGCCAGCGGCAACCACTGGGTGGCGCCGCCCGCCGAGACGCTGCCGGTTCGGGTGCCGGGCTGAATGAAACGGGCGTGTTCCGCCGCAATCGACAAATCGCAGGCCAGGTTGATTTCGTTTCCTCCTCCCGCCACGACGCCGTTGATGCGCGCGATCACCGGTTTCCCGCAGGTTCGGATCATGTAAAGCATCCTCTCGTAATACTCCCACCATGCATAAAACTCATGGGGTCGGTGGGGGTAAATGGTCGCGTAGGTGCCTGCGTCGCCCCCCGTGCAAAACGCCTTTTCGCCGGCGCCGGTGATGACGGCCACCGCAATGGCATCGTCCACGGTCACGTCGTGCAGCGCCTCGCAGATTTCAAAAAGCTCGGTCCCGGTATAGGCGTTGTATTGTTTGGGCCGATTCAGCGTGATGGTGGCCACCCAATCCTTTTTGTCGTACAGGATCTCCTCGAAGTCGAAGTCTTCAACCGGCCGGCCCCTGAACACCTTTTCGTACTTGCCCACGTCTCTCTCCTTTGCCGTTTTCTTCCTCAGAGGGTCGATTCGCGTGAAAACGGACCAGAACATCGCCGCTTTCCACCGCCTGGCCGATGCCGACCAGGACATCGGCAACCACACCGTCTACCGGCGCTGCAACCCCGCTTTCCATTTTCATCGACTCGAGAACAACCACATCCTGGCCTCGGTAAACCCGTTCGCCGGCTCTGCAAAGTATCTTGACCACGAGCCCCGGCATCGGGCACATCAACTCGTTGCTCTCCCGCGGCGGACGGCCAGCCGGCATATACTTGAGGAGCGCCCACTCTTTCGGGGTATACACTTCAAACAGACGCGCAATGCCGCAGAAGGCCACGAAAATGAAAGAACCCTCCGCCCGCATGCGAAAGCGGTGAGTCTGTCCGTCGATGATGAGCTTGAGCCTGCGGCGATAAAACTCAAACTCGGGTGTTTCCACCGCGTAGGCGTGGTCATTGAGCCGAACCGTGAACTTCCAGCGGCGGCCGAGCGGTGTGCCCTCAATCTGCACATCAAAAAAATCCTTTTCGGACCGGACCTTGTACGAGCGGGCACCGGTGCTGGGCTTTTGCCCGCCGATGGGGGAGACAATCGGCTGGATCGACTCGCGCACGGCAGCGGTCCGGACATGATAAAGAATGGCCGCCGATAGAGCGGCCAGTTCCACGTGCCGCTGCGGCGGGGAGATTTTGGGGTGGCCGCCCTCGAAGTGCTGGTCAATGAAGCCTGTGGACAAACGCCCTTCCACGAACTCCGGGTGGCAAAGAACGCTGTTCACGAAATCAATATTGGTGACCACTCCCTCGATATGGTAGCCGTTCAGGGCCTCGACCAGGCCGATTCGAGCGGCTTCCCGGTCCTGGCCATGGCTGATGACCTTGGCCAGCATGGAATCGTAATGGATGCCGACCAGGCTGCCCGTGTTCACGCCGCTGTCCACACGGATGGAGCTTCCTCGAGGCTCCGCGTAGCGGGTAATCATGCCGGTGGATGGCATGAAGTCTTTCGCGGGGTCCTCCGCACAAATACGGGCCTCCATGGCCCAGCCGCTATTCTTGACTGCCGCCTGGTCGAACGGGAGCGGTTCGCCTGCCGCAATGCGCAGCTGAAGTTCTACCAGATCCAGGCCGGTGACCATTTCGGTGACGGGGTGCTCCACTTGGAGGCGGGTGTTCATTTCCAGAAAATAGAAGCCGCCGTTAGCGTCCAGGACGAACTCCACCGTCCCCGCGTTCCGGTAGCCCGCTTTGCGGGCCAGATCGCAGGCGGCTTTTCCCATGCGCCGGCGAAGTTCCTCCGACACAACCGGCGACGGGGTCTCCTCGATGATTTTTTGATAGCGCCGCTGGATGGAGCACTCTCTTTCCCCCAGATGAACCACATTGCCAAAAGCATCCGCGAGGATTTGAATTTCCACGTGTCTGGGACTTTCGATGTAGCGCTCCATGAAAACCCGACCGTCGCTGAAGGCCTTGCGCGCCTCCTGGCGGCTGGCTGCAAGCGCACCCTCCATTTCATTCGGCCCGCGCACGATGCGCATGCCCTTGCCGCCGCCCCCGCCGGCGGGCTTCAAAACCACGGGGTAACCGATCGATTCCGCAACGGCCTTTGCTTCATCGTCGTCTTTCAGCGCGGCGCCGTGACCGGGTATGACCGGAACGCCGATCTTGACCGCGAGCTCCTTGGAGGCGATTTTATCCCCCAACAGGGCCATCGCGGCGGCCGGAGGGCCGATGAAGACAAGGCCGGCGGCCTGCACCGAACGGGCAAATTGAGGGTTCTCCGATAAAAACCCGTAACCGGGGTGGACCGCGCGGCAGCCGGTGGAAAGAGCGGCAGCCATCAGCCGTTCCGCGTCAAGATACGATTCCGTTGCCCGGGCACCGCCGATGGGAACGGCTTCGTCGGCCGCCTGCCGATGCAGGCTGCGGCTGTCCGCAGCGGAATAAACGGCCACGGTCTTAAGCCCCATGCGTCTGCAGGTCCTCATGATTCGAACGGCGATCTCGCCGCGGTTGGCAATCAGGATCTTGTCGAACATGACGTTCTCACAAAGGGATATTTCCGTGTTTGCGGTCCGGCCCTTTGGCTGTTTTGCCTTCGAGCACCTGAAGCGTGCGGATCAGCCGATGACGGGTGTCCCGAGGAAAAATCACATCGTCGATATACCCGCGCCGGGCGGCCAAGAAGGGGTTGGCAAAGGCGCGTCGATACTGCGCCATTCTTTCATTCAGCAATCCCTCCGGGTTGTCGGAGGCCTGGATCTCTTTGCGATAAATCACTTCGGCCGCCCCCTTGGGTCCCATGACGGCGATCTCAGCCGTCGGCCAGGCGTAGTTGACATCGCAGTGAATGTGTTTGGAGTTCATCACCAGGTAGGCGCCCCCGTAGGCCTTGCGCACGATGACGGAGATCCGGGGCACGGTCGCTTCGGTAAAAGCATAGAGCAGCTTGGCGCCGTGGCGGATGATGCCGCCGTGCTCCTGGTCGGGGCCCGGCATGAACCCGGGAACGTCGACCAGGGTGATCAAAGGGATGTTGAATGCATCGCAGAAACGAACGAAGCGCCCCGCTTTGACCGAAGCATCATTATCCAATACGCCGGCCAGCACGGCCGGCTGGTTGGCCACGAGGCCGATGGTCTGGCCGCCGAGCCGGCCGAAGCCGCAAATGATGTTCCGGGCGAAACCGGAATGGACCTCCATGAACTCGGCCCCGTCCAATATGCTATAGATCAATATGTTCATGTCGTAGGTTTGGTTGGGATTTTCCGGGACCAGATAATCCAGGGCAGGGTCGGTGCGGTCAGCCGGGTCGCGCAAATCCATCAGCGGAGCCCGTTGGCGGTTGTTTGACGGCAGATAGTTGATCAGGCGCCGTATTTCTCTGAGGCATAAAATGTCGTTCGGCGCCGTGAAATGGGCGACGCCGCTTTTCTGGGCATGAATGTGCGCGCCGCCCAGGTCCTCCGAGGCGATCTCCTGGTGCGTGACCGTTTTAACCACGCTGGGCCCGGTAACAAACATGTAGGAGGAGGCCTGCACCATGAAGACGAAGTCGGTGATCGAAGGGCTGTAGACGGCACCGCCGGCGCACGGCCCCATGATGGCGGATATCTGGGGAACCACCCCGCTCGCGCGAACGTTGCGGTGAAAGATTTCACCATAGGCGGCGAGGGCGTCCACTCCTTCTTGGATGCGGGCGCCCCCCGAGTCGTTCAAGCCGATGATCGGTGCGCCGACCTTGACCGCCAAGTCCATCGCCTTGCAGATTTTTTGGGAATGGGCCTCTCCTAAGGAGCCCCCGACGACGGTGAAATCCTGACTGAAAACAAAGACTTCTCTTCCGTCGATGGTTCCGTGACCGATAATGACGCCGTCGCCGGGATAACAGCGCTCATCACCCAAGGCACCCCCGCGCCCGGTTTTCAGCATGTCGACCTCCTCGAAGGAATCGTCATCCAACAGGAGATCGAGCCGCTCTCTGGCCGTAAGCTTGCCCTTGTCGTGCTGCGCCTTGATTTTTTCCGCCCCGCCGGCTTCGATGGATTCGGCGCGCAGGCGTTCCAAGATTTCAAGCGTTGAATTGTCCTCGGGCTTCATGGCCACGCCTTTTTCTGGAAAGATCCGCTTCGGGGTCATCAAGCCGAATTACGCGGCGGTTGCTTTCTGAAGCTCAGCATCCGCCGCCTCCACCTCCGCCCGCATTTTTTGCCTGTAGGCGTTCAGTTCGGCGCGCAACCGCTTGTCGGATAGGGCCAGAATGGCCACCGCCAGCAAAGCGGCGTTCTTGGCGCCTGCGCCGCCGATGGCGACGGTGCCGACCGGTATGCCGGCAGGCATCTGCACCATGGAGAGCAGGGAATCCAAGCCTCCCAAGTCCGATGTTGTCATGGGAACGCCGATGACCGGCAAGGGGGTGAGAGCGGCGAGAACCCCGGCAAGATGGGCCGCCTTGCCGGCGGCAGCGATGATGATTTGAACGCCCCGGGCTTCCGCGCCGGTTGCGAAATCGTGGGCGCGATCCGGGGTTCGGTGGGCGGAGATGACCCGCACCTCGTGAGCCACTCCGAACCCGGCCAACACCTTGGCGCTTTCTTTCATGACCTCGTAATCGGATTTGCTGCCCATCACGATAGCTACCCTGGGAGAGCCTTTTTCTGTGCCCTGGTTCATTTCAACACACCTCCGACAGGAAGACGTTGGTTTGGCGGACCTTGGCGGCAAAAGCAGCCAGGTCCGGGGAGACGGGACGGAGTCTTCGCCCGTCTTTTGCGGGCAGCACTCCGGTCATCGAAGGGAAGGGCATCCCCCCCGGCATGCGCACCCCTCCACCGGCGCCTGATGCGGAAGGATGACGCCGTCCCGAATGTTTACCTCGGCGCCGCTACCCACCCTTTCCACCATTCCGTCGGCGCAAGGCCCATCTGCGCGGGTCACGGCATTCGGCCCGACAAAACCTGTTTCGCCGATTTCAACGTTGCCGATCACCACGGCCGACAGGTGAACGAAGGCGGCATGAGCGATCTCGGGTTTGACCCCGGCATGGTTTCTCCGGATCATCGCATTGTCTCAATGGGATCGCCGTTCATCAGGCGTTTCATCGCATCCCTATATTTTTCCGATGTTTTTCTGACCACATCCTCGGGAAGCACCGGCGCGGGCGGCTGCTTGTTCCATTTGACCTGTTCCAAATAGTCGCGCACAAACTGCTTGTCGAAACTGGGCGGGGAGATCCCCGGGCGGTAGGATTCGGCCGGCCAGAAGCGGGAAGAGTCGGGGGTGAACAGTTCGTCGATCAAAATGAGTTCGCCGTCTGCAAACCCGAACTCAAACTTGGTATCGGCGATGATGATCCCCCGCTTTTCGGCGTACGCTGCGGCAAGGGCATAAAGACGCAGGCTGATGTCCCGCACCCTTTGAGCGGTTTCCATCCCAATCAAATCCACAACCTTGGCGAAAGAGATGTTTTCGTCATGCGCGCCGGCGGCGGCCTTGGTAGAAGGAGTAAAAATCGCCTCCGGCAGGCGGTCTGCCTCGATCAAGCCCTTGGGCAATCGTTGGCCGCAGACGCATCCGGTTTGGCAGTATTCCTTCCAGCCCGACCCCACCAGATAGCCCCTCACGATGGCCTCGATCGGCAGCGGCTCCGCCTTCTTGACCAGCACCGACCGCTGCGCGAGCTGTTCACGCGACCATCGCCCGTCGTTCTCCCAACCATCCAGGACCGGCGTCTCGGATAGAATATGATTGGGGATCACATGCTTTGTCTTTTCGAACCAGAAGTTTGACAAACGGGTCAGCGTGGCGCCTTTGTCGGGGATCGCGTTCGGCAGAACATGGTCGAATGCCGAAATGCGGTCACTGGCTACAATCAAAAGGCTGAGGTTGTCTTCTGTCGCATAGACATCGCGGACCTTTCCCTGGCGTTGAAATGAATAACGGGTTGGCCTTTCCACAACGCTTTCTCCTTTCGCAAAAGGAAAGGCCGCCACTCGCTTAAACGAAACGAGTGGCGGCCTTCTATTTTTCCCGCACCTTTCGCTTTCAGCGAAAGGCCCGTTCCAACGTTAAGGCCTCATCGATCTAGAATCGACGGATCTCCTGCAAAAGATACTGTCAGCACCTTTTTGCCAGCAGACCGCCTCTATCTAACGTTATTTCCTGCTCTCTGTCAACAGCATTTTTCAGGGCTCCTTTAAATTTCGCGTGGGGTAAGTGGCACGGGGGTCGATCTTCGAGAAATCGAGCCTGCCGGCGATGAGGAAGAGGACGATGCGGGGGGTGGAGAATCGTCCCTGGCCGCGCGCCTTGCGCTTGCCGGCCTGGAAGAGGCCATGCAAGGCTTCGAGGAAGCCGTTGGTCCGACGTGTCTGCGCCCGGGCGACGATGCCCTCCACATGGCGGCGCACGAAGGTTGCGACCTCCTTCATCCGTTCGACGCAGGTACACCCATGCTGGATGCCGCGCACGACGTTGATCTGCCGGCGGTCGAGGAGTTCCCGCAACGGCTCCTTGTAGGCCCACGCGCGGGCGGCGCGCACGGTGGTTATCCGGGTGATCAGGGCATCGAGATCGGTCTGCGCGTCGGCATTGAGCTTGCCCCGATCATTCCGCAACGTCCCGCCCAGCCCCTGGAGGCTGATATGTGGAAGGTGTCGAAGGGGAGGCGGGCATGGGGCCCACGCCCTTGATGAAGGCCTGCGACAGGTCGATAGAGACGGCCGCGAACGGCATTTCCCGGCACAGGGTGATGATCAGCATCTCGCAGCCGGCGAGCTCTCCGGACCCGCCGGGCTCAACCGGGCGATGCCGCCGTCGGGCAGCACACGCGCGGCATGCGCACTTCCAGGCAGCCCTTGAGCTGGAAGAAGTTCAGATGCCGGTAACGCTTGGTGACGGTGCCGTGCGCCTGTGAGCGCCTTCGATGCCGGCATCGAAATCCACACCCTGGACGTGCCACGGGTCCACAATGCCCAGCGCCGCTTCAAACAGCGTGGCGCTCATGCTTGCTCTTCCCTGCATCGAACAGACGGGCGGACATGCGACCCAGCGGTCGCCGTTGTCTCCGAGACCGGACGCGGCAGTGCGTCGCATGCGGCCATGGGCCAGCGTGTGTCCCGAGACAGCGCCTCAAGAGTACGCTGCGCCAGGTTCCGCCCGCCCTTGATCCGCAAGCGCGGATCCCCTTTACCCACTCGTTTTTGAAATGAGCCTTTTTAAAAACTCGAAGCTCCTGGCAAAAAAACACCTCATGTCGACCTGCTGCTGAAACCTACGACAGGCGAAGACGCCAGAGAGAAAATGATCACCCTTTCCCCGGTAACCGTACTGATGTCCGTGTGGAGGCTTTTAATCTTGACGTTGAGGATCTTTTCAACCGCCGCCTCAAGCAGCGGACGACCTTGCTCCAACAGGGCGATCCGAACGCGCTTGATCAATTCCCGACCATCCGTCCGGTCCACAGAATCTGCCAGTTTCAGTTCGGCCTGAGTCAGGACATTTTTTAGACGAACCAATACGATATCATCGATAATGTAAGTTTTGGTTTCTAAGGGACCGCGTCCCATGAATTCTTTCTCAAACTTAATGATCGCCTCACTAATTTCAGATTCATACTGGCCTTTGGTTTTAGCGCTCATGGGTCATCCACGCTCGGTTGGTCGAAACTCGTAATCATCAAAGGCGAATCCGGTTCGCGATGATATCAACCGCCATCCGCCACTTCGCGACATCGCGATTCATGAGCACTTTTGGGACCAAAAAAGGGGGATGTGTTTTCCGACCTCTCGATCGTTGGGGTCGGTCGCCCCGGACTTCCCGCGGCGGGCCGGGCCGCTCGTTCGCAGACCCCGCCCCCCGGCAGGCGCCCTCCCGGCGATCGTTTATCGATCGCACGAAGAAAGAGACCACGCCGAGAAACGCCGAACCCGGGAAAACCACCGGTGGGTACCCCATTTGAGCCCATACCACAACCCTCGCCCGATACACAAACGCCTGTGCCCCGCGCCCCCGCCGATCCCGTTCCGGGCCATGCGCCAACATCGCCCCATGCTTCAACGATCTATTTGGATATCGGTCCTTGCGGTATGCGGCGGGAGAAAACCGAACGGGTCCATGCACATGATCCCGGGAAACATCCCGGATCGTGGACTGGGATAACGCGGGTATGCCGCTTGCCTCCACCGGGTCAAGGCGTTCGACCGACACCCCTCGCCGCAGATCCCAGTTCACCCTTCCGGTTGCCACGGCCTAAACAATCCGCATCAGGCGTCATCCCCCTCGGGTTGCCCGCCCGGGCCAAGCAGCCACCCTTTGGCCGATCCTTTTTTCGGGATGGGACCATAGTCCTATATCCAGCCCCCATGCCGGCTGGTAAGGTTGCCGTCACCGGTCGTCAGAAACACACCCGGCGGCTCGATCGCTTGTCTATCCATTTGCAGGCCGGCCGCCTCGTCGAGAAGGGCATGTCGATCGGTCGCGCCCTGAGCCTCTCACCTGCTGCGGATCGCGCGATGATCGACATGCAAACGGCACAAGTCATCGGCCGGCTCTGGTGTCCCGCAAGGAGGCGAGGATGACGGCTACAGCGCGAACGGCGCGATTTTGCATGATCATCGCCGCCATCGTCGCCCTGGCCGTCACGGCGCAGGCGCAGAAGTTGCCGAAACCCAAGCCGCCGAAGGCCGAGGTGAAGTCGCAGGAGGCGGCTGTTCCCGCGGCACCGCAGACCCCGGAGCAGGTGGACGCTTTCATGGGCACCTTGACCGACGAGAAGGCGCGGCAGGTGCTGGCCCAGATGCTCCGGGAGCAAGCGTCGGCCAAGGCCGCACCCGGCGAGGAGAGGGGGTTTGTCAAGGGCAGGGAAAGCGGGCTGGGACCCCTTTACTACCGGATGATCGACCTCGCCTCGTCGCTCGTCAAAAAGCTCTCCGGCAATTTCCCCAGGGCGGAAGACCCTTCCGACGAGCTGGGCGATGCTTGGCGCAAGCTGACCGGCGGCGGGGGGGTCGGCCGCCTCCTGCTGAACACGCTGTCGCTTTTGGCGATCCTGGCGGCGGGCTTGCTCCTGAGATGGCTGCTTTTCCGGTCGACCCGGGAGATCCGCGAGCGGTTGTTCGCCTCCGTGAGGCTGGGGCGGCTCGAATTTTTGGGGCGGGCCCTGGTGCATTTGATTCTGGAGGCCCTGGGCATTGCGGTGTTCGCGCTTGCCACCTTCATTCTGTTTGTCCTCTTTTTCCAAAAAGAGGATTTGGGGTTTGCGTTCGTCTCGGTCTACCTGCTGGTCAGCCTCTACGTGCTGATCTTTGCCGGTGCGGCCAAGGTCATTTTTTCGCCGGATGCCCCCGCCCTGCGCCTGTTCCCGATGAAGGACGCGGACGCCGCCTTCCTTTACCGCTGGATCGTGTTCATCGTGGCGGGTGCGGCCGTGTTCTCCGGGGCGAGCGCCGTCCTCGGTGAAATCGAAGTCGCCAAAACCGTCTACCTGTGGTTCTACAGCTTGGGCGGCGCCTTCATCGCCATCGCCCTCATCGTCATGATCTGGCAGAGCCGGCGGCGGATTGCCGCGGCCATCCTCCCGGCGGATGCCGAGGCCGGTCAAAACGACCTGCGGGCCGCGTTCGCGCGCTCCTGGCATTACCTGGCGAGTGGATACGTGCTCTTGATGGGCGTTTACTGGATCGCGGATGTCCTCTCGGGGGGGAAGGCCACGATTCTCAACCTGATCCTCAGCCTCTTCGTGATCCCGATCTTCATCGGCCTGGACCGGTGGGGGCTGCGGCTTCTCAGGCTCGCCTCCGGCGAGATGACACAGGTCGCCGACTTGAGCGGCGAGCAGGTGCGGGAAGTCCCGCCCCTCGGCGAGCAGAACAAGATCCGGCAATTCGCGCCGTTGATCCGGAAGCTCTACCAGCTGATGCTATCCGCGTTTCTGTTCTTTCTGGTGCTGCGGCTGTGGGGGGTGGATGTGGCCGTCGGGAGGATGTTCACCTCCCACGTGCTGGGCATCGTGGTGACCTTGCTGCTGGGGTTCATCACCTGGGAGTTCATCAAGGCCCGCATCGACAGCCGCTTGCGGCAGGAAATCCCCGAAGTCGATGACGACCATGAACAGGGCGGCGCCGGAGGCTCCCGTGTCGGGACCCTGCTGATTCTCTTCCGCAAGTTCGTCGCGGCGACGTTGTTCGTGATCGTCTCCCTGATCGTACTCTCCGCCCTCGGGGTGAACATCGGCCCACTGATCGCCGGGGCCGGGGTGATCGGTCTCGCCATCGGGTTCGGTGCGCAGACCCTGGTGCGGGACATCATCGCCGGGGTCTTTTTCCTGATCGACGACTCGTTCCGGGTCGGGGACTACGTGGAGTCGGCCGGCATCAAAGGCACCGTCGAGAAGGTCTCGCTGCGTTCCCTCAAGCTGCGCCACCCCCGCGGCATGGTGTACACCGTACCCTTCGGCTCTTTGAAATCGATCACCAACTTCAGCCGAGACTACACCATCATGAAGCTGGACTTCCGGGTGCGCCTGGACACCGACCTGGAGGCGGTGCGTAAAATCATCAAGAAGATCAACAAGAACCTCCGCAAAAACGAAGAATTCAACCGCGCCATGCTCGATGACCTCAAGTCCCAGGGAGTCAAGGAGTTCCAGGACTCGGCCATGATTCTGAGGGTCAAGTTCAAGACGGTTCCCGGAGAACAATTTGCCATCCGCAAAGAGGTCTACCGGATGATCCAGGAGGAGTTCCGCGCGGCCGGCATCCAGTTTGCCCACCGGGACGTCACGGTCTACATCCCCCCGGAATCCCGGGAGCGGGCGAATGAGGCGCCTCCGTCGGCCGCGGCGGACCCATCGATTGATTCGCATCTTCGCCAGGCGGGAGCGGCCGCGGCCCTGGCCGTAATCCAGCAGGAAGACGAGGAGCGGGCGAAAGCCTTGGCGAAGGCCAAACCGAAAGAGGTTTAAAAAAGGCGCCGGGGAATTCCATAGCGATAAGCGATTTCCCGCTGATCGGGGAAAGGACAGGAACATCGTGCAGCCGAACCTTAAAACCGCCCCTGGACATCGCCGCACGCCGCCTGCGGCGTGGAAGCGGTCGTCACCGGTGGACTCCCAAGCGATCAGTCCGCCCGGCGTCGCTCCTGTTCCCCGGGTTCGCACGCTGCCGGTGAAGGATTGTCCGGTTGCTCGTGCATCCGTTGGCGATTGGGTACGCATCCATGCACCCAGCAATCTCCCGAATAGCCGGCTGTCGCACGGCGAGACGGCGATGAACGATCAACTCGGTCTTCAGCGGTGCCTGGCTTTCCATGGGGGCGTTGTCGAAGCCGTTCCCGGTTCCGCCCATAAAAGACTTGGTCCCCTGGCCTTTGCGCATCCGTCGATATTCGCGGGGGCCATAGCGGCTGCCCTTGTCCGAATGCCGCACAAACACCGTGAGCGGATGTTCCCGTCGCCTCTGCTCCGTCATCGCGTGCCGTGCTGCGACTTCCGGGCAAAAGACGAGGCCGTTTTGTTTAAGATGTCGCGCTCCATCCGCACCGGGACCGCCTCTCGCTTGACCCATGCCAGATCACGCTTCACATCCGTCAGCGGCCGGTGGCTTTTCCCGACTCCCTTCTGCTTGCCGGCTTTGAAAGCCCGCAGCCGGTTCTCCAGCGCCGATTTAGGCAGACTCCACCGCATTTCCGCTTCACCTGCCGAAAGGCCGCCTTCGGGAACAAGCCGTATCGCCTCCAAACGAAACTCCCTCGTGTTCTTGCGGTATGGAGCCCTTTCCATGCTGACACCTCCGCCTGTTGGCGATCATCAACGCTGATGCCCCTTTTTTCCCAGCTCACCCCAGAAGCCATTTAGAAGGAGAAGCAGATGAGCCGAGTTGCCCATATCGCGGTTGTGGCGGTCATCGGCTTGGTGATGGCCATTCCGGCGGGTGCACAGGATGACGACCAGGCGGCGGAACTGGCCAAGAAGCTTGCGAACCCGATCGCCAATCTCATCAGTGTGCCCCTGCAATACAATTACGACCGGAACTACGGGCCAAATGACGACGGCCGCGTCCATCGGCTGAACATCCAGCCTGTCATACCCTTCGCGCTCAACGATCGGTGGAACCTGATCACGCGGACGATCGTTCCGCTCATTGACCAGCAGGACGTTCCCCAGGGGGGGGTGAACAAGACCGGCCTTGGCGACATTACGGCCAGCCAGTTCTTATCGCCCAAAGAACCGACCGAACACGGCCTGATTTGGGGTGCGGGACCGGTTTTTCTTCTGCCGACGGCCTCCGATGAAACCCTCGGCGGCGAGAAATGGGGATTGGGGCCGACGGGGGTCGTGCTGCGACAGAAAGGGGCGTGGACAGTCGGTGTGCTGGCCAACCACATTTGGTCCTTTGCCGGCGATGATGATCGCGACGGCATCAACGCGACCTTTCTGCAGCCGTTTCTAAGCTACATCACGCGGACCAAGACCACGTTTTCGATTGGTACGGAGTCCACCTACGATTGGAAAGCCGAGCAATGGTCCGTCCCGGTGATCGCCCAGGTGGGGCAACTGTTTCGGATCGGACCGCAGATCCTCCAGTTGGCGGCGGGGGTGAAATACTGGGCCGACTCGCCGGATAACGGACCCGAGGGCTGGGGCGTTCGGGTGCAGTTGACGTTCTTGTTCCCGAAATAGAGCGGCCGTGAACAGGCAAAGAGGATCTGGGTGATGAAATCAAAAACGCTTCTTCCCTCGTGGATGGCGTCGATTTTCGCGGTGGTCATCGCGGCGGCGCCGGCAAAAGCACAGGCCGGCGATGCAACGTCTTTGCTAAAGGCCATGTCGGACTATGTCGGCAGCCAGAAGACCATCGAGCTTTCGTTTGACAGCGATATCGAGGTCATCACGCCGCAGCTGGAGAAACTTCAGTTCACCAATTCCGGCGATGTCCTGTTGACCCGGCCGGACAAGCTGCGCGCGCACCGGGTGGGCGGCTATGCGGACGTGGCCCTGGTCTTCGACGGCAAGACCGTCAGCATCTACAGCCAGGGAGCCAACGGCTACACCCGCTTCGAAGCGCCCGGCACCGTGGATCAGTTGATCGAAGCCCTAAGACAGGGGCATGGCGTCGCGCTGCCTGGGGCCGATCTTCTGCTGGCCAATTCGTACGGCGCCCTTACGGCCGGGGTCAAAGAAGCGAAACACATCGGCCGCGGGGTCATCGACGGCGTGGAGTGTGAGCACCTTGCGTTTCGCAACTTCGACACGGACTGGCAGCTCTAGGTGGAGGCGGGGGCGGCGACCCATTCCGCGCAAACTCGTGATTACCCGCAAGACCTTTAACAGCGCGCCGCAATACACGCTGCGCGTCAAGAAATGGAAAACCGACGTCGCGACGGGGCCGGGTGCGTTCGCGTTCACCCCGCCGGCCGGCGCGCAACCCCTCAACCGTCATGACCTGATCGAACTCGACGAGCTGCCGCCGAGTGCGCCGGAAGGAGGAATGCGATGAACCGCATTGTTGTCAAATTCTTGCTCATGCTCGGGCTGATGGCTGCCGGATTGGCATGGAATGGCGACCTCCGGCCGGCGTCGATGGGCCTCCTATCCACCGCGGAGGCGGTTTTCGGTGCGCCGGCGACGCCGGTCAGCTATGCCGGCGTCGCCCGGCGTTCCACCGTCGGAGCCGGGGCGCCCGGGGTGGGGGTTGCACCCGGCATTTTGGGTGGGCCGGTGAACCGAGTCGGGGTGCGCTGAGCCTGCCCGCGCCGCTCAGCGAAAGGAGACGGTATGCCGAAAATCGAACATTGCCCGCGCAGTCGCCTGATCGTTGGGGTCGTGTCCCTGATGATCGCGCTGCTGCCCCGGATGGCGATCGGGCAGTCTGCGGCCATCGATCCTGAAGCCGAGAAGCTGCTGAAGGCCTCCACCGCGTGCCTTGCAGGCCAGAAGCGATTCAGCGTCGCCACGCGCAGTACGATTGAAATCGTGCTCGCATCGGGCCAGAAACTTCAGTTCGACCATGCCGCGATCTTGTCGGTGCAGCGTCCGAACAAGCTCAAGGCCGAGCGCCGTGGCGACCTGGTGGACCAGGTGTTCACCTTCAACGGGAAAACGCTCACGCTCTACAATCCGAGCGAGAAGTATTATGCCCAGGTTGCGGCGCCGGGGACCCTGGAAGAGATGCTCGACTTTGCCCGGGAGTCGCTCGATATCATCGCCCCCGGGGGAGACCTCATCTACAAGAACGCCTTCGAGATCCTCATGCAGGATGTGACCTCCGGGTTCGTGGTCGGCAAGGGGGTCGTCGAGGGGGCGCGCTGCGACCACCTCGCCTTTCGATCCCCAGGCGTGGACTGGCAGATCTGGATCCAGGAAGGCAAGCGGCCGCTGCCGCGCAAGCTGGTCATCACTTCGACGGATGTGGCCGGCGGACCCCAGTTCGCGGTGGTCATGACGAAGTGGGATCTCGCGCCGAAGTTTGCTGAGGGGGCGTTCGACTTCACGCCACCGCAGGGTGCGAAGAAGATCGTGTTCCTGCCCGTGGGCGATCCCCAAGCCCGATAGACGCGAAGGAGATGGCGATGAAACACACATTGAGGCTGTTCGGGTTCGGGCTTTGCCTGCCCCTCCTGCTTCTCGTTGATGCTTCGCCGCTTGTGCCGCCCGGGACCATCGGATCCGTCCGTGAAGCTGCCGCCATCGTCGGCGCTCCCCTTACACCAGTATCCGCTGCCGGCGTGGCACGGCGAACGACACGCCGAACGGTTGCGGTGGCATCGACTGCGGCGGCTTCAACCACTGCGGCAGCCACAGCCCCCCAACCCGCACCGTCACAACCCCCACCGCCGCCGGCGCAGGCGCAAACCGGCGCGCCGCCCGTCGGCACCATGGTTCCGGAACTGCCGTCGGGGTGCGTTTCGAGCCCCAAGAACGGCATCGAGTACTACAATTGCGGAGGGGTGTATTACCGGCCGGCGTTTCAGGGCAACAACCTGGTGTACGTCGTGCAAAACCCGTAACGGGCGATGCCACCGCCCCTTGTCGCCCGACACCCATGGGTCTTTCGGAGCATGAGGCGAATCACCCGCAAAATACCATCCGTGGCCGTGCTGCTGGTCTCTATCGTTGCGGCCGCCGCGGCGGCAATGGCTCAGTCGCAGCCCAAAACCGGCGGCTATGTCGGCTCCCGCAGCTGCATCGAATGCCACGAGCGGTTCTACCGGCTCTGGTCGACATCGTTCCATGGCCTCGCCATGCAGCCTTACAGCCGTGAACTGGCCGCGGCCAAGCTCAGCCCGCAAAAACACGAGGTCGTGATCGGCAACTACCGTTACCGGGCCGATACCGCCGGGGCCGAAGGCTGGGTGCATGAAAACGGCCCGCAAGGCCGCAAGCGCTACAAGATCGAGCACGTGCTCGGCGGCAAGAACGTCTATTATTTTTTAACCCCGATGGAAAAGGGCCGGCTGCAGACCCTGCCTGTGGCCTACGACGTGCGCAGGAAAGAGTGGTTCGACATGGCGGCAAGCGGCATGCGCCACTTCCCGGGGAGACGGTCGGGGACCTCCGTCAGTTGGAAGGAGTGGCCCTACACCTTCAATACGGCCTGCCACAGCTGCCATGTCAGCCAACTGTCGGCCCACTACGACCTCAAGACCGACACCTATCGTACGGTTTGGCTCGAGCCCGGCATCAACTGCGAGACCTGCCACGGCCCTTCCGCGGAGCACAACCGGCTTTTCAAAGATCTGCCGAAGGACGCGCCTCCCCCGGCGGACCCGAAGATCATCAGCGTCAAAAATTTCACCCCGGCACAGCACAACGACTCCTGTTCCTCCTGTCACGCCAAGGCCTCGGCCGTGACCACAAGCTACCTGCCGGGGGAACCCTTTTTCGACCACTTCGATCTCGTCACGCTGGAGAATCCCGACTATTACCCCGACGGCCGCGACCTCGGGGAGAACTACACCTACACCTCGTGGTTGATGAGCCCCTGCGCGCAAAACAGCCCGCTAAACTGCATCACCTGCCACACCTCGAGCGGCCGCTACCGGTTTCAGTCCGCGGAGAAAGCCAACGATGCCTGCCTGCCCTGCCACCGGGATCATGTGGCCGACCCCACGGCCCACACCCACCATAAGGCCGACACTCCCGGCAGTCGGTGCGTCTCCTGCCACATGCCCATGACCGAGTTTGCGCGCATGCTCCGCAGCGACCACTCGATGCGGCCGCCGGCGCCGGCGGCCACCATCCGGTTCCAGTCGCCCAACGCCTGCAACGGCTGCCACGCGGACAAGACCCCCCAGTGGGCCGACCGGTGGGTGCGCAAATGGCGCAGCCGCGATTACCAAGCGCCGATCCTGCATCGCGCCGAGCTCATCGAGGCGGCACGCAAGAGGGATTGGTCGCGCCTGCCGGAGATGCTCGAGGCCATCTCCGATAAAAACCGTGATGAGGTCACCGCCAACTCATTGATCCGGCTGCTGCGCTCTTGCGATGATGGGAGGGTCGCCCCCGCCGTGCTGGCCGCCATGAAAGACCCCTCGCCGCTCATTCGTGCCTCGGCGGCGGAATCATTGGGCATGCTGCCTTCGGCGGCAGGCGTGCAGGCCCTGGCGGCGGCGGCGAGCGACCGCTACCGCCTTGTGCGCGTCCGCGCCGCCCAGGCGCTTGCTGGAATTCCGGGCGTCACGTTGAGCGAACCGCACGCGTCGAACGCAAGGAAAGCGACGGAGGAGTACCTGGCCGCGATCATGGCCCGGCCGGATTTGTGGACCTCCCATTACAACCTGGGCAACTACTTCCTCAGCCGGCAGGACTACGCGTCGGCCGCATCGGCTTACGGCACCGCCATCCGGTTCGACCCGACCGAGATTCCGCCCCGAGTGAACCTTGCCATGGCCTATGCCCGCCAGGGGGACATCGCAAAGGCCGAGGAAGCGCTTCGCGGAGCCCTGGCGCGCGAGCCGAACAACGCCGAGGCGAACTTCAACATGGGGCTGCTCAAGGCCGAGACAAAGGATTGGGTGCAAGCGGAAAACCATCTGCGACGGGCGTTTGAATCCGACCCTCAAATGGCTCCGGCAGCCTACAATCTTTGCGTGTTGCTCGGTGAACGAGGCAGCGACGAAGCCCTTGGGTTCTGCCGCCGGGCCGCCGAGCTTCGGCCCCGAGAACCGAAATATGCCTGGACCTGCGCCTATTACCAAAACAAAAAGGGCGACCCGGCCGCCGCCACGGCAACGCTGGAGAGCCTTCTCAGCCGCCACCCGAGGTTTACGGACGGCTACCGGCTGCTGGCGGAGATCTACGCTCACACAGGGAAACACCGCAGCGTGGCAGAGCTCCTGAACCGGGCTACGGCAAACGGCTTCTTGAGTCCCCGCGATCGGGCAGCCATCGAAACGAAGCTTCGCCGTCCCGCACAAGAAAGGCCGCCGCCGCCAAAAAGCCATGAAACGCCAAGGTGACTTTTTCTGCGTCGTCTGTCTTCTCAAAAAGCAGGATTCGATCGAGGTTTCATGAAAGGGTCGAGACGCCGGGCACTTCGTATTGCCGCCGGTTTGTTGCGGCGGCAACGCCGGCTATTTCCGTCCGGTGCCGACGCTGTATTGCGTGCACGCCTAAGCCCGGATTTGAAGCTGGGGCCGGGCGCGGGCTCCTGTTGCGGTGATTCTCCGGACGGTCTTGACCCTCGTCGGAGAGCATCCGTCGACATGGACCGCCTGGGAATTGCTGCAAGGTTCAAGGTGAACGAAATGAAACCCGTGCTGCGGGAGGCAGCTGTTGATCGACTCCCCGTCGGAGAACGGACTGATCATTCGCTTCGATCCGAACGAATTCCGGTGGGGCCCGTTTCGCATGGAGAATTTCGTGGCCGCCTTTCGTCTCTCGCCGCGCGCGGCCCCCGCAATGATGATCGCCGGCCGGGAATCGGCTCGGCCCGGGTTGCCGGCCTGAACCACGGTCGGCGGAAACCGGAGACGGCCTTCACCCGAGTTCCCGTGGAGGTCAGGCAGACCCCCGCCCTGGCCCATACGCTGGAGGGGGCCCGATTGATGCGCTGGACCTCAAGGGGCTGCTCGCGTTAGGCCTCGAATTGCTCATGGGCAAGGCCCGATTCAAGGATACTGGGGTTCTCATGGCACCTTGCCGTCCGGGACGGATCCCTCTGGCGCTCGTCCATGGAACAGCCTCTCGCATGGCGCGGCGGGCGCAGAAGCCCCATGAAATCCTCAACGGCCGGGGGCCCTGGAATCGCTATCCGATCTGGCCGTTCACCGACCACACCGACAACCCCATGCGGTCCCCCGGCGGCATCCTCACGCAAGGGAGGGCTCCGCAGCGTGGTTCAGGAACTCGGCCTCGAGAGCCAGGATGACGCCCTGCCGAACAGGGCGGTTTCCGGCCACAGCCATGGAGGGCCGCCCACCCGGATGGCCGCCATCGAAAGCGGCGATCGTTTCTGGGATCGCGTTTCCAACGTCTCCATCGATCGGACCGACGTCTCGCCCGAATGGAGAGCGATCATGTGCTCTGCCGCCGTCATCCTCAAAACGCGGCGTCCTGTTCTTTTCCGTTGAGGCAATTTTCAGGTTGGCAGGTGAACCCCCATGGAGATGAAACAAGTCAGCGACAACCGCTTTGCGGTGCGGATCGAGAAGAACCGCGTGTGTGACGCCAACTCCGGCCACATCAACCGTGCCGAAGGTGTGGTGGTCGAAACCCCGTCGGACGTGGCCCCTGCCCGGCAGATGATCCGGCTGTTCAGCACCGTGTGGTCCGCCATGCCGAAACGCGTCATCAACACACACGAAGACGGGGACCACCTCCGGGGCGATCAACTCTTCGAGGGCGCGGAAATCATCGCTCACCGGTCGGTGCCCGAGCCTATGACGCACGTCGCCAATCCGCAGGAGACTCAGAAACTGCGGATCGAGTTCGGCCCCTACGGGGAGTGGCGCGCGCCGGCGAGGCTGTATAGGAACGTCGAACGGGCGTGTCGTGAGTTCCGCAACGCCCCCCCTGACGCCCCTTGGAACACGCTAGCCACCTTGGAGTTCGCCGGCGGGTTCTGCCTGACGAAAGGCCTGGCCAACGGCAACCCGCTCGGGCCGTACCTGTTCAAGCCCGATGAGGTTGGGATCCGTACAACCTCGGGGCGACGGTTGTGGGGAATGGGCACGTCAAAGTACCGGGGGTCGACATCCGAGATCAGCCGCAAGGCCGAAGACGTGTTTGCGTGGCTGGGGTTCATGGCTCCACTCAAGCCCGGCACCGTGACAGGCTTCGGCACCATCCCCGATGGTACCGGCCTTGACCAGGACCACTTCATCGACCCGGGTGCCGCGAGCGGCTCGGGACCCTCCGCTGCCGCTTCGCCGAGCCGACCGGCAAGCCGCTGCCCAGCCGCCGGCCGGTCCGGCCGAGAATGCAAAAATACCACATGAGCGCAGGATGAGGAGAGAGCCTATGAAACGAATATCCGTCCCTATGGTCATCGGTCTTCTCGCGGCGCTGTTCGCCGTGGCGCCTTCGGTGCAGGCGCAGCAGGCGAAGAAGCCGAACATCGTTATCATCCTTGGCGACGACCTGGGGTTCGCCGACATGGGGGCGTTCGGCAGCGAAATCAAAACGCCGAACCTCGACGCGCTGGCGAACGAGGGCGTGCGCTTCACGAACTTCTACACGCACGCGAGTTGCTCACCCACGCGATCGATGCTGCTCAGCGGTGTCGATACCCACCTGAATGGCCTGGGCAACATGGACGAGTGGATTGCGCCCAATCAGCGGGTCGTGGACGGCTACGAAGGCTATCTCAACAACCGGGTGGTCACGCTGCCGCAGCTGCTCAAGGAGGCCGGGTATCACACCTACATGGTCGGCAAGTGGCACCTGGGCAAGGCGCCCGACCAGATCCCGGCGGCGCGCGGCTTCGAGCGTGACTTTTCGCTGCTCGACGGCGGCGGCAGTTACTGGGACATGACGAACATCACCGCCGCCGTGCCGAAGTCGCTCTACACCGAGGATGGCCGCTACCTGACCAAGCTTCCCGAGGACTACTACGCGACCAAGACCTACACCGACAAGCTGATCAGCTTCATCGACGCCAACCGGGGAAGTGGCAAGCCCTTCTTCGCCTACGTGGCGCACCAGGCGCCGCACGACCCGTACCACCTGCCGCGGGACTGGCGCAACCGGCATCCCCGCGAGTACGACAAGGGCTGGGACGAGGTGCGCCAGGAGCGGCTGAAGCGGCAGGTCGAGATGGGCATCATGCCGGCCGGCACCGAGCTTGCCGAACGGATGTGGTTCATTCCCGATCCGATCGTGCTTGCCCCCGCAAGCCGCTACATCCTCGGCAAGAAGATGGAACTCTACGCCGGCATGGTGGAGAACATGGACCACCACATCGGCCGGCTCATCGAACACCTGAAGAAGATCGGCGAGTACGAGAACACGATCTTCATTGTGTTCGGCGACAACGGCGCCGAGGGCACCGACCTTTTCAGGATGATCGCGGGTTCCCCGGGTACGCGCGACAACCTCTTCGCGGCGATCCAGTGGTCGCAGACCCATCCCAAGGCGTGGGGCGACCCGGGCACCTGGGTCGGCTATGGCCCGATGTGGGCGCAGGTGTCGATGACCCCCTTCAGCCAGTTCAAGGGCTGGCTGGCCGAGGGCGGCATCCGCAACGCGCTCATCGTCAGCGGACCGGCCGTGAAGCGGGCCAAGGGCAGCATCGACCACGGCCTCATGCACGTCGCCGACATCATGCCGACGCTGCTCGAGATCGCCGGCGCCGAGTACCCGAAGACCCACGAGGGACGCGAAGTTCCCAAACTCATCGGCAAGTCGTGGAATCCGGTGCTGGCAGGCAAGACGGAGTCGCCGCGCACCGACGAGGACTATCTCGCTTGGGAACTCTTCGGCAACCGCGCGGTACGCCAGGGCGACTGGAAGCTGCGCTGGCAGTTCAAGCCGTACGGCAAGGGCGACTGGGAGCTGTTCAACCTCGCCAAGGATCCCGCCGAGCGCAAGGATCTCGCCGCACAGCATCCCGACAAGGTGAAGGCCATGCTCGCGGCCTGGGAAAGCTACGTCGAGGCCAACAACGTGATCCTGCCGAGCCGCGGGCCGTACGATACCCTGGAAAAGGACATGCCGCAACGGGTTACGGTCCATCCGGGCTTCCCGCCGCTGATCTACAAGCGGCAGTTCGTGCCGCCCAAGGACATGCTGGCTGACCCTAAGCCCTGAGCGTTGCCGATCCGAGAACAGATCAGGAAGGACGGAAATCTCTTGAAACGAAACGGAGGTCCCATGAAACCGGTAGCCTGGATGTGGTTGGTCGTCGCAACGATGCTCGCCATGGGCGCGCTCTGCCCGCAGCAGACTCTGGCCCAGGTCCCAGCGCGCTTCTACTGGGATTCTCTGTCGGATGCGAATGCGGTGCCGGTCATCGTCAACTCGATGAGCGGCAACACGAATCCCTTCGATCCTTCTCATACCGTGACGCCGGGGGCGAACTTCGATGCCACATTGGCCCTGGTGGGTTATGCGCGCACCTTTTCCCTGTTCGATCGCGCGGCCATGGCTGCGGTCCTCGTGCCCATGGGGCGGATCTCGGGTGAAGCCAACGTGGCCGGCAGGACCTTCAACCAGTCGGCCAGCGGGTTCGGCGACCCGATGCTCGAGTTCAAAATCAATGTCCTCGGCCCGCCGGCGCAAAAGAACATCCCCGACCTTCTAAGCTATGAGCCGGGGTTCTCGGTCAACCTGCTCGCCGACCTGGCGATCCCGATCGGCGAGTACGACAACGACCAGCCTCTGAATATCGGGCAGAACCGCTGGTATGGGCGCCTCGGCGTACCCACCATTCTTCAAATCGGCCCCTGGGTGCCGGGCCGGCGCATGACCTTTGAACTTTTGCCCGCCGTGTGGTTCTTCGGCAAAAACGACGACTATGTCGGGCAAACCTTGGAAACCGATCCCTTGTTCCAGATGGACGCGCACCTGACGCGCGACCTGACCGAGCGCTTCTGGGGGTCGATCGACGGCGCCTGGTACTACGGCGGCAAGGCGACCATCAACGATGTCCCGGGAGAGAAGCTCAACAACCTCGGCTTCGGAATCACTCTCGGGTACACCATCAACGACAACCTGAACCTCACCGTCGGCTACAAGTCGACCGTCAACGACAGCGATCCCGGGGACCTTCGCATGGACAGTTTCATGGTCACGCTTGTCTTCGGGTGGCACCCACTCATCGAAGGCATGAGACGGCTGAAAGAAGAGAAGTAGCCCGGCATTGGCCAATGCAACGGCCGATGGCCCGTTGTCAAAACTCAATGTGCAGGCATTGGCGCAAGAGGGAAGGACGGAAAAGGAGGCGGCGATGATGGGACTCTACGACATTAAACGGATGTTCGGAATCCTGCTGGCGGGGTGTTTGCTGGCGGGGTGCTTTGTGCCGCTTATTTACGGGGGCTACAAGCTCTACGAGAGCTCGACCCACGTGGGGGTCGCCATCAACGTCAACAAACCAGCTCCCGAGGTTTACGCCGCCGTCATCCAGTCCATCGAAAAGAAAAAAGTGTATACGATTATGAACCGCGACGACAAGAAAATGGTCATCTCGGCCCGGTCGATCGAACAGAAGGAGATTGAGGGGACGGTGACAGTCTGCGAGTTGACACCGGACTCGTCCCGACTCGACATCGTCATGGACAAAACCAAGGGACTCGATCCCAAGGTGCAGCAGCAGGCCCTTGTGAATAGCGTGATGGCAGTCTGCTCGGAGTTAGGCATGGAGTGCACCGAGCAGAAGAAGTGACGATCGGCAGCGATCATCTCCGGGCGGTGGGGAAGCAGGACACGCTTTTCCCGCACATCGCGTGTCCCACACTTCCGCTCTTCCCCGCGGCAGCGCCATGCCAATGATCCATTGCCAAACCGGGGTTGGGAAAAGGGCTCAATGATGGCGATCCGGTCACCGGGGGATGTGGAAAACCCAATTTTTTTCAACTTAGTCCAAGGATGCGGAGGCGGTTTTGATCTGCCTGGATGAGGCAGCATGCCAAAAAGAGCACTAGGGTCGGCCGTTGCGGTATCTTCTGCAGTTCATACGTCGGATGTGCGAAGCGGGGGCGTCAACTCCTTCGGCTTCCACGCCATCCGGCATCTCACGGCTTCAATTGTTCACCGCTAGGGCTATGAACTCGCCGCCATCCAGGCCATTTTGCCGCATCACCGCCCGAACACGACCGAGAGATACCCGAGGAGCATCAGCCCGGAACGAGTTGGGAAGGTCATTGAAGACCTGTCCTGGGAAAAGTCCGGTGAAGTGGTTCCGTTCCGGCACCGGCCGCAGAGGATGGCTCTGACTAATCTTCGGGAATAAAAAAGCCGTCTGGGGAGCCGTCAACCCCCCAAACGGCAGGTGCAAAGAGCGTTGCAGCAGCTTCGCTCTTTGTTTTTATTGGTGGTCCCAACGGGACTCGAACCCGTGTTACCGACGTGAGAGGGACCCAACACTTTTTAGATTTTCTATATATTTCAAGTAAATGCAATAATTCAAAAAAGTTACTGAGTGAGAATTTGCGGGAATTTACAAGGTAAAATTGGCAAAAACCAGAAAAAGTTACACCCTTTTCACTCAGTTTTTCACTCAGTAGACCCCCTCATTGCGCATTTCTATTTCTCATGCCCCCCTCAAGACTCCCCCTTGACTTGGCTTATCATGTATTGTATACTACACAATATGGTTAACGCTCTTGGTAAATTTATACGCGAGAAGCGAGAAGCGCTCAGGCAGAATGACCGCCGTTACACGCTGCGCCAGGTAGCTGGTCATATTGGCGTTGAACCGTCCTATCTCAGCAAGATCGAGCGTGGGGAAACCAGCGCCTATTTGACCGAGGAAAAAATCCGACTGCTGGCGGATTATCTGAATGAGGACCCTGACGTTCTGCTGGCGCTAAGTGGCAAGATTTCCCAGGATGTTCAGGAGATCATCAGGAAGCGCCCTCAGTTGTTCGCCCAGCTCATTCGGGATTTAAAACGTATGCCCGACCAGGCAATTTTAAGGATAGTTAGGGAAGTCCGAGACGGCAACTGGTGAAATAAGGAGATTGACGATGATAGAGCTCAACCATGATTCCCTGGTGTTCACATTCCCCGAAGTCCATCCCGATGCAAAACTTTCAATCGATTTTCAACGAACCCTGCGGATACCAGACGATGGCAAGGACTACCCCCTGCCCCCTGGTCTTGGACGCTTTCCGCTTCGGCATGTAGATGACTTCTCAAAAACTGTGCCGGCAAAATGGATTGAGCACGGCGGAGTGATGTTGCCCATGTATCAATCGGAAGCGCTGTGGTTGAATTTCAGCTCGGAATATATTGACGGTCACGACACCACCTACCCCTTTGTCATCAAGGTGGCCACCGGGAAGATTAACGCCGTTACCGGGAAGGACTGGACAGACTGGCTCCAACGCGATCCGCAGGATTACATGGTATCGACGGAACAACCTTGGTTAGATGGGTATTGCATCGAGAAGGGTGTCATACGCCAGTTTGTTGCGATGCCCTTGGGCACAGGATACAGCGCCGAGGAACAGATCACCGGCAAGACAGAGCACGGAGGCATTCAAATAGTAGTCTATCCCATGAAGCGGGACATCTTCGAAAAGCGGTTCCCGAAGGTAGAGCGTGTAGCTGAGGATCTCGAATATGATATGGAGCGTGTTCCCTGTTTAATGGAATCGGCGCCTTGTTTTGATATGGGCCTTGCTCCCGGTGGTCGCATGAAACAGGAAATCTACGAAGACCCATTTGATCTTAACGATTGGGAGATGGATCACCGGAGCCGCTGCTTCGTTCATATCGCAAACTCCCTTGTCTGGAGGGCCATAACCAGCGATTCCCCACCGACCGTTCCCTTCACCGCCAAGGAATACACCAAACATGGTTTGCCCTGGTTTGAATATTACAGCGACAACTCGAGTTCCCTTAACGGTTCCGGCATCCTCAAGGGTTTGAAAAGCGTGATGCAAATGGGACAGGAGAAGAAAGACAAACCGCTGCCAGAGAATGAGAGCGTCACGCCGAAGAAAATTGTGGAACTGCGAAAGGGTTTAAAGAAGAGCGAGGTCAGGGAGGGAACTTTCTAAATTCAACACAGAGAGGCACTATGCAGATCGGGCCTTATCATTCACATGAAATGGTGCTGTGTTCTGCGGATGCTGGTCCACCATCCCAAAGAAACGTTCCGGGTCAAGCTCAATTTTTCTTTCCCAAGGGCAAATGGGTCGGAACCTTGAGAAACGCAGCGACAAGGTTAAGCTGTGATTTTTTTATCCTCACCACCCAACATGGCCTTGTGGAGCCAAACCAAATGATCACCCCTTACGACTTACACATCAATGAGCACCGTCAGGAAGTCATAGAAAGATGGATGGCAACCATACCGCCCTTAATGCAAAGCGCCCAATACAAATTGATGATTTTTTATGCTGGTGGATGCCCAGATGAATTGGTTGAGGTCGCGTTGCCGATTCTGAGACAGCACGGCGTTGCCCTATTAACTTTTGGCAAACCAAATATGTTTGATGTGAACAAGGTTGAGCCAATTTGGGACATGTTGATGAAGGGAACAACAGACGAGGAGATCAAATCAATCCTTAAGGTTCCAAAGCGGTTCAGATATTATCCGGTAAATAATAGTTAAGAATCTTAATAGTTATGTTGAGGAAGTTATTAAAACCAAATTATAAACTATACCTTGCACAAATAAATTTTGATAAGGATTTTTGAGTGGCAAATATTTTGTTGCTTGAATTTTTGAGGTGGATGGAGAAGTGTGAGCCACAACTCCATCCATTGGTTCATTTATTATTCGACCTTTTGAAGCACCTCAGAAAACAAAGCGTTTGATTGAATACTTTCCAGAATTTCATAATCATATAGATTGATTGGGCCACCAATTTTTTTATCAATGAGTTGTTCAAGATATTCTTTTAATTTTGGTCTTTGTAACGAGTTTACCTGATTAAGCGGTTTTTGAGGCCTCTGTTGTTTTAATTCTTGCAAAATAAAGCGGATTCCTCTTTCTTAGAGTTGGGCAAAACCTTAAGAAAAGGAGGAATCCGTTGGGCGAGATCGCGATGGATCTGCGCTTGGTGTTTACGATACCAAGCCGGAAGCTGACAATCAAGGGTCTGGTGGCGGGGGTGAAGGAAGCTGCCCCTGAGGTTCTGAAAACGATGATGACCACGCTCTTGGAGGCCGTCGAGGAGCAGGCGGTTTTGCGGCAGATTGAAAAAGACCCGCAGCGCTACCGCAAAAATGGCCATCAGAGCAAGCCGCGCCAGTTCAGCTGTTCGATGTGCGATGTTTCGTACCGCTTCGCCCAGCTCAAAGATTGTAAAACGGGCCGCAGCCTGACGCCGCTGGTCAAGGCGCTGGCGATCCCCGAGCAGGTGCGGTTTCTGGATGAGGCGCTGGAGCCCGGCATCGGTCTTTGTGTGCATGGTTCCTACCGGCGCGCGGCGGCGGAGGTTGAGCGCATCGGCGGGCAGACGATGAGCCACAGCACGATTCACCGCCGGCTGCAGGAGTTTGCCGGCAGCCACGCGCCGTTTGAGGACCTCAAGGAGCGCCCCTTTGTCTGGCTGCTGGTGGGACGGCACCAAGGTGCATTTGCAAGGGCAAAAGGGAAAAGACCTTGGCCAGGCGCAGATGCGTGTCAACCGACATCTAATTTTGACCCCTTTTGGTCATCGAAAAATGACCCCCACCTGTTCATGACGGTTCGATTTCGGGTTCCCGGATCAGCCCGGCCTTGACCTTCTCCTTGAGCCGGTA
>Ga0101944_10001105_pt1 | contig 62220 bp, 56 predicted proteins | sample DewCreD2012metaG_FD_75245 | JGI IMG/M metagenome (GOLD analysis project Ga0101944, IMG submission 75245) | Hot spring sediment bacterial and archeal communities from British Columbia, Canada, to study Microbial Dark Matter (Phase II) - Dewar... ...
AACGGCGCCACTTCCTCGACGATGTAGCGGTCGTAGTCCTGGTGGCGGCGCGCCCGCTCGGCGGGGTGGGCGCCCCAGTTGGCCCAGGACTGGTTATCGACGCTGTCCACGGTGAACAGCTTGATCCGCCCGGTGTCGATGAAGCTGCGCACCGCCTGCACCATGCCGAAGTCTTCGTATTCGTAGAAGCGCCCACCTTGCGCCGGGAAGACGATCGCCGGCTTGCCATAGTGGCCGTAAACCTTCAGTTCCATTTCCTGCCCCAGGCTGGGGCTCCACCATTTGTGATATTCGACGTGCATGCGCATCCGCAAAGCTCCATTCTGAATTTTCTCACGCCAGCTTCTGGATGTACTCGACGATGGCGTAGATCTCTTCCAGGTCGGGCGAGCGCGCCAGGTTCAGGTCCACCAGCGCGGCCTGATAATCACGCTGTTCGAGAGCGTCGCGCACCAGAACGTCGTAGGGAACCGGCTCAAGCTGCACCAGCACGCCCAGCTTGGCCCAACTGGAGCGCAGATATTCGGCTACCCGGGTATGCTGCTCATCGTCTGGGTGGAGCAGAGTGAAAGTCAGCGAAACGTCCTTGTTGTTTTTGCGCACCACGTCGCCCTCGGCAGCCAGGATATAGCCGGCCTCTTTCAACAGGGCGCGGGCGGCTTCGGGGTTATAGGGTTCGCTCCTTAGCTCGCTGTAGTACGCCCAGGTCCCCGGCAGAATCGGCCCATTTGCCAGCGCCGCCTGTCCCTGCAAAATCCGATCCACGATCAACTGGCGGTTCAGCCCTATCATCAAAGCTTTGCGCACCTTGACTTCCTGCAAGAAAGGCACATCCTGGTTTTTGAGGTTGAACATCACCATGCTCAACTGCGGCTGGCGGGCGGTATAGACCCCCAGGTTGGGTTGGGCCAGTGCCTCTTTGAGTACGTCTGGCGAGATCATGCCAATGCCCTGCACCTGACCATCCCGGTACGCCTGCAAGGCGCTGGCCGAATCGGGGTAGTAGCGGAAGACAATCTGCTCGATATAGGGCTTGGAGCCGTAGTAGTCTTCGTTGGCTTCCAACGCCACCCCAAGAATGTTGCCGTTATCCACGATCAGGTTTTTAAAGCGGTAGGGGCCGGTGCCAATGGGTGCCAGGTTGAAGGGCGAGTCGATCATGGCTTCCAGAGTCTGCCCGTCCAGCAGATGCCTGGGCAGAATGCCAAACGTCAGGTAATCGGGGAAGGGCGCAAAGGGTTCTGGCAGGCGGAACTGGAGCATATCGTCGCTGAGCTTCACCAGCTCCACTTCCTTCCAGAAATCCTGCAAATCCGCCGGGATCGCTCCACCCCCCTCGCGCAGCAGATTAACGGTGAAGACCACGTCATCCGCCGTTACCGGCGTGCCGTCATGCCATACGGCATTTTTGCGCAGGGTGAAGTTATACAGCGTCCCATCCATCGAGACGCCCATCTCCTCCGCCAGGTCCACCTGAGCGATCCCTTTGCCATCGAACCGAAGCAGGCCGCTGAAGATCAGACGGTTCACGTCGCGGTCGGGCGCGTTGTGAAAACTCAGCAGCGGGTTCAGGCGCATCAGCGAGCCGATCAGCGCCTCGGTATAAACGCCCCCCTTAACCGGTTCGGGCGAAGCCTCGGCTGCCGGGGCGATCAACGTCTGCGGCTGTTCGCCCAACAGCAAAATGCCGACCACCAGGCCGGTGAGGAAGATAATCAACAACTGCCAGCGTAGTTTTTTCATAAGGCAAAATATTAAAAGGGCGAACTACCCCTATGTGGGTATTCGCCCCGATCCACTCCTATTCGATGGTTGCACCGGTGAGCAGCGTTTATTTCACCACAACCAAAATCAGGGTCAGGATGAAGAAGAGAATGCTCAGTCCAATGGTGATCCAAAACAGGGTCTTTTCAATGCCGCGCCGGGCGGTGAACACGCCGCCGGTGTCATTGCCGGTCAGCCCGCCCAGGCCAACCCCCTTACTCTGTAAGACCACACTGGCGATCAGGGCAATTGACGTTATAATCAGGGCAATATCCAAATACTGTGTCACGCGAGTTCCTCCTGTAAACTGAAACCAGTTGGAGATTATACCTTTCAAACCCTGGATTCGTCAATCATGTCTGAATTAATTGTCAATCTTCATATGCACACAGTCTACTCAGATGGAACCGGCACGCACCAGGATATTGCCAACGCCGCTCTGCAAGCCGGGGTAGATGTGGTTATCGTCACCGATCACAACGTGCTGGTGCAGAACGTTGAAGGGTATTTCCAGGGAATGAAAGAGCCGGCCAGCGGCGAAGCGCGCCGGGTGCTGTTGCTGGTGGGTGAAGAAGTTCACGACCCCACCCGCCAGCCGCAGAAGAGCCACCTGCTGGTCTTTGGCGCGGGCCGCGAGATGGCCCCTTTTGGCAGTAAGCCCCAGAATCTGATTGATATGGTCATCAAGGCCGGCGGGCTGGCCTTCATCGCTCATCCCTATGACCCCGAACTGCCCGCTTTCAACGAGCCGGATATTTCGTGGGACGATTGGGATGCGCTCGGATATACCGGCATCGAACTGTGGAATGGTTTCAGCGAGTTGAAGCGGGTCGTCAGAAACCGCTGGCAGGGGATTTTCTACGTCTATTTTCCTCAATTAATTGCTCATGGCCCGCTTCCGCCAACCCTGCGTAAGTGGGACGAATTGACCGCGCGCGGGCAAAAAGTGGTGGCAGTCGGCGGGTCCGATGCGCACGCCCTGAAAATGCGCCTGGGGCCGCTGCGCCGTACCGTCTTCCCGTACAGCTTTCACTTCCGCGCCGTCAATACGCACATCCTGGTGGAGCGCGGCCTGGGGACCGACCTGGTCCAAGACCGCCAGATGGTGCTGGATGCACTCCGCAAGGGCCACGCTTTTGTGGGCTACGACCTCCCCGCTCCCACGCGCGGCTTCCGCTTCACCGCCCAGGGCAAAGATGGCTCTGCCAGCATGGGAGATGAGATCCGCGTTGGCTCTGGGTTGACCTTTCAGGTGCGCCTGCCGCACAAAGTGGAATGCCGCCTCCTGCGCAGCGGCGAGGTGGTCAAAACCTGGCGCGACCGCGATATTTGCACCTACATCACCTCCCAGCCGGGCGTTTACCGGGTGGAATGTTTCATCAACTACCGCGGCAAACAGCGCGGCTGGATTTACTCAAACCCCATTTACGTAAGGCCCTGAAAAGGAACTACCCGATGCCCACCGTCACCATTCGCAAGGTCACAGGCCAGGAAAAGGCTCTGGCTGTCTATCACACCGCTGTCTATGCTTATGGGGCTACGCCCCCCATGCCAGAGCGGGAAAAGTGGATCGCGGAAAATTTAAAAGATGGCGAAGAACGCTGCCTGGCCGTCTACGAAGACGACCGCCCCGCGGCCGTGCTCTTCTATACCCCCATGAAGCAAAACGTGCGCGGCAAAATTACGTGGATGGGCGCTGTAGCGGGGGTTGCCTCTGCTCCAGAAACGCGCCGCAAGGGGTACGTGCGCCAGGGTCTCACGGCGGCTTATGCCGAAATGCGCGCCGAGGGTATTCCCGTCTCTGGGCTGTACCCCTTCCGCGAGTCCTTCTACGAGCGCCTCGGGTACGTCAGTTTTACGTGCCCTGTGCAGGTTAAACTGCCCACGTCTGCGCTTGCGCCCCTCCTCAAGCAGGATTTAGGGGGCAGCGTGGAGCGCATCCCGGCGCTGGAGGGGCTGGATGTTTACCGGGCTTACCTGCAAGCCATGCGCGAGCGCGTTCACGGCATGGCGGTGGCAGACGGCGAACTGGAAGAGAAGTTGCAAGACAGCCATACCTGGATGCTGCTGGTGCGCGAGAGTGACCAGGTGACGGGCATCATGCTGTACCGCATTGTGGAAGAGGCCCGTTGGAAGAAGGTGTTTGACGTAAGACGCTTCTACTACACCACTCCCCTGGCCCGGGCGCGTCTCTTGGAGTGGATCGCCCGTCACGTGGATCAGGTGGAAAAGGCCGAGATCTTCCTGCCGCCCTGGGAACAGCCGCAGTTGTGGATGGTAGACCTGAAACCCGCCCTGGAATTCTCGCTGGCGCACCCCCCCATGGGCCGGGTGATTGATCTGTCCGGGCTGAACGACATCCCCGCCGGAGAGGGCAGCTTTACCGTACAGGTCAAAGACCCCTACTGCCCCTGGAATGAGGGCGTCTGGCGCTTTGCCTCTGCGGGCGGCGCTCTGGTAGTGTCCTGCGGCGGTAGCGCAGACGGGGCCGTGAGCATCCAGGGCCTTTCGGCGTGGCTGTACGGCAGCATTGACCCCGCCGATTTCGCCCTACGCGGTTGGGGGAACCTTTCGCCAGAAGTCATCGCCGCCATGCGTGCCATGCTTCCACCCCGCCCGGCCTATATGCACGAATTTTATTAACAGCGACCGTTAACCATACCTGTTATGCCTGCCAATAACGTTACTCGCCTGTTAGATTCCAAAAAGATCCCCTACACGGCCTTTGAACTGCCCGCCGAAAAGCTGGGCGCGCTCGAAACCGCCCGCCGCCTGGGCGCGCCGCCAGAAATGGTGTTTAAAACCATTGTCGCCGTCCGCGAGAGGCCCGGCAAGCCGGTGCTGGCGCTCGTCCCCGGCAGCCGCTCGTTGGACCTCAAAGCCCTGGCCGCTTTTTTGGGAGAGAAGAAGATGCGCCTGCCCACTCAGCGCGAGGCCGAACAGCTTACGGGCCTGCAAGCGGGGGGAATTTCTCCCCTGGCGTTAATCAACAAGGGTTTTCAGGTGGTCATTGACCAGTCAGCTCAGAACTTCGAGCAGATTCACGTCTCTGGCGGGCAGCGCGGATTAAATATCCGCCTGCCCGTGCGTGACCTGGCCGCTCTCACCCGCGCGCGCTTTGGGGCGATCAGCACAGAGGACTTGGGAGAGGAAGAATTTTAAAAACGCCCCTATCCTTTGATCACCGCCACCGGCCTTAACCGCGCCACTTTGCGGGCAATCTTTGCGCCAGAGACGGCCTCGATCACCAGGTCTACATTCTTATAGGCTTCAGGGGCTTCTTCGGCCAGTCCTGCCATTGACCCGGCCCGCACGTGGATGCCGTCCTGCTCCAGTTCGCGCTTTAACTCCTCGCCGCGCACGCTGTGCTTGGCTTTGCTTCGGCTCATCACCCGCCCTGCTCCATGGCAGCTGGAGCCAAACGAGCGCTGCATGGCTTCGGGGGTACCAACCAGCACCCACGAGGCCGTTCCCATGCTGCCGGGAACTAACACCGGCTGCCCAATCGCGCTGTATTCAGCCGGCAGGCCGGGCGCGCCGGGACCAAAAGCGCGTGTGGCTCCCTTGCGGTGGACGCACAACTTCATCTCCTGCCCATTTACCCGGTGCGTTTCGATCTTGGCGATGTTGTGGGTGATGTCGTACACCAGGTGCAGGTGGCGGTTTTTGATCTTGCCGGCCAGGGCCTCGTCAAAGGCCTGGCGGGCCAGGTGCGTCAGCACCTGACGGTTGGCAAAAGCATAGTTCGCGGCGGCGCGCATGGCCCCCAGGTAGGTCTCGCCTTCAGGCGAGTCGAAGGGGACGCACACCAGTTCGCGGTCGGGCAGATGAATGCCGTACTTGCGGGCCGCCGCCTGGAAGCTCTGAACAAAATCGGTGCAGACCTGGTGCCCGAAGCCGCGCGAGCCGCAGTGGATAGAAAGGCACAGCGCGCCTTCGATCAGCCCCATCGCCTGGGCGGCGTTGGCATCAAAAATCTGATCAACCACCTGCACCTCAATGAAGTGATTGCCCGCTCCCAGCGTCCCCAATTGGGTGCGCCCGCGTTCTTTGGCCCGCGCGCTGATCGCCTCGGCAGAAGCTCCTTCCAACCGCCCCCCTTCCTCGATATGGCGCAAATCTTGCTCAGTAGCCATGCCGTGCTTGTAGGCCCAGCGCGCCCCCTCGCGGCAAACCTGGTCAAGCTCCTCATTCGAGAGCTTCAACCCCCCGCTTGCCCCCACACCGCTGGGACAGCGCTGGTTCAGGGCCGTCGCCAGATGATCCAGGTAGGGTTCGGCTTCCTCATACTGGATGGTAGACCCCAACAGCCGCACGCCGCAGTTGATGTCGTAGCCAATCGAGCCGGGCGAAATCACGCCATCAGAGACGCGCGTTGCCAGCACCCCGCCAATGGGCAGGCCGTAGCCCTGGTGAACGTCGGGCATCACCACCACTCCGGCCACGCCTGGCAGTGCGGCGGCGTTCGCGGCCTGTTCGATGGAAAGATCGTTCAGCGCGTCTTCCAGCAGTTCGCGGGTGGCAAAAAAGCGCACTGGCGCGCGCTCCCCCGGGCGAAAATGGGCCGCCAGTTCCCACTCATAATCGGAAATCTTCACAAAATCATGTAGGGATGCCATATTGCACCTCACACGTCAAATACAATAGTTGTCCATAGTAACCCATCTCGTTCCTGGATTTGCAGGTTGTGGAACGTCACCGCTTTGATCTCTTTCTTCTGCCGCACGATGGGCGCGCCCTCCATCTGGGCGCGCAGCCGGTTCTCTTCCAGCGTGATCTCAAAGCGGTCAAACCCCACTCCCTCGCTTTCTCCTATGTACAGCAGTTCCGAGAGAAACGCCACCAGCAGGCTTTCGTGGTCGAACCCTTCCAGTTCCAGCGTCCGCTGCTGGCGCTCGCCCTCGGCCAGAACCACATCCATCAGCCGGTACATTCCCTGGGCGGCCTGGACGAACAATTGGGGCAGATCGGGCGCCCACACGCTCAGCGCCCAATCGGCAGTATGCTCGATTTCCTCAAATCCTGAACGGCTTCCATTCATAGATTCATTATAATAATCTTTTACTTCACCTTCCAATCTAACCACGATCAATCTCCAGACGTTATAATAATAAGCTATGAAAACCAGACTCGACCAAATTGAAGCGCGTTTGCAATCTCTGATCGAAGGCAGCCTGTCGTTGTTCGCGCGCAGTGACGCCCAACAGCGGTTAGCGCACCAACTGGTCGCCGTCATCCAGGAAAATATCGTGACCGAGGCCGATGGCCGCACGGTTGCGCCCTTTGAATATACCATTTACCTACATCCACACAGTCTGGCCTACTGGCAGAAGCACCTCGATCTGTTAGAAGAAATGGGCCGCAGTCTGCAAGAGGCCGCCCGTGAATATGGCATTGACTTTTTACGCGATCCGGTACTGCGCCTCGCGCCCGATCCTGCCCTGCCAGAAGATGGGCTAAAAGTCGTTGCTTTAGAGGTTTACCCCAAATCGCTGGGGCAGACCGCCGTCTTCCCCCTCAACCGTGACCCGAACAGCGCCGCGGTTATCCCGCGCAATGCTTTCCTCATCGTGGACGGCAACCGCGTCTTTCCACTCAACCGCACGGTGGTCAATATTGGCCGGCGCGCCGATAACCACCTGATACTGCCAGACCCGCGTGTGTCGCGCGTGCATGCGCAGTTGCGCGCCGTGCGCGGGCAGTATATCCTGTTTGACCTAAACTCAACGGGTGGCACGTCCGTCAACGGCCACCGCATCCATCAACACACGCTCAAACCCGGCGATGTCATCTCGTTGTCGGGCGTGCCGCTCATCTATGGCGAAGATAACCTGCCCGAAGATGACACCGACCGCACCGAATCTACCCAGACCTATGACGCTCGCCCGCCTTCTTCGCCGGAGATTTTGGAATAAAATAAAAAGGAGAGGTTTCGCCTGGTCAGCCGCAGCCGCCAGGGTTTCAACGAACCATCATTATGAGCGGTATTCTTGTTCTCGTCATCCGCCTGCTGCTGGTCGCTTGCCTGTACGCTTTCATCGGATGGGCGCTCTATACGCTGTGGAAGGAACTGCGTGAGCAGGCCGGGGCGATCAGCGCCCCGCGTATCCCTGCGCTGACGCTGACCCGCCTGGATGAAGAACCCCAAGAGGCGCGCACCTTTCACTCGCGCGAAGTGGTGATCGGGCGCAGTGCCTCGAATGAATGCTCCATTCTCAATGAAACCGTTTCTTCTCGCCATGCCCGGCTCAGTTATCACCACAATCACTGGTGGTTAGAAGATCTGAACTCAACCAACGGCACGTACCTGAACGACGAGCGCGTCAGCGTCCCTACGGTAATCGTCTCAGGCGATGAAGTGCGCGTGGGTCAGGTCAGCCTGTTGGTGAGCATCGCCGATAAACCGTCTTAACCAGGCGGTTTGCCAGATTGTTGCAATATTACCCTTAACCATAGGAGTCTTAGGATGAATCCGGAACCAGTACTTGGAGTAATCGGTGGGTCGGGATTGTACGCCATGCAGGGACTGGAAGATGCCCAATCGCTGGATGTAGATACGCCCTTTGGCAGGCCCAGCGCGCCGGTCGTGGTGGGCCTGCTGGAAGGGAAGCGCGTGGCCTTTCTGGCCCGTCATGGGATCGGACACCACATCTCCCCAACCGAGGTGAACTACCGCGCCAATATCTATGCTCTAAAGAAGCTGGGGGTCAGGCGCGTGGTGAGCATCAGCGCGTGCGGGTCACTCCGCGAAGATTACGCCCCCGGTCAGATCGTTATCCCAGATCAGATTTTTGATTTCACCCGCAACCGGGCGCGCTCGTTCTTTGGCGAAGGGCTGGTAGTGCATGTGGGTGTGGCCGACCCCCTCTGCCGCGATCTTTCTGAGCGGGCGCTTCAGGCCGTGCGCGCCGCCGGGGGGACGGTCCACCGGGGTGGGACTTTCATCACCATCGAGGGGCCGCGCTTCTCGACCAAAGCCGAATCCAACACGTTTCGCCAGTGGGGCATGTCCATCATCGGCATGACCGCCAGCCCAGAGGCTTTTCTGGCGCGCGAAGCCGAGATGTGCTACGCCGTTATGGCCCATGTCACCGATTATGACGTCTGGCACGTCAGCGCAGAGCCGGTCAGCGTCGAAATGGTCATCCGCACCCTGATGCGCAACACTGAGACGGCCCAAGAGGCCGTCCGGCGGCTGGTGGCGTCACTGCCGGATGAGGTAGAGTGTAGCTGCCAGCACGCCCTCAGAGATGCCATCATCACTCAGCGCGACCGCATCCCCCCGGCCACGCGCGAGAAGTTGGACCTGTTGGTGAGCAAGTACCTGTGAGTTTATTCATCCCAGAGCGGGCCACGCCGAATGATCTCAAGCAGGGCCGCCTCATGCAGTTGGCCGCTCTGTTTCTGTTGCTCTACGCCCTCGCGTTGACGTTCTCTCCCGCGGCCCGCTACCGCTCATGGGATGCCCCCTACCGCTGGGACCATTGGATCGGCTTTGTGGTCTGGCTCATCGGCAGCGCCCTGGTTCACCGCCGCCTGATTGGCCGCCTGTTAGAGCGTGACCCTTACGTGTTTCCGGTGGTGGCTCTCCTAAGCGGCTGGGGGGTGCTGGCCGTTTGGCGCGTCAGCCCAGAGATGGGACTGCGGCAAACCATCTGGTTGGGGGTGGGCCTGGCGGTCGTATGGGTAGGGGCCAGCCTGCCCGGGCTGGTGGAATGGCTGCGGCGTTATAAATACCTTTCGCTGACCGGCACGCTCCTGCTGACGGCGCTGACCTTTTGGGTGGGCACTTACCCCGGCGGGGATGGCCCGCGCCTGTGGTTGGGCTGCTGCGGCGTATATTTACAGCCTTCCGAACCGTTGAAGCTTCTGCTGGTGGTGTACCTCTCGGCCTATCTGGCCGACCGGCTGCCGCTGCATTTTAGCCTGCCGGCACTGCTGACCCCTACACTCATCCTGGGTGGTGCGGCTCTGGGACTGCTGGCCGCTCAGCGTGACCTGGGAACCGCCTCGCTGTTCATCCTGCTCTATACCGCCGTCGTGTACATGGCTTCGGGGCGCAAAACCATGCTCCTGTTCAGCGGGCTGGCACTGCTGCTGGCCGGAGTCGCCGGGTATATCCTGTTTGACGTGGTGCGTATCCGCGTGGACGCCTGGCTTAATCCCTGGCTAGACCCCTCTGGGCGCTCTTTCCAGATCGTCCAGTCGGTCCTGGCAGTGGCATCGGGTGGGGTGTTGGGGCGCGGCCCTGGCCTGGGCAGCCCCGGCATTGTGCCGGTAGCCCATTCAGACTTTATCTTTGCCGCCATCAGTGAAGAGACCGGCCTGTTAGGGTCGAGCGGGTTGCTGCTGTTAGTAGGGCTGTTAGCCGGACGCGGTTTTTTCATCGCGCTGAATGCCCCTTCTAGCTACCGGCGCTATCTGGCCGCCGGGATTGCCACGCTCCTGGCGGCGCAGAGCATCCTGATCGCAGGGGGCAACCTGCGCCTGCTGCCGCTGACCGGGGTGACGCTTCCGTTTGTCTCTTATGGCGGTTCGTCATTGGTCACTTCTTTCGTAGCCGTTCTACTGCTGTTGCGCATCAGCCACCGCGAAGACGAACTGCCGGCGCCTTTGCCTAAACCCGGCCCTTATCTGCTGGTGAGCGGTGGACTGCTGGCCGGCTTGGCGGCGCTGGCGCTGGCGGGCGGCTGGTGGGCCGTAGCGCGCGCCGAAAACCTGGTACAGCGCCCCGATAACCCGCGTTGGAGCATCAACGACCGCTTTGTCCGTCGGGGGGCGCTCATTGACCGTAACAACGCGCTGATTGACCATTCCACTGGCGTCCCCGGTAGTTACCAGCGCGTGTATGAGTACCCCCCATTGAGCAGCACTACCGGCTACGTTTCGCTCCAATACGGGTTGGCCGGTCTGGAAATGACCCTCGATCCCTATCTGCGCGGCCTGCGCGGCAACCCCAGCTCCACAATCTGGTGGGATAACTTACTCTATGGACAGCCGCCGCCCGGCCTGAACGTCCGCTTAACCATTGACCTGGACCTTCAGCGCCGGGTAGATGCCCTTTTAGAGGGTCATCGCGGCGCGGTGGTGCTGCTCAACAGCCGCAACGGCGAAATTCTGGTGATGGCTTCACACCCTTACCCACAGCCGGACCGCATTGATGAAGACTGGCCGCGGCTGTTGTCGGCGGCGGATGCACCCCTGCTGAACCGCGCCACTCAGGGTGAATATCCCCCCGGCACGGCTTTGGGCCCGTTCCTGTTTGGATATGCCACCGGCGCGGGCACACTGCCGGCCCTCCCCGCCGAAGCCGGTTTTACCGGCGCCGGGCGCAGTTGGCAGTGCGCTCGCCCGCTTGCCGCCGATGCCGTTGCAGATTGGGGCAGCCTGATCGCTAACGGCTGTCCGGGCGCTCTCGCTCAGCTTGGCCGGCGGCTCGGCAGCCCAACCCTCGAAACCCTGTTCCTCAGCCTCGGGTTTCACCAGGCTCCCGATATCCCCTTAGTGGTGGCCCCGTCGCGGCCCCTGCACGTGGAAGATCCGGCCCTGGCGGCTATCGGGCAGGAAAATATCGTGGTTACGCCCTTGCAAATGGCCCTGGCGGTCGCGGCGTTCAACAACGAAGGGGTGCGCCCGGCTCCACGAATCACCGGAGCTGTGCAGACCCCCTTGCAGGGCTGGGTGATCCTGCCGGGCGGCAACCCCCACGAAACCCTTTTGCCCGCCAGACCCACCCGCTTCCTGGATGCGCTCGCAACGACCACCGGCCCCTATTGGGAAGCGTTAGGGGGGGCCATCTCGAATCAAACACCCATCACCTGGTATCTGGCCGCTACCCTCCCCGACTGGCAGGGCACGCCTCTGGCGGTGGCAGTGGTGCTGGAAGAGGCAAACCCCGCTCTGGCCGAACAAATCGGCGAGGTACTGCTTCAGCCGCCCTCCAAACCCGATGAGAGATAGCCGATAACCGCTACAAACCGCCGCCGGCCCACTTGCAGCACGCCGGGGTGAGGAAAAACTGCTTGGGGGTCAGACAGCAGTTCTCCATCCAGGCGCACGCCCTTTTGTTCCACCAGGCGGCGGGCCTGACTGCGGCTGGAAGCTAACCCGGCGGCAACCAGCACTTCGATCACCGTCTGCCCTGCGCCAAGCGGAAAACGCGGCATTTCTTCAGGAACGTTGCGTTGCTGAAAGATGCGCACAAAGGCGGCTTCGGCCTGGGCGGCGGCCTCTTCGCCGTAAAAAGCCTCAACGATCTCACGCGCCAACTGCATCTTGGCATCACGCGGATGCAGGCGGCCCGCCGCCAGTTCGTCCTCGCGCCGGGCAATCTCTTCGGGCGTCCAGCGCGTCACCAGGCGGGCAAATGCGGGCATGGCGGCGTCTGGCACGCTCATCACCTTGCCGTACATCTCTTCCGGCGCGGCGGTGATGGGAATGTGATTGCCCAACGACTTGCTCATCTTCACCACCCCATCTGTACCCGGCAGAATCCCCAAGATAATGGCGATGTTGGGCCGCGCCCCCAAAGCCGCCATGATCTTGCGCGAGGCCGTGACGATGTTGAAAAGCTGGTCGGTCCCGCCTACCTGTACGTCGGCCTGCAGGGTGTAGGCATCCACGCCCTGCATGATGGCGTAGAACATCTCATGCAGGTACAGCCCCTCGCCGCGCTCCCAGCGCTGACGGAAGGCTTCGCGCGTTAAAAACTGCTGGATGGTGAAGTTCGAAGCCAGCTTAATCAGGTCGGCAAACGAGAGCCGCGCCAGCCACTCGGCATTGTAGCGCACGCGGGTGGTTTGCGGGTCGAGGATGCGAAAAGCCTGCTCGGCATAGGTGCGGGCGTTGGCTTCCACCTCAGCCGGGGTAAGCTGTGGGCGCAGCTTATCGTGGTCAGAGGGGTCGCCGATCAGCGAAGTGTAGGTCCCAATGACAAAATTGACCTCATGCCCCAACTCCTGAAACTGCCGCAGCTTGCGCATGGTGACGGTATGCCCCAGATGCAGGTCGGCTTTGCGCGGGTCGTAGCCGCAGTACACGCGCAGTTTGCGCCCTTCGCTTTTTGCTTCTAACAGCCGCTCGCGCAGCTCGTTTTCCATCACTGCCCGTAGCGAGTCGTCGCCGTATTCCGTCCCCTGCATCAACAGGGCTACCTGTTCTTCGATGTCTGGCCGGCTTTTCTTCGCCATTTTCTCTTCCTTTCATTCTAAAAAATAAAAAACGCGGGGCCAGTGGCCTCGCGTTTCTGTCCAGGGGAGAGGGTTTTCCGCCTGCTTAAGCGCCGCCAGTGGCTTCCGTAAGTGCGGAGCCAGCATAAGCGTAAGCGGCGTACAGGCGGTTTTGCGCGTTCATATTGAAAAGTATAGCAGGGAAACGGCAGATGTCAAGTTTTTTGGGCGGTATCTCGTAACAGATCCTCCAAAGCGGGCCGCAGTTCGGGATAGGCGAACTGAAAGCCCATCTCCATCAACCGCTGTGGAATCACGCGCTGACCGTCCAGCACCAGGGTGCTCATCTCACCTAGCAAAATTCGAAGGGCAAAAGCCGGAGCGCTCAGCCAGTAAGGGCGGCCCAACACTTGGGCGATCGTGCGCATGAATTCCGCATTGGTGACCGGCCCTGGAGAAGAAAGGTTGAACACCCCCACCGCAGACTCGTTCTCCATCAAAAAGCGTATGGCGGCCAGGTGATCGTGAATGTGAATCCACGAAACCCACTGGCGGCCCGAACCGAGCGGCCCGCCCACGAACATCCGCACCGGCCATACAAAGCGCGGCAGGATGCCCCCGGCTGGCGTCAGCACCGCGGCGGAGCGCATCACCACTCGGCGCACTCCCAACGCCTCTGCCGCACGGGTAGATTCTTCCCAGTCCTCGCTGACGCCCGCCAGAAAATCGCTCCCCTTCGCACTCTGTTCGGTAACAATTTCATCGCCGCGCGGGCCGTAATAGCCCACTCCCGCAATTTGCAGCAGCACGCGCGGGCGGTGGGCCGCGCCGCGCAGTGCTTCCACAATGGCCTGCCCGGCTTGCACCCGGCTGGCGCGGATCTGGCGCTTGCGCTCGTTGCTCCACGGGCGCGCGCCGATGTTCTCCCCAACCAGGTTAACCAGCGCGTCAGCCTGTTCCAGAACCCCTTCCCAGCCGCGCCCGCTTGCGCCATCCCAGCCAACTGCCTGAACGCCCCGCGGCAGGGTTGCGCCCTCTGGCCGGCGCGTCAGCACCCAGACGGCATGGCCGTTTTTGATTAAATCCTCCGCCAGGGCCGTGCCTAACAGCCCAGACCCTCCCGCAATCAGCACATTCATCGGTTGCCTCCCGTGAATCCCAACACTTCCTTAACCCGTTCCTGGGCGAGAGCTTGTTGAAGTCGTGCTATAATCTTTCGAGTAGGATGAAACCATGCAAGCACCTGTTCTGGTCCTGAACGCTAACTTTGAGCCGATCCACGTGTGCGATATGCGGCGCGCGGTTGGATTACTGCTGGCTGAAAAGGCTTCCCTGGTCATCAACGGCAGGGGCGAGATTCACACCGTCAACGCTTCTTTCCCGCGCCCCTCGGTGATCCGTCTGGAAACCATGGTTCACCGGCCGCACCCCCAGCTAAAGCTCACCCGCCGCGAAGTCTTTCGCCGCGATAATTATACCTGCCAGTACTGCGGCAAGCACACCAACGACCTCACCATTGACCACGTCATCCCCCGCCACCTGGGGGGCCAGCACGTGTGGAGCAACGTCGTAGCCGCCTGCGCCGCCTGCAACCACCGCAAGGGCGGCAGACTGCCCGAAGAAGTCAATATGCGGCTTCTGCGCCAGCCCACTCAGCCGCCCAGTTCGGCGCGCTACGTGTTTGGCCGCCATCTTTCTGAAAACCAGGAATGGGAAGTCTTCTTGAGCGGGTGGTAAGAACCCCTTACGCAACGGTAATTTTCTGAAAATCTCTGGCGGCGTACACCGGCCCGCTGAAGGTGCGCTGTGCCTCTCGGATGAGCTGGTCAAAATCTTCGATGTCCGGGGGGTAATGCACCAGGTATAGCGATTTAGCCCCAGCCTGAGCCGCAATCCGCCCGGCCTGTTCCGGTGACGTGTGCCCCACCCCTTCGCCGGTGGCTTCGTGAATCAGCGCCTGCGCGCCTTCCGCCAGCCGCACCACCACCTGACTCGGTTCTGTATCACACGAATAGGCGATCACTTTATCCGCCGAGCCAAATTCAATGCGCAGCCCCATGGTCGGAACCAGATGCTTGACCGGCGAAGCCAGGATGCGCAGACCGGGCGTATCAATCAGCGGAGCCATCTCGTGGCTTGGCACAATGATGAAATTCACCTGGTAAAAGCCCGGCCAGTAGTGCCAGCCGTACAGACCCATCATCTTCTGCGCCCGGTCAATGGTCGATTCCAGGCCAAAGACCGTCAGAGGCTTTTTACGACCTAACAGCCATAGATCCATCAGCAGGGGGGCAAAACCAGACACGTGATCGGGGTGAAAGTGCGTCAAAATCACGTCGGTCAGACTGGCATGGTCAATGCCGGCGTCCTTCAGGCGGACGACCGGGTTGCCGGGAGTGTCTACCAGAATGGCCCGGTCTCCGCCCTCGATAAAGAGGTGGGTGTTCTCGTGTTCGCGCGTTGGAACTGCGCTGGCCGATCCCAGTATCGTCACCTGCCCCATAGACTGCCCTCCTTCGATGCTGCTGCGAGAAAGCTTCTCTCTCTAATTATGATACTCCCAAGCCTGCTATTTCAAAAGCGCGCGCCGTCTGTTAAACGCAACTGCAAGAACCGCGCCGCGCCAGGGCTCATCATTTTCAATGGAAAATCAACAGCGCCACGCGCGGCGTAACCCAGATTTCTACCATCGCCGCCACAATCAGCAGTGGAATGACCACGCCGGCCATTACCCGCGCCCAATTCGCCAGGGCCATCACCCATACCTCGCCCATCGTCCGCCCCGGAGTTGGGGTTGCCAGTACAGTCCCCATTTCCAGAACAGCGGCGGTCGCCAGGATTGCCGCCGGAATTTCGATCACGCCGTGCGGCAGCAGCAGACCCGCCGCCAGCGGCAGCACAGCGATGCCGTTGGCGCTGAGCAGCCCCAGCAGGTAGCCAGCGATGCCCATGGTAATCATCAGCGGAAAAACGCCTACCACCCCAAACGAGAACACCCCTAACACCAGCGAGAGCAGCAGCACGCGCAGATTCTGCCAGAAGACCGCCAGCACTGCCGCCGGGCCGCTGATCGGAAAATTCTCTAACACCGAGCGCATTCCCGTCTCGTAATCGCGGAATTGCTCAGGGTCCATCAACAGCGGGAAGCGTTCTACCTGCCGCCAGCCGATGATGATCCCGGCGATTACCAGGCCCAGAACAAGCGCCGACGGCAGGGCCAGACGCCGCAGGGTGACCGGCAGCACCCGCCGATACCATTCTAGCGGACTGCGCGCTCCGCCCTTGAACGAGCGCCAGAACAACCCCAGGCTGTAGCGGATGCGCAGCACGTCAATGTCGCGCCCCAGCAGTTCTTCGCGCTGAAAGTGCGCCAATCCCACCCGTACCAACAGCACGGCCAGCGTCAGGATCCCCACCACCACCCACCACAGGGTATCGTTGTTGCCCCAAAACATCACCAGGGCTTCCCATTGGATGAGAAAGGCCGATGGAATCACGATAAAGCTGGAGAGCAGGTTGGCGGCCCGTACCGAAGTGGCATACGAAGAAACCACTACTGCCCCGCTCACCATCATCACCGCCTGCACTACGGTCAGCGTCACAATTTGGGCCAGCATCTCCCCTTCCGGCCAGGGAACCTCATTGATTGCCAGGCCGGTGAGGTAGACGCCCATGCCCAACAGGCTCGAAAGCAGCGGTGGCACGGTGGAAGAGATCAGCTTGCCCAGATAGATTTGCCAGTCTTTAAGCGGCGTGTTAAGCAGTGGTTCAATACTGCCGCGTTCTTTTTCGCCCACAAACGTTTCAAGAGCGATCACCAGCGAAACCGAAATGGGGAAGAAACCGACGATCATCAACAAAAAGGGTACCAGGCGGTCGGCGATGAGCGTTGCGCCGTATTCGTTGACGAAATTAAACATGCGCTCAGCCGTCCAGTTCATAATGAACGGGAAGATGAGCGTCAGCCCAACCACCGGGAAGATAATGCGCCAGTCACGGAACTGGTCGCGTACTTCGCGGCGGGCAATCACCCAGGCCGGGTATAAGGCTCTAGACAGTGCGGCCATGACTTTCCCCCTCTCCTTCGGCGGCCATTTCGAGCGCATTTAAAAACGCTTTTTCGAGACTGCGCGGAACCTCGTGAAATGAGATCACTTCCAGGTGGGCGTCGAGCATCTGGCGAAGCAGGGTGGGGTTGGTCAGCCAGGGATCGTGGATGTGAAAGCGCACCCAGTTCTCGCCCCGCTCGCGCAGTTCCACCCCATCCGGCAGAGAGATATTCCAACCGTTCAGAGGATGGGCCAGCCGGGCTTCATATTCCACCGGCCCCAAGAGCTTATGTTTGGCGGCGTCAATGCTGTCATTTAAGATCACCCGCCCCCGGCGGATAATGGCAACCTGATCGGCCAGTTCTTCGGCCTCGGCCAGGTTGTGGGTACACAGCAAAATGGTTCGCCCCGACGAGCGGAGTGAATGAATGGCATCGCGCACTGTGCGGGCGCTTTCGGGGTCCATCGCCGAGGTCGGCTCGTCCAACAACAAGACGGCCGGGTCGTGCAGCATGGCGCGCACCAGGGCCAGTTTTTGACGCATCCCCTTCGAGTATTCGCCCAAACGCTTTTTCAAGGCATGGCCCAGGCCAAAGCCTTCCATCAACCGGCGGATGCGCCCACGCACATCGGCCAGCGGCAGGCCGTAAAGAGCGCCAAAGAACTCCAGGTATTCCTGGGCGTTCATGCGCCCGTACAGCCCGTGGTTTTCCGTCAGTACCCCTACTGCCGCGCGTACCTTCTCCGGCTGGCTGACGACATCAAAACCGGCCACGCAGGCGCGGCCGGAAGTGGGTTTCAGAATTGATGAGAGCATTCGCACAGTGGTTGTTTTCCCGGCGCCGTTTTGCCCCAGCAGTGCCAGCACGCGCCCCTGTGCCACGTTCAGACTGACCCGGTCAACGGCCAGGAAATCGTCAAACCACTTGGTTAACGCTTCCGTGATGATCATGATGCCCTTTACGCATTGTCCCCCTCAGAAGGCGCTTCAGGGGTGGGGGTGGCCCTGCCCATGCGGTGGCGGATCAACAGCACCGCGCCTGCCAGCACCGCCGTGACCAGCATCAGCCATTGGTTAATGTTGATCCCGATCACTTTAGATGAGTCCAGCCGCAAAAACTCCATGAAGAAGCGGATCAGCGGGTAAATAATCAGGTAAAGGAAGAAAATGTCGCCGGTTTTCAGCCGGTCGGCGTAGCGCTGACCCACCCACAGCAAGATGCCCATATTAATAAAGTTGAGAATCGATTCGTATAGAAAAGTGGGGTGGTAGTGCGAAAAATTCTCAAAGCCGGCCATGCGGTGCTGTGGGTCAATATAGATTCCCCAGGGCAGGTCAGTGGGCGCTCCGTACAGTTCCTGGTTGACAAAGTTGCCCCACCGCCCAATAGCCTGGGCCGCCGCCAATCCAGGGGCGATCATATCGGTCCAGGTGAAAAAGTTCATGTCGTGCTTGCGCGCGTAAAGGTACAGGGCCAGCGCCCCGCCGATCACCGCGCCTACAATCCCCAAGCCGCCTTGCCAAATGGCAATGGCATCCAGCGGGTGCGTCAGGTAATAAGCAGTGGTGATGCCGCGCTCCACCATCGAAGGGGGCGGGGTGAGAATGTGCCAGACTCGCGCTCCGATCACGCCGCCGATCAGCACCCAGGGCAGCAGGTCCCAAACCAGGTCAGGGTTGATGTTGCGCTTTTTGGCCTGCCGGGTGGTTAACACAGAGGCCACAATTACCCCGGTCATGATGATCAACCCATAGAAGTGCAGTGTAAACTGCAAGCCAAAGAGATCAAAATTTATGCCGTAACGGTCAATGGACATTCGCTTTCGCCCTCCTCGCTTAAAAATCTCTCGAATTTTAATGCTTTTCCCTACCTCCCGCCGTCTCCAGGGTGGAAAAAGCCAGAGCGTACCCTCTACATGAAGTTAAAGAACGAACCGGTGTACGAAAACGCCAGCATCTTAAGCGTTTTGCCAATCCAACACCAAAACAAAAAGCGGCTCCAGGGGATTTTAAGCGCCCCGGCCACCATGCCAACTACGTCAAAAGCCGGGTTTGGAATGAATGCCAGCAGTGCAATGCCAATGTTCCCGTACTTGCGCATTTGCTCTTCCACTTTCGAGCTGCGTTCTTTGTTCAACACAATCCCCCTGCCGCTGCGCCCCAAAAAATACCCCGAAAGCTCCCCCAGGGCAGCGCCTGTGCCGGCCAGCAGGCCCACCAGGAAGGGATGATAAACGGTTCCCATCGCCGACGTGAGAATGCCGGTAGGTAGGGGCATGATCAGGGTGGTGTTCATCAGCAGTGAGATCAGGAAGATGCCCGCATATCCCAGGCTCGCCAGGCGGCGCAGTTCGTCGCGGTAAATGAAAATAACCACCGAAATCGCAACGATCCCAAGAATGATCCCCACATTCTTAAGCTTCTGCGCCCAGGGCTTTGGGGTGGGTGACGCCGTAGGTTCGGTTTCTTCCAGGTTACTTTTTAGGGCCAAGGATTTGCTCTTGCGCATATAACAGGCGCTGCGCCGCGGTAATGTGTGAAATCGCTCCTGCCAGGAAGATCATCGTCTGGCCGATAAAGGTGAGTTGAACGCTGAAGCACAACAACCCACCGTACAAGAGAATCAGTTTCTCCTGCCGGCCTGCCAGCCCTACCACGCACTTCTTCACCCCGACCGACTCGGCCTTGGCGCGCACGTAAGAGGCCATCACAATGCCAGAGGCCGCGAACAGCCCCAGCACCGGCGAGACCCACCCGCCCGCCATCAGCCCCCCAACGACGAAGAACTCAGCGTAGCGGTCGGTCACGTGATCCAGAACTGTGCCAAAGGGCGTGCCTGACCCACCGGCCCGGGCGGTCGCGCCGTCCATCATGTCGGCCAGGTTCATTGCCAGCACCATAACGATGCCCCATAAAAACTGGCCCTGGGCAATGAGGATGCCCGCCGCCACCGAACACAAAAAGCTGATCAAAGTCCAGTGATTGGGCGTCAGGCGCAGATTCAGACTGGCCTTGCCGAAGGGGATGGTGACGCGCTCATACAAATCGCGGAATCGGGTCAGCATTTTTCTTCCCTCAAAGGTGAACCTTATAACCGCAGGTCCAGCGGACCACTCAACAAGGCCGCCTGGCGGCGGTCCGCCTCGGCACGCGTCAGCGGAAAGTTCGGACCGCTGTTTTCAACCATCACCGAGGCCACGGCGGAGGCAAAGCAGCCCACTGCCGTCAGATCCTGGGGCGTTTCCAGGTATTTCACCATGAATCCCGCCGCGTAGGTATCGCCCGCGCCGGTCGGGTCAATAGCGTTGACCTGGTACGGTGGAATGCGGTAGTAGCGCCTGCCGTCGTAGATGATCGAGCCAGCATCGGCCAGGGTGGTAATGGCAATCTGACAGCCAAATTCGTGCAGCTTTTTCACCGCCAGTTCGGGGTTTTCGCGCGGCTTGATGCCGGTGACGACTTCGGTCTCCAGTTCATTCGCCTTCACGATGGTGGACATGGCGGCAATCTCCACGAAGGCGTCGGTCATCTCGTGAATGATCTCCTGGCCCCGCAGTCTGCGCAGCAGACCCTGAGGGTCTAGCAAGATGGGAGCATCCGTTTTCGCGCGGACTTTGCGCACCAGCTCAGCGTCAATCTCGCCCAGGATCGGCCCCAGCAAAACAAAATCCACATCGTGATATCCATCCGCCGAACTGGGGATAGGGTCTGCAATGCCCAGGATGGTCAGCTCGCGGTCGCCGCGGGCGTCATAGATCAGGCCAAAGCCGCCCGTCTGCCGGGCGGCGATCAGGTTGTGTAAAATCCCCCGGCTGTTGAGGTCGCGCTCCAGGGTCTCGCGGAAATCCGCGCCAACCGTACCGATTAAAATCCCCTGTTCTCCCAGCTTGGCCGCGGCCAGGCAGGCGTTCGTGGAGCAGCCAGATAAGACCCGGTCTCTACGGGTGAGTACCGGCGTGACGATCATGTCATAAACCGGGTTGCCAAATGCTAAGATGCGCTTCATCCGTATACAATCCTCTAGAGCCTGTAAGTTATCGAGTGAAATTGAGTATACTCGATTAAGCACGATTTGTCCGTAAAAATTGTTGGTTTTTTTGAATGCGTAGAGGGTCGTCAGCCTATTCGATCCGCCGCTGGCCCTGTACCTGCTCCGGCGCTTCGGGCCACCAGGCATGAACTTCATATTCCGCTTGTGGATTCAACTCGTTGGGCGCTCCGGCGCGGCCCAGGGGAACGACCAGTTCCCACTGTCCGCTTGGGTCGGGTGCAACGCAAGACTCATCCGGCCACCACTCCACCGGCTGGCCGTTTTCGAGCAGTTCGGTGCGCAGACATCCGTCCGGCGGCAGAATGGCACTGCCGTTAACTGCAATGCTGACCCCGGCCTGTATCTCCACGCGCTCAATTTGAACCATCCACTGCTCTGGGCCGGGGGGTGCAGGCAGGGTAATCGTCTCGGTCGAAGCCGGGCGCGTGCAGGCCGCCATCAGCAGGGCCAGCATCACCAGCGCATTAAGCCGTTTTCTCAAAAGGTTGCAGGTGCTTCTGAAAGTGATTCGCCAGGGTTTCGTAGTAGCTGTCTTCATGCTCGCGCAAGACGGAACACACCTGCGGCCCAAAGCGATCTAAAGTAGCGCCAAAAGTGACGTGAAAGACCTGACGCGCGTCGAACTGGTCGAGCAGGCCCGGCAGGTTGGCGTCGGGCAGTGCGTGGGGAGAGGGCAGCCGCTCGACCTGCGCGGAAACGTGGTAGCTGGCGCGGTCTGTTTCGTATCGCTCAGTAGCCAAATGTAAGATCTTGCGGAACAGCACGCTGTCCACCGCCGCCACCACGCGCAGGGCTTCCAGGTAACTCGTTCCGGCAGTCTTCAGGTGAACCAGGTGATTCGTCTGGCGGGCGGCAATCTGGTAAATGCTGAATTTGTCGGAACCAGAGTGCAGGCTCAGGCGGTAGCCAAAGTGACGGGCAATGGCGGCGTGTTGGGCGAACTCGCGCTCGAACTCCGCCAGGTCGCCGATGTAATCCACGCCCTTTTCGAAATGGCCCACAAAGCGCGGCGCCAGACTGGTGCAGGTTACGCCCAGGCGCTTTAACTCAGAAGCAATATAAAAATGTTCGAGCGGCGAGGTGGGTGTATCGGTTTCATCTACCGAAACTTCCAGGTCAAAGCCGCGCCCAGCGCCCTGGGCCCGCTTTTGCAGGTGATCCGCCATCTTTAGCGTGTGGGCAATGGCTCGCCCATACTTTGCCAGGGCGCGCAGTAAGGCGAACTCGTCGAAAACAATTTCCCTGCCCTCTACTTGAAAGACGCGGTTGAGGTACAACTGCGACTGCTCCCAGGTGGAACTGCGCAGGTCATGCCAGGGCAGGGTGGATACTTTCTGCCGCAGCGTGTCCAGCGAGTCGTGTTGGGCCGCGTGATCAACGTGCTCTCCGGGGTCAATGGTGAAGAAGGTAAACCCGGCCTGGAAGAAGGCGTCTATATCTTCGAGGGTTTTCAGGTGGTCGGCGTCTGCGCCCCAGGGCTGCCGCCAGCCGCATTGAAACACCCCCCACATGGCATCATCCATCACCTGTTGGGGCGTGCGGCGGGTACGGGCATTCTCACGCACCGACTGTTGGGCGAAGATGGGGGCAATGCCCGTGTTTTGCACCGCCCGAATATGCCCCGGCGTCGCCAGGCCCAGCCGGTCGCCAAAGCCAGCGGTGAGTTGCACCCCCAGGGGCTGCGGTTGCAGCCAGGGCAGGCATTCGCGCAGCAGGGCGGCGTTGCCAGGCGAAAGCGGGCACAGCAGCGCGCCGCTGCCGGTTTCGTAGAACCCCTGAAACCGTCCGGTATTTTCGCCCATGATCCCCAGATATTTTACGTTGTCCTCCTCACTGCGCGCCATGAAGAACGTCAGCTTGCCGTCAGAGGCCAGCGAATCAGGGTAATACAGGTATCCGGTGATAGTTTTCAACGGTCGCCTCCGTCTATCCGTCTAAATGATACGCTTTTTTCGCCAGGCGGTATGCCAGGTCGTAGATCATTTCTTCAGCATCAGCCCGGTCAATGACCTTACGCGCCAACAGCCCTGCCACCCAATTGGCGCTGGCCCGCCGCCACAGGTCATGGCGCGCCGGAATCGAGGCAAACGCACGGGTATCATCGTTGAAGCCGCTGGTGTTATACAGGCCGGCCGTCTCAATTACCTGATCGAAATAACGCTGGATGCCGTTCAGGCTGTCGTGGAACCACCAGGGCGGCCCCAGGCGCAGGGCCGGGTAATGACCGGCCAGTGGAGCCAGCTCGCGCGCATAAGGCGATTCATCCAGCGTAAAGAGGATGAGCGTCAGGCGGCGGTCGTTGCCGTATTTATTCAGCAGCGGCTGCAAGTTGCGCGTAAATTCCACCCGGCGGGGAATATCGGCCCCTTTATCGGGACCAAAGTTCTTATAGATCGTATGATTGTGGTTGCGGACAGAACCAGGATGCAGTTGCATCACCAGGCCGTCCTCCACGCTCATGCGGGCCATCTCCATCAGCATATGCCCGCGAAAGCGGCATTGGGCATCTAAGTGTACTTCGCCCGCCAGGGCGCGCTGGAAGATGTCATCCGCCTCGCGGTAGGTCAGTTCGATGGTATATGGTTCGGTAACAGCGTGGTCGGTGGCTTTAGCCCCCATGCGCTTAAAGTAAGCGCGGCGCTGTTCGAGCGCCTCGATAAACGTCCGGTAATTGTGAATGTGGATGCCGCTGGCCTGGCTGAGATCCTGGATGTGTTTGTGCCAGTTGTCGGTGTCGAGGTTAACCACCTGGTCCGGGCGGAAAGTCGGCAGGATGCGCCCGTTCCAGTCTGAAGCGGCGATCCTGCCGTGATGATCGAGCGGGTCGCTGGCGGCGTCGGTGGTACACAGCACTTCAATATTGAACTTTTCGTACAGCCGGCGTGGGCGAAATTCGGGCGATCGTAGCTGTTCGTCAATCTGGTCGTAAATTTCTTGGGCCGTATCCCCGTTGAGCTTTTTGCGCACCCCAAAAACGGAGTACAGCTCAGTGGTCAGCCATACGCCCGAAGGCGTGCCGCGGAACAGGTGGAAGTTCTCGGCAAAGATTTGCCAAATTTTGCGGTGATCGCTCTCCACCGGGGTCCCATCGCGCCGGGGGATGCCCAAAGCCTCCAGCGGAATGCCCTGCGAGTAGAGCATCCGAAACACATAGTGATCGGGGATGATCAGCATATCCACCGGCGAGCCAAACGAGTAATCCGGGTCTGAAAACAGGCGCGGGTCTACGTGGCCGTGCGGTGAGACGATGGGTAGCCCGGCGACGGTCTGGTACAGTTCCATTGCCAGGGCCTTTTGTCTTTCATCAGGTCCAAAGAAGCGGTCTTCTGGAAGCTCAAGCATACCGGCTGCTCCTGTGATGGAGGATGTTTTCTAAATACGATTCTACCCTATTTACTGCCCGTACTCGTGCGTGTAGCGGTAATGGAGCTTCTCCACCATCTCCGGCGGGATTTCATCGGGCTGGCCGAGCTGTTTTGCCAGCCAGACAGTGCGGGCCACGTCTTCCACCATCACCGCGGCCTTCACGGCCGCTTTGCCAGACGGCCCAATGGTGAAGACCCCGTGATTCTTCAGCAGAATGCCCACAGAAGAACCGATATAATCCACCACCACCTTGCCGATTTGCTCCCCGCCGATTAAAGCAAAGGGCCCGCACGGAATCGGCCCGCCGAACTCGTCGGCCTGGGCGGTTAAATACACAGGAATAGGCTGGCCGACCGCCGCAAAGGCGGTGGCGTAGGGCGAATGAGTATGAACCACGCCGAACACGTCTGGCCGGTGGCGGTAGATGTAAAGATGGCTGGCAGTATCCGAAGAGGGCTTCAGCGTGCCTTCGATCACCTTACCTTCCAGGTCCAGGATGACCATGTGTTCAGGCCGCAAATCTTCATAGCTGACGCCCGAAGGCTTAATCGTCACGTAGCCGGTCTGCGGGTCGCGGATGCTGACGTTGCCGCTGGTCCAGGTGACAAGGTTGTTTTTAGGAAGCTCCAGGTGCAGCTTCACCAACTCAGTGCGGATCGATTCCAGTAACATGCGTCCCTCTCAATTGCCTTTGCTCCAACACGCATAACGTGCGTGTTGGAGCAAAGCTGTTTTCACCCGGTAAAACGCCTGACAGCGTTGCCCGGTTGGCTAAAATACCTTCGGCGTTCTGCTCACTTACCGGCCAGAACTTCCGCTCTAAGGGCCTTTAGCCGCTTCATCACATCGTTGCCGCCGCGGCCAAAGTAATCGTGCAGGATCATATATTCCTTAAACAGGCGGTCATACACGGCTTTGTGAGCGGGGACGGGCCGGTAGCATTCGTCGCGCAGATGAGCCATCGCCCGGCTGGCTTCGAAGATCGAGTCGTAACCGCCCTTGGCCTTGCCGGCGGCCACGGCCCCAAACATGGCCGAACCCAACGCCGGGGTTTGTTTTGAGGCCGCTACTTTCACTTCGCGCCCGGTCACGTCAGCGTAGATTTGCATCAACAGCTTGTTGTATTCCGGCAGGCCGCCCGTGCCTACGATTTCGTTCACCGGCACGTCATTTTCTTCAAACGCTTCGATGATCACGCGCGTGCCGTAAGCAGTCGCTTCGATCAGGGCGCGGTAGATCTCCTCTGGTTTGGTCGCCAGAGTCTGGCCGATCAGCAGGCCGGTCAGGTCTACATCCACCAGCACCGAGCGGTTGCCGTTCCACCAGTCCAGGGCCAGCAGGCCGCTTTCGCCGGGTTGCAGGGCGGCGGCCTTCTCTTCCAGCAGTTTGTGAATGTCCATGCCGCGCCGCTGCGCTTCTTCCTGGTAGGCGGCTGGCACGCAGTTCTCCACAAACCACGCAAAATGATCACCCACGCACGATTGGCCGGCTTCGTAGCCGAAGAAACCGGGCAAAATGCCTTCATCCACGTACCCGCACATGCCGGGAACAATGCGTTCCTCGTTGCTCAGCACCATGTGGCAGTTCGAGGTTCCCATAATGATGACCATGCGCCCGGCTTCCACCACCGTAGAGGCTGGAACGGCCACGTGCGCGTCCACATTGGCGACGGCCACAGCCGTTCCCGGCTTCAGGCCCATCCAGGCGGCGGCTTCTGCCGTCAGCTCGCCGGCCTTTGTGCCAATGTTGCTGATCTTGGTGGTCATTTTCTCTTCGACGATATTTTCCAGGCGCGGGTCGAGTGCCTTAAAGAACTCTTTGGGCGGGAAGCCATCGCGCTTCGACCAGATGGCCTTATAACCAGCGGTGGTATTGTTGCGCGTCTCCACCCCCGTCAACTGCCAGACCACCCAATCGGCGGCTTCGATCATGCGCCCCGCCGCCTGGTAGACTTCAGGGGCTTCGTCGAGGATCTGCCACACTTTAGGGAAGAACCACTCCGAGCTGATCTTGCCGCCGTAGCGGTTGAGGAAGCCAAAGCCCGGCTCGTTGGCGCGCGCGGCGGCAATTTCATTGAGCTTGTTGGCTTCAGGTTGCGCGGCGTGATGCTTCCACAACTTCACCCAGGCGTGAGGGTTGTTGCGCCATTCAGGCAGAAAGCACAGGGGCGTGCCGTCCTTCGTGGTCGGCAGCATGGTACAGGCGGTAAAGTCAATCCCAATGCCGATGACATCCGCCGGGTCCACGCCGCTTTGCTTGAGGACCGCCGGAACGGCGTTCTTGAACACCTCGATGTAATCGTTGGGGTCTTGCAGGGCCCAATCGGGGGGCAGGCGGATATCCGTGCCGGGCAGTTTTTCATCAATCACGCCGTTAGCGTACTTGTGAACGGCTGTAGCAACCTCTTGCCCATTAGATACGTCTACCAGCACAGCACGGCCCGACTCGGTCCCGAAATCAACCCCAATCGCGTACTTTTTCTGGCTCATGGTTCCATTCCTTCGCTTATTTGTGGTAGTAGGTGCTCCAGCCCATGTACTTGGTGAGGGCCTCATTCAGAGCGGGGGCCACTCGCGCGGGGTTAACAGCCACGTGATGTTCAAAGCCGTTCTCGCAGATGTAAGCCAGCAGTTCCTGGAAGCGCGGAATGCGCACCACCCCGTACCCGCCAAAGGTGCTCACCGGGTCATCCGTCAGGTCGCCTTCGCCCAGGTAAGCCAGCACCCGCCCGTTGAGGTCATCGGTCGAAACGCGGCAGTATGTGAAGGGGGACGATTTGAGCCGTCCAACCACCGTGCCGTAAGTCTTGTCTTTGCCCACCGTCCCGGCGATGATGGCCTGGTAATCCATCTTGGGCGCATCCTCCACCGAGATCGTTTCTTCCACAAACAGGTCTTTGGGCAGGTTCGAGCAGTGGAAGATAATGCCCTTGTCGGGGTCATCGGCATAGTTGTTGTTCCAATCCACCAGGGCGCTGGGCTTGCCAGAGGCCAGAGTCATGGCATACATGCCTACTACCCCGGCAATATCGGTCTCGCAGGCCGATGGAACCATCGTATTGCTCATCATGCTCATCAGAGTGCAGGGAACCACGCCGTAGAATTCCTGCATGGCCGTCCAGCACTGAATGGCGCTGGCGACCAGCATGTTTTCGGCCATCCAATTGTCAATCACCACCCCCAGGCGTGCCATGCGGAAGAGCGCCTCAGACGGCACGCCCCCGCTGGGTACGTAAGCCCGCACCGATTCGAGCTTGGCCTTCAGTTGGGGGTCGTCAGACTTAATGCGCGCGGCCCGGCCAAACAACTCCGATAGATCGAGGGTGTCCACGCTGATGCCGGTGCGCTCCAGCAGTTTTTCGCTGTAGCGGACGGTATTGAAGGCCGCCGGACGGGCGCCGATGGCTCCCAGGCGCGCCCCGCGCAGGCCCCGCACCACGCGGCAGGTAGCGGCAAACTTGCGCAGGTCCTGGCGGAAGCTCTCGCTTTCAGGGTCAACCGTGTGCAGGGTGGTCAGCGAGAACTTAATCCCATATTGGAGCAGGTTGTTGCAGGCCGACATCTTGCCGCAGAACGAGTCGCGGCGGTCGGCGATGGTCATGCGCCCCATGTCATCCGGGAAGGCGTGGACCAGCACCGGCACATCCAGCCCAGACCAGCGCAGGGTGTTGGCAATCGGGCGCTCCTCGCCGAAATTGGGCAGGGTAATCAGCACGCCGTCAATTTTGTCGCGGTTCTGTTTGAACAGGTCCGCGCACATTTGCGCATCCGCATTAGTAGCCACGCTCCCAGCGGCTTTGGTTGCGTCAGCGGGCAGCAGAACGGCCTCGATGCCCTCTTCCTTCAACACTTTCAGGATAGTTTCGCGGCCTGTGATGCACAGGTGATCGGGGAAAAAGCCGCGGTTGCCGATGATAATGCCCAGGGTTACAGGTTTCATGGTCGGTTCTCCTTCTGTCGTGTAGATTAATCTGGTGGTTGGCTGTTCGTGGCGGCGCAGGGCCGGTCATCGCTCCGGTGCGCCAGGGTGCTGTCTCGGACGATTAACTGGGGTTCCAGCCAGATCTGCTCCGGCTGGTCTTCACCCGGCCAGAGGGGGCCCGCCCCTGCCGCCTGGAGCGCCAGCCGCCGGTTGAGAATCTCCACCGCCTGACCGCCCAGTTCAACCAGCGGCTGGTGGACGGTGGTGAGCGCAGGGTGGTAATAGGCGGCTTCTGGCACGTCGTCAAAACCAACGACGGCGAGGTCTTCTGGCACGCGGCGGCCCAGGCGGCGTGCCGCCCGCAGAGCGCCCACCGCCATCGGGTCGTTGCAGGCAAACACCGCTTCCAGGTCGGGCGCGCGCTCCAGCAGTTGTTCCAGGCCGCAGTCCCCGCTCGATGGATACCAGTCGCCTGCCACTTTCAGGTCTTCCAGCGTCTCAATGCCGGCCGCATGCATGGCGTCGCGCCAGCCTAATTCGCGCTGCTGCGCTTCCCACCAGGTGGGCGGCCCGGTGATGATGCCAATGCGCCGGTAGCCCTGATCGAGCAGGTGTTGGGTCGCCATGCGCCCGCCGGAGCGGTTGTCAATTGCCGCCATGGGCGCGCCCGCGATGGACTGCATGTTGATCGCCACCACCGGCACGCTCAGAGTGGCGATTTGCCCCGCCAGCCATTCGCGGTTCGCGCCGATTTCCGGCACAGCCCAGATGATCCCATCCACGCGGCGGTCGAGCAGGCTCTGAAAAACCGTCTCGCCGGTGTTTGTCTCTGGACGGCGCAGCAGGCTGAGCTGGAGCGAGTAGCCCATCTCGTTGGCGCGGCGTTCCACCCCGGTGAGAATGCGGGCCGGACCGTAGTACCCTAACCCATAGCCGACCACCCCCAGGGTGTTACTGCGCCCGCGAATCAGACTGCGGGCCAGCGCGTTAGGCGAATAGCCCAGCGCCGCGATCACCCCGCGCACCCGCTCGCGCGTGCTTGGCGAAACGTCCGGGCGGTCGTTCAACACGCGCGAGACCGTTTGCGTCGAAACGCCTGCCGCCTGCGCTACTTCCTTAATGGTGACGGTACGCCGGTTTAACATCGTTATCGTTCCCGTTATCGTTCACGAGACATGCCAATCCTAGCATGGATCCAAATCCGAGTCAATCGAATGCCAGGCCCCATTTTCGGTTATACTGGAGACCAACCCAATCGAAACCATCAGGAGGCGACATGACAACCTGGACAGTGGACGGCGGCACGCCTTTACGCGGCGAAATTCAGCTCACCGGAGCCAAAAATTCAATCACCAAGCTGATGGTCCTGGCGCTGCTGACCGACCAACCCTGCACTTTTTCCAATGCCCCCGATATTGGCGACAGCCAGATCACGCAGGCCATCTGCGAGGCCGTAGGAGCCAAATTTGATTTCCTCGCGCCTCATGTCCTGCGCGTCCATGCTCCCACCATTACCCAAAGTGAAGTGCCTTTCGAGTTGGGAACCCGCAACCGCCTGGCGATTATGATGGCCCCCGCCCTGCTGCACCGCACCGGGCGGGCTGTCATCCCCATTGCCGCCGGGGGCGACCGCATCGGCCCGCGCCCGGTGGATTTCCACTTAGACGGCTACCGCAAAATGGGCGCTAATGTGGAAATTCGCGGAGATGTCTACGACATCCGCTGCGACCAACTGCACGGCGCGGAAATCGTCTTGCCTTTCCCCAGCGTCACCACCACCGAAAACCTGCTCCTGGGCGCGGTCATCGCCAAAGGGCGGACGTTTATCCGCAATGCCGCCATCGAGCCGGAGATCATAGACCTGGTGATGTGCCTGCAGAAGATGGGGGCCATTATTGACTACAACGCCGACCGCACCCTGGTCATTGAGGGCGTCTCGAAGCTGACCGGCGTGACCCACGAAGTGATCCCCGACCGCATTGTGGCCGCCTCGCTGGCCTGCGCGGCTCTGGCAACTCAGGGCGACATCTTCGTGCGCGGCGCGCGTCAGACGGACCTGGTGACGTTCCTCAACACCATCCGGCGGGTGGGCGGCGGCTTCACCGTAGAGAACAGCGGCATCCGCTTTTTCTACCAGGGCAAACTCCGGCCCATTGCCATCGAAACCAACGTCCACCCCGGCTTTATGACCGACTGGCAGCCCCCCTTTGTGGTGCTCCTCACCCAGGCCGAGGGCATGTCCGTGGTGCATGAGACGGTTTTTGAGAGCCGCTTCGGGTACGTCTCTGAACTGCAAAAGATGGGGGCCGACATCGCCCTCTACGACACCTGCCTGGGCGGGTCTTCCTGCCGCTTCCGCTACAGCAATTACCGCCATAGCTGCGTCATCAAAGGGCCGGCCCAATTGTATGGGCAAGAGATTCTCGTCCCCGACCTGCGCGCCGGGTTCACCTATCTGATCGCCGCCATTCTGGCGCGCGGCCAGTCCACCATTGCAGGGGTCGAACACATCGAGCGCGGCTACGAAAACCTGAAAGAGTCCTTAGAAGGGCTGGGCGCGCGCATTCAGGTGGTTGCTTAAAAGATGATTTTTGCCAGGCAGTCCCAATTTTTGCAAAAATTGGCGGCGCGAATGCTTTGAAAGAGTTCTAACAGTTCGCCAGAGTAGTACAGCATGGCGCGGGCCATCACTTCCTGGCGGTAGCGCAGTGGGTAGGCGTAGTCGCCGCAGCCCCGATAAAACGCTGCAATGGCCGCCCGACTGCCCCGGTACATATGCACGGCTGGCGAAATAAACTCGTGCCCCGGCGGTCCAATCTTTACGTCTCCCCAGTCAATTAACGCGGTGATCTGCCAATCCGCGCCCTGGGGCTGCACCAGCAGATTGAGATGGGTGAGGTCGCCGTGCAGCAGCACCATCTGGGCCGGAGCGTCTAACAGCGGGGCGGCTTCATCTAGATAAGCGTTCACCTGTTCCACCAGTTCCGGGTGGAAACCAGCGGTCCGCATGGCGGCGGCGCACTCGCGGCGTTGCCATGCCAGCATTGCTTCCCAGTCGAAGTACAAGGGGTGATCTGCCTCCAGCGCGGCGGCCGGCAGGCCGTGGAGTGCCTGGAGCAGTTCGCCGTGCTGGGCCGCCAGCGCCTCGCGTTGAGGGGCGCTCAGGTCTTTCCACAGATCCAGCAGGTTGCGCCCCGCCATCCGGCGCTGTACCAGGTATTCCCATCCATCCAGCACGCCGGCGGCCACCACCTCTGGCGTGCGCACCGGCAGTTTCCCCTCGATCCACGTCAGAGCAAAGGCTTCGCGCCCCATTTCTCCGCGCCAGCACGGCGGGCCCAGCTTAAGCACGTAGCGGTGATTAAAAAAAACCACGTTGCGCCCCAGTCGGGCGCGCTGCCAGCCGCCGCTGCCGTTCAGGTGGCGCTGGGCGATCACCTCCAACGCCGCCTGCCAGAAGGACATCGGTTGGGCATATACCTGATTCCAGTAGCTTTCGTAATCCAGCGGGTTAGGGAGCATCTCCTAGGCCACCCGAATGGAGATGCACTGCTCCCCTTCTTCGCTGGCGGGCAAAAAGGGTTGTCCGCCGGGCCGGCCGTTGCGCGCAAATTCCACAATCCGCCCGCCTGCGCCTTCGATTTGAATGTGCAGGCACTGCTTGCGGTACGGCAGCCCGTTTAATTCCAGCTCCGTCAGGCCGGGCGGCAGATACGGGCGGAACGTAATGCCCTGGGGCGAGAAGTCCATCCCACAAACGCCCATCAAGATCATGCGCAGATAAGCGGTAGCGCTCCACGTCTGACGGCGGCAGGAATGCCAGACCGGCTCCATGCCCTCCTGAATGCCCCCGTACATTTCGCCGGTGATCGGGTGGTAAAGCTCGGCGAACTGGCCGTCGCGCACGGCCAGTTCGGCCAGTTTGTACAGTTCAAAGGTGAAGGCTTCCCATGCCCCGGCGCGTGCGGTGGCTTCGGCCCAAAATCCCTGGATGTGCGGCCAGACCGTCCCGGCGTGCCGGGCAAAGGCCATCGGGTCGCCGCGGCTGTACCGCTCGAAGGTGGGCCACACGCAGGGGATGCCCTGCGGCGTGATCACCTGATTGCGGATGACGGCCGCGGCTTGCTCCGGCGAGGCGACGCCCAACAAGACCGCGAAGCAGTTGCCTAACCCTTCCTGGTGATCGCAGGCGCCCCAGGGGTCAATCAGGTAGCGGTAACGCTGCAAGGTCTCGTCCCACAGATGGGTGTTAATCGCATCTCTCAGGTTGAGCGCCTTCATGGCCCAGCCGCATTCGGGCGGTTGGCGCAGTTCCTCGGCCATCTGCCCGGCCAGCCGGTAGGCGTGGTAATACAGGCAGTTGGTGGAAAGCGTCTGCATAGGGATGCCGTACCCCTTTGGGGCCGTGTCGGCAGGGTTGCAGCGGGGCCAATCCAGAATGCTGGATGAGCCGCCGGTTTGGGCGTAGCGGTCGGGGTAAGCGGCAACGCCGTCGCCGTAGCAGGCCGGCCCGCGGAACAGTCCGGTCGCCGGGTTGAACTCGGTCTCCTCAAAATAAGCCAGCGAGTTGCGCGTCGCTTCCAGCGCCAGGGCCAGAAAATCGCGGTCGCCGTTGTAGAGGTAATAAGCCCAGGCCCCGGCGGTCCAAATGATCGCGTCCCAGTACTGCCCGCCGATCACAATACGCCCTGCCCGGCGTTCTAATACCGAAAGCAGGGTATCACGGGCGGCCTGTGGGAAGAGCAGACCGGCCCCATTCCAGGTATTAATGGCGGCGTCGCGCGTCCAGGGGGTGTCATATTCCAGCCCGGCCAGGATACAGGGGCGTTTTTCTTCCAGCAGGCCGTCTTGAAAGGGCTGAATGTTGCCGATCAGGTCGCCCAGGGCGGTGCGGAAGGCGTGGTTGAGCAGGGTATGGTTGGTATGCAGGGAAGGGATATTCATAGCGGAACGATCTCCAGGCGAATCCGGCCTTCTTGTCGCGGTTCCAGCAGAGCAAAGACCACCCGGCGCACATCCATCCGGCCATCGGCCAGATCAACGTCTTGAAATAGCTCGACCCGCGCCCCAACGATTTCAGGGTCATAGCCCACGCGCAGCCTCCCGCGCAGTCCGTGCAGGATGGCGGCATTTTCGCCCAATTCCACCTGTCCAAACGTGGTCAGGGCGCTTTCGATCATCCCCGGTCCATCTCGGAAGATGAAAATATCTTCTACCTCCACCCAGCCAGCGGGGGCCTCGCGGTGAAATACCAGCCGCCGTTGCAAGGATTGTAAGCCCGCTTCGGGCGGGTAGGCGTCTTTGATCTCCAGGTGCAGGCAGTCTTGTTCAGTGCTGTGACTGTGCTCGATCAGCCGCGCCGCGTGCTCCCGCCCGGCCTGCTGAATCTGCCCGTTGACGACCGGCACGGAATGGCCCAATGAGGAAGCGGCGAAATGCTCGTAGCGGTCCTGGCTGAAGTATTGGAGCGTATAGCGCCCACAGCCCACGTCCGCAATGATTGACTCCTGGCAGTAGTGGACGACGAAATTGCCCACGTCATTGTGGTTATGCATCTCATCGTTATGTCCCCCCTTGGCCGCCAGCACCAGGGCGTCGGGTTGGGTCGGGTCATAGCGCGAGAACATCCACATCATGCCGTTGTACCAGTCGTGGCGCGCCGGAATCATGCGCGAGCCGTTTGGCGTAGGCAGGTCCCAAACCAGCGAGCGCACCAGCCAGTTAAGATCATGCTCTAACCCGCCGGGCTGCTCGCGGGCCAGTTGCAGCAGTTCGGGAATTTCCAGGCGGCGTGCCAGGTAAGTGAGCATCGCGCTGATGAACGTGGCCTGACGGGGTGCGTCCGAGAAGTTGACGTACATCCCCTGGCTGAGTATGGTGCGTGCTGGGAACATCGCGATCTTGCGCAGCAGGTCGCCATCCAGCAGGCGTACCTGAGCGTTGGTGCGCTGTTCCACCAGTTGGGCGATCAGCGTATAGTAGCCAAAACCATAGGTCCAGTACCCCGGCCCTTCGCTCGAACCGCCGTCTTCGTCAAAGGTGAGCAGATAATCATCCAGCGAGCGCAGTCCTTTAGCGAGAATATCCGCCAGGCGAGCGGGGTCGTCCTCAAGGTAGAGAGCGGCGGCCATTACCCCGGCATTGCAAACCGCCGTCCAGTTATTCACCGGGCGGTCGCGGTGGCTGTAGAGCCACCAGAAATCGTGGCGGGCCAGGTACGGGGCCAGGGCCCGGCGGTCCACCTCGTAGCGGATGCGCCGGGTCACGGCGCGCGGCAGGATGGGCCCGGCCAGGGCCGCCGCTTCAGCCAGTTCAAAGGCAGTCATGGCGACGCCCAGGTCAATATAAGGGTTGTCCACATCGGCCAGGTCGGGGTGATGGGCCGGAAAAACCCAACTGCTCTCTTCGCAGATGGCCCAGATCACATCCACCAGTGGATCAACCCAACGCCCGGCGTTTTCCAAACACTCGCCAATTAACAGGTCGCGCATCAGCGTGCGGCGGCGGTAGCATGGAGTTTCATAGCCGCCGCGCTCGCCGGTGCGCTGGCATTCCAGCCAGAGCGAAGCCGGTAGAGGCGGGATTGGCTCGCGGGCCGCGGAAGCCGCCCGCGCCAGAAGCGCTCTTAGCTCTTCTGGCTCCAGCTTGGCGCGGATGCGCTCCCAGGCGGCGCGCTCAGTAATCGGCGGGAAGGGCGGCCCAGGTTGTTCTTCGCGCAGGATGATTTCAAGGGTGATCGGGTTGTAATGACTGAGCATCCTCTTCCTCTTTATAACGTGATTCCCTCTTCAGACCAGATCGTAAACTCGCGGTGGCCGTTGACTTCGGCGCGCGCCCACTTGCCCGATGCCACCGCCAGGATTTCCTCGAAGATGCGCTGGCCCATCTGAGCCAGCCCGACCCCTTCGAGAACCTCTCCGGCGTTCACGTCCATATCGTCGCTCATGCGCTGGTACATGGCCGAATTCGAGCTGATCTTGATGACAGGCGCAATGGCGTTGCCCAGGCCCGTCCCGCGCCCGGTGGTGAAGCAAACGATCTGACAGCCCGCCGCCACCATCGCCGGAACCGACTCAGGGTCGTAGCCAGGGCCGTACATCAGGAACAGCCCCCGCTGACCCTGCTTCCAGTAGGGTTCACCGTAGTCAATCACCCCCTGCAAAGGGGCGGTGCCGGCTTTTGCCATCGCGCCCAGCGACTTAATCGTGATGTTCAGCAGTCCGCCTTCCTTGTTGCCCGGACTGGGGTTTTCAGCCAGACTGCGGCCCACGCGGGCGGCGTAGTTGCGGTAGCGCTGCATCATGTCAAAGACCCGACGGGCCACCTCGCGGTTAACGGCCCGCGCGGCGAACAGATGCTCGGCCCCGAAGAATTCGGGAACTTCGCTGATCACGGTGCTGCCCCCGGCGCGTACCAGCAGGTCGCTGGCGATCCCTAGGGCCGGGTTAGCCGTCAGCCCGCTGAAGGCGTCTGAGCCGCCGCATTCCAGCCCCACTGCCAGGGCGCTGATCGGCGCAGGCGCACGGGTGGCGCGGTTGGCCTCTTCGAGCAGGCCGGGTAGTAGTTGCAGTCCGCGCTGGATGGTGGCCCGCGTGCCGCCGCACCCCTGCACGCTCAGACTGATGACCGGCTTGCCGTAGACGATTCCCAAATCCACCGGGCGCACCGGTTTCACCCGGCCCACCGGCGCTTCGTTCTGCCCCAGGATAAAGCGGTTAAAGGCCGTCAGGTTGGTCTTTTCACAGCCGAGTTCAATCAAGATGACCGCGCCTACGTTGGGGTGGCGGATGTACTCACCCAGCATTTGCATGGTGGTGGCAACGATGCTGTTCACCTGGTTGGGGCCAGCGCCGGGCGGAGCCATGTCCGGACAGCCACAGCCGCGCGTGTGCGGCAGAGCCACCACGCCGTCCACGTTCGGGTACTGCTCGCGGCTGTACACCCCGCCCAATTCGGCTTGCAGGGCAATGCTGGCGGCCTCATGACTCGAGCAGTTGCTGGTTGGGGCAATCAGCACCCAGTTGCGCGTTCCCACCCGTCCATCCGCCCGGTGAAACCCCTGAAAGACCGGCAGCGGCCCTTCCCAGGGCGGCAGGGCCGGCGGCTGTACCTCAATGCTCTCCGGGTTGACTTGCGGGATGGCGCTCTCAACCGTTTCGTCACTGACCGGGTCGCCGGGCCGCAGTTCGGCCCGGGCGATGGCAAACGGCTGACCGTACTGCTTCACCCACTCCCCGGCAGCCGCCGGGCGGATGGCAAAACGATGCCCCGCCGGGATGTCTGCCCGCAGGGTGATGTCCTCGCCGCTCAATCCCACCAGGCGCGTACCGGCGGGCAGGTCTGCCTTTGCCACCGCCGCGTGGTCCGCCGCGGGGTTGACCACCACCGCCACGTCCACCACGCCCGGTAGATTATTAGAATGACTGTTCATTCAGGTTACCTCTCCTCTTTTAACAGTTGAAACAACGCCTCGTAGGCCGGTTTGGGAAGGTAGTCGCGGTCGAAGATCAGAGGCCGGGGGTCGGGCGTCTTTAAGAAGCTCTCGATCCAGGTATAGCGGTCGGTGAAGCCCCACAGCACGAACACCGGGCAGTTTTGGGCTTCGAGGCAAACCTGGAACGCTTCGCGGTAGACCTCTGCCTGGGTGGCATAGGGGTCGCGCACCCCGGCAGGCAGGGGGAAGTCGAACTCGGTGATGTGAACTTCTAACCCCAGAGCATTGAGGCGGGCGATATTCTCGGCCAGCGAATTGCGCGCCAGCCGGCTTTTCAGGTGCATTTGCAGACCCACGCCGTGAATCGGCACGCCTTCCGCCAGCAAGCCCTTCACCAGGTTGTAAACCCGGTCTGCTTTGCTGTTCATGACTTCCGCGTCGTAATCATTATAGAACAGGCGGGCCTGCGGGTCAGCCTGATGCGCCCATTCGAAAGCCAGCCGCACGTACTCCGGGCCGATCAGGTCAGCCCAGGCGGGAGGGCGGTCGAGGGATTCGTTCACCACATCCCAATAAGCAATTTTGCCCCGGTAGCGCCCCACTACGGTAAAAATGTATTCCTGAAGCAGAGCGGTGGCCTCTTCTTTGCTGAAGCCGCCCTGAACGATCCATTCTGGCAGGCAGTCAATCCACACCAGGGTATGACCGCGCACCCGCATCTGATGTTCCTCGGCAAAGGCCACAATGGCATCACTGCCGCTGAAGTCCCAGCGGTCACGCTCCGGCCAGATGACGCACATCTTCATCTCCCATTCTGGCGTCAGTACGTTGAACTCTCTGGCGAGGACCTGACGGTAGGCTTCTTCGCCGGCCAGAAGGCTCGACTGCACGGCGGCCCCAATCCCAAAGCCGCGCTTCTCCGCCAGCTCGCGCAGGCCAGGCGCGTCTGCCGGCCAGGGCGTGCGCGTGATGGTCGGCGTCGGGGAAGGGCGCGCCCGGGTTGGAGTAGCCGTTGCAGTGTGGTAGGGGGTCGGTGGGGTGACCTGAACGGTAGGGGTAGGCGAGATCGTCTTGAGCAGGTCCGTCTGGCTGGGGATGGGCGTGGGTGAAGCCGCCGGGACGGGTGCGGCGGGCGCGCAGGCCCCCGCCGCAAGCGCAAACACCAGGGTCAGGCTGATCAGAGAGGTGAGGCGGGTCAAAGGTGGGTGGTTTTTCATAGTGGGCGCAGTTTCGTAAGGCGAGATACAGCCAGCGCGGAGGTCTCCGCTGGCTAAAAAGATTGTAACATACCTGCCGCTCATTGCTCTCGGTGGGCCCGGCCTGAAACGTCCCGATTAATTCCGCGTGAAAAAACTTTAACCGCTTGACGTTGGAACGAATGTTCTATACAATCGAAATATGTATCTCTTCCAGCGGATCATTGCGCGGGTCCGGGGCTGGTTCTCGTCCAGGCGGCCCACTTTTTCGTTTGAGATTCAAACGCAAACCCTGGAAGATCTGCGCACTCTCGCCGACCGCGAACAGCGCAGCCCCCAAGAAATCGCCGGCCAGTTGGTTGAAGACGGTCTGCGGCGCGAGGTGCGCCGCCAGGACGCCATCCACCTGTGGAACAACCTGACCCCCCGCGAACAGGAAATCACCGCCCTGATCTGCCTGCACTACACCAACCGCCAGATCGCCGCCCGCCTGAGCATCTCACCCGATACGGTCAAATCGCACGTATCGCACGTTCTAATCAAATTTGAAGTCCCCAACCGCAACGCCCTGCGCCAGTTGTTGTTGGACTGGGATTTCAGTGAATGGGAGTGAACGCCGGGGTATTTTGGAATTGAACCGAATTGTTTCTGGTGTACAATGAGGTGGGCAGTCACCATCTCATACCCTTCTGAGGACTCTTATGATCCAAAAATACCCCCCTATCCATCCTCGTTTCCCCCACTTTTTGCACGGCGGCGATTATAACCCCGATCAATGGACCGAAGATGTCTGGCTGGAAGACATGCGCCTGATGAAACTGGCGAACTGCAACACCATGAGCGTCGCCATCTTCGCCTGGGCCCGCCTGGAACCAGAAGAAGGCCGTTACGACTTTGCCTGGTTAGACTGCGTGATGGACCTGCTGGCCGAAAACGGCGCTTACGCCGTGCTGGCGACGCCCTCTGGCGCGCGCCCGGCCTGGCTCTCGCAGAAATACCCCGAAGTCCTGCGCGTGCGCGCCGACCGTGGGCGCAACCTGCACGGCGCTCGCCATAACCACTGCCTCACTTCTCCCATTTACCGCGAAAAGACGCAGGCCATCAACGCCCAACTGGCCCAACGTTACCAGAATCACCCCGCTCTGCTGGCCTGGCACATCTCGAACGAATACAACGGCGACTGCCACTGCAATCTGTGCCAGGAATCCTTCCGCGCCTGGCTGCGCAAACGCTACGATCATGACCTCGACCGCCTGAACCGCGCCTGGTGGACAGCCTTTTGGAGCCATACCTACACCAGTTGGGACCAGATCGAATCACCCAGCCCCATTGGAGAGATGGGTCTGCATGGGCTGAACCTGGACTGGAAGCGCTACACCACCGATCAGACCATTGATTTCTTCCGCTGCGAAATTGAGCCGCTGCGCCGCTTTACGCCGGAGATTCCAGTCACAACCAACTTTATGGGGCTGTTTCCTGGCCTTAACTACCCCCGGTTTGCCCAGGCCGTTGATGTTGTCAGTTGGGATAGCTACCCCGTCTGGCACACCACCGCCTCAGAGTGGAGACTGGCGGCCAGCGTTGCCTTTATCCACGACCAGAACCGCTCCATGAAGGGCGGCAAGCCCTTTATGCTCATGGAATCGACCCCCTCGAACACCAACTGGCAGCCCATCCCCAAGCTCAAGCGGCCCGGTATGCACATCCTCAGCAGCTTGCAGGCTGTGGCGCACGGCAGCGACACGGTGCAGTACTTCCAGTGGCGCAAGAGCCGCGGCAGTTCTGAGAAATTCCACGGCGCAGTGGTGGACCATGTGGGCCATGAGAATACCCGCGTGTTTCAAGAAGTGGCGCAGTTGGACGAGATCCTGAAAAAGTTAGACCCGGTTATCGGCACGACCACCCGTCCCGATGTAGCCATCATCTATGACTGGGAGAATCGCTGGGGAATCGAGGATATGCAGGGGTTAGGCAGCCGCGAGCGCCGCCAATATGCCGAGACCTGTATCGCGCATTACCTGCCCTTCTGGCGGCGCGGCATTCCGGTGGATATCCTCTCAGAAGAAGGTGACTTCAGCCCCTATAAACTGGTGATCGCGCCGATGCTGTATATGCTGCTGCCCGGCGTGGCCGACCGCCTGAGTAAATTTGTGGCCGACGGCGGTACGCTGGTGATGACCTATTGGTCGGGGATTGTAGACGAGACCGACCTGGTCTTTTTGGGCGGTTGGCCCGGCGGGGGTCTGCGCCAGGTTTTGGGCATTTGGGATGAAGAAACCGACACCCTCACCCCAGACGAGCGCAATCAGGTGATTCCGGTGGAAGGCAACGAATTGGGGTTAAGCGCTTCCTACGAGGCGCGCGATTACTTCGCCCTCATCCACCCAGAAGGCGCGCGCGTGCTGGCAACCTTCGGCAGTGATTTTTACGCTGGCCGCCCCGCCCTCACGGTCAATACCTATGGCAAGGGCCAGGCGTATTACATGGCTTCGCGCAACAGCGATGCTTTCCTGTCGGACTTTTACGGCAAACTGGCCGATAACCTTGGCCTGATGCGCTCACTGCCTGCCGCGTTGCCTGAAGGCGTCAGCGCCCAGGTGCGCTCAGATGGCGAGAACCGCTTCGTGTTTGTGATGAACTTCAACGCCACCCCCGTTACGGTGGACCTGGGCGGCGAGAAGTTCTCCAGCCTGATCTCCGGCGCCCAGGTGTCTGGTTCGCTGGAACTGGGCGGCTATGGCGTTGACGTACTCCGGGCCAGCTAAGGGGCAAAACTCGGTGGAAGCCCAGCCCAAAAAGCAGTTACCCATTGACCTCTCTGAGCTGGAACTGGCGCTCGATAACCAGGACCCAGAGATTCACTACTACCTCGACCTCGAAAGCGGCGCGATTAGGATGGTTACGGACGATATCCTGCTGGAACTGGAGGACCTTTTGGAAGATGCCGATGTGGATCAGGAAGACAGCGCCGCAGTTCTCCAGGTGGTGCGCGATCAAGAGGACCCGGCACTGCTGGAAGCCTACCAGGTCCGCGCCGCCGAGGGCAGCCGCTATCTGGAAATCCGCCAGGCCGACCGGCGCGCCGGCTATCGGGCAATGGAGAATTTTATCGAAACCCTCGAAAACCGCGCCCTGCGCAACCATCTTGCCAACGCGATCCGCGTGAAAGGCGCGTTTCGCAATTTTAAAAGCATTCTCAGCCGCTTTCCGCGCGAGCAGCAGCAGTGGCTGGCCTTTAAAAATGCGCATATGCGCCAGGGGGCACTGCGCTGGCTCGATCAGAACGGCATTGAGCCTCTGACGGAGAGCGAGTAAATGAATGGATCCCCCATCTAGCGGGGGGATCCATTCATCCTTCTTCTTCTAACTGCCTCCGAAAGAACTCTGGCAGGGCGAAGGCCGCGCGGTGGATGCCGGGGTTGAGGTAATTCATCGAGCCGGGCGGGTAGGGGCGGCCCAACCCCTCCGTCCAGTGCGTATCAGACACATACATAAAGCCGATGCCGCCGCCGGGGTAGGTGGGAATCAGGGCGTAGTAATAAGCCGGGTTGCGCGCCAGCTTCTGGGCAAAGCGGTAAATCGTCTTAATCAGGCCGGCATCGAAGAACATCTGCTCACATTGGGTCGCAATGGCCCCACCCGGCCGGATGGCGCGGGCCATCTGCTGGTAAAACTCTTCGCTGAAGAGGCGCTCAGCCATCCCTACCGGGTCGGTCGTGTCAGAGATAATCACGTCAAAGCTGTTGGCCTGCGCCTGAAGGTACTCAAAGGCATCCTGTACCACCAGGGTGGCGCGTGGGTCTGCCCAGGGGTCGCCAAAGAAGGTAAAGTGTTCGCGCGAGAGTTCCACCACGCGCCGGTCCAGCTCGCACACCACCGCTTCTTCCACCGTCGGGTAGCGCAAGACCTGCTGCAAACTGCCGCCGTCGCCGCCGCCCACAATTAACACCCGCCGGGGCTTTCCGACCGCCAACATGGGGATGTGCGTAATCATCTCATGGTAGCCCATGTTGTCCTGCTCGGTCAGTTGGATGATGCCATCCAATACCAGCACCTTACCGAAAAATTCGGTCTGGTAGATTTCGATGTGCTGGTAAGGGGTCTGCTCATCGGCCAGCTTGGCAGTATAACGCAGCGCCTTCCGATAATACGGGTGAAGCTGCTCGGTCAGCCAGTTTTCGCTCATATCCTCCCTCTCTTTGGGTTGCGGCTAGGACAGATGGTTAATTTGCCTGTCCATAGGGAGACTTGCTCCCCTATGGACAGGCAGGGATCCACGCCGGCGGAACAGGCGGTCTAATCGCGGGAGATAAAGGTACCAGAGGCTTTCTTCGCCTCAAAGACCTGAATGCAGAACGCCGCGGCGACTTCGGGGTCGAACTTCTTGCAGCTAAAAATATCCAGGTAGGCCGCATTCGACTCGTTGGCAAAATGGCCGCAGATGTTGCTGGTCTCGATCAGTTGAACCAGCGAGTACCCGGTCACGCGCGGGTCGTCGCCAAAGTTGACAATCAGCGGCTCGCCGAAGCGGCGCATCTCGATCAGTTCGCACAGCTCAACGACGAAGTCGTAGATCACATCAGCCGACTTGATTTTGTCGGGACTGCATTCGTACAGGTTTAGAACCAGGTGCCACCCCCACGGTTGGGGTTTGGCTTCCATGCCCGGTTCTGGCATCGTCATGGTCGTATACTGGATGCAGGACGTCGCGGTAGGCGCAGTCGTCATTCTATCTCCTTTACCGGCACAATCTCTGCGACACGGTCAACGGCCCGTACCGTAATTCGCTCGCAGCCAAACAGATTCTGAAGCTTGCGCACCAGGGGGTTGATGTCCAGGTGCAGGTTGCAAGTGAATATATCGATTGCGCAGTAGCCATATTCCGGCCAGGCGTGCAAACTGGCATGAGACTCGGCTAGCAGCAGGAAACAGGTGAACCCGTGAGGGCTAAATTGGTAAAAACCTTCGCTGACGATGGTCAGCCCGCTTTCCCGGACGGCCTGGGTGAACAGCTCACGCGCATGCTCGCTTTGGAGCAGCAGAGCCGTATCACAGTCCGAGAGGTCACATACAAAGTGTTCTCCCAGTTTCAAGAGCTCTTTCAACGACCATAATCTCCTTCCGAACTAGAATGGATGGTGTACACAAAGAGCGTATTTTCTATGATTACACTCGAATTGTCAATATCTGATGGCAAATGATTCTCGAGTTCTGGACCCAACGCTTTCATATTACCACTTTAAGAGGTAGAAATCCATAATATTCCTTGCGAGATTGCCCCGCTGGGATGAAAATAGGATGGAAAGCCATATGGATTCGTCCGGGAGTAGTGGTGTGACATTGTCGAGAAACGAGATGTATGTGGGAAAGGCGGAGCCGCTGCCCGAGCCGGTGACGCTGCGCGCCGGGCGCTTGGGGATGATTTATGAACAGGGGGACCTGCGCTCGATCCGGTTGGGCGATGTGGAAGTGCTGCGGCGGGTTTATGTGGCTGTGCGCGACCGCAATTGGGGGACGGTTGCGCCAGTCTTTCGAAATGTGCAGATTGAGACAACGACTGACGGTTTTCATGTGACCTATGAAGTGGAGAACCGTCAGGGAGAGGTTGCCTTTGCCTGGCGCGGAGAAATCCACGGTGAAGCCAGCGGGCGGATCATTTTTAAGATGAATGGCGAGGCACTCTCAACCTTCCTCAAAAACCGCATCGGGTTTTGCGTACTGCACCCGGCGGCGGCGGCCGGGAAGCGTTGTGTGGTGGATCACAGCGACGGGCGGCGCGAAGAGGCCCGCTTTCCAGTAGAGATTTCATCCGACCAGCCGGTGCTGCCCTTTGCGGATATGGCCGGGCTGGCGTATGAAGCGCTGCCGGGCGTGTGGGTGGCCGTGCGCCTGGAAGGTGAGGTGTTCGAGATGGAAGATCAGCGCAACTGGACGGACGCCTCTTATAAGACCTTCGGTACGCCTCTGGCTCTGCCTTACCCGGTGGAGATGCGTGCGGGCACGTGCGTGAGCCAGCGCGTGGTCATCGAAGTGCGCGACGAGCGCCCGAACTCGGCATCTGAGGAATGGGCTGTTACCGACAGGGACGATGCGGCCTGTCTGCGGTTTGACCCAGATATGCCCTGGGCAGTTCTGCCTCGCCTTGGTCTGGGCTGCGCAAGCCACGGCCAGCCTCTGACCACCGGCGAGATGGAGTGCTTGCGAGCCCTGAACCTTGATCACCTGCGCGTTGATTTGCCTCTGGATGCTCCCGACCTGCGCGTTCGTCTGGCGCAAGCCGCTGGCGAAGCGCGCGCCCTGGGTTGTGGGTTAGAGGTGGCTGTGCTGGTTCCAGAGGATGGAGAGGACGGCTGGGCGGCGCTGCGCGCGGCGTTGGAAGCGGTGCGGCCTCCCCTGCGCGGCTGGCTGATCTATCCAGCCAGAGAGCAGTATCAGGGTGGTTCGCCGACCCGCGCCGCCGTCCTGGCGGCGCGCCGACACCTGGCCGGTTGGTTGAACGGTTTGCCGTTGGGAACCGGTACGAATACCGATTTTATTTTTTTGCGGCGCACTCCCCAGCCAGTAGACCTGATAGACCGCGTGGCTGTGAGTATTAACCCCCAGGTTCATGCTTTTGACAATCTTTCGCTGGTGGAAACTCTCGAAGCCCAGCCGGCAGTGGTGCGCAGTGCCAGCCGCCATGCCGGTGGACTGCCGGTAATAGTCAGCCCGATAACCCTCAAGCCGCGTTTTAACCCCTACGCTACCGGTGCCGCGCCCGAACCACTGCCGGGGCAGTTGCCGCCGCAGGTGGATTCGCGCCAGATGTCGCTGTTCGCGGCGGGCTGGACGCTGGGCAGCCTGAACGCTATGCTGATGGCAGGTGCTGCCAGTGTAACCTATTACGAGACCACCGGCTGGCGCGGCGTTATGGAGACAGAGGCAGGCTCGCCCCTGCCCGCGGCCTTTCCTTCGCTGCCGGGCGGGGTTTTCCCACTCTATTACGTCCTGGCGGATGCTGGCGCATACGCAGAGGGCCAGGGCCGGCCTCTGGTCTCGAACCGGCCCCAGGCGGTCAGTGGGCTGGCGTTGCGCAGTGGGGCGCGCCTGGCCTTCTTGCTGGCAAACCATACTCCCCATTCATTGGCAGTGGTTTGCGAGGGCTTGCCCGATGGCACGGCGCGCGCCCGCTGGCTGGATGAGCTGACCTTTCTAGAAGCCGCAACCCGGCCCGCGGCTTACCGCGCTCGGCCCGGTGAACCCCTGGCCCTTCAGGATGGGCGGGCTGAAATTCACCTGCGGCCCTATGCTTATGCGTTGGTGGAGGTTGATTAACTTAAGAAGGCGCTTCCTCAAATAGCGCGTAAACTATGGATGTGCTGTTTGATATTCAACCGGAGAAGAATGGATGCAAGAAAACGAGATTGACTTTAACTTCCTGAAAACCTGCCTGCGCGAAGCCGGGCAGATTGCGCTCCGCCAGCGCGGGCAAATGACGGCGGAGATCAAAGCCGACCACACTCCTGTGACCGAAGTGGACCGCCAGGTCGAAGAATTTCTGGTCTGGCAGATCTCGGCGCGCTACCCCGGACACGCAATCTTATCGGAAGAAGGGGGAGCATCGGCGGCGGTTCAGCAGGCCCAAAGCGACTCGGCATTCGCGTGGGTGATTGACCCCATTGACGGCACGCGCGCGTTTGCCAGCGGCCTGCCGGTATGGGGCGTTTCGATCGGCATTCTGCGCGATGGCAAGCCCTTTGCGGGCGGGTTATACCTGCCTGTCACCCGCGAGTTGTATTGGGGCAACGGGCGAGAAGCGTTTTACAACGACCGCCCCATCCGGCTGGCGCTGCCGATTGACCTCAACAGCCCTCTGGTTTTTCTGGGCGTCCCGTCCAACTTCCACCTGCATTTCCTGATCACCTACCCGCGCATCCGCTCTTTAGGCAGCACCGCGGCGCATCTGGCTTATGTTGCCACCGGGGCGGCGGTGGGCGCGCTCACCCGGCGGGTGAGCCTGTGGGATCTGGCGGGGATGTTGCCGGTGCTGGCGGCGGTGGGAGTCGAAGTCGCCTATCTCTCTGGGGAGCCCTTCCAACCCGCCGCACTGCTCGATGGCAGCCCGATCCGCGAGCCGCTCCTGATTGCCCACCCCTCGGTGATGCCCCAACTGCGCGAGCGCATTTCGCCGATGCGGCGCTAAAGGCGGGCCAGCCGCGCCAGGCGAGCGGCGGCGGCCTGTAAAGTTTCTTCGCGCTTGGCGAAGTTGATGCGCACCCACCGCTTTTCGGCGGGTGGAGCGCCGCCTTCGCGCTCCTCATAAAAACTCGAACCCGGCACAACAGCCACGCCCACTTCGCGGGCCATAAACTCAGCGAAGGCCCGGCCTTCGTTCCAGTGTGGGCGGCTGTATTTTTCGCGGTCCCAGTGGAGATGATCGAAATAGGCCATCACATAGTATGCGCCTTCTGGGATGCGGTAGGGGAACCCGGCCTGATCGAGCGCGGCTAACAGGTAGCGCCGGCGCTCGTCGTATTGGCGGCGCAGGTGAGTATAAAACGTTTCTGGCAGGTTTAAAGCGGTAATTCCACCCACCTGAAACGGAGCCGGGGCGCAGATGGTCATATAGTCGTGAACTTTGCGGATGAGGGCCGTCAGGCGAGGGTGCGCCACCGCCCAGCCGATGCGCCAGCCGGTGAGAGAATAGGTTTTGCCCAGCCCGCTGATGGTCACGGCGCGGTCTTCCATCCCCGGCAGACTGCCGATGGAGATGTGCTCGCGCCCATCGTACAAGATATGCTCGTAGATTTCATCGGTCACGGCCACCACCCCAAATTCCTGGCACAACCTGGCAATTTCTGTCAGTTCGGCGCGCGTTAACACCCGGCCGGTAGGGTTCTGCGGCGTATTGAGGATCACCAGGCGGGTGCGGCGGTTGAAAGCGGCGCGCAGTTCGGCGGGGTCGAAGGTCAGCTCGGGGCCGCGCATTGGCACGAAGCGTGGAATCGCCCCTGTCATGCGGCAGCCGGGGACGTAATTCTCATACCAGGGTTCGAGGATCACCACTTCATCGCCGGGGTCCGTCAGCGCCAGAATCGAAGACATCACCGCCTCGCTCACGCCGCAGGTAACGGTGATATCGGTGTCTGGATCGGCCTGAATATGATTATAGGTCTGGTACTTATGGGCGATGGCTGCGCGCAGGGCGGGCATGCCAAAGGGGAAGGTGTATTGGTTTTCGCCGCGCCGGATGGCCTCAATGGCAGCTTCGAGGACGGCGGGCGGGGGGTCAAACTCTGGCAGGCCCTGCGACAGGTTGACGGCTCCAGACTCTTCGCCCAGGCGCGTCATTTCACGGATCACCGATTCCTGGAATGGATCGGTGCGGTGAGCATAATCGAGTGGTCGGGGAAAGGGTTGGTTCATAAAAGTTATTTTACCGGATTCGCCGCCGAGCCGTTGAGCGGACGATTGGATAAAATCTTATACAGGGTGCGGGTTGATACTTCCTGTGCGCCGCAGGCGATCGCCAGCGCCCGGCTGGTTGCCATCAGATCGTAGTGGGGATGGCGCGGATGGTTCTGGAAGCGGCGCGGGCTGATGCCGATCTGCCGCGCCATTTCGTGCAGTTCTTCGAGGTCGCCATCCGTAACCATGTGACACCACAGCCCCGGCAGTCCCTCGCCGCGCAGGGCCTGGTAATCGCGCAGTTCGTCAACGTACACGGTCATTCTGACTTGCGTGCGGGGGCGTCAAACACCTGGTAGGGGTGATGATGTGGAGCCTGCCGGAATTCTTCGAAGCGCCCCCCGGTATATTCGCCGATGATCTTGCGCCAGAAGCTTTGCGCCGGCAGGTTTTTTTCCTCTTGTTCCACGTGCCAGTGCCCCGGAAAGCGGTCGAAGATCGAGAAGGCAACGTGGCGGCCGATCTTGCGGCGGCGGTACTTGCGCATGATGAAAAATTCAGCCATATGATAGGTAAGCTTGCCGGAGATCGGGTCAGGAACGGCGCGTACCAGCGCGAACCCAGCCGGATGATCATTGACCTTCACCAGAAAAGGGTAGCGGTTGGGTTCAACCCAATATTTCGGCAGATGTTCGTCGGTAAAACGGCCCTGCTCATCGGCGTCCTCGCCGGTATATTCGGTAAAGTCGTACAGGTAGAGGTGCATTAGGTTCTCGAGGATGGGCCGCTCGGCGGGGGAAGCGGGAATCAGGGTAATATCGTCCACGGCGTTCCTACCTGAAAGTGAGTTCATGCACGCGATTGTACTCCAAATCTATCCTTCGCACCGATTCTGAACGGGGGCGGTAGGGTCAAGCCAGAAGGCGAGAGCCATTTGCAGCGCGCACGGAGAAGAGCGCGTTACCCAGTGGCCGTTGCCGGGCAGTTCAAAGAACGTGGAGTGTCTCAGCGATTGGGCCGCCGCGCGGCCCCATTCGGGCGGGGTAATCGGGTCAACCTCGCCAGCCAGAATCAGGGCGGGTACATCGCTGCGAACAGGCTGATTCTCGCGGTCATCGAGCGGCAAGGCGGCCCATTCGCGGCAGGCGGTGAAAAGCGGGCGGACGCTGTAAGGAAAAAAGGCCGCAATTTGCGGCGGCGTAGCATTCGCCGCGGTAAAGGCTTCTTCTGGCGTGCTGAAGGGGATTTCTTCGTTACACTGCACTGCCAGGTTCATCCCCAAGGCGCCGGAGTCGTCAAAATAGAGCTTTAACCGTTCGCGTAGAATGCTGTATTCGCCCTGGCGGATCTCGTCAATCATGCGCGGCATGGTTGCGGCCACTGCCGGGTTATACAGCCCCACCAGCAGCACATCAATCAACAAGCCCCCATCCATCGCAATCGTGTAGCGGTCTCCGCTGGTTTCCAGTTCCACCTGTGCGGGGACGGCGTTAAGGTGATCAACCAGTTCGTAAAACGTCGCTTCTAGCGAGGGGTATGCGGCGCTGCACGTTGTGTCTTGATCACAGCGCCGGAAGAATACGCTGAAGGCCCGCCCAGCATTGGGAGCCAGGGCCGTGTAGAGATTCACCTGGGGCGGATAAGCCGAGTCTAACACAGCGCTGCGGACGATGGCAGGAAAATCGCGCATCACGGTCAGCGCCAGACGCGTGCCATACGAAACGCCGTACAGGTTCACCTGTGCTACGCCCAACGCCCGGCTCAGGTCGTTAACGTCAGCGGCGCTCTGGGCGCTGGTGTAACCCGCCAGGTCCACCCCCTCTGCCAGCAGCCGCTCGCGGCAGCGGTGAAAGGCGTCGAGGATGGCGCTTTCTTTGACTTCCCAGGTCAGTCCGCCGGCCAGCAGCCAGGGGGTGATCTCCTGGCGTTCGGGGCAGTCGAGGCGCGGCTCAGAGTAGCCGGTTCCGCGTTGGTCGAAGAGAATCAGGTCGCGCTCTTCGAGAACGGCCCCCATGCCGTAAGAGAAGAGATAGCGAGCTACTGCCAGCGAAGAAGACCCCGGCCCGCCCGCCAGATGGATGACCGGGTCAGGAGCAGGATTAGCGGCATGGCTGCGAAAGCGGGCCACGTGCAGGCGGATGCTGCGGCTGCCCACCCGGGAGCGGTTTTCGGGGACGATCAGGTAGCCGCATTCCGGGTTGGTTCCCGCCGGAATAGGGAAGGCGCAAGGGGCCGCCTCGAACAGGGGTGGTGCTTCGGGCGTGTAGATGACAGGGGGCGAGGCGGCGCGCGTAACGCTCTCTATAGGCCGCGCGGTTGGGGAGGGCGTCGCCGTTGGCGGTGTGGGCCATAGGCGCGTCTGCACCGGCAAGTTACAGGCTATTACCGCCAGGAGTATCACCAGGCAGGAGATAATTAAATGGCGCATCATCCCTTCTATTTTTACCAGTTTTTACATAGGTTGTGGATCAAAGTTTTCCTGGCCCAAATAAATTGAAGAAGTGATTGATGCGCTCTCTGGCGTTCCGGGCGGAACAGGTGGAGGTGGGAAATCAGATTGTCCGAGAATTGCGGGATCTGACGGCCCACATGCAGTGCAGTAGTTTATTGGATCTGGCGTTATACTTTAAGAGCAATCATGTCACCGACCACCGGCGTTTTTTGGAACTGGCCTGTCAGATTGCCGACCGCTATCAGTTAAACACGGCCAGCGCGCGCCAGGCCCGCGCAGAACTGGCCGCTCTCAGCAACCCATGAGGCTTTCTTATGCGTATTGGCGTCATCTACCCCCAATTTGAGTTTGGCAGCGACCCTGCAACCATTAAGGATTATGCCCAGACGGTCGAAGGGTTGGGTTACACCCATATTGGCGCAGACGATCATATCATCGGCCCTAACCCCAACCGGCCGGGCGGCTGGACGGGCTGGGTAACGTACCGCACCGAGTTCACCGAGCCATTTGTGCTGTTTAGTTTTATGGCGGCCATCACCCAGCGGGTAGAGTTTGAAACCTGCGTGCTGCTGCTGCCTCAACGCCAGACGGTGCTGGTTGCCAAGCAGGCGGCAGGGCTGGATTTGCTCAGCGGCGGGCGGCTGCGGTTGGGGATCGGTAATGGCTGGAACGAGATTGAATATATATCGCTGGGCGAAAATATGCGCAACCGCGGCAGGCGCGTTGAAGAGCAGATTGAAGTACTGCGGCGGTTGTGGACCCAGCCCCTGGTGGACCTGAAGGGACGCTGGCATACCATCCCAGACGCCGGCATCAGCCCCCTGCCGGTGCAGCGGCCCATTCCAATCTGGTTCGGCGGCCAGTCCGAGCCGGTCATTCGCCGGGCCGCTCGCCTGGGCGATGGCTGGATGCCCCTTTACGGCAGTCCAGAAGAAGCGCGGCCCGGCCTGGATCTTTTGGAGCGCGAACTGGCGCAGGCCGGGCGCAGCCGCGCCGGGTTCGGACTGGAGGCGCGCATTCGTTACGGGAACGGTGACCCCGATGTGTGGTACAGGCTGTTAGAGGGCTGGCGGGCAGTGGGGGCCACGCACATCTCGCTGGTGGCAACCGGGAGCGGGTTTAAGACCCCGGCGGAGCATCTTGAGGCGGTGCGGCGGTTCGCCGGGGTTGCCCAAGCCTTCCAGTCATAGCCAGGACCCTGACCCATTGCTGGGCGGCACTGCCCCGGTAATAGCTTCAGAGCGTGCGTTGAGAGCGCCATCTGCGTGCTGGCAAAATACTGCCAGAGCGGACGGGCGCGTTTGCATTGGTACAGCCCGTCGTTGTCCGCATAAGGCGGGTCTGTGACTCGTTTCTGATCCCCATTGAAACTATTCTTTTGACCAGATTTGCTTGACAGGCATTGGAAAATGATTTAGATTATACATACTGGTTTGCAATACAAACTAGTGTGTAGTCGGAGGTTTTGCGCATGAACGATTATATCTTGGAGCAAGCCAAAAAGCGCACGGAACGGTATTGGTATGAGGATGGCATTTGGGAGATTGCCTTTGGCGTGGCCAATATTTTCCTGGCCGGGTCTCTGATATTGCTCCAGCGACTGCTGGCCCGGGGAACGATCAACGCTCTGGGGCAGATGGTGCTGGAATTTGTCTTGATCGTTGCCATTTTTAGGCTGATCAATGTGCTGGTGAAGAAGTTGAAAGAGAAGATCACCTACCCGCGCACCGGTTATGTGGCCTATCGCCGTCCACCCCTCCATTCCCGCTGGCGGCGGCGGGCGCAAATAGCGTTGATCTCTGCCGGAGTTGCGGCCCTGGTGGGAGCTGCCGCGGCCCTGCGGACGAGTGTCTCTCTGGCGCCAATCGCCACAGGCACCGTTTTTGCAGGCATGCTCATCTACCTGGGCAGTCGGTTCAACTTGCTGCGCCTGTATGCTCTGGTTCCGCCGGTCATCGTACTGGGATTGGGCGTAGCCGCCGCGCGGCTTGAGGATACCCTGGGCATGGCCGCCTTTTTTGGCGGCTTGGGCCTGCTGTTGATGCTTTCGGGTGGGGCTGCGCTGGCGCTGTACCTGCGCCGCACCCGCCCCGCGGCTGACTCTGCCGGCTACGAAGCGCCGGAACACCCAATGGAAGATTAAGACGCTATGGCAGAGGATTTGCGCAAGCTCACCGAAGTAGATCGTCTGATCCACGAACCCGCTCGCATGCTGATCGCCGCCATCCTGTATAACGTGGAACAGGCCGATTTCCTCTTCCTGCTGCGCGAAACCGGGCTGACCAAAGGCAACCTTTCGGCCCATCTGGCGAAGCTGGAGAGCGCCGGGTACGTGGAGATCGAAAAAACCTATCGGGGCAAGATCCCGTTGACACTTGTGCGTTTGTCTGCCTCGGGGCGAGAGGCTTTCGAGGCATACCGCAAGCAGTTATCGCAAATCGTCACCAAAATATCTGAGGAACGTTCATGAATACCACTGCGATTACAACTCACCATCTCACCAAAGACTTTCGCGCGCCGGGCGGCAGTCTGCGCGCCTTGGATAATCTGGACCTGGAAGTTCCCGAAGGCATTGTGTTTGGCTTTCTGGGACCGAATGGATCGGGCAAAACCACCACCATTCGCCTGCTGTTGGGGTTGTTAGAGCCAACCGCCGGTCAGGCGCGTGTGTTGGGCTTCGATACCCGCACCCAGGGCGATGCCATTCGTATGCACACCGGGGCGTTGTTAGAGCAAACCGGCCTGTACGAGCGTCTATCAGCGGAAGATAACCTGGATTATTACGGGCGGATTTACCACCTGCCAGCGGGGCAGCGCCAGGCGCGCATCAGAGAGCTGTTAGATGCTATGGGCCTGTACGAGCGCCGCAAGGAAATCGTGGGAAGTTGGAGCCGCGGCATGAAGCAGAAACTGGCCGTAGCGCGCGCCCTGCTGCACCAGCCCAGGCTGGTTTTTCTGGATGAGCCAACCGCCGGGCTAGACCCTGTGGCCGCCGCTGCGCTGCGCGAAGACCTGGCGCAGTTGGCCGCCGAACGCCGCGTCACGATCTTTCTGACCACTCACAACCTGGCAGACGCCGAGCGCCTGTGCCAGCAGGTGGCGGTGATCCGCGCGGGCCAATTGCTGGCAGTGGGATCGCCCGATGAACTGCGCCAGCGGATGGCGGCGCACCAGGGCAGTCAGCAGGCTGAGATTGTAGGGCGGGGGCTGACGCCCGAACTGGCGGCCCGTCTTGAAGTTCTGCCCGATGTGCTGGCGGCGCGCGCTGAAGACCAGCGTTTGGTGATCGAACTGCGCGCCGGGGCAGAAATGGCCCCGGTGGTGGCCCAGGTAGTGGCCGCGGGTGGCATGGTGGAAGAGGTACGCAAGGCTAAAGCCAGCCTGGAAGAGGCTTTCCTTGAACTGGTCGAGAACCAGGAATGATTTTCTCGCACGATGGGATGGAGTAAACCAAGATGTTACTTTATGACATGATGACTGTGGCCCGCAAGGAATTAAAAGAAATCATGGTACAGCGCGGCTCATTGCGCAGCGGCCTGACGAACTTGCTGGTGACCATGCTGGTGATCGGCGTCCTGTTCCCACTGCAATGGGGGGCCGAATGGATCACCAGCCCGGTGGGGCTGATCTCCACTGCGTGGCTGCCGATGATGCTCTCGATGGGGCTGATTGCCGATACTTTTGCCGGCGAGCGCGAGCGTCACACCCTCGAAACCCTGCTTGCCAGCCGCCTGAGTGACCGGGCTATCCTGTTTGGAAAAATTCTGGCGGCCGTTGTATATGCGGTGGCGCTGGCTCTGGCGGGTGCACTGCTTGGAGCCGCGACGGTCAACATGCAGTCGCCTGGGGCTGGTTTTTACCCGGCCCAAAACATCGTGGGGATGCTTGTCTTCAGCCTGTTGGGAGCGCTGGCAGTGAGTGGGCTGGGCGTGTTGGTTTCACTGCGCGCTGAAACCGTGCGCCAGGCCTATCAGCGGATGAGCCTGGGCTTTCTCATCCTGTGGCTGCCGCTGATTTTAGGCCCGCAGTTACTGCCGGAGGCGTGGAAGGCCCCGGTTTTGCGCTTTTTCTCAGGCTTGGATGGGACGCAGATTGCGGTTGGTGCGGCGGTCCTCTTACTGGTGCTGGCGGCCTTATTCATCGGCCTGGCTATGGCCCGCTTCCAACGCAGCCGGCTGATTGAGGGCTGACGCCTCTAACCTGCAACGGCTTCGTGCTGCCAGAGCTGACGCATCTCTTCGCAGGTCTCTAGCAAATCATCCAGCTTGCCTTCGGCTTCGACGCGCCCGTTTTTCATCACGATAATATGGTCGGCGCGGCGCAAGACGGGCCGTCGGTGCGAGACGACCAGGCAGGTGAACTGCCCCTGATGCTCAAACAGGCGCTCCCACATCTGGCGCTCGGTTTCTACATCCAGGGCGCTGGAGAGGTCGTCAAAGACCAGCAGTTCGGCGTCACGCACGAGCATCCGTGCGGCGGCGGTGCGCTGTGCCTGCCCGCCCGAAAGGCGCACCCCGCGCGGTCCTACCAGCGTGTCCAGGCCGTGATCTAGTTCTTGCAGATCGCGCTCTAACACGGCCAGGCGGATGGCGCGCTCGATTTCTGCATCCGTGCGGATCAGGCCCAGCAGGATGTTGTTGCGCAGGGTCGTGCTGAACAATCGGGGGACCTGGGCGGTGTAGGCACTGCGCGGCGGTGTGAAAAACGATCCGGGATCCATCACTGCCTGCTCGTTCCAGTAAATTTCGCCGCTTTCTTTCGGCAGCAGACCCAGCAGTACGCGCAGCAGAGTGGTCTTGCCAGCGCCAACCCGCCCCGTGATGATCGTTAGCGATCCGCGCTCAACGCGCAGGTTCACGCCCTCGATGCCGCTGCCGCCAGATGGGTAGTGAAAGGTCAGCCCTCTGGCGGTGAGCGTGCGCAGGTGGTCGGCCTCGCTCTTGACCGGCTGTGGTATCTCTGGCAGTGGGCCTTCCATGTTCACCGGGCCGGGTTCCACCAGGGCATCCAGCGGAGCGCCTTCCATCAGGCGGTACATGCGCTGTACCGAGACGTTCAACTGCTTATAGCGTGCCACAATCTCCCCGTAGAAGGTGGATAGGTCGCCCATGCTTTGCAGCAGATAGACAAACAGCGAAAAGTCGCCGATGGTAAACGAGCCAGAGCGCATGGCCTGGCCGGCCAGCAGCAGGATAATGCCGGTCCCCAGGTTCGACATGTTGTGGTAGATCGAGTGCAAAATCTGGTCGAACAGGCGCTCGCGCAGAGAAACCCGGCGGCGCTCCTCGTTGATGGCATCGAAGTGAGCAATCACGTTTTTCTCGGCTCCGGCGACCTTCACAGCCAGCACCGCGCCGAAGAACTCACCGATAAAGCCGGTCACCTGGCCGGTGGCCTGACGGCTGGCGGTGCGGTAGCGTTCGATGCGTGTTGAAGCCGCGCTGGCGATAAACCCAACGATTACCAGGGGGATGAGGGCCAACAGCGTGACCATCAGGTTGATCCTCACCATCATCCCAACCGAAACGATCACAATCAGAATGCCGACGGTAATGTCGTTCAGCAGGATCATAAAGAGCGGGACTTCGATGACATCGTTACGGAAGCGGCTGACGGCCTCGCCCGCCGAATCGGGCAGGGGAGCGGCTCCGGGGCGGCGCAGGATGTGCTTCAGCAGGTTGCGGCGCAAGAGCAGGGCAATCTCCGAAAACAGCGGCACGTCCACGAGGACAAATCCATAGGTGCTGATCTGCCGCCCAATGTACGTGGCGACGATCAGGGCCACAATTGCGCCCATGCTCAGACCGGCGGGGGCGTCTCCGGTGATGCGGTTAAAGAAAGCCTGCAAAATCAGCCCGGGGGCAATTTGCCAGAGGGTGCGAAGGCCCAGCACTGATAATAAATCAACCAGCCAGTAGCCGAATCGGAAGCGAATCATGCGCACGATCACGCGCCAGGCCGGGAGGGCTTCCACTTTGGGGGCGGTCTCTAGGTTGTGGCTCTTCCCATTTAATTTGCTTTTATCGTTTAGGTCGCTCAAACCAAAACCTCCTCCAGTCCGGTCTTCAATAACTGGTAAAACTGCGAGTCGGGGTCCGCCGCCAGGCGAGCGCGGGGCCCATACTCACTGATGCGCCCGCCTTCAAGGATCATAATCTCATCGGCGCGATGCACAGTATTCAACCGGTGGGCGATCATAATGGCCGTGCGGTTGCACAGGAGTTTATCGAGGGCGCGCTCAATGCGCTGTTCGGTGGCCGGGTCCAGGCGCGAAGACGCTTCATCCAGGATCACCAGGCTGGGGTTGCGCAAAAAGACGCGTGCCAGGGCCAAAAGCTGGGCCTCGCCCGCCGATAGGCTGTGTCCGCCGGTATTCAGGATCGTATCCAGGCCGTTGGGCAGAGAATGCAGCCATTCAGATAGTTCCAGTTCTTCGATCACCGCCCGGATTTGCTCATCAGAAGTAGAGCGGTCGAAGAAAGTCAGGTTATCGCGCACGCTGGCGCGGAACAACTGCACATCCTGGGTGACGACGGCCACGCGCTGGCGCAGGGCCGTAAGGCGGGTATCGCGCAGGTCCGCGCCGTCCAGCCGAATCCGCCCGGCAGTGGGGTCGTAGAGGCGGAACACCAGCCGGGTGAGGGTGGTCTTACCGCTGCCGGTGCGCCCTAACAGCCCCAATACGTTCCCCGGTTTCAACTCGAAGGATAAGTCGGTCAGAACGTTATCGTTGCCGTCGTGATACATGAACGAAACTCCCTCAAAGGCCAACCCCAGCGGCCCTTCTGGAAGTTCTTCGATCTGGCCTTCATCTTTTACCCGGCTCTGAGACTTGCGTAGCTCGCTTAACCGCTGTACGCAGGCGCCAATGGTCTGAAAACTGCCCACCTGGCGGGTGAGCGCCCAAATGGGGCCTTCAATCAGGTTCAGGTAGTGGACCAACAGGTAAACCGTGCCAATCGTGATGGCTCCAGCGTCAAAGAGCAGGTAGCCGGTGACGAGGGCCATGATATTACCCGCCATCAACAGCCCACCCATGACTACATCGTTGATCACCCAGCCCTTCTGATGGGCGCGGCGGTCGGCTTTGAGGATGGCGGCTTGCAGGCGCGTCAGTTCGCGCAGGACGAAAGGCACGGCTCCGCTGGAACGCACGTCTTCTGACCCGTTGAGCTGCTCTTCTACAAAGCCAAACAGGTCGGCTTCGGCCTGGCGGCGCGCTTTTTGATCGGGGATGGCGAACTCGCGGAAGCGATTGAGGGTGTAGAGGGTGATGACGGCAAAGACGGTAAAAGCCAGCCCGGCACGCCAATCCTCAAAGAACAGCACTACCAAAATGCCGCTCAACAGCAGCACGTTGCCGATCATGGTAACGACGAACTGCGAGAAAAAGGTTGCCAGTTCAGTCACGTCGCCGTCAATGCGCTCAATTAACTCACCGGGGGTGTGCTCGTTGTGGAAGCTCATATCCAACCCCAGGCAGTGGCGGGCCAGTTCGGCGCGCAGGGCGTTGGTGGCCGTCCAGGCCACATTTTCACCCAGGTAGGTGACGGCCACCGAGACGCCCTGCTGTAAGAGTGCAATGCCAATAAACGCGGCGGCGGCCAGCAGCAGGTGACTCATGGCGCCGCCGTTCAGTGCCGTATCAATAAAGGAACGCATAATCTGCGGGTTGGCGATTTGCAGGCCAATGCTGCCGATCAGCAAAGCGGCCAACAGGAAAAAGCGCGCGCGCTGCGGCGCAATGTAGCGTGAAAGCAAATCCCAGTACTGTTTCAATGGAATCGTCATGTTACCTTCTTTCTACTTCGCCGGCCAATGCCCGTTCTTCGATAATGCGGATAGCCAGGCGTTCTGAAACGACCTCATACCGCCGGAACTCCAGGGTAAACGCGCCGCGGCCTTGGGTCATGTGACGGAGGTCAGTAGCATAGCCGCGCAGGTCGGCCAGGGGTGCTTCGCCGCGGATCAGGCGGGCAGTTCCATGCAGTTGCAGTTCATGGACGGTTCCGCGCCGGCGGGCGAAGTCACCCAGGACCGCGCGCAGATAGTCCTCTTCAACATGGATTCCGGCGTACATGATCGGTTCGAGCAGGGTGGGGGCGGCTTTTGCAACGGCCTGGCGGACGGCCATCGAACCGGCGATGCGGAAATCCATAGTGTTGGAATCGACCTCATGGTAACGCCCGGCCATCAGGGTGATTTGCAGGTCCGTCATCGGGTAGCCGGCCACGATGCCCTTGTGCAGGGCTTCGCGCGCGCCGGCTTCGGCGGCGCGGGCATAGGCCTCTGGCACATCTACCGGGCTGGCGATGCTCCGAAAGAGGATGCCCTTCCCTGCTTCCAACGGTTCTACGCGCAGGCGCACCTGGGCAAAATGGCCGTGCCCACCGGTCTGCTTACGATAGATGCCGGTTGCCTCGGCTTTGTGACGGATGGTTTCGCGGTATGCAATCCGCAGTGGGCTGGTACGGGCCGTCACCCCCCATTCGCTGCGCAGCCGGTCCACGGCGATTTCCAGATGCAGTTCGCCCATGCCGGCCAGCACCTGGTCGCCGGTTTCAGGGTCATAGCTGAGTTGCAGGGTGGGGTCTTCTGCGCACAGACGCGCCGCGCACTCGTGCAGGCGGTCGCGTTCTTCATCACAGATTGGGGAGAGGGCAATAGAAATAACCGGCTGCGGGAAGTGGAACGGTTCCAGCACGATCGGCGCGGCAGGACTGCATAGGGTATCGCCGGTGATGGCCGATTTTATCCCAACCAGGGCTACCACGTCGCCCGGCCCCATGCGGTTCAGCGGTTCGCGGCGGTTGGCGTGCATCTGATAGATGCGCCCAATGCGCTCTTCTTCGCCGGTGCGCGGGTTATAGACCATGTCGCCAACTGTTACCTCGCCGGAGAAAACGCGCGTCCAGGCCAGATGGCCGACGTGCGGGTCGGCCACGATCTTGAAGGTTGAAGCGCAAAAAGGCGCGCCGCGCTCCGCCGGACGGGTGAGGGAGGCGGTGCTGTCAGGGTCACTGCCAGTCACGGCAGAGATATCCACCGGAGAGGGTAGATACGCGGCGATGGCATCTAACAGGGGCCGGATGCCGATGCGCAGGCGGGCCGAACCGCACAGCACCGGCGTCAGCCGCCCGGCGATGACGGCCTGGCGCAAGACGCGGCGCAGGTCATCGAGAGGCGGCTCGCGCCCTTCCAGGCGCATCCATAACAGGCTTTCATCGAGTTCGCAAATAGCATCCAGCAGTTGGGCGCGCGCTGTGGCGGCGGTATCTACCATCTCGGCAGGGATGGGGCCAGCGATGGGTTCTTCACTGCCCTGCCAGATGAGGGCCTGATCCGCTAACAGGTCAATCACGCCGCGCAACTGACTGCCCGACCCTATAGGAAGCTGGACGGCAACGGCGTGGGGCGTCAGGCGGCGGCGAGCGTCGGCCAGTGCCGCCTGAAAATCGGCGCTTTCACGGTCTAATTTGTTAATAAAGATCAGGCGCGGCAGTTGTTCGGCGTCCGCATAACGCCAGACCGTTTCGGTCTGAGTCTCTACGCCCTCGAAACCGCACATCACGATGACGGCCCCATCAATAACGCGGATCGAGCGCATAACCTCGACGGTGAAATCAATGTGGCCGGGCGTGTCGATCAGGTTAATGCGGCAGCCGCGCCACCAGCAGGTGGTGGCCGCCGCGGTGATGGTAATACCGCGCTCGCGTTCCTGCTCCATCCAGTCTAATTGAGTATTGCCATCATCCACGCTGCCGGCGCGGTGAATGCGCCCGGTGTGATACAGGATGGCCTCAGAGGTGGTGGTTTTGCCAGCGTCAATGTGGGCAAAAATGCCTATGACGCGAATGTTCTCAAGCGATAGTTCGCCGTCGTTGCTTTTCATGATTCAAAAACCTCTTAAACGCACGTTCCTCTCGATCCCACGCAGTGCGCGAGATCGAGAGGATTATCTCAAGTGATCAACTGCTCCCATTCGTGCATCAGTGATTCCAGTTTGGCCTGAGCCTGAGCCACCTGCCAGCTTAATTTCTCCATCTGTTCAAACGCCTTCTTTTCGCCAGCGGCGTTAGCCTTGCCGGCCTTTTCCAGCTCGCGCGAGAGGCGCTGGAGGGTAGTTTCTTGCTCGCGGATGCGCTCTTCAATCATCGTGAGCGTTTCGGTGCGGCGTTTGGTTTCCTTGCTGTTGTCGCGTACCAATGGACGGGCGGGCAGCAGAATCTTATGGGCCTGGGCCGCTTGCAATCCGGTGGCCTGACGCAGCACAAACTCGCGGTAGGGGCCGTGGAAAGTGGTCAGCCGGCCATCGCGCAGTTCCCAGATTTGAGTCGCCAGCCGGTCAATCAGGTAGCGGTCGTGCGAGACGAGCAAGACCGTGCCGGAAAAGTTCTCCAACACTGTCTGAAGGGCCTCGCGCGCGGGGATGTCCAGGTGATTGGTCGGCTCATCCAACAGCAAAAAGTTAGCGCCGTCGAGCGCGAGGATGGCGAGAGCCAGTCGGGCGCGCTCGCCGCCAGAGAGGGCGTTGAGCGGCTTGAAAACATCTTCGCCGCGAAACAGATAGGGCGCCAGGTAGTTGCGGGCGGCGGCGGCCTGCATGGGCTTGTGGCGCACCAGTTCGTCAATCACGGTGTGATCGCCGCTCAGTCCATCGTGGGCCTGCGCAAAATAGCCAATCTTGAGGCTGGCCCCTAGCTGCACTTTGCCTTTCAGAGGCTCCATCTGCCCCAAGAGGATTTTGATGAACGTGGTTTTGCCGGTTCCGTTGGGGCCGATCAGCACAGCACATTCGCCGCGGCGCAGTTCGATTTCTCTGGCGGTGAACAGCACGTTGTTTGGATACCCTACCGTGATATCGTGAGCGCGCAGCACCAACGTGCCGCTGGTATGGGCCGCCGCCAACCGCGGGCGGATGGCGGGCGGACGGTTGGAGGGCAGCGCAATAGCGTTCACCCGCCGGACGGCGTCAATCACATCTAGCGGCCGGCTGGTTCCGCGAATGGTGTCTTGATCAAATTCCGACCATTTTTTGCCGTTTCTCAGAGCCAGAATGCCATAGTTCTCGACGATTGCCAGTTCGCGCGTCAGGCGGCGCAGGCGGCCCAGGGCTTGAGCGTGGGTGCTTTCACGTACCCAGTTGCGTTGGATGTAATCCACCTCTTTCAGCAGGCGCTCTTTTTCTTCGGTAAAGACGCGCTCTAAATATTCCCAGCGTTCCAAACGCTGGAGCAGGTAGGCGCTGTAATTGCCGGAATAGACCTCGATGCCGGTGGGCGTCATCTCCCAGATGGTGTTGACGGTGTTATCGAGGAAATAGCGGTCGTGGCTGACGATCAGCACGGCCCCTTCCCAGGCGCGCAGGGTGCGCTCCAGCCATTCCACTGCTTCGATATCCAGGTGGTTGGTCGGCTCGTCCAGCATCAAGAGATCGGGCTTCTCCAGCAGAAGGCGGGCCAGCAGGGCGCGGGTCTTTTGACCGCCGCTGAGGTGGTTGAGAGGCATGTGCCAGTATTTCTTCCCCAATCCCAGGCCCTCCAGGGTTTGCTGGATGCGCGTGTCGAACTCGTAACCGCCAGCCTGTTCAAAGACGTGTTGCAGGTTGCCGTACTTCTCAAGCATTTCTTCCGAGTGGTTTCCGGCGGCCATTTCTGCTTCCAATTTGTTCAGGCGGGCCTGCTGGTCAATGAGATCGGCAAAGACGGTCAGCATTTCCGAATAGACGGTGTTGGTGCGGTCGGCGAAGGCGTCTACTGCTTCCTGGCGCAGGTATCCCAGGCGGCGGTTTTTCGCAAGAGAGACCTCTCCGGTGGTGGGTGAGTTGATGCCAGCCAGAATTAACAGCAGAGAGGTCTTGCCAATGCCGTTGGGGCCGATCAGGCCGATTTTGCTGTCATTGGCAATGGTGACAGAAACCCCCTTGAAGAGATCGAAGGCTCCAAACGATAAACCCAGGTTATTGGCAGTTAAGATCGACATGATACTACTCTCCATCCAGATAAAACGTTGAAAAACAAAGAACCGGCCACGATATGCACCCGTGGCCGGCTCTGCTGGATCGAGAGCAAAAAAACAGCCACGGGCGGAGCGCACCGTGGCCGGAAGAACTGCGTATATCTAAACCGTCAGCAGGCGCACTCCGAGAAGGCAAATACATCCCCACCCGTCCCGGTCAGGAGGGGAATGCAATGGTTTGCAGGCATCTCGAAATGAACCATCACTTCCTTACCTCACATTAGAAAGGCATTAAACTTTCCCTGTCAGTTTAGCAGGATTTGCAGGATGTGTCAATAGCGGCGGCGGCATTGAGTGTGATTCAGTTTTTTGAGGGGAGGACGGCCGGGCCAGAGCGCCAGGGGTGGCGTCGCTGCGGCGGGGGAGCGTAGTCAGGCAAGGGGTTCGCAGATGGGGAAACCGGAGAAGGTTGG
>Ga0101944_10001108_pt1 | contig 62174 bp, 58 predicted proteins | sample DewCreD2012metaG_FD_75245 | JGI IMG/M metagenome (GOLD analysis project Ga0101944, IMG submission 75245) | Hot spring sediment bacterial and archeal communities from British Columbia, Canada, to study Microbial Dark Matter (Phase II) - Dewar... ...
ATTGCCGTAGCCAACAAAATGCTCAGGCAAATATTTGCTATTGTAAAATATGGCAGGGTTTATGATCCAAATTATCAAAAAAATTTTTTGTGTTGTTGACGTTTAACACAGTACATTCTGAGTGCCGCAGGCGCGAAGAATCTCAATTACTAAAAGACGAGATCCTTCATCCAGACCCTGTCGGGATTCAGGATGACAGCCAGAAAACGGCAACATCCTTCGCCCCGAAAAAATCGGGGTTGCATCGGGTCTTACAATACTATTCCAACCAACATATCCCTTAAAAAAATATTTGACGTAGCAAAACATATCACGTTCATTCTAACAGTACTGTTTTGTGATATATTGCTGCAACCAATTACTAAAAGCATTAAGCATTTTTTTTAGTTACTATCGCACATAAAAGGGAACACTATGAAATCATTAATTGAAAAATATTTCAATATTCACGCCAACAATACCACCATTAGCACCGAAATCCGTGCAGGTGTTGCCACATTTCTCACCATGGCATACATCATTGTGGTAAACCCACTCATTTTAAAAGATGCAGGCATGCCATTCCATGCAGTGCTCTTTGCAACAGTCATGGTGTCATGCATTAGTTCTGTACTTATGGGGCTTGTGGCTAACCTTCCCTTTGCACTGGCACCTGGCATGGGAATAAATGCATTCTTTACTTATACATTGGTTGGAGGCGGCACCCCATGGCAGGTTGCACTAGGTGCTGTGTGTATCTCCGGGATTATCTTCATGTTGCTTTCATCATGGGGTATCCGCGAAAAGATTGTAGCAGCAATACCACTCCATCTGCGCTACGCCGTTGCAGCAGGCATTGGCCTGTTTTTAGGATTTATTGGATTAAAAAACGCAGGAGTCATTGCATCACACCCGGCAACACTGGTTACCTTTGGGGGAATGGGAATACAGCAACTACTCTTTGCCTGTGGCCTTATTATAACCGGAGTACTGTTGTACCGCAAAGTCAAAGGAGCGCTTATCATTGGGATTATTGCAACTGCTGCTATTGTTTGGAGCACAAGCCACATGTATGAGCTTTTTGGGCTTCAACCATTTGCATCACTGCCTTCTGAATACAGTGCATATCCTGACACTTCGCTTTTTCTAAGCTTCAATATACGCGATACTTTTTCATTAAGCCTTGTGGTGCCCATCTTTACGCTTCTTTTTACTGACATGTTTGACAGCATCTCTACATTTGTAGGCGTTGCTGAAGTGGGTGGATTCATTGACCACAAAACAGGCCTGCCTCACAATGTGGGAAAAGCATTGTTTGTTGATGGATTTGCAACATTTATATCAGGAATCTTTGGTACTTCCAGCGCAACCACATACATTGAAAGCGCTGCCGGCGTTGAAGAAGGAGGCAAAACCGGATTAACCGCTGTGATTGCAGGGCTATTGTTTCTTCCCTTTATGTGGTTAAGCCCACTGTTATCATTCATACCACAGGTGGCAACTGCACCGGTTCTTGTGCTTATTGGGCTTTTTATGATGCAACCGCTTTCACACATCAACTGGAAGGACATCTCGCAAAGCCTTCCTGCATTTGTTACCTGCCTTATGATTCCTTTAACCTACAGCATCACGCAGGGAATTGTGTGGGGCTTTTTAAGCTATACATTAATGTGTCTTGCAACAGGCAAATCAAGGGAGCTATCGCCTACGCTTATTATTATTGACGTGTTTGCAATTATAGCTCTGATTATTTAGGGCGATAGTTACTGTGTAGTCACACATTGCTTAAAAAAAATTTAATACATTGCTCTGCAACTACATCCTTTTCGTAATCGACGGTAATGGCGTGGTCACTTTTTGACAGCCACACAATCCGCTTTTGCTGTGACCCTAAATTTGAATAGATATATTCAGCTGAATACTGTGGGATAACCTGATCATTTTTTGACTGTATAATGAGCACATTTGAAGTAACTTGGGGAAGTGCTTTCATAGCTTTTTTAATTGTTTTGAATAGCTGCCACGACTGCCTCACAGGAATGCCATCATCATAACAGATATGTTCTTTACGCGCTGCCTCATCGCATACGCCTTTTGTTTTATTGGGAACCCATAGTATTTTTGTAAAAAGAGCTGCAATTGGCGCTGCATAGATGGTCTTTTCTTTTAATGTGCACGGCACCGACATAAGTGCAATTTTTTGAATAGCAAATTCACGTGCCAAAAGTATTGCAAATATGCCACCCATTGAAAGCCCTGCAATATATACGTTGTTACAATGCGCCCTGAGTTCAAATAACGCCTCACGTGCTGAAGTAAACCATGCGTCAACACTTGAATTGGCCATTTCAATAAGGCTTGTGCCATGCCCCGGATAGCGTGGCACATATACGGTTGCACCAGCCTGATGAAGTTTTTCAGCCAAATATTTCATCTCCGCAGGCGTGCCAGTAAACCCATGCAAAAGCAATACACCTATTTCTGAAGAATTTTTATTAAAATATGCTGCTGCTTTTAACGGTGGTGCAATAATTGGTTTTTTTGGTTTCATATTGTTTCACTTTTTGGCCAACACATAGTATATGAACTGTGTACATTTCTTCTATATACATTAATATACATTAATTGCCTAACTTACTTTCAATGATTTCAAGCCTTGCCTCATGATCTTTCATTCTGTGAGATATAAAAGTCTTTTCTTCGTAAAGATCTTTTAAAATTTTTATCATAGCATCATTTTGGCGGGATATATAATCAAAGTCATAAAATCGTAATTTGCTTTTAATATCACGCAATTCCTGTTCCACTTCAATAAGCGACAGACGAATACCTTCACGTATCCTTTCAACAGTTGAACTTAACCGTGACTCAAACTCAAGGAAATCTTCTTTTGTTGCAAAATCCTTTAAATCTTCTTTTGTGGCAAATGCCTTTAAGTCATCTTTTGTTGCAAATGCTTTTAAATCATCTTTTGTTGCAAATGCCTTTAAATCATCTTTCGTTGCAAATGCCTTCAAATCATCCTTTGTGGCAAATGCCTTCAAGTCTTCTTTTGTTGCCATTTCAGCTTTTATGGCTTTTAGTTCATCAGAAATGACATCTTTAATCAACTGTGCTAAGATTTTTTCATCCATAAGGTACCTCTATTTTTTATATGTATAAAAAGTTGTTATTAATGTAATCAGGCTGGGAAGTTACTTATGTCACTCTTTGCTCAGCATATCCTATTGCGAAATATTAAATTGTCAAACATTTTTTATGCCTGATATATAAATAGAAAAACTAGACGCACACCGCACATTTATTATTATTTGTACATACAAATACATTTAGGGACATAAAAGTAAAAACTTGCTATTTTAATTAAATTTTAAATTATGAATCAAAAATATATTATTGGTGATATAATTGTTGTATACTATTCCTGTTTGACAATTTTTTTTTACGATAATCAATGGTTTTCCACTATGACGCTTGAGCAATACATTATTTCATTTGTCATTGTTTTTATCTCTGCTTTTGTGCAGGCAATAACAAGCTTTGGTTCAGCTCTTGTTTCCATGTCACTTTTGCCCTTTATTTTTCCATTACATTTTGTCACTCCGCTTGTTGCCCTTAATGGATCGTGTATTACTGCACTGAATTTTTTCAGGCTACACCAGCATTTTGACCCAAAGAAAATTAAACCACTCATTATTGGAGCAATCCCTGGTATACCTACTGGCATATATTTACTTGTTAATTTACCTGAAAGCATTATTAAGACAACACTTGCTCTTGTAATTATTGGATACGCTTTATATTCACTTATAAATACTTATTCAAGATTTACCATTAATTATAAGGCAGGATATGCGCTGGGTTTTTTTGCAGGTTGTTTAGGCGGTGCGTTCAATACTGATGGCCCACCCATCGTAATCTACATAACGTCACAACCTTGGTCCAAAGATGAAATGAATATCTCTCTATCATCATATTTTCTTATGTCAGGATTAACACTTGTAACAATGCATACCATTGGTGGGCTCTTAACAAAGCAAGTTGCACTTTATTTTATAACACTTCTGCCAGCCATTTTTTCAGGTGTGTATGTCGGCAGTCTGATTTATAAAAGAATTAATCAGGAAGTATTTAAAAAAATCGTTCTGTTGCTTCTTATTTTGGTGGCGATAGTTCTGATTATTAAATAAATGCCAAGACAAGCTATGCAACAATGAATTACGCCGCATCTATTGTTGATGATAATCATAATATTTCTATGATTCCATAAAAAATAATGGTCCATCCATCTTTGCGATTTTCTGCACATGGCCAGATCAGAACCCATAATCGATATTATTTTTATTATTAATTCCTAAATGTATTTTTATGTAGAAATAATAATGTAAAACCCAGCCGCCGAAGGAGGTAGGGTTTTTAATTGTTTTTATATTACATTATTTTTAGGAATTAGTACTGTTTTTTTATCACTGTTTATTCGTAAATATATTTTCATGTACAAAATAATAATTAATGTACACTCCAGCCGCCTTCCGCGGCGGAGTGTACAAGTATTTATGTTAAATTAAATTTAAGGAATAAATACTTTTTCTATGATTTTTTCCAAAATTATCTTGACATTAATATAATATTTATAAATAGTAAATATTTATATATAACTTATATTTATATTTATAAATATTAACTAAGGTGATGACAAGCAATGGATTTGGGATCTGTACTCAGGCTTAAACGCAAGGAAAAGAAAATGACTTTAAAGACTGTAGCTGAAAAGGCTGGAATATCTGAGGGATTTTTAAGCCAAATAGAGAATAATGTTAATTCGCCATCGGTTGATACTCTTATGAATATATGTAGTGCAATAGGATGCAATGCTGCAGATGTAATTCATCAGGCACAAAATCAGGAACGAATTGCCATAATACGCAAGAAAGATCTTTCTGATGTTGATATACCACATGTTGGGTTTGCAACACGGCGCTTTTTCCCTCCGGAATCACGGAGGACAATAGACAGTGCAATAATAATAATTGAACCGGGCAAAAGCATTCCGGCCCGTAAAGGGATACGCAACAGCCAGGAGGTTCTCTGTGTATTGAAAGGTTCCCTTCAATTAACATATCAGGAACAGGTTTTTCAGCTTAATCAGGGTGATGCAGCTCATTTCTGGACAAAACCTGACATGCAATATATCACTAATAATTTTAAAACACTAGCCATTGCTCTCTGGGTAGGGACAATCAGTTAACATTGCTTGTTTGCCCTATTTTAGTTTATCCAACGCTAATCATTCAAAAGTAGATTGATCCCAACATATTTTGTTACACTTCGAACCTTGGATCAATAGCACTAGTTCTATGATTTTAATTCAGAATCAGTGTTTATTCAATTATTCGTTAATTTTTAAAATCAGGAGGAAAGTATTATGAAAGAAGGAGTAGCCATTGTGGGCATTGGAGTAACAGGCTTTACTTCTGTAAGCCCTTCCCTATCATTCAAAGAAATTACATATTCTGCTGCAGTCAAGGCGTATTCAGAAGCAGGATTAAGCCCAAAAGATATTGATTCATTTATCACTGCTTCTGAGGATTTTATGGAGGGTTATAGCATTTTTGATGAATATGTTCCTGACCAGTTGGGAGCAGTATTGCGTCCTGTTCAAACTGTAACAGCTGATTTCCTGCAAGCATTAGGAATTGGTTACATGATGATAAATACAGGAAGATTTAGAACCATTGCTATCGAAGCACATTCAAAGTCTTCTAACATAAAAACATTAGATGAGGTTCAATCATTTGCACTTGACCCTGTATATTTACGGCCACTGAAAGAAAATTCAACTTTCCTTGCAGGACTTGAAATGAAGCGATTTTTAAAAGACTCAGGTAATACAGAAGAACAATGTGCACATGTTGTTATAAAAAACAAGAAAAATGCATTGTACAATACCAATGCGGCTTATGGAGCCAATTTAACAGTTGACGATATTCTTTCATCACAACCAATCTCCCTACCTCTGAAACATTTAGATGTAGCTGAGCCAGCTGATGGTGCAATAGTGGTTGTACTAGCATCTCACAATGAAGCCAAGGCATTGTGCAAAAATCCAATCTGGATAAAAGGAATTGCATGGTTCTCAGGCCAGGGAAATCCATGGTCAAGAAACCTTTGCAGTGCTGATTACGCCACGCTGGCTGCTCGAAAAGCATTTGCAATGGCAGGTATAACTAATCCAATAAAAGAAATAGATTTTGCTGAAGTTTGTGATGAATACTCATATAAAGAACTTCAGCATCTTGAATCCATGGGGATTGTACGAAAAGGCGAAGCAGGCTTTTTGACAGAAAACGGTGCAACAGGGTTAGATGGAATATTACCTGTTAACGTATCCGGAGGTTCACTTGGAGTAGGTCATACATTTGAAGCAAGTGGTGGCATGAAAACATATGAAGCTGTTCTACAATTAAGAAATCAAGCAGGTAAACGACAAATTAAAGACGCTCGGGTTGGTTTAGTACAATCGTGGAGAGGCATACCAACTGCCACCGGAGCTGTCGCAATATTATCAAATGAGTAACTGGAGGTTTGCAATGGGATTAAGAAAAGTAGCAATCGTTGGTGCTGGTATAACAAAATTTGTCCGTAGGGCTGAGGAGACCGGCCCGGAAATGTCATACTTAGCTGCAAAGATGGCATTAGATCAGGCAGGTTTGAAACTTAAAGATGTTGAGATGGTTACTGTAGGCTCTGCGCCGGATGCTTTTGATGGCGTTCACATGAAAGGCGAATACCTTTTGAGTGGTGCAGGAGGTAATAATAAACAATATATCAGAAATTTTGTTGGAGGTGGCACCGGCGTCTTTGCCCCTATTCATGGTTGGATGCATGTAGCATCCGGCGCTTGTGATGTGTGCCTTGTTGTTTGTTCTGAAAAAATGTCTTCATGTCATCCCCACCCGCAAGGGGCATTTTTAACAATTTTTGACCATACTACCGAGCAACCATTAAATCCAACATTAATATGGATATTTGCACTTGAAATGAGGCGCTATATGGAAACATATGGGCTATCTAAAACTGATATTGCAAGAGTTTCGGTAAAAAATAAAAACAATGCTCTTGATCATCCTTCAGCACAGGTTGCTGAAGCAGTAACCCTTGAAGATGTTTTAAACTCAGAAGTTTTGGCCGAACCAGTCCACCGCCTTGATATTAGCCCTGCATCAGATGGTGCTGCAGCAGTTGTGCTGGTAAGCGAAGATGTTGCAAAACGATTAACAGACAAACCAATATGGATTGATGGTGTTGGATGGAATTTAGATACAGCATACTGGGCCACAAAAGACCTCTATTATCCACGATATGTTGAAAAAGCAGCCCGTATGGCGTATGAAATGGCAGGAATAACTGAACCTCAAAAACAAATACATGTTGCTGAACCTTATGACCCATTCGATTATAAAGAATTGCATCACATGGAAGGCCTGCTCCTTTGCGAACGAGGAGAAGCAGCACGTCTAACTGCCGAAGGATATACTGCAAGAAATGGCAACCTTCCCGTTTGTCCTTCCGGTGGAGCTTTAGGTGTAGGTAATCCTATAGCAGCAACTGGTTTAATGAAAGTCATTGAGATCTTTTTACAGCTAAGAGAAGAGGCTGGTAAACGTCAGGTTCCCGGTAAACCAAAGGTAGGTGTTGCCCAGGCTTGGGGCGATCTCATGCAGGTGGGCACAGTAATAGTACTCAGAAGATAAGAAAAGATAGGAGGATACTATGAATATTGAAAAAGTTCCAGTAAAAGGGTTAACAAGTGAAGAATATGATAAAGCAATAAAAATTTCCTGGCAACCAAAATTACAATATGCCTGGGATAACGGAATTGCTATAGGCAAATATTTACAAGCATTAAAAGAAGGAAAAATATTAGCTTCTTATTGTAATGGCTGCGGCCGAATTATGTTGCCAGCCCGTAGTTTTTGCGAGCTCTGTTGGCGACCAACTGACGGTTATACCTATGTAAAAGATACAGGTGTTATTAATACCTTTGCTATCTGCCATGTCAATTGGGATGCAAGCCGACTTAAACCAGATGAACCACGTCACATCCCAGCAGTTATTGAAATTGATGGAGCCACTCAGGGACAGGGTATCATGCATATTATTGGAAATGTTGAACCAACAAAAGTTACAATTGGCATGAAAGTAAGGGCAGTATGGAAACCTGAAAGTGAACGCGAAGGCTCAATAACAGATATCAAGTATTTTGAACCATACTAAGGAGGAAATACTATGTCATTTAAAGAAACTATTAACGCAAATACACAACTGGGTTACTTTGAGGGAGCAATCCCTGTAAATTATCAATATACATTAGGAGTTGCTGGTAATAAATTTTTCCAAACACTGATGAATAAAGAGGAATTTTTAGTGTCGGAATGCAGTAATTGTGGAATTAAAACGATATATCCACTGATATATTGTGAGGAATGTTTTAGTCCAATTGAAAAATTTATACAAATAGGGCTGGAAGGCGAACTCTATTCATTTACTGAATGTTGGCTGGATTATCAAGGTAACAGATACAATACACCACATGTAATTGGTTTAATTCGCTTTTCAGGTATAAAAGGGGGAATCATCCATAGACTAAATGTTAATCCTGACGACCTGAAAATAGGCATAAAAGTTAAAGCAAAGTTAAAACCAAAAAAAGAAAGAACAGGAGGAATTGAAGACATTTTATATTTTGAAAAAGCATAAACTGGCATTACAAATAGAACTAATTGCCAATTATATTTTTATCAATAAGCAAAAGAGGTTCGTCATGTATGATTTTGGGTTAACTGAGGAGCAAAAACTCCTGCGCCAAAATGTGAGGGAATTTGCAGAAAAAGAAGTTTTACCCGTAGCGCAGGAACTTGATGAAACGGAAACCTTTTCAGTTGAGCTGACAAAAAAAATGGGTACAATGGGGCTCTTTGGTATTGTGGTCCCTCAGGAATATGGTGGTGCGGGGATGGATTATTTATCATATGCGATAGTTGTTGAAGAGATAGCTCGCATTGATGGCTCACAGGCTGCTACAGTGGCCGCTGGAAATTCCTTAGGTATTGGCCCTATATACTATTTTGGCAACGAGAAACAAAAGCAGGAATGGCTTCCTCGTTTATGTTCCGGTGAAATACTTGCCTCATTTGGCCTTACCGAACCTGAAGCAGGTTCTGATGCAGGAGCAAGCAAGACCACTGCCCGTCTAGAAAATGGGCAGTGGGTTATAAACGGCAGCAAAATATTTATTACCAACTCAACATCACCAATGGCAGGGGTGTGCACAGTACAGGCAATTACTGGTAAGCGTAATGATGGTAAAAAAGAAGTATCGTGTATACTGGTGCCTAACGGAACACCAGGATTTACAGCAAAAAAGATGACCCGTAAAATGATGTGGCGATCATCTGATACAGGTGAACTTTATTTTGATGACTGCAAGGTGCCCGAAGAGAACTTACTGGGAAAACGCGGTGAGGGATTTCATCAGATGTTATCGACACTTGATAATGGAAGGCTTGCAATAGCTGCTATGGGTCTTGGTGGAGCACAGGGAGCTTATGAGTTAGCCCTTAAATATGCAAAGCAGCGCAAACAATTTGGCCAGCCAATTTCCACATTCCAGGCAATTGCTTTCAAACTGGCAGAGATGGCAACAGAAATTGAAGCAGCACGTAACTTATTGTATAAAGCCTGCAAATTAAAAGATGCCGGCCTGCCCTTTTCAAAGCATGCTGCCATGGCCAAATTATACTGCTCTGAGGTTATGGGGCGTGTGGTGGATCAGGCAGTGCAGATACATGGCGGATATGGGCTTATGAAAGAATACAATGTTGAGCGTTTCTATAGGGATTATAAGCTGCTCACCATCGGTGAAGGCACGTCAGAAATACAAAAGATAGTAATATCCCGGCAAATTGGGTGCTATGAATAAATATTTTATGGCACCTTTACCACACACATAAAATCTTCAATAATCATTGACAAAAAAATATACTTAAAAATTTTGCCATTAGTATAAAATACTTGCCATTATAAGTGTTGTATGATACCTTTATATTAGAATTAATTATGAAAATTAAATTATGAAACAAAAAGTACAGCCACATAATTATGCCATTTTTGTTGCACGGCAGCCAATATTTAACAGGCATAAGGAATTATTTGGCTATGAAATATTATTCCGCAATGGCTTTGACAATTTTTATAATGCATTAGATGCAGATGCATCAACCTCAAAAACACTTATTAATAGCTTTTTAGTTATTGGCACTGATTCGTTAACAGGTGGCAGAAGAGCCTTTATAAATTTTACCGAAACAACATTGAGAACCAACTTAGCCTATTTCTTCCCAAAAGAAGTCCTGACAATAGAAATACTTGAAACAGTCCCAATTACATCCGAAATCATTGCCATTGCCAAAAAACTTAAAAGCCAGGGCTATAAAATTGCACTGGATGATTTTGTCTTTTCAGATGAATACCGTGAACTACTACCCTTTGCTGATATTATTAAAGTGGATTTCTTAAACACCACCACGTATGAGCGCATACAGATACACAATGAAACTTCACATCTGAATATAAAGCTTTTAGCAGAAAAGATTGAAACGTATGAAGATTTCCATGAAGCATTATCATTAGGGTATTCATATTTTCAAGGGTATTTCTTCAGCCGCCCCGAAATTATAGAATCAAAAGACATACCAATATATAAACTTAATTACTTAGAGATATTGCAACAAATCCACAAAGATGATGTTGATTTTGGAAAATTAGAAGAAATAATAAAGCGTGACGTATCACTCAGCTTTAAACTGCTGAAATTCATTAACTCTGCTGCTTTTGGATTTGCAAGCCAGATTGGTTCAATCAAACATGCACTGGCACTTTTAGGCATCCGTGAATTCAAAAACTGGCTTTCATTTGTTGTACTACACAGCATTGCGCAGGATAAACCACAGGAACTCATTGTTACATCATTAATTCGTGCAAAGTTTGCTGAGCTTTTAGCATCATCATCACAATTTAAGGCAGTAGCCTCTGAGTGCTTTTTAATGGGATTGTTTTCACTTGTTGATGCTTTCTTTGATAAAGAAAAGAAAGAAATTTTTGACCAATTACCACTTGCAGATGAAATTAAAAATGCAATACTTCATAATAAAGGTCCTTATTCTGGAATCTTTATGTTTATCACAGCGTATGAAAAAGGTAACTGGGAGTTGGTAAACAAGATATCACAGGAGCTTCAGATACCCGCTGAGCAAATAGCTCAATCCTACCGTAAAGCAATTGAATGGGCCAACACATTTTTTGTGCACCAGTAAAACATATTCCTTGACAAACACTCCACCAGCACCATCACCATAGGACATGCCACGCTACCAAAACAACATCGTCATAGCCGTTATTTTTTTTGGTATAATCTGGGCGATAGCTCATGGCATACAGCTACAGGCTACTAGTGAGCCCATGCAGCACTACACGCGCATAGTCTCACTGTCGCCATCCATTACCGCAATGATACAGGATTTAGAATGTGAACATCTGCTTGTTGGTGTAACGCAATACCATCCGCCACTTTCACGAAAGATACCATTAGTGGGAACCATCACCAATCCAAATATTGAAGCAATTATAGCATTGCAGCCTGATGTTATACTTTATTCAAAAGAAGATGCAGTAACACAAAAGCTCACTATGCTGCAGCATGCAGGATTTACAAATTACTGTTTGCCTTCTGCAGATTCATTTGAAGCTATATGCAGTAACTATCTCACACTGGCAGGCATTCTAAATAAAAAAAAATATGCACTGCATAAATTAACACAGTATAAAAGTAAGCGAGAAAACCTTCTGCACAAAATAACACACAATGCAATTATCTTGCTATCAGCCAATCCCTTTATTGCCGTTTCAAGGCGTTCATACATCAGCAATATCTTTGCCGATGCCGGCATTGATAATACGCTCTACTACAGCAAGACACGCTACCCTATTGTACAGCAGGAATTCCTCATCGCTTCAGATGTGGACATGATAATTGTACTGAGTAATGACGCACTGCCAAAAGGAATTGTAAGCACAAAAAAAATTATTCGCATTCCGTATGAAGGATTGTATCTCTACACACCACATCATTACTGTGATTCATTGCAACACGTAGTTACGGTGTTGTATGGCCAGTAAAATATTTTTGGTCAACAGAATAATACTATGAACTATCGCCGCAATTTAAAATGTTGACATAAAGCAGCATTGCCCACAATACTTTCATGCAATGCCGGATGTGTCATGAAAAAATTTTCCATAAACATAGGTGCAATACTTGCAGTGTGTGCAGCTTGCGTATTCATCATGGCGATAGCTCTTTCCATTGGAGCATCACATGTGACATTGCTGTCACTAATCTCAGGCACAAGCTCCGTTGCCACACAAATTATCATGCTTAGGCTGCTCAGAGTATTCATGGCTTTTGTTGTGGGCGCTGCACTGGCAGTTTCAGGCTGCATATTCCAGGCACTTTTAAAAAATCCACTGGCTGAACCATATACGTTGGGAGTTTCTGGTGGCGCAGCGTTTGGCGCAAGCATTGCCATTATTACTGCATCAAGCGCCGTTTCAGTGTATGCATTCTTAGGAGGAGTGCTCACTGTCATAATAATCTTCTTCATTGCCAGGACCATGCAGTTTCACCCCACTGCAATCATTTTAGCAGGGATATCGCTTGGCTTTGTGCTTTCATCGTCGGTGCTGCTAATATTTGCGTTTGCAAAACCCGACACCATCCACAAAACGTTGATGTGGCTGTCAGGCGACCTGTCAATGGCACAGTACGAGCATATAACATTATATGCCACAAGCATACTGGTGCTTACAGCCATTGCCCTTTTTTTTCACCGGCATTTAGACATCATTTCTTTTGGCACGGGATTTGCCACAACCCATGGGATTGGCACAGTACACATAGCAACATTGTTCTGGATTGCATCTCTTGCAACAAGCATCACCGTGGCCGCAACCGGCATCATTGGATTTGTGGGGCTCATAGTGCCACATGCAGTACGCACTATAAAAGCTAATCATGCTTTCCTTTTGCCGGTATCAGCAATTGCTGGCGGCACCACACTGGTAGTAGCCGATACCATTGGCCGAAGCATCGTCATGCCTTATGAGATCCCATCGGGCATTATTACCGGATTTTTTGGCGGGATATTCTTCCTGATTCTTCTTTTGACACGCAAGGATGCTCTATGACATTATTTGAATGCACCAACATATCTGCGGGTTACAACAAGATTTCTGTTCTGGATATTGTTCATTGTACAATCAACACCGGGGATTTTGTAGGCATCATTGGCCCAAACGGTGCAGGCAAATCAACACTGCTGAAATTACTTGCACGCATTCTATCCCCTTTATCAGGAACTATCGCCTATAAACAAAATGATATTACCGCTATACCGCACAGCGTGTATGCCACCCAGGTTTCATCGGTAATGGATATTGAGCGTGTGCTTCCCTACACTGTTGAGTCATTTGTTGCCCTGGGAAGGTTTCCCCATGCTGCAATTACAAGCCTTACGCCACACGATTACAAGGCCATAGATGAAGCCATACAGTACTGTAACATTGAACACATAAAACAAAAAAAGCTAACCCGGCTTTCCTCAGGTGAACTGCAGCGTGTCAACATTGCCCGTGCACTGGCACAGAGCACTGAGTGCGTGCTGTTAGATGAGCCGGTATCGCATTTAGATATTTATCATGCCTATGCTATCATGGATATTCTAAAAAAACTCAATGAAAGTGGCAGCACCATCATAACAATCCTGCACGATATAAACATAGCATCAGAATACTGCAGCAGGATAATTGGCATCAAAGCAGGCAATATCTTTTTTGATGGAACACCGGAAGAATGTATCACCTATCAAAACATTGAAGCTCTGTTTGACTGTGTGTGTTTAGTGTATACCAATCCCATATCAGGAAAACCGTACGTGTATCCCGTACCTGAGCATGTGAAAAAATCAAGGCTCTGACCCCCTTAATTAGCCATTACTGACGTAATTTCATCTAATTTTTGTGCAATTGTATTAATTTGAATTGTTAATTCATTCATCTGCAATGTTTTATCCGCAACTATCTGTGCAACTTCCGATAGTTTCTGTATTGATGATACACTCTCGTTCATTGATGACTGCTGCTCATTTATAGCCATAAGTATTTCATTTGAAAGTGAATCAAGAATATCAGACTGTCGCTTGACATCTTCAATGGCTTTTTGCTGATTGCCAATAGCATTTCGTACTTCATTAATGTTCGACTTACTGGCACTGATAATGGCAATCATATCATTCAATGCCTTTTGTGTATTTTGCATGATAGAAATACTGCTATTGATATCCTGATTAATACGTGCAAGCTGCGATGATATTTCTTTTGCATTATCTGAAGTAGCCATCGCTAATTTCCCAATTTCATCGGCAACAACAGCAAAACCCCTGCCATACTCACCTGCACGGGCAGCTTCAATACTTGCATTTAAGGATAGTAAATTAATCTGATCGGTAATATTGCGAATGACTTCCAGAAATGAATTAATTGCACCCCCACTTTGTGTAACTATATCCATAATATGTGATAATTCATTCAAACTTGCTTCTGTTTTTTTTGAATATTCTGTTATTGTGACAATATTATCAAGCATCTGTTCACCAACGGTAATTACATTCTTCTGAATTTCGATGAATTCGTGGATTCGGTCTTTCATTAGTTTTGTTTCATCTGTTTGTTTGATAGTATTCTTATAGATAAGTTCAATTGCCGAAGTCTGTTCTTCATACATTGATGAAAGCTCCTCACTCATGGTGGCTTCATCGTTGGCAACCTCTGAAAGTACCGCACTGATCTCAGTTTGATTCCTGCTTACATCAATAAGTGAAGTATTTACAGTTTTGGCTTGACCAACTATCTCCTTTAACTGATCTGCTTTAGCTAATGCATTTCTTTCATTTTTCAAAGCTGTAAACGCAAATTGCTGCAAATTGCGCAATACAGCAACAGATATTGCTGTAAATCCAACGAGCATGACAATTTTGCCAATTTCATCATCAATGACAACATGTCCCCATTCCGAGCTACCTGAAATAATTGGAATATGAAAAATGAAAATACCGATATTCACAAGGATAGAATACTCTATTGTGGCAACAATGCCGGCAAGAATTGTTAAAGACCTGTCGTTTTGGAATAATGTCAGGAGTATAAACAAAAAATATGCCTGGAACGCAGCCCCTTCATTGATCATTAGATGAGGTTTAGCAGTTGCTAAATGTGAAAGTTTTAACATTGTAGGTATAGATATTTCAAATAATGCAGTTCCATATTTGATAATCTTTGAATAAAATAATGAAGAAACTGTTCTAAGGTTTATAATAGAAATAATTGCAAAAATAGTAATTGTTACCAGGTAGCTGATATTAACAATTGCAGGATTATTAGGAGCAGCCGATACAACAACAAGAAATACAATAATTGCTATGATAATCCTTATCTTATTAGCAGTTTTTTTACCCTCAGCAGCAATAGCTTCTATAAGATTCATGACCAGGCCTCCATAAATTTATTTCCGGCATATTGAAAACCCTGATATAAAATATCCTTCATATCAATAATACAGTATTATATCTAACTCTATGTTATTCTTTAAATACTGTTTTCAGTACATAAATCTGCTAATAAAGCAACGTGGCATATATACTCCCGTTTTATGCTGATATAAATAATTTAAATATGAGCAGACGCTCATTTGAGTATTCTAAGTGCCATCACATCAAAAGTCAACAAATAAATCAAGGCTCTGACCCCTTACCACAAAAATATTTTTATTGACAAATATTCCACCTCCCCACTTTATCATACTTGCTTTACGCAAAAAGCCGTAAAGCAGGAGGAAGTTGGGTGAAAATCCCACGCTGTCCCGCAACTGTGATCCCCGGTTAACCGGGGTAAGCCAGACACTCCTTATAGCTGGAATTCCTCGAGGTTTGGGAACCAGTTAGCATCAAAGCAATTTGATTCTAACACCCCGCATGACCCGAGCATGCGTTTTTTATTCTTCACCGGTTTCCCACCTCCTCATTCCAGTAGCAAAATTTTACACAACATTATGAGGAGGTTTTATGAACACATTAACCAAACACTTTTTACTATTACTCTTTTTAGTGGCGATAGTTACCGCTGCCTTTGCCCAGGATGTTACGCCACTAGAAGATGTAGTCATCAGCGCCTACAAAAGCAATATCCTGTACGGGCAAAGCTCTTCAGTAAGCATTATTACCAGCAAGGATATTGAGCAGGGAGGCTATCGTTTTGTACGCGATGCACTGCAAGCTGTACCGGGATTGACGCTTGTGCAAACTTCACCATTAGGTGGCACAGCAAGCGTCTATATCCGCGGCGCAAAAACAGGCAATATGGTAGTCCTCATTGATGGCGTAAAGGTAAACGACCCATCAAGCATTGAACGCACATTTGACTTTGCCACACTAACCACCGATTCAATTGAACGCATTGAAATCATCAAAGGACCACACAGCAGCATTTACGGTTCGGATGCAACCGGCGGAATCATCAACATTGTAACAAAACGCGGGCAGGGAAAACCAACCGTAACACTAAACCTGTATGGCGGCTCTTACTACACCACACAGCAATCAGCAAATATTAGTGGTGGCGATAGTTACTTCAATTACTCCTTCACTGCCGGCCAGTTTTCCGCTAAAGGATATTCAAAGGCCGCAAAGCCAGATAATGCAACAAAACCGTTTGACGATGACCCATTCTTTCAGCAGTATGCAATGGGAAAATGTGGCTTCTCGCCGTTACAATCACTTGCAATTGATGCAGGATTTACCGCAAAGCAATCAAATATTGCCCTTGATGATGCCGCACAAACCGATGACCATAATTCAACTGAAAAGCGAAAAGAGCTCTCAGTATACACACACATTGAGCACACTATCACTACTTTCTGGAAACATACAATCACCGTAAATGCATCACAGATACAGCGTAAATACGATGACTTTGATGATGACGGCGCTGGGTTTGATGACTTTGGAGCAGACAACCGTTACACAGGAACTATCGCCAATGCTGAATGGCTACATACCTTCACGGTAAAAGACATTAATACCTTAATCGTGGGCGCAAGCTACGAAAAAGAATATTCAAAGGTGCAGGATTATTTAGCTTCATCAAAATTAAGCAATGATAACGCAACAGCCGGCGTGTTTGCTCAGGATCATGTAACTATTGCCAATATTTTTTATTGCACCGCAGGGGTCAGAGCCGATAAAAACCAAGTTTTTGGCTGGCAACAAAGCTTTACAGTATCCCCTGCTATAGTACTTCCGGTAATTAAAACAAAACTAAAAGGCAATTGGGGCAAAGGGTACAAATCACCAAGTTTGTATCAAATATACGGTGATGGCGGGGTTTACACAGCCCAGAATAAAGACCTTAAACCTGAAAAAAGCACTGGCTACGATGCAGGATTTGAGCAACCGCTTTTTGATATATTAAAAATTAATGTTACCTATTTTGAAAACAAATATCGCGATATGATTGACTATGATTCAAGTACCTGGCCTGGAAAATACATAAACAAAAGCAAAGTAAAAACCTACGGGTATGAAAGCTTGGTCAGCTTTACTCCGTTAAAGGCTCTGACCCTTTCCGGTGGGTATACCTACCTTAAAGCCATTGATGAGGAAACTGATAAACAGATGCCACGCCGACCTGTACATCAGGGTAATGGCTCTGTCACCTTTACTACAGATAAGCTTTCTTTATCAGTAATTGGCACATACACTGGCAAAAGAAAAGATTCTTATTATGACAGTTCAACATTTTCAACAGTAAATGTGACATTGGATGACTATTTTACTCTGGATTTTACATTACACTATGCTCTGACCCCACAGTTGACACTTAACGCAAAGGCTGAAAATATTGCCAATATGAAATACCAGCAGGTGTATGGATACACCATGCCTGGCCGCAGCTTTTATGTAGGGTTAAAAGCAATATTGTAATTATGATTAATTGTAGGGGTAATTGCCCAATTGCCCCTACATGATTTTATTGCTCTGAACCCTTTTTTATTTTTACACCCACTCAACTATTATGGAATACCGCTTGCGGTATAATTCCTCATACTGCATGAATTTGGCCACCCTCTCTGCAAAGGTTTTCCCTAACTTAATAAAATATTCATGATGGTCTATGGGTACTCCCACATCTGCATTTTCCTCTAAATATGCCACTATACTGCTATACCTGTGTTGTAAGGGACTCCCACACATACGCTTTCGTACCGGATTATACGCCAAATACCACAATAACCACAGTAAATAATGGACACCATTTTTTGCATACTGTACAATGCTATCCTTATACCGCTCATTCCAGAATGGTCCCGTTCTTCCCGTTATCTTGTTATACATTTCAGCAAATCGGGCTTTAATATACTGCACAATGCGCGAAATTGGTGCTCCATCCTCTACCGTGTGGATAACCAAATGGATGTGATTGTCCATGATACAGTAGGCAATGAGCTTAAAATGGTATTTTTCTTTGGCTTTACGCAATATTTCCACAAAGATTGCTTTAAAGTAGTCTTCTTGTAACATACCCCGCCACTCAATACAGCGGGATGTGATGTGATAGGTAAGACCTGGTTGCTGTACACGCAATTTCCTTGCCATAGTATTCCTCCTGCTTGTAAATTTTATTTTTACTGCTTTTATATATACAACGCATGATGCGGAAAAATCGTACTGGATTTTTGAAAATTTTTTAAAAAAATGTAAAAAAAATTACAATTGTGGCGTATCGTAGGGCGCATCGAGATGCGTCCCGAAATGTAGGGTCAGAGCTGTTTTTTTCTGTAAGGGCGCATGGTGATTTGCCCTAATATATGTGATATAATATGTGGTCAGAGCAAGGGGGAGAGTTCAATGTTCGAGGTTCAACGTTCAATGTGGTTTGTTAAACAATGGGTCAAAGTATATCATAGAGGCACATAGCAATGTGTCCCAAAAAAAAATAGGATCAGAGAATATAAACAACAATCGCGAAGCGATTTAATATCAATAGCTATGGGTAAAACCCATAAAAAGAATGTTACAAAAGATCAAACCCTGAAGGGGTTTAATGTGATTAAAATATAGGGTCAGAGCATTGGTAAAAGGTGTAAAATATACCATTAACAAAACAATATTTATATTATATTGTCTTGACAAAAATTATATACTGCCACCTACAGTATCTAAAATAATTTAACTAATTTTAAATATGCTACCATTATGAATATCCCTCAAGCAACAAATTTTGTTGAAGAGATTATCAACGAAGATCTAAAGAATAATGTGTGTTCAACCATAATCACACGTTTCCCACCCGAGCCTAATGGATATCTTCACATTGGGCATGCAAAATCGATATGCCTTAATTTTGGCATTGCACAAAAATACAATGGCAAGTGTAACCTGCGCCTTGATGACACCAACCCTGAAAAGGAAGATGTTGAGTATGTTGAATCAATAAAACAGGATATTCAATGGTTAGGATTTCAGTGGGATGGTAAGGTCAGGCATGCTTCAGACTACTTTGGCCAATTATATGAATGGGCTAAGGTTTTGATTAAAAACGGCAAAGCTTACGTGTGCGATATGAGTGCAGAAGAAATAGCCGCAACCCGTGGCACCCCTACTGAACCTGGCAAAGAAAGCCCATACCGCAACCGAAGTGTTGAAGAGAATTTAGACCTTTTTGAGCGTATGAAAAACGGTGAGTTCCCTGATGGGTCAAAAACTTTGCGGGCAAAGATAGACATGGCATCACCCAATATGCATATGCGCGATCCAGTGATGTACCGCATAAAACACGCAACTCATCATCGTACTGGCGATAGTTGGTGCATATACCCCACCTACGATTGGGCTCATGGCCAGTCAGACTACATTGAAGGGATAACACATTCAATATGCACTCTGGAATTTGAGGTACACCGCCCATTGTACGATTGGTTTTTAGACCAGATAGCAACCGGTCAACGCCCAAAACAGATTGAGTTTGCACGCCTCAATCTAAGCTTCACCGTTATGAGCAAACGCATGCTTTTAAGATTGGTGCAGGAAGGCTTTGTGAATGGATGGGATGACCCACGCATGCCTACTATTGCAGGACTGCGAAGAAGAGGATACACGCCTGATTCAATAAAAAATTTTGCCAAGCTGGTTGGCGTGGCAAAAAAAGATAGCACGGTTGATATTGCACTGCTGGAACACTGTATTCGGGACGATTTAAACAAAAGTGCAAATCGTGTGATGTGTGTGCTCAATCCCCTTAAAGTTGTTATACTTAACTATCCTGATAATGATGTTGAATACGTTGAAGGCATAAATAATCCTGAAGACTCCTCTGCCGGCACCCGAAGCATACCATTTTCCAAAGTGCTTTACATTGAGCGTGATGATTTTATGGAAAATCCGCCAAAGAAATTTTTTAGGCTTTCCCCCGGTGCTGAAGTTCGTTTGCGCTATACCTATTTCATTAAATGTGTTGACATCGTAAAGGACTCGAGCGGGAATATCACTGAAATACACTGCACGTATGACCCTGACACAAAAGACGGTTATGCTCCTGATGGTCGCAAGGTAAAAGGTACCATTCACTGGGTAAGTGCACAACAGGCAATACCGGCTGAAATACGGCTTTATGACAGATTATTCACAAAGGAAAATCCATCTGAAGTTGAAGAAGGCAAAGACTTTACTGATTATATCAATCCTGATTCATTAAAAGTTGTTAATGGGTTTATAGAACCGTATGCTAAAGGTGCTAGGCCTTACACAAATTTTCAGTTTGAACGGCTGGGCTATTTTACCGTTGATCCTGATTCAAATGATGATAAGCTGATATTTAATAGAACAGTAACATTAAAAGATACATGGGCAAAAATTGCTCAAAAAGAATAATCAATACTGTCAAAATTATTGACAAAAATTTTGTTTACAGAAAGTATGTGCTATAGATTGTTTTATAGAAAATTGCCCGGTGGTGTAATTGGCAACACATCTGACTCTGGATCAGAGTAGTCCAGGTTCGAGTCCTGGCCGGGCAGCATCTATTACACAATGAATGCAGAGGAATTCTATAAACCCTCTGCATTTTTTAATTTAAGGTTTTATCATCAGTAACTATCGCCATGTATTATATTGCATTAATAATATTTATCATAACCTATTCCGGCATTATATTTACACGCCTTCCATGGGTAAACGTTGACAGGCCTTCTGCTGCTTATTTTGGCGCTGTTGCCATGATTGTCACGGGAGTGCTTTCTTTTGAAGAGGCTATTTTGGCTATTGATTTTAACACAATAGCACTTTTATTGGGTATGATGATAGTCATTGCCACATTAGAACTGGATGGATTCTTTGCATTTATTGCGCAAAAAACAATATCTTTTTCAAAAAATCCACTACAGCTGTTATGGATTATTACATTCACTACTGGCATAGCAAGTGCATTTCTGGTCAATGATGCCGTTGTTTTAATGTTTACACCTATCATCATATCAATATGCCGTTCGGCTAAACTAGATCCAAAACCATATTTGATAGCTGAGATATTAGCGTCCAATGTTGGCAGCGCAATGACTATAACCGGGAATCCACAGAATATGCTCATTGGCATTTATTCAGGCATTCCCTACCTGTATTTTCTTCTTCACCTGCTACCGGTGTCAATCATAGGGATGATTGTGATTGTATGGTGCATCAAACGTATCTATCCACAAACATTTGAAACACAAAACGTACTGCACTACAGCCAAAATGAATACGAATATAACCTATCATCTATGATATTTTCTGTCCCGATTTTCATTCTTATCACTGTCTTTTTTTTGCTTCACCATGTCCTTGACATATCTATCCCAACAATAGCACTAATTGGCAGCTCATTAATTTTATTATTAGGCAAAATCAAACCATCAAAAATAATCAAAGAAATAGATTGGGTGCTTTTATTGTTCTTTGCTTCACTATTTATAGTAGTCAAAGGTGCTGAAAAAGCAGGTATCCTGTCAATGTTTATAAAGTTTTCCCACTTTAATGACAGTTTTTACAGTATAACCATTTTACATGTTGTAAGCCTTGTATTTTCACAAATAGTTAGCAATGTGCCTTTTGTTATTCTTTTAGGCCCAACATTAAAACACGGCAACAGCAAATTGTTATGGTTAGCGTTAGCTTCATCATCAACATTGGCAGGCAATGCTACAATTATCGGGGCAATGGCAAATCTGATTGTGCTGGAATCAGCAGCAAAATCGGGTGTTAAAATTAGCTTTATGGAATTCTTGAAACCTGGCATGATTGTTACAATAATAACACTACTGCTATCAATAGCCGTATTATATCTATATTCAATTGTTAATTGTATTTTATAAAAATTTTCTAACTGATAATTAATTTATTTGTTGACATTAATTATTAAAGGCCCTATCCTTTATACCACATGATTATATAGTAGAATAATACATATACAGGATTTATATTACTGTTATAATTTCAATATTTATTTGAGCAATCAAATGCAGATTGATGTACACAAAGAAGGACCACTACTGATATTTACATTAAATGGCCGATACGATATTTCAGAAGTGCATAACTTTGAAACGGTATATCGCCATCATATTGAAGATAATCCTAAGATTATTGCGCTTAACCTCCGCGACTTAAAATATATAGATTCTTCAGGTATTGGTTCATTAGTACGGTGTATGAACTTAGCTTTAAAAAGCAATATAGAATTTATTTGTTATGATATTAATGAAAATGTTGAAAGCATTTTTAAAATAGCAAAACTGGACCAGTTTATTTCAATATTAACACATGAAGAATTCATTAAAAAATATATTAAAAAGCAATAAAAGATTTTAATGGTTCTTTTTCTTCCAGCACCTTAATGAATGCATCTACTACTTCGGGATCAAATTGTGTGCCTTTGTTTTTTATTAATTCCTGTTTTGCTTCCTGGAGCGATAGTGACTTTCTATATGGCCTGTCACTGAGCATTGCATCAAATGCATCGGCAACTGTAATAATCTTTGCTTCAATAGGAATTTTTTCTCCGGGCAACTGGTAATATCCTTTACCGTCAGCACGTTCGTGATGGTACATTATAATTGATGCAATATCCTCCAGGTAGTCAATTGATGACAAAATCTTCATTCCCCTAATGGGATGGCTTTCCATCATGAGTTTTTCTTTTTCAGTTAAATGGCCGTTTTTCTCGATTACTTCAATGGGTATGCCAATTTTGCCAATATCATGAGCTGCTGCAGCATGGTTAAGAAGACGCATTTTTTCTTGTGACAGGCCCAATCGTTTCCCAATAGCTAAGGCATATTGTGCAACCCTGGTAGTATGGCCACTGGTATAAGGGTCTTTATCCTCCATTGCACTAATTAATACTGTAATAATTTCAAACACTCTTTCATTCAGCTTTTCATCAAATGTTGCTGCAGTGCTGTTCTGCCTCATCATTAATTTCTGTATATACCGTAACACATTGTCAAATTGCCCGTTATCAATAGAAAATGGATAGGTTAGATTGCCCTTTTCAAACTGTTTCAGTACTGTTAAAAGCGAAGCAGCAACATCACGGTATCGTCTTTGTAGCATTTTATTAACTACCACAAATGATATACTCACTGCCACTACGTTTGCCAACATCAAAAGCAAAATCTCTGCAAGGAAACTTATGGCAATGTAATTAAGTGCAAACTGATGCACAAGCAAAAATAGTACATTAATAGTAACTATCGCACATAATAAAATTAAATAAATTATAACTGTTAATTTCTTCCTTTTGATGTATTTATATGTAAAAAGATTAGTCACGCCCATGACAAACTACTCACCCTTAAACCAGTAATACTAACATACATTTAATCATACCAATTATCAAATTATTGTTATTATTTTTTATGACAGATAGTTACTGTAAATTAATTATTGACGATAATTCAACAATTAGTACATCTGTTCACAAGCTGCATACACAACAATGTGACCATACTTAAAAAGGTGAGGAAAATGTCAAGAATACTTTCTGGCATACAACCATCAGGGACGCTTCACATTGGCAATTATTTTGCCATGATGAAGCCCATGATTGAGCTACAACATGATAATGACCTTTTTTGCTTTATAGTGAACTATCATGCATTAACAAGCATCAACAATCCACAGGAATTAGCTGAAAATACAATAAATGCTGCAATGGATTTTATAGCATTAGGGCTTGATCCTGATAAGGCTCATTTCTGGGTACAATCCGATATTCCTGAGGTGACTGAGATGGCATGGATACTATCATGCCATACAAGTTTGGGTTTGCTTGAACGCAGCCACAGCTATAAGGACAAGGTTGCAAAGGGTATTGTTCCAAATACAGGCCTGTTTACCTATCCGGTACTCATGGCTGCTGATATACTGCTTTTTAATGCGGAAGTTATCCCTGTAGGTAAAGACCAGAAGCAGCACTTAGAAATAACACGTGACATAGCTGAACGGTTTAATCAGATATATGGTGAAGTCTTTGTATTGCCTGAACCAATGATATCTGAAGATATTGCGGTCATACCCGGCATAGATGGGCAAAAAATGTCTAAAAGTTATAACAATACAATAAACATTTTTGAAGATGAAGCTTCACTTAAAAAAAAGGTGATGCGTGTAGTAACTGATTCAACGCCCATTGAAGCACCAAAAAATCCTGAAACCTGTAATCTATTTGCTTTGTATAAATTGTTTGCTGAACCTACAAAAACTGAAAAGCTTAAAGAACGATACCTCAAGGGTGGCATTGGCTATGGCGAAGTGAAAAAAGAGTTATTTGGCCTGATATGGGAATACTTTGCACCATTCCGTGAAAGGCGCAAGCAGTTACAAAATAACAAAGGCGATATAGCAGCTATCTTAAAGAAAGGTGCTGATAAAACCCGCCCCATTGCTCAGGAAACGCTGCAACGTGTTAAAAAAGCAGTGGGGCTGGATTATTTACAATAACTATTGCTTCTTAATTACTACAAATTTGTGAATACCACCACGCTTTACCAGAAGCAGTAATGTTTCTTTCTTTTCGTATTGCTTCAGTAACTCGTTATATTTATCAACATTTTCCACCGGTATATTTTCAATCTCTTTGATGATGTCGCCAACCATCATTCCCGCTTCATATGCAGGGCTTTGCTCCTGAATTTCAAGTACAATCACTCCAGTAGTGTCGGTGATCCTGAATTTATATGCATTCTCTTCGGTGATATCGCCCACCCGCATGCCTATTGTATCAACTTCTTCTATTTTTTCTTCAGGCGCTTGTGCTTGTGGAGGAAGCTCTGCAATTACCACATCACGTTCCAACTCCTGACCTGCCCTGAAAATTTTGACTTTGGCGGATGAACCCGGTTTTAATGAAGCTACGTATCTACGCAACTGATTAATATCTGATACTTCCACACCATTTACTGAAATAATAATATCACCAATTTCTATCTTTGCATTTTTAGCAGGTGAATCCTTCATGATATCAGCAACAAGAACGCCTTTTTTCCCTTCAAACTTGAAATTTTTTGCTATCTCTGGTGTAATGTTTTGAATATACACACCAAGCCAGCCTCTGGTTACCTTTCCTTTAGTAATAAGCTCATCTACAACCTGCTTTACCATGTTGGATGGTATTGCAAAACCAATTCCCATATATCCGCCATTTCGTGAAAATATAGCTGTATTAATGCCAATAAGTTTACCATTAATGTTTATCAAAGCACCACCGGAATTACCAGGATTAATGGCAGCATCGGTTTGTATGAAATATTCGTAATCGGCAAGACCAAACCCTTCACGGCCTGTAGCACTGATAATGCCCATTGTCACAGTATGGCCAAATCCAAACGGATTGCCTATTGCTATTGCTATCTCCCCAACTTTTAATGTGTCGGAATCTGCCATTACAGCAACCGGTAAATCAGCAGGGACAGAGCCTGTAATTTTTATCACTGCAATATCAGTTGCGGGGTCAGAGCCAACTAGCTCACAGGGGAATGCCCGTTTGTCAAATAGAGTAATTGTGATGGACTTTGTATTTTTTACCACATGATTATTGGTTACTATAAACCCGCGTTTATCCACAATAACACCTGAACCAACTGCTTTTGCTTCTTTAGGGACAGGAAAAGGCATAGGCATACGCTTGGTTTCCCTAGGGCTGCCAGCCTTTTTTTCTGCTGATATGCTAACCACAGTTGGAATGGCGCTATTTGTTACCTTTACTAGCTGATCATTGAATTTTGTTAAATCAGTATTATATTGTTCCTGTGTCTTCTTTTGTGGAGATTTGGCATTTGCATAAGCAATAGTACTTAACATGATAATCAAAACTACAAATATCTTTAATTTTTTATTCATACAATACACTCTTCCTTCACTTTATACTGTAAATATTCATAAAAATTTCGCGTTAAAAATCCATTTCTCTAAAAAATAAAGAATAAGAATTATCAAAATGTCAAATCTTTTTAGAGAGATTACCGCTACTAAATAAATGTGTTTAATTCAAAAAATCGTATTACATAAATAACAAAAGGGTTTCCCTTAGTTAATAACAAATTCCCCAAAATAAACTTCTTTTATTTTCCCTTTTGTTAGCATTTTATTAACATGAGATTTTATTTCCTCTGATAGATTCATAGTATCTTCTAAAGAATTCAAATCCTCATAGGATTTATTAGCTAATAAATTTTTAATAACTTTTTCTATTTTTGGCTTTTGTGACATTAACTCAGCAGCTAATTCGTCATCAGCTTCATAGCCTAATGACAATGAAACTTTTAGATTATAAGGATCTTGGTCTTTAGTTTTCATAGATATTGGTGATAAGTCAAAATGAGCTAAAGGTGGCGGTGGTGGTGCTACGGTAATATCCATTTCCTGTTCGTAACGTTCTTTTAAAATATTTTCAGCTTTTTCATATCCTATTTTAAAGGCTATTTTTTGCATCATATCCTGCAAATAATTACAATTTGTGAGTATTATAATAACAAATATATTCACTATTAAAAATAAGGTTTTATTATTTTTCATTGCAAACACCCTGTAAAATTGATAGATTAATTAATGCTATGGATTGCCTCCATTAAAAAATGCAAACATTCAAGCAGGTTTTAGAGCATTATTAATATACAGTTTAATTTGGCTTATTGAAATTAATTATTCTGTCAAGTATTATTATATAAATATTATTATTGTGCAAATTAAAGTTTGAAATTATAAGAAACAAAAATAAAAGATAAAAACATCATTGACAATACACTATCTCTATATCCACTTTAATATTATGTTACCCAACTAATTCCTTGATTGTAAACAACCTAGTCAAACTTTTAATCTATGAAACATAAAACTTTATACATTCTGATAATAATTGAAATTGTTGCATTTATTTCGTGTTCACATCCCAAACGATATACACTATCACAAATAGCAATGGGAACCATCGTTACTATAACTGTCGATAGCACTTCACCCAAAAAAGCTTATGAAGCCATTAATCAGGCTTTTGAAACAATTCAAAACATTGAACAGAAGATGAGCCCCTACATACCAACAAGCGATGTTGCACACATCAACAATAACCTAAAAACTACTGTCAGCAATGATACCTTTACTGTAATAGAACAATCGTTGGAACTATCGCATAAAACAAATGGCCTTTTTGACATTACTTTTGCAGCGTGCGGTAAATTGTGGAAACTAAATTCACCATCATTTATCCCGCCATCACCATTAGAAATTAAACAACAACTTGCATGCGTCAACTACACATTAATACATCTTAATTCGCAAACACTAGAAATAATAAAACAAAAACCATGCATAACCATAGGGCTTGGAGGAATTGCCAAAGGATATGCCATTACACAGGCAGCTTCAACACTGAAACATTTTGGCATTCAACAAGGTATTGTGGAAGCAGGTGGCGACCTTGAAGTACTGGGCGATAATTATGGATATGGGTACACCATTGGTATAAAACATCCACGGCAGGAAGGCATCATTGGCAACGTTGTATTACGTGATGGGCAGGCTATTGCCACCAGTGGTGATTATGAACGATATGCTATGTATAAAGGCAAGCGATATCATCACATTCTGAATCCAAAAACAGGATATCCTGCACAAAGCGATATTATTTCTGTTTCGGTGATTGCTACCAACGCCACCATATGCGATGGCTATGCCACAGCTTTATTTATTATGGGGTCAGAGCAGGCCATTGCTTTTTGCAAGAAGAATGCTTCCCTTAAACTGCAATGCATTATTATTGATACAAATATGAATATCTGTCTTTCAGAAAGCCTTTTACAAAATGTATCTTTTCCTCATTATTCCGTACATCCATTCTGAAAATTTTTTAAGTTAATGTGCACTATTTTTATAGATGAATACAGTACTTGTGTATATAATTTTTTTACTGGTTGTTTATAGATACTATAACAATCTGCGTGCTTATATACATATCAGCCTTTTTATCATACAATGTAAATCGTAAATACATGAAAGTCATTATTATTGAATAATATATGTGAAAGTAGGAGATTGTCATGCCTCATAAAATTGCACTGTACCCTGGAGACGGAATTGGCCCCGAGGTTGTGGCTGAAGCAGTAAAAGTTATTGATGCCTGTAATATTGATGTGCAGTACACAACATTTAACTGGAATACAACCCTCTATAGCAAAACAGGAAAATGTGCTCCTGAAAATTATCTAGAGCTACTATCTTCATTTGATGCAATATTATTAGGTGCTCTGGGCAACACACATAATGCCCCTGATCATATTGCGGTTGAACCACTTTTAACTATAAGAAAAGCATTTGATCAATATGTCAATATAAGGCCAGCAATGCTCTTCCCTGGTGTCGAATCGCCTTTAAAAAACAAAAAGCCCTATGATATTGATATGATAGTAATCAGGGAAAATACTGAAGGTGAATATACTGCACTTGGCGGAAGACATTATATTGGCACTCCTGATGAAGTAGCAATGCAGGTCAATTATTTCTCACGCAAAGGCACTGAACGCATTATCCGCTATGCATTTGAAACTGCCCGTAATCGTAAACGCAAAACTCTGACAAGCATAACCAAATCAAACGCACTTAAATATAGCATGGTTTTCTGGGATACTGTGTTCAATGAAGTTGCTAAAGACTATCCCGATGTTACTGCTACATCGATGCTTGTAGATGCAGCAGCCATGAATATGGTGCGCTGCCCTGAGCACTTTGATGTTGTTGTTGCTTCCAATCTTTTTGGTGATATACTTACCGACCTGGCAGCGATAGTTGTTGGGGGAATGGGGTTTGCTGCCAGTGGCAATATCAATCCAACAAGGAAATACCCATCAATGTTTGAGCCCGTTCATGGATCAGCACCTGATATTGCTGGCAAGGGTATTGCTAATCCAGTGGCGGCAATATTAAGTGGCGCACTGATGTTAGAATTTTTAGGTGAACACGAAGCAGCACAAAAAATCAAAACTGCAGTAATTAATCACCTGAGTGAAAACACCATAAAAACACCTGACCGCGGTGGTAATGCATCCACTGCTGAAGTTGGCAACGACATTGTCCGGAGAATACAATGAAAATGCTTGAATTTAATTATCACATATGATACGCTTCTATAAATTCTAATAATATTTCATCAGAGGTTTAACATGAACCTGACTGAATATACCGTATCATCAACAAAAATTAAAGATTTTTATATACCTGTATCAGATGGGATTGAATTATATTGTATAGATTTCATGCCAAAAAAAGATAATCCTTCTAAACCAATAATCTTCTTTGTTGCCGGGTGGATATCACATATCACTGGTTGGAAGGAGGTATTATATACATTAACGGATGAATACCGTGTGATATATATTGAAACCCGTGAAAAAACTTCCTCCAAAATCCCTGAGGGGAAAACATATAAAGATTTTTCTTTTACTATCATGCGAATGGTCCTTGATCTCCACGAAGTTATTCAAAAAGTTATTCCCAAAAACAGGACATTTGTAATGTCCGGGAGTTCATTGGGTTCATCAATTATACTTGAATATTTAGCAATGAACACACGCCAACCTGAATGCGCACTGCTTATTGGCCCACTTCCAGAATTCAGATACCCTCCTCTACTGGGTGACATTGTTCCAAGGCTTCCTGCTTCATGGTATAATGTTTTAAAAGAGCTGGTAAAATGGTATTTACGTAATTTCCGCCTTGATATTGAAAAAGAAAAGGAGCAAATGGCAAAATATACAAATACAATAAATTCAGCAGACCCTTACAAATTAAAGCCAAATGCACTTGCACTCAAAAATTATAATTTATGGGATAAACTTCCTTTTATCACAACACCCTGCTATATTTTTGGAGCAAAAACCGATAAACTTCACGCAACAGATGATATCAAACGTTTATTGCACAACCTTAAAATTGCTGAATATATTGAATGTGAAAGCAATAAAGAAACACATAGCCATGTAGTTGCAATCCACTTTAAAAATATTATTTCAAAAAAGCTATATACTAAAATAAAACCCAAAAAGTAGCAACTTTGCTTGATTTTTTCATATATTCATTTTATATTGAGTTCAATACTAATTATAAGGGAATACTATGTCCTTATGTAAAGTTGAGATAGTAACTATAGTTCTGGATGAGGAAAGCAATACTCCCATAGTAGTACTCCAAGATAATGAAACTGGTAATATTCTTCCTATTATGATTGCACCACTTGAAGCTAGTCTCATAGCAATTGAACTGGAAGGCAAAAAGCCGGTTAGGCCTCTTACCCACGATCTTATTATTACAATGCTAAGAACATTTCAGTACACATTGACATCTGTAATAATTGATGACCTTAAGGATAACATTTATTTTGCAAAACTTAATATGGTTGCCCCTGACAACTCAGAAATTATCATAGATTGTCGCCCAAGTGATGCTATTGCGATAGCTCTAAGGGCACAAGTCCCAATTTACGTAAAAAAGAAAGTATTTGCGATAGCTCAAGGTTTAGACAATCTTTCCCAAATAGATAAAGAAACCATGAAGGAAGTCCTTGAAGATATTGACATAGACGATGTTGGTGGAAAAATAATGTAACATTGCTATATTGTGGAGGGCTTATGAATCCTGAGAAGAATATTGCTGCGCTTCATAATATCATCCGTGATCTTACCGAAATAGAATCCCGGTTAAACGAATACATTGATACAACCATGTGGATAAGCGACCCCCATGGAGCTGGTGATCGATTTGTATCAATCCTCAAAGGCCGTTTTGGCCTTGTATGGAGGATATGCTACGAGGCATTGCCAAAAACATTCTCAAAAGAAAAAATTGATTATATGGGAAGGATTATCCGTAAAGAACGATACTTTGAGGATGAAGTTTACCGTCTTGACAGGCAGGATATCATATCATCACTGGTACGGATTGTCCAGTACCGTGTACAGAATGTACGGGATTTTGATGAAATTAGAAATAATATTAATAAAGATTTAAAACATGTACTTGAAAACCTTATCTTGAACTATCCTGTTCCAAATATGATTTATGAAAATGAATTAATCGCGGATAAGATTATCAGCTCACTGTGTAAAATAGTTAAACAAGTTATTCTGGGGCACCTCATAGTACTTGGTGATGTGTTTGACCGTGGTGATGAACCTGACAAAATAATACGTATTCTAAATCAGAAGGACATTAAACGGTACCTCACATTTATTTGGGGTAATCATGATATTTTGTGGATGGGTGCCGCAGCTGGCAATAAATCACTTATTGCTGAGGCATTACGCATAAGCACACGCTATGATAACCTGGTATTCTTAGATCGGTTAGGAATTGATATCTCACAATTAAAGGAATTTGCTTTAAAAACATATACAGGTGAAATACCTGGTAATTTCAAAGCCAAACAGGATATATCCCGAAGAATGGAAAAAGCCCTTTCCATAATTCAGTTCAAGCTTGAAGAACAGACAATACGGGAAAATCCTGAATTTAATATGGAATCACGGCTATGGCTTCATAAATTAGCAGAAATGTTAAAAAATAACGAAACTTCTGGTTTAACTGATACACATTTCCCTACTATCGAATTAGATAATCCTACTCAACTATCACCTGAGGAAGAAGACATTATTAATGACCTTGCACATCAATTTACTACAAGTAAAAAAGTCCGCTATTTAATGGAATTTTTATTTGAACACGGGAAATTATATCACATTCACAATTATATTCTTAACATTCATGCGTTAATACCCAGTACTCCTGATGGCCAATTTGAAGAATTTTTAGGATACAGAGGGAAACCATTGCTTGATTATTTGCAACATAGAATTAAAACAATTGGAAAAAATTATCTTGAATCTAAACCTCAGGACCCCAAAGATTTAGCGCTGATGTTTTATCTTTGGTGCGGTTCCAAATCCCCCTTCTTTGGCAAAGATGCCATGAAAACATTTGAGAGATACTTTATTGTTGATAAATCTACTCATAAAGAAAAGTTGCTTTACTGGGGTGAAAATCTGCTTAAAAAAGAGTTCATGGATAAAATTATGGAGGAATTTGGAGCTGAAAGAATAGTGTATGGGCATACACCTGTTGATATCCGTAAGGGTGAAAAAATTGCATCTCCTGATGGCAGGGCTATTAATATTGATGGTGGATTTTCAGATGCCTATCTTAGCAGAGGACACGCGTTAATTCAGACTCCGTATTCACTTTATGCAATAATATTACCAACACCTGAAGAAACAATTCAGGCCCGCCAGAAAAAAGAACCTGTGAATTTGAGGGTTGAAATTATTGATAATTTTGAAATGCCATTAAGAGTCAAAGATACATATACTGGCAAGCTATTAATCAAAAAAAGAAATGAATTATACGAAAAATTACTTCAATATTCTGAGCATTATTCTGACATAGAAAACAATAAGACTTTGAATTATTCATTGGTGTAATTGTTTACACAAAAAAAATGGGCAGTATACTCTGCCCATTTTTTTATATTACTTTTTTGCTATCTTCAATCGTGCTTTCAACTTCTTCAATTCAATATCTATATTTAACCTGTCTGCAAAGGTATCAGGTTTTGGCAATGCAGCAATTTCTTTAATCTTTGATTCCAGCAGTTCTGGTTTCAAATCATCTTTGCTTACAGCTTCCTGAGCCAGAATAATGAGGGAATTATTCTTGATTTCTACAAATCCACCATCAACATAAAAATATTCTGTACTATCACCTGATCGCAATCGTATTTCACCAGTGCCTAACTCAGAAATTAATGGGGCATGATTATATAGAAAACCCATTTCGCCGTCATATGCCTGAACCACTGCAAAATCAACCTGCCCTTCGTATATCTGGCGTTCTGGCGTCAATACATTGCAATTTAATTTCATTGCCATAGTTCCATCCTCTACAATTTATTAATTACCAGCAAGCTTTTTGGCCTTTTCAACTGCTTCTTCTATCGTCCCAACCATGTAGAAAGCCTGCTCTGGTAGATGGTCATATTCACCATTTATTAATCCTTTGAAGCTTCGTATAGTATCTTCTAGTTTTACATATTTTCCAGGCATACCAGTAAACTGCTCAGCAACAAAGAATGGCTGTGAAAGGAACCTTTCAATTTTACGTGCCCGCTGAACAAGCAGTTTGTCCTCTTCAGACAATTCATCCATACCTAATATTGCGATAATATCCTGCAAGTCCTTATATCGCTGTAATATTCGTTTTACTTCCATAGCAACTGAATAATGTTCTTCACCAACTATATCGGGCGATAGTATTCGGGATGAAGACTCAAGCGGGTCAACAGCAGGATAGATTCCTTTTTCAGCAATCTGCCGTGAGAGAACAGTACTTGCATCCAAGTGTATAAACGCTGTAGCAGGTGCAGGGTCAGTTAAGTCGTCAGCAGGAACATAAATAGCCTGAACAGATGTGATTGAACCACGTTTAGTTGATGTAATTCGCTCCTGCAATTCACCCATTTCAGTTGCCAGGGTTGGCTGATAACCTACAGCAGAAGGCATACGCCCTAACAGAGCTGATACCTCAGAACCTGCCTGAGAAAACCTGAATATATTATCAATGAATAGAAGAACGTCTCTACCTGAAAGGTCACGGAAATACTCACACATTGTTAAAGCACTCAGTGCAACTCGGAGACGTGCTCCAGGTGGCTCATTCATCTGCCCGTAAACCAAACATGCCTTATTGATAACACCTGATTCTTTCATTTCAAGCCACAAGTCATTGCCTTCACGGGTTCTTTCGCCTACACCAGCAAATACTGAGTAACCACCATGCTGCATAGCAACGTTGTTAATGAGTTCCATAATAACAACTGTTTTTCCTACACCAGCACCACCAAATAATCCTGTTTTTCCACCTTTGATATATGGTTCTATTAGGTCAACAACCTTGATACCCGTTTCAAAGATTTCAGCCTTGGGCTCTAACTGATCAAATTTTGGAGGCTCCTGATGGATAGACCTTCTTTCCTTTACGGTTATTGGTGCCCCTTTATCTACAACATCACCCAGAAGGTTAAATACTCGGCCTAGGGTTTCCTCACCTACTGGTACAGTAATAGGAGAACCGGTATCTAGAATAGGAGTGCCCCTTTTAACACCGTCGGTAGAACCTAAAGCAACTGCACGTACCCTGTTACCACCTAAATGCTGTGCAACCTCACACACAAGGGTTTTCTTTTCTCCCATAACCTCAACTTCTAATTTTAATGCATTATAGATTGCAGGGAGTTTATCTTCCTGGAACTCCGCATCAAGTGTAGATCCTATAACCTGTACAACTTTACCTATATTCTCAGCCATATCTAACTCCTTAATTCATGAATAATTAGTATTATATCATTTACCCTTTATTCAAGGGCTGCAGCACCACCTACAATTTCAGAGATTTCTTTTGTAATCTTAGCCTGGCGGGCTCTGTTATATGTTATTGTTAAATCTCTTACCATTTCTTTTGCTGCATCTGTAGCATTCTTCATTGCTACTCTTCGTGCAAAGTTCTCAGAAAAGCCTGACTCTAGAACTGCTAAATACAACTTCATCTTAATATACAACGGTAGCAAGGAAGAAAAAATCTTATATGGATTAGGCTCAAAGATATACTCTACATGAAAATCTTCTACACTTTCCTGTATTGCAACACTCTCAGGCTTTAATGGAAGCAGCCGAGTAATTGTTGCTTTTTGTGTTGAACGAGTCATAATTTTGGTATACGATACGTACACCTCATCAACTTCACCGGTAACGAACAAATTTATTAATTCATCGCCCAATTTGGATGCATCTTCAAATTTAAATTTATCTTCTGGATTTAATACACTTTTATATACAGGTTGCTTAATAAACCTGAAATAATTTGTGCCCTTTTTACCCATTGAATAAATAAGTACTTCTTTTCCCTCTTCAATGGTTAACTTATTTTTGAAATTTATTGTATTGTCAATCACACGTGTATTAAAACCACCACAAAGCCCTCTGTTACCGGTAATCATAAGAACTAAAATTCTGTTGGGATCCGGTCTTTCCTGCATAAGTGGGTCGTACACATCATCAACGCCGGTCTGCCGCAGATGATCAATTATGGTTTCCAGCTTTTCACCATACGGCTTTGACATAGTAATTCTGTCCTGCATTTTTTTCATCTTAGCAGTGGAAACCATTTCCATTGTCTTGGTGATCTTCTGCGTATTTTTGACAGACTTAATTCGCTTTAATATTTCTCGTTGTGTTGCCACAGCTTTTCCTCAAACTTTAGAATTTTTAAGCCCTAACATCTGCCTTTTTACCGGCCAGGTAACTTTCTACAAAATCACCCACTACCTTACCAAATTTATCCGGATCCTTCAATTCACCAGTTGACGAAATACCATCTAATAATTCTGGATGAGCCTCACGCATAAATTTCAAAAATTCTTTTTCAAACTTTCTTACTTCAGATACTGGAATCTTATCAAGATATCCCTGAGTACCTGCATATATGATAGCTACCTGCTCAGCAACTGGCATTGGTTCATACTGTTCCTGCTTTAATACTTCTACAAGCCGCTGTCCTCTATCGAGCTGACGCTGAGTAGCGGGGTCAAGTTCAGTTCCTAACTGTGCAAACGCTTCAAGTTCTCTGAACTGTGCTAAATCAAGTCGCAATGAACCTGCATACTTTTTCATAGCTTTAATCTGAGCATTGCCACCAACGCGTGATACTGAAATACCAACATCAACTGCAGGCCTGATACCTGAAGCAAATAATCCAGGGACAAGGTATATCTGGCCATCAGTAATGGATATAACATTTGTAGGAATGTAAGCAGAAACTTCACCTTCCTGTGTTTCAATTACAGGTAATGCTGTAAGCGATCCACCACCCAAATCATCGGAGAGCTTTGCAGCTCGCTCAAGGAGTCGTGAATGGCAGTAGAAGATGTCACCAGGGTATGCTTCACGTCCTGGAGGCCTTCGGAGTAACAATGAAAGCTGACGATATGCATTTGCCTGCTTTGAAAGGTCATCGTAAATGCACAGTGAATGCCCATTCTTTTCATACATGAAATATTCACCCATTGCACAACCAGCATAGGGAGCTATATACTGTAGTGGCGCAGGGTCTGAAGCATTAGCAGCAACAACTATTGTATAATCCATTGCTCCATACTGCTCTAACTTTTCAACAACTGCTGCAACTGTAGAAGCTTTCTGCCCAATCGCAACATAAATACAATAAACACCTTTACCTTTCTGGTTAATAATAGCATCTATTGCAATAGCAGTTTTACCAGTTTTACGGTCACCAATGATAAGCTCACGCTGGCCTCTTCCTATTGGTGTCATTGAGTCGATTGCTTTGATACCTGTCTGTAAAGGTTCTTTTACAGGCTGACGGTCAGCAATACCGGGGGCAATAAACTCTACAGGCCTCATCTTGCTAGAATTAATTGGTCCTTTGTTATCCATTGGAATCCCCAAAGGATTAACAACTCTTCCTAAAAGCTCTTCCCCAACGGGTACAGCTAAAACCCTGTTTAAACGCTTAACAGAATCACCTTCCTGAATTGAGAGATAGTCACCTAAAATAACAGCACCTATTGAATTTTCTTCAAGGTTAAATACCAGACCATAAGCTCCATTCTCAAACTCGAGCATTTCACCAGCCATTGCGTTATCTAACCCATAAATACGTGCTATTCCATCACCAACCTGAATAACTGTACCAACTTCGCGTACATCTAACTGTGACTTATACCCTTCAATTTCCTTTTTAATAATCGATTTTATTTCTTCAGTTTTAATCTTCATAAGCCACTTCACCTCTGATCTTACTTTGTAATAATTTTTCACGTAACTTTAACAAATCATTTTTTAATGAAGCATCTATTATTAAATCATCTACTTGCACTATAATGCCACCTAAAATTGTTGGGTCTATAACTTCTTCAACTATAATATTCTTATTAAAGCGATCTTCTAAACCTTTTTTAATCCTATTTATAATATCTGAATCAAGCTTAACGCTACTAACCAATGTAATCTTCTGACGATTATTAACTATATCAAGTAATTCGCTGAAAGCGACACTAATATCAGGGATGTCATGCTGACGTCCATTGTCAATTAATACTTTAAGAAAGTTAACCATAAGTTCAGATAGTTCACTGCCAAAAACTTTATCCACAAACTGCTTTTTTGATTCCTTTGTAATGCCTGGCGCACTGAAATAACGCATAAGATCATGGTCATTTTTCAATAGTTCAGCAAGAAACGACAACTCTTCCTCAATTTTTGATATAGCGTTTTTCTCGTGCGCAATCTCTAACAAAGCACCTGCATAAACTTTCGCTACTTCACTTGTTGCCACACCGATAACCCTACTCATTAAAATTTAAGGACAGTTCAGTATTACTGAACTGTCCTTATTTTTTGTAATGCCTCTTCTACAAGGGCTTTCTGATCTTCAACTTTGAGATTCTTTGCAATAATCTTTGCAGCAATATCAGTAGATATTGTTACAACCTCAGCCTGAATCTCAGCCAGCGCTTTATCCTTTGCAAGATTAATCTCACGGCGCGCTCTTTCAATGAGATCCTTGGCTTCCTGATTTGCCTTTTCAACTATGGAATTTTTTAACCTTTCCGCATCAGCCTTACCTTCAGCGATGATGCTTGCCGCCTCCTCTTTTGCCTTATCCATCATTGCTTTATGCTCAGCAAACAGCCTTTCGGCTTCAAGACGGGACTTTTCTGCAGATTCGATGTCACCACGAATCTTCTCAGCCCTTGCATCAAGCGCCTCAACAATCGGCTTCCATGCGGCTTTCCATAATATCAATAACAACACAATAAAGGTTATTATTGTCCATAACAGGAGGCCGGGATCAACCTTTAGCAAGCCTTCTTTTAAAACTTCCATAGTGAACTACCTGTTAATAGATTTACTTAACTACAGTCTGCTCTGCTGCTGGCTTCTCAACTGGCATAGCAATTGGAGCTTTTGTTGCAAGCATGAATGTTACAACGAGAGCAAAGAAAGTGAAACCTTCAATAAGAGCAGCAGCAATAATCATTGCTGTTCTTAAGTCACCACTCAACTCTGGCTGACGAGCCATACCTTCTAAAGCACCAGTAGCTAACTTACCAATACCGAGTGCTGCACCAAAAACTATCAAACCAGCTCCGAAACCCGCTGCGAGGTAAGAAAGGCCTAAATATTCCATTGACTCCTCCTCGTAAATTTTTGAGTATTAAAATTTAACAAACAAAATGTTATTGCGAACATAATATATTGAATACCTCAAAGCCCACTCAACATTAGTGAGCATGCATTGAGGCACCAATAAACATAGCCGAAAGAACAGCAAAGATATACGCCTGGATAAAAGCCACCAGTAATTCAAGCAAATAAATCATTAACGAACCAGCTACAGAACCTATACCAACCCAATAGCTCTGAAACATCATAACAAGATAGATAAATATAATTATAACAACATGGCCTGCCGTCATATTTGCAAAAAGTCGGACTGTTAATGCAAAAGGCTTAATTAAAAGGCCAATTATTTCAATTGGGAACATGAGGGGCAAAACAAAAGCAGGTACGCCATGAGGAACCAATCCTGCCCAGTAACCAAAAATCCCTTGCTTTATCATTCCTATTCCCAACATGCCAATCAATGTACAAAGAGCCAATCCACCAGTTACAGCCAGATTGCCTGTTGCTGTTGACATACCTGGTATTAATCCAAGCAGGTTACAAAAAAGAATAAAGAAAAATACCGTAAGAAAATATGGCATTGCTTTTTTTACGTAATGATGATCAAAATTAGGCTCAACAACTTCATCATGAACAAAAGCAATTAATACCTCCCATAAATTAACCCACCGTGAACGTGAACCATACGATGAATTTTTAATTTTACGGGCAACTGGTATAAAAACAAGTAAACACAAGAAAGCTGATAACCATAGCATTAAAACCCATTTGGTAATTGTCATATCAAAAATACCAAAGAGCTTTTCATGAAAAAATTTTTCGTTTATTTTACCAATAAATCCATCGTGGATGGGGTGGTCAGTAAGGTGATGCATGACAATATCATACATCGACTCTTCTTCGCCACTTTTAGATGATTGTATAATAGCCTGTAAACCTTGTAGCAGTTGAACCATAGCCTTAAACACCTCATCAAATTTTTTTATTATCTGATTGATGCAACGTAAACGTTACATCCATTTACGCCTTTTAGAACCGCTACTATTGTTGTTATCACCTTGCTGTGATTGCTTTAAGAGGCGATCCAGCTCGGATAAGCTTTTCATTAAATTATAAAAACCTGCTCCCATTCCAATAATAGTTCCAATTACTACAAAAACTGGACTGCTATTGAAATGTTTATCAAGCAAGAACCCACCATAAAGAAAAACAAGAATCGTAATTGCTAACTGAATACCTATGGTTGAATATGCAAGTATGATCCTTGTAATATCCTTTTTCACTTAAACCTCAGACTAAAGCACTGAATTCCATACAAGCATCATACCTTTTTTTGTCAACAAAATAAGTCTTAATTTTTTTAAAAAAATTATTATTGTTATAATATACAATTTTTAATATCTATTACCATTTATTCATAAACGCAAATATATAAACATAATATTAATTATTGTACACCCTTCACCTGTGGTTTCGAGAGTATATTATCCTTTAATCATAAAATTGTTTTAAGGATTAATTTGTAAAAGTTCATTATATCTATTTATCAATCTATTAATATTTTCTACTATCACAATTAATTCAAATAAAAACATTATGTATACATATAGATTGATAAACCATTTTCTATCGCCAATCAATAATCATCTAGCTCAATTAAAAAAGCCTTATTTAAGATATTATATTTTTTCTCCCCAAAGTCGATAAATTAAAATGTGTAACAATAACATTATCTTTGAGGAACTATAATGAAATTATCCATAAAGCTTATTGAAAAAAACAATGAATTTATTGCTACATGTCCTGAACTAGATATTAGTTGTTACGCTTCAAATAAACTTGAAGCAATAAAAAGAATTCAAAGCATACTTTATTTTTATATGCAGTCAGCACAGGAATTAGGATTTTCGGTTGAGAATTTTGAAACTATAGATGTTGATGGAAAACATTATCTCTTTAATTATGATATCTACCCGCCATTAAATTCAACCATGCATTAAACATGAAGCTGGTCTATATTGACCAGCTTCATGTGTACAGCATAGCATTACCATATTATTTTCCTTCTAGTTCATCTTCATGTATGGTAAATTTATTAATATGCAACATATCTCTTTTCCATTTTGCTAAATTTTCAGCTCTTTTTTTTCTGTAAAGCATGCTTTCTATCTGATCTTTAACTTTTTCAAATGGTAAAAATTGTTTTACCTGTTTACCTTTTTGGTTCACAAACTTAGTAAAACGAGTATCTTTATATTTTTCATATTCATCGCGAATTTCCTTCGGGCTAACTGAAATGCCCCGCTCAGCAATATAATCCATATATTCTTTTGCATAAAGCATATTTTTTCTTTTTTCAAATTCTTTTTGGAGTTCTTTGTCTTTTTGCAAATTCTCTTTTATTGCTTCTCTTTTCAGCAAAGCAACCTTAAAGGCATTTTTAGCAATATCAATTTTTTTAGCATCATCAAACGTTACTTTTGATAATGAGCTACCCTTGTGCTGGAAAAATGAAATTCGCTTTTCTAGGTCTGCAACTGTAAAAGAGCTATCGCCGACCTTAAAAATAATATCGTTAGGATTTTTGCTTTTACAATTCTTTTCGTTAAACTGCACATCCGATGCACTCATCAATTTTTCAATAAAACTGTTTGCAGCCCTGCGCATCAGTATCTGTTCAAGCCTTTTTGCCTGCATTTCATCTTTTATTATTTTATTCAGATTTTTTTTGGTTAACTCCTGTTTATCTATCAATTGAATTATATATACACCCTGTTGAGTTTTAATGGGATCTTCAACAATACCTGGTTTGCTTTTTTCGATAGCTGATGCGACTTCTGGCTGTAGCATATCTTTTACTACATAACCAATATCACCACCATTTTTCTTTGAAAAATCATCAGAATACATTTTTGCAAGCTCTTCAAATTTTTCTCCGTTCTTTATTCTCCCAATTATTTCCTTTGCCCTGTTTTCAGCTTCACCGTATGCTTTTTCAAGTTCAATGGCTGACAAATTAACGCGTTTATTATTAACAATCTTAAAATCCCTTACCCGCAAAAGGATCTGTCTTAGGTGATATGCAGGTTCATTAAATTCAGCCTTATCCTTAATTTCCTTATTATACAAATGTTTTAGCAAAATAGATTCATAAGCCATGTCTTCCAGGAATTTATACTTATCGGTTGTAATCAAATTTTCTTTCTTGGCCTCTTCCAGAGCAATATTTTCTATAGCCATCATTTCCAGTTTATCTTTTTGCTGTTTTTTGCTTTTCAGTATTGCTTCAACAGAAAATTGTTTATCCTCCAGCCATTCTTTAAACTGGCCTCTGGTTATTTTTACTTCATCATAGGTTGCCAGCACATCAGAACTGCACTTGCAGCCTACAAACCCAATAATAATTCCCATAACGCATACCGCAAACAATAATCTATTCATACAAATTCTCCTGATTTTAAATGTTGAATAATGGTATATTTTTTTATCCTACAATATAAATCTGAAAGTATTCATTATTTTTATAAATTTGCTACACTATATTCAATACAATATTTATTTTTGCAATAAAGTTTTTAAAGAAAATTTATATTTTATAAGAATTATTGTGTAATCAGATGTTTAATGTAAATTTAAAAAACACTGATAATTATTAAATTCATTTTTATGTATAAATAATAAATGTACACTTCCGCCGCCGAAGGCGTCTGAAGTGTGACTAGTTTTTGTATTAAATTATTTTAAGGAATAAGTACTGTTAAAAAACATAATTATTGAACATCTTCTCAATAAAACCAAATACCAGTCCCATAAATTTTATCTGATAAATAAAAATTTTATTTCAAATACTATTGACAGAAATGACTATGATATCATAGGATTTACAACAATAAGGTTACACCAAACTATTGATATTGCCTATGCGAGATAAAGCTTTCTACAGAAATAAATTATACTCACTGTTGCATCAGGATAATTCCTTTGATTGTGAAACATTAATTGAATATGGCTATGATGCAATTGAGAAAGGTAATTTCAGAAAAGCATTCAGACTTTTTGCCTTGGGATACCGTTTAATTGGCAATCACCCCGAAATACTTAATGGATTAGGCATGACACTTTGTGAAATGGGAAAATTAAAATTTTCTAAAAATTTCTTATTGCATGCATTACAAAATTTTCCCGACAATGTTTTAATTTTATCAAATTTAGCAACAGTCTATTTTGAAGAATATGATTATGATAAGGCAATATACTTTTATACACGGGCAATTGATATTGACCCCAACTTTGTTGAAGCACATTTAAACCTTATAAATGTATACTTTGAACGCGGCGATATTTTCATGGCTTATATTTCATGCCTTGACTTACTTAAAAAGGATCCAAATAATTTTGAAGTCCAGGAGCTTTGTAATGATATTATACTGAATATGGGGTTATCATTAGTATAATTTCAGAGTGACGGCAATTGATCACTGATATCAATTTTCCATTTCCCATCTTCTTTTACTAATGTATGCACCACCTCAAGGCCTAATGCATTTTGCTTTTTATGTTTTATGCACTGTAATGTTACTGTTGCCTTATTGTCCGTTTTTTCAATCTTAACAATATCCCATGTTGCATCTGTATCATGGTGAACCCAGATAAACGGGTATATGCTTCCGTAATTTTTTTTCATGTTTTCAATGCGCCTTTGCGATGCTTTGTTCAGAAAGTTAAATAATTGTTTTTCATCAGTAGTAGTGAGATAGCGCATTGCGACTTTTGCTGCATCATCAACTGGTTCCTTTTTACATGCAACAAACCCACAAACAATTATTACTAACATTATTACTGATAGTAAGCGTGTATTTTTTTTTAAATTGTGCATGTGTGTTTTTCAATACCTTTAATTGTCTATATACTGCCAGATTACAAACAAAGGATTATGCGATAGTTATGGTTATTATTTCACCGTGCGTTCAATGCGTTGAGCTATCGCCCATACTATTATTCCCATGATTTGCGATACGACAGACGTTCTTTTAAGGTGTAGAAGTCACTCCCTTTGGGCACATCACGAAGGCGCGTTTTCAAAGTATCTGGATCAATAAGCTCACTGAACGGAACAGCTTTAAGGTCAAAATTGTCAGTAACCGAAACCATCACACCAAACATATTTTCATTATAAAATTTATATGCGCCATATCCCAACATGGCTCCCAGTACCACATCAAAGCTTATTGGAGGAGCAGAGCGTGTTTCATATCCAATTTGTTTAGCTACTATCTTTACTTCCATTCCTGTTTTTTCCTGATAGCGTTTTTTCACATGTTCAGCCAATATCTCGCCAATTTTTGCTTCGCGGTATAAAATATTGCCATGCTTGTCAGTGTGTTTTGGCTTGTATTCATCGGGGAGCTTATCCACAATACCTTCTGAAACTGCAATGACCCCATACGGACGCCGGTTGTTTTCACGTGCCAGTATAACATTGGTTATTTTTTCCACAAGCACTTCTATATCAAGCACATCCTCATCAATATCTTCAGCTGCAACCATCATAATTGCCTCTGCAGCTATGCCAGCAGCATACGTAATCCATCCAGCTTTTCGTCCCATCAGTTCAACAATAAAAAAGCTATCGGTTGCCTGGGCATCAGCTTTAAGGTTCAACATCATCTTTTGGGCAGTATCCACCGCAGTCCAATAACCAAATGTCCATGGTATTCCATAATAGTCATTATCTATAGTTTTAGGTATGTGTATAACAGGATAGCCCATAAGATTAAGGAAGTTTGCAGTCTTCAATGTATCATCACCGCCAATGGATATCAGCGCACCAATTTTCAAGTACTCAAAAGCATCCAGTATATTCTTCAGTTTTTTATTTTTTTCAGCATTCTGCAAATCATTAAGAGCTTTTATATCTTTTCCAGGATTTGCACGAGAGGTCTTAAGGTAAATTCCTCTTTCGTTACGAACATGGGTAATATTGTAATCTAACTCCTCGTAGTGGACCCCTTTCTTTATTTTAGGATAATTAATGTTAAAATCCTGCAAAAATTCATACCCTCGATAAAAACCAATAACAGGTATGCCATTATCTAAAAAATTCAATGCAACAGATGATATAACTGTATTGGCACTTGGTGCAGGGCCTCCGGAAAAAAGCATACCTATCTTTTTATAAGCAGGACGCAATTTCATAATACAATCCTCTTTCTATAAATTCAATACCAAACAAACCCAGTTACATAATACTTGTATTTTTTTGTAATAGCAATTATTTTTTTACGGCTTCAACACAATCAATGCATCAACAGCAACTGGTTTATTGCCATCAATGATGACTGGATTAATGTCAACTTCCGCAATTTCTTCATATTTGCTTACAAGCTCACTTAATCCTACCAGTGCCTTTGCCAGTGATTCTCTGTCAACTGCCGGAGAGCCTCTGAATGGCCCTAAGAGTTTTTTTGTACGTAGTTCATCCATCATTTCATACGCATCAAGCTCAGTAATGGGGGCTACTCTGAATGATACATCCTGCAGAGCCTCTGTAAACACACCACCCAATCCAAACATAACACAAGGCCCAAACTGAGGGTCGCGGATTGTGCCCAGCACAAATTCACGATTGTCGCCATCAAGCCATTCCTGCACTAAAACACCATCTAACGGAACGCCCTTACCTGTAATTTCATCATAGGCACGCGCCACTTCTTCTTCGGTTTTTAATTTTAATTTTACCATTCCCAATTCGGTTTTATGGGTAAGAGTATCACTACATCCCTTTAATACAACGGGAAATCCTAATTCCTGTGCGTATGCAATGGCCTCTTCTCTGCTTTTTGCTAAATAATTCCTTGAAACAGGAATGCCTGCCATTTTAATAACACTCTTTGAGTCAAACTCAGATAATGCCTTTTGTTTGTTAGCAAGTGCCCGTTCTAAAATTTCACGCATAAACCGTACTCCTCTTCTCTACATAATTATTATACTGGTACATTTTTGATAAGCACAACACTGCCTCTTCAGGTGAATCATAAATTACAACTTTATGCTTCCCTCCACAAGAGTGAACCGTTTCATCACCTGGCATTTTTGATAATGAAACAGGTAAAATAGGTTTGTTATATACATCCATTAACTCTATTAATCTGTCAAGAAATTCATTTTGATGTATATATAATAATTTTACAAAGTCATCAAAAACATTTTTTTCCATTTTTCCTAAATTTAAGACTGCCTCAGCTGCTTTATAGGCAAAGACTTTTGATCCAACAATACCTAATACTATGACTGCATCAAAGGCTTCATGAGCCACCATCAACTCAACTGCATCTTTAAACAATTGAAAATCGGGTTGCCCAACTAAATCAACAGGATTTCCCCTGCTCCAAAACGGTGGCAGCCTTCTATCTAATTCATCTTTAATGGATTGTGGTAGTTCGGGTATACGTAAACCCCGCTCTGCGCATTCATCGGCTGTAACAACACCCCATCCACCACCTAAGGTAATAATGCCAATTCTGTTTCCTTTAGGCAGTGGAAATGAATCAAACGCAGCGGAAAGCGTCAAAAGCTGTCGCGGTGACTCGGCAAAAACTATACCGGTCTGATGCATAACACCCTTAAATATTGAAAATGAACCAGCCATAGCTCCAGTATGCGATGCTGCAGCCTTGCTTCCTATTTCGGTTCTGCCTGCCTTAAGGGCAATGATAGGTTTGTGCAGTGATGTTTCTTTAGCAATATCAACAAAAACTCTGCCATCATCAACACCTTCTACATACATTAAGATTACTTTTGTTTCACTATCGCTCTTAAAGTATTTAAGATAATCCTCAATTTTTAATACAGCTTCATTACCAGAGCCAACAAATTTTGAGATCCCAATATCCTCGCTTTCAGCCCATTCCATTATCTGATATCCCAGGTTACCGCTTTGCGCAATAATAGAAATGCCACCCGGTTTTGGCCGTGTGATAGCCCCAGTAGCATACAACGAGCAATGTGTATTCACTATACCCATTGTATTAGGCCCTACAATGTTAAGACCATGTTTTTGTGCAAATGCAATAATTTCTTTTTCCATTTGAATGCCTTCAGGGCCTGTTTCACTAAATCCGGAAGTTATCATAACTATGTTTTTTATTTTCTTTTGTACACAATCCAGTAAGATTTGCATTACTGTTTTTGCAGGTGTAGTGATAAAGACTAAATCAACTGCTTCCGGAATATCCACAACTGATGGGAATGTTGTAAATCCAAATACTCCTTTGATGTTTGGATTTACCGGATAATATCTCCCCGTAAATTTTCCATCTAAAATATTGCTGGAAATATATGTTCCCCATTTAAAAGGTATTTCAGAAGCACCAACAACAGCTACTGATTTTGGACTAAACAGGCTATCAAGCATTTTCTACCTCTTGGACAATTGTATTTATTTTTAGTTTAGAGATAGTTACTAAGACATATAATTGTATGTCAACGATTTTGTAATAAATTTTTAATAACCTTTGCGCTTTTGTTGTTTCTCCCAGTTCCATGCTGAAGCAACGATTGAGTCAATATCTGTATATACTGGTTGCCAGTGTAACGTGTGCATAGCCTTTTGTGATGAAGCAACAAGTATTGCAGGATCGCCTGGCCTACGTCCGCCTTCCTTTACAGAAAATTCCTTTCCTGTGATTCGACGCACTGAATCAATGACCTCTTTTACGCTAAAACCTTTTCCATTGCCCAGATTAAATACATCACTACTATCTGACTCTAAAAGTTTTTCAAGTGCAAGGATATGTGCATCTCCTAAATCAGTGACATGTATGTAATCTCGTATACAGGTGCCATCTGGTGTGTTATAATCTGTGCCAAATATGGTTACTGTGTATTGCGGATCAAGAACTGCCCGTATAACCAGCGGAATGAGATGGGTTTCGGGGACATGACTTTCCCCAATTTCACCTGATTCATCGGCACCTGCTGCATTAAAATAACGCAGGCTTATGGAATTGAAAGAATTTGATTTTGAAAGATCTTTTAAAACTTCTTCAATAAAATACTTTGTTTTACCATACGGGCTTTCGGGTTTCATGGGGCTTTCTTCGGGTATTGGAATGGTTTCAGGATTACCGTAAACCGCAGCAGAAGAAGAAAAGATAAAGCGTTTAATATTGGCTTTAATCATTGCTTCAAAAAGGGTTAACGTTTTTGCAACATTGTTTTCATAATATTTCAATGGAAATTGAACTGACTCCCCTACTGCAATAAATGAAGCAAAATTCATAACGCATTGTATATTTTTGTGCGATAGTACATATATAAGTTTGTCAAAGTCGCCAATGTCACCTTCAACAAACTCATAGCCTGAAACAAACTCTTTAAAGCCACCGCTTAAGTTATCATACACTATTGGGTTAAATCCCCTTTTTGCAAGTAACCGAGTTACATGACTTCCAATATAACCCGCACCACCAGTGACCAGTATATTTTTCATAACAATGTCTCCTTTGATTTTAATAGCCTGCTAACATAATTATTGAACCTACTATCAAACCGACTATAAGATTAATGAATTTTATTAATAAAAAATCCTTTCTGGATTGCGCTAACAGTGGCAGCATAGCATGCCCATCCTGTACAATAGAACTTGTTATAAGCACTGAAAATGGCACTACCCCCTTTGCAAACATCATCACAAACAAAAGATGCGGGCCAGATTCAGGTATGATACCAACTAACGCAGCAACAATAAGAACAATCCATTGAGCATTATGTATTAATTCATCTAAATGCAATACATCAACAACAACGTGAATAACAAGCAATGCTCCTAATGTCCACAGAAATATTCGCAATAGATGTTTTTTTATAACATGCTCCCATAAATGCTCTTGTAAAAAATGTTCAGGAACTATCGCCACTATTAGTATTGCGATAGTTATAATAATGGGCAATGCAATTTTTATAAAGCCTTCTTCTTCATGAAAAAAACCAGTTGCTATTAATAATAATGCAATCCCTAATAATGATATCAATGATGCCCGTGATAGGGAAAGATTTTTCCATAATGAAACAATATTGCCTGGAGTATAATGTGAAAAAGGAATTTCTGCATGAACAACAAGCCCATCACAGCATTGTTTTGCCAGGCCATGTCTTTTAAATAATACATCAGTAAAATACCCAGCAGCCAAACCTATCAATGCAAGGCAAATATTTAGCGCTAATGCAACTGCAGGGAATAATGCAAACATAACAAACGCTTCGTCACCACTTGTGGCAATCATTGTGGCAACAATTGCTCCAAGGGATAGTGCTCCGTGTGCATACATGGCAGCTGATGCAAAGCCACCCAAACAACCAGGTAATACGCCAAGAATAACAGCAACTATATATTGTTTTAATTTTGTTGTCCGCAGATTGGATAATTTCCCTTGAGTAATAACATTAATATATTCCACAAGTAGCATCATCACGATGACAAATAATGTAACAAATAAAGTTTCTTTCAATATATCAACATATTATCAGCAATTTTTTCCATTTTCAACCTCAATCAGAAATAGCAGTAATCCATAAAATGGACCAAGAGTGCATCGTAATGATATAAAGTAATAATTTAAAACCTTTTGGCCAACCATTATTAATTTAATTAAAAATAGATTTTTTAATACTATAATCCATAATTATAATCTACTATTTATTCTTAATAATACAAACATTTATAACATGTACATGTATCCTCTATTCAACTTTCTAACACCCAATATTCATCATGAGAACTTAAAAACTGATATAATTTACAATTTGGCAAATCTTTTTTATCAGTCTATAATAAAAGTATTGACAAGATATTTTATTTTCAGTTGATTAATTATGAATAATTAACGGCTTTAATAAATTCAAATACAATTATGTATTATCCCGCCGCCGAAGCGGTGGAAGACCATATGTAATTTTATACATAATGATTTTTATAAATAATTTTTTAAAATTTTTTATATTGATTAATTCTGTTTGGTAATTAACATAATGATACATCATAACTTTAAACATTTTTTGACAATAATACTTTTAATATTTACCCTTGGAGTTTTTATTTCATGTCAGGAAGAGCCCGATAAAATTAAACTTATGGTAATTTCAACTGCTAAAGGTTTCCATGGTTATTATATAGCAAATGGTGGAAGTATAAATACTTTTTCAGCATCTGAAGATGCGTATGGCATAGCAGTATATGAAAAAGAATTGGAAGATGTTGATTATTTGGAGGTTTCTGCAACAACTGAAGATGGAGCCACATCTATTGAAATAAAAGTGTATAGGAATAATCAAAAAGTAAAGAGTACTCAGAAAACTATAGAAGATCCTTATGACAGCTACACAATGAACTTTGAATATACTATTGGTGAAGAAGAAAATTCTAAATAATATTTTTAATATACAGGTGAAAAATGCTTAACTTTGAAATACATGATGCAACCAGGGAGCTTTCAATAGCACGTGCTTTAAAAAAATATGAACCGCCATTTAAGGTTATTGACAACTATCGCTTAATTGATGATGGTTTTAATCCTGAAGCTACAGTCCAGATTGAAGCTAATGGTACCTTTATTCATGAAGCATCTACTGGCAATGGCCCGGTAGACGCGCTTGCAAAAGTGTTAAAAAAAGCGCTTATCCCACTATTTCCTGAGATTGAAAATGTAAATCTTATCGATTATCGTGCAAACATATTAGACGCAAAGCGCGGTACCAGTACTGATGTAGAAGTGACAATCATATTTACTGACGGGGAAGAAGTGTGGAAGGTATATGCACTATCTGAAAACATTAATGCTGCTTCATTCAGGGTATTATTAGATGGTTTTGAATATGCCATTTTAAAGAAAAACAAAAAGAAGTCTTAAAGCACCCAATTGCTATCATTGCAATATCATCATAAATATTGTGGTGTGGGTGTAGACCCCTAAGACACCTCAAGTGCTATCATTGCAATGTCATCATCAATAGATTTGTTAGCAGCAGTTATATCTTTGATTATTGTATCTACCGCTGGATCTAAATTCATGTTTTTTGTTTTAAGTATTGCTCGTGAAAGAAGATTAAACTGTAAATCTTTTCTATCATTAACTTCAAATTCAACAAGTCCATCAGTATAAATAAATAATCTATCATTTCTAGAAAGCTTTATCTCTTTAGTTGTAATGGCTACATCTTTATAAACACCAAGCAAAGTGCCGGTGCTATCTAAAAAAGTAATATCATTATTTGACAAAAGCATGGGATACGGATGGCCACATCGTGCATATGATAAATAAAACTCACCTGCAAGAGTAGGTTGGAGTACTCCATAGAATGCAGTGAAAAAATATCCCGAAAGTATATCAATAAGATCTTCATTCAAAGCAAGCATAAATTCATCTGGTTTTGAAATGCCGTTATTCCAAAGATTTTCAGCAGCATATTTTAAAACAGTTGAAAATAAAGCTGCAGGAACTCCATGCCCGGTAATATCCGCCATAAATATGCAAAGATTTTCTTTGACCGTTTTCAGTGTAAAAAAGTCACCACCCACGTAATCATACGGAACATAGCGGGTAATTATTTTTACACCGGGAAATTTTGGAATTTTAGAGTTTATAATTGATTGCTGGACACGCTTTGCGTATTCTAAATCTTTGCTAATAATTTCATTTCGCCTGCGTAGTTCTTCTTCACTTTTTTGCAAAGCCTCTTCTTGCTCTTTCTTTTCGGTTATATCTTCTTTAATAGCAACAAAATGAGTTACATTTCCCTTCTCATCAACAACAGGCGCTATAACACAATGTTCCCAGAAAAAACTGCCATCTTTTCGCTTATTATGGAAAATACCATCCCACACCTGACCACGCAATATTGTATCCCACATGTTTTGATAAAATTCCAGAGACTGGAAACCCGATTTTAAAATGCGTGGATTTTCACCAATAGCTTCTTCAGCTCTGTATCCAGTAACCGATTCAAATTTTGGGTTAACATATTGAATGGTACCATTGGTATCGGTAATTACAATTGATGCGGGACTTTGCTCAATAGCTCGTAATAAAACAGCCTGCTCAAGTGATGATAATATTTTTTTCATACTGATAATAAATCTTAATTAATAACATCTCTATTCAATAATATACTATATCGCGATATTTACAGGAAACCATAATTTTCAATTAGTAAATTAAATTATAAGGGTTTTTAGTGGGAGTGTCGATTTTACTTGCGTACTAATCATTTCCCTTTCAAAATTAAAAAAATATCTTGACCCTTTTGCTTTAAACCTTATGCAATGACATCATGAGAAAAAATAACCGACAGCAAATCCTTGACATTGCCCGCAAACTTTTCTTAGAGTTTGGCTATAATGGCATATCCATACGAAATATTGCCAAGCGGGCAAAACTGACAACTGGAGCTATCTATTTCCATTTTAAAAACAAAAAAGAGATATATAGCACCATTTGCTTAGAAGCAATTAATATATTGCATAAGCTCTTTTCTGAAGGCATGAAGGCGCGCAAAACACCTGCTCAAAAGCTCATCTCAACATATGACTCATATCTCAAATTTTATTATGAATATCGTGACTATTACAATATTTTAACCGAATACAAAGCTGAATATGACGATGAGCCAGATACGCATAAAGGTGAAATTCAAAATCAAAATATAGCCTTACTTGAATTAATGGCAACCGCCTTCACAGATGGAGTAAAAAAGGGTGACTTCAAGGACTTAGACCCAAAGATGGTTGCCTTTTTTCTTTCTGCAGTTGCTGAAGGCATGTTGCAGTTTAAAAAGTTAGGCGTAATGGACGCTGCCGGTATAAGCGATAAAAATTTCCGGGAATTTATGAAGGTTATCGTAGGCCAAGGCATCCAAAAATAAATTCACATTACAACGCTTCATCATCAAATTCTTCTTTGACGCTTTTAATCATCATCTGTTCATACAATCGTGGAAATAACTTTGCAATAAAGAAGCTAAGCTTGCCAACAGGTGTTAGCACAAGTGTTCTTTTTTGTTTCATGACACCTTTTACAATAGCACGTGCCACATTTTGCGGCTGCACTTCTTTACCAACGATTGCCCTCTTTTGTACATTAATTGATCCATTGCCCGCTAATGCCCGCATTTGTAAATTTGTTTTTGTGAAACCAGGGCATACCATCATAACACCAACACCGTAATCAATAAGTTCAGCTCGTAAGCTTTCAAATAAGCCATGAAGTGCGTGTTTACTTGCGCTATAGCCTGTCCTTCCATACAACGGTGCAATGCCGGCAATACTAGTAATAACAACAATCATCCCTTTCCTTTTAATAAGGCTTTCCAATGCTGCCTTAGTGCAATAGAGAGTACCAAAGAAATTGACAGCCATCACTTTATTGAACACCAAGCTTTTGGTATGGATAAAAAGGCTTCGCTGTGTAATACCGGCATTATTCACCAATATATCTATACCACCAAACTTTTTTATTATTTTGGCGATAGTTACTGTGCATTGTCTCTCATCTGTGATGTCACAGTGCAAGCCAAACGCAGGTATGTTTTTACTTTGCAGCAAAGCAACCTGTTGCTGCAAAGATTTTTTATCGACATCGATGAGTGCTATAGTTGAACCGTGTAAACCAAACTCCAATGATAACGCAGCACCAATACCGCTTGCTGCGCCGGTAATAACAACGACTTTTCCTTTTAAATCTTTCATAGCAAAGTTACTTAATCAGTAACTATCGCCCATATTATTTTACGCCTTTTTCTTTTTTAATATAAGATACCGCTGTATTTCCGTGATAACGATAGCAAGAATAAACATACCAACAAAGACCAATATGGTTTTCATCAAACTCCATTGCCATAATACAGGTGCACTGACCCACAACATACCCAATATAATATATGGTGAGGCAAACATAAGCATAACCCCAGTTTCTAGTGCAACGGTTGTTTTAAACTCTGGATCAACAATCCTGAGAAGTAACAACCCGCTTGATACGGTACCTGTAACAGTTCCATAGATTGCAAGCATACGCTCTAGTTTAAAATTCCACAAACGTGTTCCATAATATACACACAATAGAGTTGTTATAACTCCACCGGTGATTGAAATTACCAGAATTGGTACAAAATACTGCCATACCACAACAACCTGTATTGCCATTATTGTTGCAACCAGTAAATAATCCACCGCAAAGCCTGTTATACGTCGCTGAATGCCCGGATCAATGAGATAAAGCCCACCTAATTTTGAAATTATTAACCGCACCACAAAAGCTATGACCAACCCAATGAAGAAGAAAAATCCCCATAACATCTGTGCCATCTCAGGCTTTAATAAAGTGCCAATACCATACACAACAGCATACGTAATCATATACACTAGCCCCATAATGCTTGCCTGAAAAGCCAATGCATCTACGTTGGAAGAATGTGTGGTAAGCTCTCCAGCAATCTCTTTTTGTGTTTGAGGGGTTACAATGCCTTTGCGTACTTCCTGCGAAAGCTCTTTTGGTGTATGAACTGCCATACCTTTTTTTATACCCCAGTTTGCTAAGGGGACACCTACAAAAAATGCAAATAAAAAGCCTGCAACTGCAAAGGTTAATCCTAATGTAGCTGAATGTGCATATCCTAAATTTTCCCACACTTTGCCAACTGACAGTGCCTGCCCTGGCCCTTCAGTAAAGCCTAACGGAGTAAAAAATCCAAAAGCCGGAAAAAGGTTAAATCCCACATAATTTAATAGCACAACACATAAACCACCTGCAATTGCCTGTATTGCAAAAGAAAAACCTTCCACATTTGCCATCCATATTGAACCCTGCAACACTTCCCCTGCTCGCTTTAAATCAGCTTTTTCCTTATTATAGGTAAGTCCTATTGAAATAAATGATATATTAAACAGGTGGAAGGCCAGCGTTTCCAGAATATCAGCTGAAAGAGGAATAATCTCATAACTTCGTAAAACAAGCCCTATGGCTCCACCAATAAGGCAACTAGGGATAAGAAACTTTTGAAAAGCTTTGATCTTTGCACGCAAGATAATACCCAATAGTAGCATTATCGACATCCACCCAAAAGCAAGCATAGCATCAAAAGTAAAAGGCAGTTTCATAGCAACCCCCATTTATCTTTCAATTTTTATTTATGAGCTTTAAAGCATGTATTATTGTATTATATTATTATATGATTGTCAATGAATAATTTTTGCACAAATAAAAACATCTGTAGATATTGCCTACAGTAGTATGCAAATATCTGATTTAGCGTGGTAATGGTATTTTTGTTTGTTTGAGGTGAAAATAGGGTTTATGGTGTCAAGCGGGCGTATTTTTTTGGTAATCCCCAGTAAAAGCGGCAGCAATGCACCCCTTCCCTGGTATCATATTCAAACAAATAACTTCGATTAAACACATAATTTAGATAGTTATCGGTATTTCCTTTTCTTTCTTCTTCTAAAAGATTTTGCAAAAATACTACAAACTCATCCAACACATTCTCCACACAAAACGCAATAGCCCTGGCAACACTCATCTTCCACACCTTCTTAATATCCAGTAAATACTCATATTCCCTGTATTCCAAATATAAGTGAACACGCTTCCAGGGATTTTGCCTGTCTCTTTTTCGGTAGGCAATACTTGTAAATGCTTTTGGTTTTGCTTTTTCTTTTTTGGCAGCAAAGATGACAAGTCGCACAATAAATGAGTGTAATGGAATATCAAATTGACTTGCTGCAACTGAAAGGATATCTAAATCGCTTAGTGATATACAGGTAGTTGTTTCAAAATCCATGATACACACTCCTTCCTTTTTTTGTTTTTGACTATGTATTGTTCAATTTTTAACATGTTTAGCAATATTTTTCAAGAACTTTATCAATCCTTTCGTTATTTAATTATAAAATTTTTAAAATCCTATTTCCAATTATAGAAATTATTACCAGCATACTAATCTGGATAAAATATTTAAAAAATAGTATATCAACCAAATGTTTTGAAAATCCCTAATATATTTTAAATTACTTCTAATAATAAATTGCAATGTTATAAATCACAATAAATAATAATTGCAAATTTTTAAATTTTATCGTATCATAATTGCAACAATTTAATATTACAAATTGCATTATACAATAAAATACATCTTGGAGGAAGCCATGAAAATAATTGATCTTTCATCAACCATTGAACCTTCACCGCCACAGACACCTGATTTTCTAAAGATTGATGTGCAGTATCACTCCCATGCTGATGGTGCAAAACAGGTAGAAGCCCTTCTTAAAGTACCCTCACACCTTATGCGTAATGGCGAAGGCTGGGCAACGGAAACCATTACTCGCTTAGGTACTCATGATAGCACCCATGTTGATGCACCATGGCATTACAACACTACTATACAGGGCAAACCTGCACCAACTATTGATGAGTTGCCACTGGAATGGTTTTATGGCAATGGCGTCAAATTAGATATGACCCATAAACCTGAAGGCATTCCCGTAACCCCTGAAGATATTGAAAATGAATTACAGCGCATTAATTATTCCATACAACCCTACGATATAGTGTTAATCCAAACTGGGATGGACAAATATTATGGGCAGCCCGATTATATCTTCCGTGGTTGTGGTGTTACATACGAAGCCACAGTTATGCTGTATAATTATGGTGTCCGTGTAATGGGAATTGATGCATGGGGCTGGGACATGCCACTTAACTTGCAGGCACAAAAAGCACTGCAAGAAAATAAACCCGGCGTTTTCTGGGCTGCGCATCAGGCTGACCTGGTCTATTCACACATGGAACGGCTGGTTAATTTAGACAAAGTTCCTTCAACAGGATTTAAGGTTGCATGCTTCCCGCTAAAGATTAAACGTGCAAGTGCAGCACCAGCACGAGTAGTTGCAATTGTGGAATAATCGCTTGAACACAATAATAAACTTTTATCAAAGCACAACACATACTCTGAATGTGTAAAACGGACTTCGTGCAGTAGGGCACCGCCTAAAGCGGTACTCACGTGCTTTCTGCAATGGACTGCTAAAATACGAGCCACCGCGAAGGACCTTATAGGTTGTGCCGTATTCTTTATGTGGCCGGCAACCAGGATACCCTTGAAAGTAACTATCGGTCCACTCCCAAACCATACCGGGCAACACTTCGTCTTCTTTTGTTATTGTAATAAGCCTATGGCAGTATTCATGAAGCACTATATTTTTATTGGGCGATAGTTCCTGACATTGTTCCATTGTAGGTATACCAACAACCGTTGCAAATGCCTCCCACATAAACTCCGTGAGAAGTATAACCCTTTCCCCTGTCTTTTGTGACAGATACTCACAGTAAGCCTTTGCGTCATTGCAGCTAATTTGTAACACACACATGGTATCAGCATGTTCGGTATACAGTGCATCAAGTTCATCAATGCCAAATGGCCTTTTCCACGACAAACCTTCTTTTTTTGTCCAGCCGTTTTCCCATGTCCATGCCCAGCCATCCTTCTGGGACTGCGTAATAAAACCAGTATCTTCAATAAACTGTGCAAATTCGCTCACAGTAACATAGCGCTTTGCAATGGCAAACTGTTGCAACTGTACAGTATGCTGTGGATACGAATGATACAGGTATTCAGGCTTGATGTTAGGTGGTAAATGCGGAATAAGAGATGCTATGGCTTTTTGCGTGATGCCAATACAATAAATGTCCTCTATTATTTTATAAAAATTATTCTTTACGTTCATTACCATACATCATTTCACAAATTATCGGGATTATCCTTATCCTCATTCCATTGTAATGGATTGTTTAAAATATATTGTCGAATATTTTGCAAGGATTTTCCATCACGTATTATGTGTTCATAATAATTTCTTTCCTGATTTTTATTGACCTTTCCAATTCTTCTAATACAATTTTACCATAATTATTTAGCTGAACCTTGTCTTCAATCACCTCGCCAAAAATACATTCTCTATTCCATGTGCAAATTGTTAAGAAATAAAAACCATTATTAGAGTAATCATAATTTTTAAGACGAATTCATTTTCTGTTATGCATGATTTAAACTGATATACTAAAATATTATTCTATAAGATTGCTTTTATCTCTTCTTCAATTGCCTTTACTGCTTCAAAAGCGGGGAGTATTTTTTTCTTTTCTCCGCGGGCAAACAAAACCACCTTGCCATCACGTGCACCTGCTATGCCAACGTCAGCATGCGCAGCCTCACCAGGCCCGTTCACCTCGCAGCCCATCACTGCAATGGTTATATGTTTTTGCTTTTCAATTAGTGTTTTCTCAAAACGGGATTTTATCATAGACTCAACTTCCTGCGTCAATTGCAGTATATCAAGCTTTATATCTGTACGGCCGCAGGTTGGGCATGCTATTATTGTAAACGGCGAAAATCTGAATCCCCCTATTTCTAAAATCCTTTTTGCAACCTTCACTTCATTGACAGGATCACCTGTCATAGATACACGTATAGTATCGCCAATGCCTTCATACAGCAGTGTGCCAATGACCATGCTGCTTGCTATTATACAGTCTGTGCCATAGCCAGCTTCAGTCAATCCTATGTGAATGGGATATTGGCGCATTGATGCAAAAATACGGTTGGCTTCAATTGTCTGCAATAAATCCGATGATTTTATAGAAACAACAATATTTGTGTAATCGCAATCCTCAAGGATTTGCACATGCTCCATAGCTGAGGCAACTAGCGTTTGTGGATTTACTTCTTTATACTTCTTAATATTAACTGAACCGGAGTTTACTCCTATACGAATGGGTATATTACGCTCACGGGCAGCCTTCACTAGCGTAATGACATTTTCCTTTGCGCCAATGTTGCCAGGATTAATTCGCAACTTATCTATGCCATACTCAATGGCTTTCAATGCTATTTTATAATTGAAATGAATATCTGCACACAGTGGCACAGTTACTTCTTTTTTTATCTGCTGTATGAAGCGCGCATCATCCTCCGTGCGCAGTGCAAGCCGTACTAACTGTGCTCCTTCCTGCTGCAACCATATAATCTGCGTAATTGTCGCCTGTACCTGGCTTACAGGAATATTTGTCATTGATTGCACCGACACAGGTGCATCACCACCAATGGGCAGACTGCCTGCGTATACGGGGATGGTTTTTCTGCGGTTGTAGCTCATTACACAGTAACTATCGCCCTAAAATAAATCCTTAAAAAATGGCAAAAACGATAAATCATTGAATATGACAAATATGCCCAGCAATACCAGTATGGCAAAACCAATCATCTGAATTTTTTCTAACAATTTTTGGCTAAATTTGCGGCGTGTAATTGCTTCATATAAAAAAATGAGTATGTAGCTTCCATCAACCATGGGAATGGGAAGTAGGTTCATGACCATAAGGATGATGGAAATTTTTGCCATAAGGATAATAAATGCGGACACACCGCGATAATATGCTGTGTCGCCGGCAATTTTTGCTATGCGTATTGGGCCGGATAAATTTTGCCGTACATCAAGCTCGCCTGTAAACATCATGCCAATACCGCGGAAGTTGAGTGCTATAAAATCAAATGGATCAACCAGTGATTTCACAAAGGCATCAGTAACACCATACTGTACAAATTTGTTTTCTGGCGAAATGGCAGTTTCTATTCCCACAAAGCCAAAGCTTTCAAATTTCATAATCCCTTTGTAAGTTCCACCAGGTGTTTGGAGAGTAATGACGCTTTTAGAATTATTTATGATGGTCTTCATCTGTTCAAAGGACTGTACGGCTTTACCATTAATTTTTACCTTGCCAGCGTTAGCTGCAGCTTGAATGAGCGAAAGCGAATCAACCGTAATGTTGTGCCTTTCGTTGGCAAACCGCATATCGGTAAATTCTTGTATGCTTAAAACCTCTTTTGTCATTGGCGTAATTGGAACAGTAATGAGATGGCCACCTCTGCTAATGGTCATCGATAATTCCTTTTCCGGATATTTCCGTATAAATTGTGTAAATTCTTCAGGAGAATGGAACTGTGTACCATTTGCTTCAATTATTTCATCCATTTCTTTTAAGCCAGCCTTTTGTGCCGGGGAATTATCAAGTATGCCCATAACCAGTACTCTGTCGCCATAGGGCATAATGCCAATGGTATAGTAGCCTTTCTTTGTGTATTTTTTTGGGGCGATAGTTACTTCAAATTTGTTATTGCCCCGCACAGCTTTTACAATAATGGGCCTGCCTTTTGAGAAGGCAACTTTGCTTTGAATGTCTGTAAAGCCAACAATCTGCTGGTTGTTAATAGCAACGATGGTATCTCCTGTTCTAAGACCTGCTTGATACGCCGGCGAAACATATTCACCCCTGGTTAAATAATCCGGGATATAAATCTTGTTTGTTTCAACAGGATAGCCGTGAATATTCATAATAAAAAAAAGTATGATACCAAAAAACAGATTAAATAGCGGGCCCATCAATACCGTGACTACACGCTTCAAAGGGTGTGCACTCAAAAATTCGTATGGCTTGCCCTGCCGCTCTTCATTTGGGTCTTCACCGTAAAATTTACAATATCCGCCAAACGGAATTAATGTTATCTGATAGGTTGTATCACCCCATTTTTTCTTTATAAAGCCTTTACCATAGCCAATTGAAAATACTTCAGCCTTTATGCCCACCATTTTGCCACCTAACAGGTGCCCTAACTCATGGACAAATATACACAAACCTAATAAAATCACTGCTGCCAAAATATACGTAAGTGTTACCATTGTTTACCTCATATACATGTTAGTGCTAATTGTCGTGCCTCTGCATCAGCATTGAATATTGTTGCAAGGTCAGGATTATCAATCCTGCTATGCTTTCCTAAAACCTTTTCAACCACAGAAACTATTTTAGTAAATGAAATTTTCTTCTGTAAAAACGCATTAACAGCTACCTCATTTGCCGCATTGAGTACTGCCGGCATGGTGCCTCCCTGTTTTCCAGCCTCATAACACAGTGCAAGTGCCGGATAGCGTTTTGCATCAGGTTTTGCAAAATGTAACGAACCAATTGTAGTCAAATCCACACTGCCAAAGTCATTACTGCATACCTCTGGATAGGCAAGTGCACGCTGAATGGGATACACCATATCGGTAATACTCATATGTGCAAGCAATGTGCCATCAATCCATTCCACCATACCATGAATGATGCTTTCAGGATGAATCATGACCTCAATTGACTCATACGGCACTGAAAAAAGGTAATGTGCTTCTATGACCTCTAACCCCTTATTCATCAATGTTGCCGAATCTATAGTTATCTTTTTACCCATATCCCACGTTGGATGCATCAGGGCTTCTTCAACTGTTACTGCGTCAAGTACTTCAACAGGCTTGTGTCGCACACTTCCACCACTAGCGGTAAGTATTAATCGCTTTATTGATTCAGGGTTTTTACCATCTAGAAGTGTAAATATAGCGCAATGCTCACTGTCCACAGGCAAAAGTTCAACATTATACTGATGTAGAAGCTTTAAAAAAATATCTCCCGCCATCACCAGCGTTTCTTTATTGGCAATAGCAATTCGCTTAATATACTGTAATGATTCAAGAGTTGGTTTAAGCGCTGCAGCGCCAACAATACCAACAACAAGAATATCAGCTCCATTGGCAACTAACCTGGTTAAACCTTCAATCCCTTCATAAAAAACTATCGAACCAAATTCTTCCTTTAACTTTTTATATTCTTCAGTGGCACATGTTTCATCATCGCTTACGGCAACGAATGGTGGATGAAATTCCAGTATCTGCTCTTTTAAGAGTTTTATGTTTTTATGGCACGATAGCCCCTTTACAGTAAATTTGTTGTCAAACTGGCGGATCACTTTAAGGGTGGAAAGGCCTATCGAACCGGTGGAACCAAATATTATTACGCTTGTGTGCATATACTAATGAGTACCCTTATGCAATTCCTCTAATTATCAAATAGTAGTAAAACAGTGGCATTGCAAATATCGTTGAATCAAATACATCCCACATCCCGCCATGCCCTGGAATTATAGAACCTGAATCTTTTATTGCACCATCACGTTTCATTGCCGATTCAAATAAATCGCCAATATTACCTATAATACTAAATATAATGCCAATAATGGCTGATTCAACAATACTGAAAAAATACCTTCCATAAAA